>Ga0208824_1000137_pt1 | contig 84307 bp, 72 predicted proteins | sample AD_JPNTR3_MetaG_FD_184447 | JGI IMG/M metagenome (GOLD analysis project Ga0208824, IMG submission 184447) | Active sludge microbial communities of municipal wastewater-treating anaerobic digesters from Japan - AD_JPNTR3_MetaG (SPAdes) (version 2) | ecosystem: Engineered > Bioreactor > Anaerobic...
TTCTTGTGCTATACTATTCATGGAACAACTCTCTTTTCTTGATATTTGTTTTGGTGGTACTTAACATTATATCATATTGAGAGTTGTTTTTCTATTTTGACTGTCTATGATCTATTGTAACATAACACACGGCAAAATATTTCCCCATTAGGTCCTCTCGGCATATTGTACAAAGCAGCCAACAAAATACGGCAGTCATGGTGCGATCTTCCAGTGCCAAAAAGTCACAAGCGGCCTCTGCCAGCTATGTTTTTTCTCTCCAAACTCAGGCAGCCGATCTTGTGCAGATCGTGGGTTGAACAAAACATAGTTTTATGGTATAATTATAATAGTAAGTTGTCAGCTGCGTTCCTGACAGCTCCTCGGATCATCGGCAGATCTAACGATCCAGCACGGCAAATATTGTGCATTCATACAAAGAATTGCCGCTGGGCGAGATTTTTCCGCCTGATCCTCCGACTAAAGATAAAGAAGAACGCTGTCATGCACTTAGCAATGACCCCTCCCCCTAGAAAGAGGTGCATTTTATGAGAATGAAGAAAACACTGTTTTGCACAGCCGCTCTGCTGGCCATGATCATCCAGAGCACGGCTCCCACCCTCCCCGCAGCCGGCGCCGCCTTCGATATAAGCGCCGGTACCACTCTGGAGCAGCCAAATGTCGGCCGTCCTGAGGATATGTACCTGGAGGAGTTCCTTTACGAAGAGATCCCCGTTACCGAATTCCGGGTCAGCGGACTGGCTCCGACCACCGACACAGGAACTGATCAGGTGGACTGGTGGTTCAGTCCCTGGGAGGACTGCCGCTTTGTATTCCTGCCGGCTTCCGCAGACAGGAAAGCCCTTCGCATCGACTACACTGCCGAGGACACGATCTGTCTTGACGGAGTTGAGGTGAAGTCCGGCGAGACCACCGACCTGCTCAGCAAAAAGGATTCCTTCCAGATAACAGTGGGCGGTAAGGACTGCGGCACTCTTAACGTTATGCAGTCAAACGTGGGCTGTATCTTCCTTTCCACAGATCAGGGGAACTCACTTGCCTCTCTTGACAGCAACAAGGGAGCTACTATCACCGGAAACGCCCTCATGGTAAACGCCAATGGCAAGGTGGAATACAACGGCGAGATCGGTAAGCTCACCGCCCACGGTAATTCCTCATGGGACTACAGCTCCAAAAAGCCCTATAACCTGAAGCTGCCGGCAAAGGCTAACCTCTTCGGCATGGGCAAGGCGAAAAAATGGGTGCTGCTGTCCAACTACCTGGATCACTCTCTCCTGCGCAACAAGATGTCTCAGGAATTAGCCCGCAAGGCCGGTATCGACTACATCATGGACTCCACCTTCGTTGACCTGTACGCCGACGGCTCATACCGTGGCACTTATGAGCTCTGCGAGAAGGTTCAGGCTCAGAAACAGCGTGTGAATATCGTTGAACTTGAGGAGCTCACCGAAAAGCTCAACGACAAGGATCTTGAGGAATACCCACATTTAGTTGAGGGCGCAGAAAAGGTTGATCAGTACGTCATCAACAGCTACAAATACTTCGATATACCCAACGATCCCGAGGATATCACCGGCGGCTACCTCATGGAGTTCGTTCCCTCCAACCGCTACGGCTATAAGGCAGACAGCGGCTTCGTTACCTCACGGGGACAGCCTATCAGACTGAAGGATCCTGAGTGCGCCTCAAAGGCTCAGGTGGAATACATCCGTGAGTTCGTCCAGGACGCAGAGGACGCTATCTATTCCGAGGACGGATACAACTCAAAGGGCAAGCACTACAGCGACTACATAGACGTTGACTCTATGATAAAATGCTATCTTATGAAGGAGATCTCCATGGACGCAGACGGCACCATGGCAAGCCTCTTCCTTTGGAAGGATTCAGACCTGAAAGGCGACGGAAAGCTCCATTTCAGCCCGGTATGGGGCTTCGACTTTGCCTACGGATCATTCTCCTCATCTAAAACGAACTCAGACGGCGATTACGGCTATACACTGGTAACAGAAAACCTCTACGCTATCTGCTGTCCGATCAGCGGATACGGCGAGGGCTCTGATACCCTGGGCATAAGCTGGTTCTGCAAGCTCTACAAGACCGAGGATTACCGCAAGAGAGTCGCCAAGATCTACTTTGACGACTTCTACCCATTCGCCTGCCAGCTAAGTGACCCCAAGGACCCTTATGTGCAGAAAATGGGAGCCGAGATCCTGCCGGCGGCCAACATGAACAACCAGCGCTGGCACACCTACGGCGGCTTTATGTACTGCGTTTTCGGATCTGCCAGCGGTTTGGACTATCCGGGCTCGATCGACCGTTTGCGGGGCTTCCTCTACAACAGAAAGCGCTGGCTCACCGACCTTTGGCAGCCTGATGTTTTCGTCAAGGGCGATGTGAATATGGACGGCGGCTTCGATATGTCAGACCTGGTAATGACCCAGAAGTGGCTGCTCCAGCCAAACTGCCCCGATGATCCTTATTGGCAGGCCGGTGACTTCCTTTCTGACGGCAAGTTCAATATGTACGACCTGATCCTCATGAAGCAGGAGCTTGTGGGCGAAACTAAATAAACACGATCAGCGGACCTCTGTTTTTTGGGGTCCGCTTTTTTGCTTAAACGAAAGCGGCCGCAGCAATTATTTAAGCCGCCGATCTTTCAATTCGCCCAGATCTCCTCCTCGTTTTTGTAGAATACACTGAAAATTCCCTTAAACTGGCTTTTTCATGACATTTAATCTTGAATTTAGGCGAAAAATTAAGTATAATTAAGTTGTAAGAATAAGACGGAGCTTGGCTCCAATGACTTTTTTCGAGAGGATGATACACATGAAAAAATCACTGAAAAGAGGACTGGCTGCGCTATCTGCGGCTGCACTGACCGCTATCAGCACGGCTCCAGTCTTCCCCGCCGGCATGGCTGATGCTGCGGACTCCACCTCATTCCCCTACACTATCGAAGGCGAAGATATGGAAGGGGCTTCCTGCTGGACACAGAATTACGGTCCGGCTCCTAAGACCTGGTCAGGCAAGGGCTTCTTCTACCTGACCAACAAGACCGCTTCCTTCACGGTAACTGTTCCTGAGGACGGTATGTACGACATCAGCATCAAGGCTATCCAGGTGCTCAACGAGGACGGCCGTGAGCAGACCGTTGAGGTAAACGGTGAGTCAAAAATGCTGAAAATGGCCTACTCAGAGGATTGGGTGGACTTCGATTTCGGCCTCTTCCGACTGAATAAGGGCGAGAATACTATCTCATTCCCCAGCAGATACGGCTATATGGCTATCGACTCAGTTACTGTTTCCGTTGCCGACAAGCATGACTACTCAAAGGCTACCTCAGTTTGCTGCGACCCCAAGGCTACCGCTGAGACAAAGGCTCTCATGAGCTACCTGCAGAGCGTTTACGGCAGCTATGTCATCTCCGGTCAGCAGGAGATCTACGGCAGCGGCCACAAGGACAACTACGAATGGGAAAACGAGTATATCGAAGGCCTCACAGGTGAGCTCCCTGCGATCCGTGGTCTGGACTTCATGAACTACAACCCCCTCTACGGCTGGGACGACGGCACCACTGAGCGTGCGATCTCCTGGGTAAAGGATAAGAACGGCATCATCACTGCTTCCTGGCACATCAATGTTCCCATAGATTTCGAGAACTATGAGCTGGGCGCTGCCCTTGACTGGAAGGAGTGTACCTATAAGAATTATCAGGCTGTAAACGGCACATTCAACACCGCTAACATCCTTGTAGAGGACTCCAAGGAGAGAGCTTACTTCGAGCTGGCTATGGAGGATCTGGCTGAGCAGCTGCTGAAGCTCCAGGAGGAGAACGTCCCGATCATCTTCCGTCCTCTCCATGAGGCACAGGGCAACGACGGCCGCTACGGCGACGGAACTGCTTGGTTCTGGTGGGGCGACAGAGGCTCTGAGGTATATGTTCAGCTGTGGCACCTGCTGTACAAGACCCTGACCGAGAAGTACGACCTCCACAACATCATCTGGGAGTTCAATGCCTATGAGCTTCAGGACTCTAAGAACTGGTACCCCGGCGACGAGTACGTTGACATCGTTGCCTACGATAAGTACAACGCAAACAACGGTCCTAACCTCTCCGCTATCTCCGGTATCTTCCACGCTCTCTATTCCATGACAGACGGCACAAAGATGGTCTCCATGGCTGAGAACGACACTATCCCCGCTATGAACAACATGACCGTTGAGGACGCTATGTGGCTCTACGTTTGCCCTTGGTATGACGGCGGCGAGGACGGCGGTACTCCCTTCCTGGCTGGCGACAACTATCAGGACAAGGACAACCTCATCGACTTCTATCAGAATGAGAAGACTATCACTCTTGACGAGCTCCCGGCTGATCTTTATAAGGCAGACGGTCCCACCGTTGAGCCTACTACCGCAAAGCCCACAACTCCTCCCTCAGATGACGCTGCATGGGGCGATGCAAATGTTGACGAAAAGGTGGATCTGAACGACGCTGTTGCAATCCTTCAGTATGTTGCCCTTTCAACAAAGTACCCTCTCACAGATCAGGGCGCTGTCAATGCTGACGTTATCGACAACGGCACCAGCGGAATAAACGGCTCAGACGCTCTGGCTATCCAGATGGTGGACGCAAAGCTCATCAAAAGCACAGAACTCCCCATTACAAAGGCTGAAATGGAAGCAGCTATGAAATAAACATTTCACCTGAGAATGAAAGGGGCGATAAAGCGATTCACCGCCCCTTTTTGTTTTATCATGCCATTATCCGGCACCCTCTTGCCGGATAAAATAAATTTACTGTCCTCTAGGCAAGGACAGAAAGGGGTTTTACTTATGACCAACACACGCAAAAGACTAAGCACCGCAGTTACCGCTGCTGCCCTCTCAATGGCGCTTGTTATCCAGGCAACTGCTACCGGATCTCCGGCCTTGACCGGCACTTCTGTGATGACAGCCGCAGCCGTGAACTACGCCGTCCCTCAGGCACCGGAAGGCGCTCTGGTGGCTGACAGCGATCACACCGGGCTGACCATCGGCGAGATCATGCGGAAATTCCCACAAAACAAATACTGGAACTACGCCCCAGGCACCACCAGCGATCCCGATTCCTGGACAAGCAACCCCTGCACCCACCACCACGGCAGCAAGGATTACATCTACCTCCGGGACAACGGCTGCAACAATTTCACCAATTACAATTTCGTTTCTGTACAGTGCGACGGCTTCGCAAGAAAGATAGCCTACGACATATACGGGAGCGACTGCCGCTTTGAGTGGACCCAGGACACCGATGTTTCCACACTGAAAGCAGGAGATTTCGTCCGCTATAACAACGATGCCCACTCTATCCTAGTTACCGGCGTTGAAGGGGATGTTGTCCACATTGCCGAGTGCAACTGGAATGAGGACTGCATGATCGACTACACACGCACCGAGTCCAAGGAGTACCTTGCAAACAATGTGACTTTCGTGGCTCACGCCCCCTATGAGGCACCGTTTTTCCGGGACAGCAATCTGACTGTGGAGGAACTTATGGCGAAATTCCCCCAGGGTAAATACTGGAACCACGCCCCCGATGAAAAGGGCGACCCTGACTCCTGGACTGACAAGCCCTGCACCCACCACGGCGAAAGCAGCAGCTATATCTACTGGCGCGACCACGGCTGCAACGATTTCACCGCTTACAACTTCGTGTCCGTACAGTGCGACGGCTTCGCAAGAAAACTGGCTTACGATATGTACGGCAGCGACTGCCGCTATGAGTGGGTAATGGACAGCGACCTTTCCACCCTCAAGGCCGGTGACGTTATCCGCTACAATAATGACTCACACACCATTTTCGTTTTGGATGTGCAGGGCGACACTGTTTCAATTGCCGAGTGCAACTGGAATGAGGACTGCATGATAGATTACACGAGAACTGAGTCCAGGCAGTACCTTGCAAACAACGTTACATGGATCGCCCACGCTCCCTATGAGGCTGTCCACGGCGAGGTCCAGTCCTACCGCTCTGCCTTTGAGACTATCGAAGCAGAGAGCTGGGATATCCAGCAGGGCATCCGCAATGAGGACGGCGATGGTGAAACTCATGTCGCTTACATCGAGGACGGCGACTATATAGCCTTCAAAAACATTGACTTCGGTCAGGGCGCAAGATCGTTCTTCGCAAATGTTACCGGCAGCCCCTCGTCCATTGATATTTACCTGGATCAAACAGACGGCGCTCCCCTGGATACCATTGAATTCAGCGGAACTCCCAATTGGAACACTTGGACTGAGCTTTCAGCCAATATCACAGGCATTTCCGACATCCATGACCTGTTTCTTGTATTCCACGGACCAGAGGGCTATCTCATGAACATCGACAGCTTCGTTTTCAGCTCTGAGGAAATAGTCCCTCCTGCGACCACTACCACTACAACTGCCGCAACAACAACAACAACTACTACTACTACCACAACTACTACCACCGTCACCACAACAGCTCCCGTTACCACTGAGCCGGAGACAACCGCCCCTTCAGTTACCCTCTGGGGCGATGCGAACTGTAACGACAAGGTAGAGCTGGGTGATGCAGTTGCTATCCTTCAGTATATTGCTCTTCCGGCAAAATATCCCCTCTCAGATCAGGGCGCTGTCAATGCTGACATTATCGACAACGCCACCAGCGGAGTAAACGGCTCAGACGCTCTGGCTATCCAGATGGTGGACGCAGATCTCCTCGACAGCTCACATTTCCCCATTACCAAGGCTGAAATGGAAGCAGCCATGAAATAAACATTTCACCTAAGAAAAAAGCTCGCAGGAAAAACCTGCGAGCTTTTGTTTTAGCTTCTCAGTGCCTTATCCAGCCACACCTTTGCGATATCGAGTGCCTCATAAAGTCCGCACTCACGCTCTGCATTCTTAACGAATGCCTTCATAGGATCGCTGGTCTCGGTGGACATCTGGATAACTCTGACCTTTGAGGTGACCTCCTCGCCGGCGACCTCCTTCTTGTCAAGGATCTGGATCCAGATAACATACGGGTCTGACATATATCCATAGTAGAGCTGGTCGCCGCTTCTTACCAGCGGATAGCCCTTATAAGTGCTGAATTTCTCGCTCATGTGTGTTATCCTCCTTTAGTCGTGGGTTTATTTCCATGTGAGAACGAATTCCTCGTCCGAATCTAGCCTCTTCATATTGCCGATAAGCGTTTCAACGTAGGACTTCGAGATGGTGAACTTGCTCTGTCCGTTGATCACGATCAGATCCTTCATTGCTGAAAGCTCATAGAACTCCACCTTAGTAGTCTCGCCGGAGTAAGAATCCGTATAGGTGATCGCCGCAGCCGGCTCTCCCTCGGGGATCTTCTCGTTAAGGGCGAACTCCTCGGCGTTTGCTCCGATAAGGAAGCTGTAGAACTGTCTGAAACGCTCGCTGTCGAAGGTCTTGCCGTTGAGAGTAGCGTTGAAGTCCTCAGCAGAGAATGTCTCCAGCTCAGCGGAAGGATCCTTCCTTGTGAGCTTGATCTCAGCCTTGTCGCTGCCGGCCTCAGCGGTGAGGTCGGTGATGTTCCAAACATAGGCGCCGATGAAGATCTTTGATGCGATGTCAACAGGGGTAACAGTTGCCCACTGAGCCTTTTCGGTAGAAACGATGTAGATCACATTTCCGCCGTCCAGCATAGCGTAGCAGCTCTTTGCGCCCTCCCCGGAGGTAAAGGGCTCGCTGAGGAGCAGCTTGTAGGTGTTTCCGTCGCCGCACTTAATAGTCACAGTGCAGAAGGGATCCTTCAGACCAGCCTCTGCGATATCGGACTCCTGACAGTGAACGCTGTAGATGTCCTCTGCGCTAAGGCCGAATATCCCTGTAGTGATAGCAGTAGAGCGCTCCACGGAAAGGAAGGCCTCAGTAGGTCTTATCATGATATGGGAAGCGGAGGTTCCGCCGGTATAGCCCTCATCATCGCTGCGCTTATCGTACTCGATGTACATATCGCCGCCCTCTAGGTCCTCACGCTCGATGAGGACGCTCTCCACCTTGGGGTAGTTCTCCTGACCTGGATCTGCCACTATCGTGGTATCCACGAAGTCGAAGAGGGTATTGCTGTAGTTGGCCATAGCTGAGGAACGAACGGTGTATACCGTGTCAACGCCCTCCACCATAACATAGGTGGCGTCACCTGTAGGAGCGCTGTCTCCCACAAGGAGAGTCTTCTCAGTGCCGGTCTCATAGGTGACCTCAATGGTGATCTTTGGGTCTGCCAGTCCGAACTTTGCAAGATCCGTGCAGTTCTCCTCGATCACAGCCTCAGTTGTGAGGCCGTTTGCGTTATTTGCAAGAGTTCCGATGACCGCACCTCTCAGAGGAAGGTCCTCATAGCCCTCAAGAGTGAACTTCGAGGCATTCTCGTCAGTTGCTGCCGCAGGATTTGGGATGACTGAGAGGTCATCTGTCTCGTTTTTCACCTGAACGTGAACAACCGTGCCCATAAGGGTCTCACCGGTCTCCGGGTCCTCGCCGGTGACCTTGTCATCGTGTATAATGACAACGTGCTGGCTGCTGTCATCCTCAGAGGAGACTGAACTCTCCTCGGTCTCGCCGGGGTCGGTGAGCCTGAGAGCGGCATATCCTCCGCCGAGAACTGCCAGAACTCCCGCAAGTGCCACGATCCCCTTTGCTGTCTTGTTCATTTATTTCTTCTCCTTAACAATACGATGATACCTGCCAGAGCTACCAGTGCAGGAAGCACATAGATAACTGCGATCTTGATCACACCAGCCTGCTTTGCGGTAGGAGCGATAGTTGACTGCTGAAGAGCCTTATCCGGGATAACAACTCCGCCGTCCTTGCCGGTCATGCTGTTGACCATGTTCATGAATACGCTTGCATTGTTGTAGGTGTTGTTGTTAGCCAGAAGTGAGTTATCCACCATGAAGGAGCTTCCGATAACGAGCACAGAGCTCTTCAGGCTGCTCATTCCGTCCTGAGTCTCCTTGGAGGAGATAGCAGCAACGTTGTATGTGCCGGTCTCCTTTGTATCGCTCTTCTCTGAAAGGCTGATGAGATAGGACGTAGATGCGCTCTGGAGCAGAGGCTTTACTACGCACTCATTGTTCTTTGTCAGAACTGAAATAGATCTTGCTAAAGGAGCTACGATAGGAAGGCTCTTATTGGGGAGCGCTCCGATAGCCTCTTCGTCTGCAATGTTTGCAATTGTCGCAGGAGCAACGCCGTAGGGGTTTGAATCAGATACCATCTCAGGCAGAACTACCTGGACCATCTTACTCTCTTCGTCGTAAATGATCTTATCATCTACCTGCAATGACCAGTCTGCCAGGAACTCAGTGAGGTTAGGCAGCTCAGTTGCCGAAACATCGGGGATATAGATCATGTTCTTCTGATACTTGCCGTCATTATAGAGGAAGTCGCTGAGCTTCTCGATAATATCCGGTGTAAAGTCGTATGCAGGAACAGGGATCACCACAAGGTCATAGTCCTCAGTGCTGAGCTCATCGTTTGCAATGTCGATGTCTGTGCAGTCATAGCCGAACTTGTTCAGATACAGGTCTACTGACTCCACTAAGTTAGCGTAATTCTGTGTGTAGAAGGCCTGATCGTACATTGTCTTAGCGATCGCAGCCTTTACCGGCTGAGAGTCGCATACTGTCATGATGGCAGATGTGATCGTGCTCTCACCAACAAAGCTCATGGTAACAGCGTTCTGTGAGCTGGACTGGTTGGGCTTGATCATGCCGATAACGTCGTCATTTGTCAGTACCTTTACTCTGTCGCCGCAGCTGATGATCATATTGCCGTCAGTGATATCGCCGTTGTAGCTCTTCTTATATTTTGAAACTACATCGGGGTTGTTGTTGATGTCAACGTAGCTTACCTTGATGCTTCCCTCGCCCTGCTCAGCGTACATTGTGTACTTATCCAGGATCTCAGGGATCATATCGTAGGGCAGCTCCACATTCATGCCGTAGTAGCTGGCGTACATCTGCTGGAAGTAGTCAGCCATGGAAGCAAAAGTGTCTCTTGCGCTTGTAACAGTAATCTCAACGTCCTTGTCCAGGTCCTTGAGCACCTGGATGGACTCGTCTGTGAGCTCGTATCTCTTATCGGGAGTAAGATCCACCTTCATGGGATAGCGCTTGCTCATGATGTTTGCCATAAGGTTGAGGACGATCACGATAGCGATCACCAGCACCAGCACGGCAACTGACATTGAGCCGAACTTCAGCTTCTTGAGATTGCGCTTCTTCTCAGGAGCCTGCGCAGTATCTCCGGCTGTATTCATCTCGTTTATATCTTTCTTGCTCATCTAAACATTACCTTCCTTTCCAATTAACCCCAGCGGCGCTTGTCGAGAACTCTTACCGTCAGGAAATTGAAGATAAAGGCAGTGCTGAGGAAGAATAACACGCTTGACAGGTTGAACACGCCCTGTGTGAATTCGATGTATCTGGAATAGAACGAGAGCGAAGTCATCAGCTTCTGGATATGCTCGTTGGAAACTCTTGCTGCCAGTGAGTCGAAGAGATAGAGCACGAAAAGTGCCAGCATACTTGCAACTGCTGAGGCCATCTGGTTCTCGGTCAGTGAGGAGATGAAAAGTCCCACAGCGATGAACGCAGCTCCCAGGAAGAGCATTGCGAAGTAGTTGCCCAGAAGAGTTGACCAGACAATGTTTCCAAGATAGCCAAGTATGATCGAGTAGATGAACACAACGCTCTCAGCGATGATGAAGAGAGTGAGTGCTGCGAAATACTTGCCAAGGACTATGGACCAAAGTCCAACAGGAGCAGTGAGAAGTCCCTGGTCGGTCCTGTTTTTCTTTTCCTCGCTCATGAGCTTCATGGTGAGGATCGGTATGAGGAACAGCACGATGATGAACATTGAGCTGAACATGGCGCTTGTCTCGGTAGTGCCAGCGGAGATGACTCCGTTATAGAAGAATATTCCGGAAAGCAGGAAGAAAACTGCCAGGAAAACATAAGCAATGCCTGAAATGAAGAAAGCGCTCATTTCACGTCTGTAGATAGCACCCATTATTCCTCGCCTCCATTCTTGTCATTATCATCTGAGGAAGCAGCTTCCTCCTGGTCATCGCCCACTGAAGCCACAAGCTCGCCGTCCTTGACGGAGAAGTTGATATTGGGCTTAGCCTTGGGATCCTCCTCACGGACAGTGCCGTCCTTGCGAACGTTGTCGCCCATAGTGATCTTGAGGAAGATGTCCTCCAAGGTCAGGTCTGACAGCTGGAGCATAAGGATATTCCAGCCCTTGTCTGCGCACAGCTTGTTGATAGCACGGCGAACGTCTGTCTTCTCATCGGCCTCTACGTCATAATCGTAGATGCCCTTCTCACGCTCCATATCAGCACGGACGTACTTTACGCCGTCGATAGCCTTGATAGCGTCGGCGATCTCCTTCTTATCGGCAGCGGTATGAGTGCTGCCCTCGATACGGAGGGTCATCTTGTGCTCGTTGGTGATGTTGCGTGCGATCTCGTCAGCGGTGCCGTCAGCAGCAACAACGCCCTTGTTGATGATGATGATCTTGTCGCATACAGCCTGGATCTCCGGCAGGATATGGGACGAAAGGATAACAGTGTGGCTCTTGCCCAGCTTCTTGATGAGGCTTCTGATCTCGATGATCTGATTTGGGTCAAGACCAACGGTAGGCTCGTCAAGGATCAGCACAGGCGGATTGTTGATAAGTGCCTGAGCCAGACCTACTCTCTGCTTGTAACCTTTTGAGAGGTTGCGGATAACTCTTCCTCTTACAGCAGAGATCTTGCACAGGTCGCAAACGTCCTTCAAGTGAGCCTTTCTGGGCAGCTTGCACTTCTTCAGGTCGAACATGAAGCTGAGATAGGCATCCACGGTCATATCCATGTAAAGGGGCGGGATCTCGGGGAGATAGCCGATGTTGGACTTGGCCTTGATCGGGTCCTCAAGGATATCCACGCCGTTGATCAGGATCTGGCCTGAGGTGGACGAGATATAGCCTGTGAGCATATTCATGGTAGTTGACTTGCCAGCTCCGTTGGGGCCAAGGAAGCCGAGGATCTCGCCCTTTTCGACCTTGAAGCTGATGTCGTTGACGGCTTGCTTGTCGCCGTATCTTTTGGTAAGGTGTTTAACCTCTATCATTGGTTTTCCTCCTCTATATAATATATAAGAAGTCAATAGAAAGCTGGATACCCAGCCTGTTTGATTTTACCGCCTGTTTGTGACAATACGGTGAGAGCGGCACGAATATTAAGTGGCAGTTGCGTTAACTGCGTCCATTGCGATCTGTCTGCGGAGCTCTTCAAGAGAGCCAAACCTCATCTCCGGCCGGATAAACCGCCTAAAGGCCACGTCCACGATCTTTCCGTAGAGGTCGCCGCTGTAGCCGATGATGTGAGTTTCCGCAAGAGGCCTGTCCGAGCCTCCCACAGTGGGCTTCACACCGATATCCGTGACCGCCGGGAGCACTTTTCCGCCCACGTTCACAGAGGATGCGTAGACACCATAGCGTGGGACAAGCTGTCCCGGGGAAAACGACTGGTTGATGGTGGGGAAATCTATGGTCCTGCCGATATGGTTGCCGTCCTCCACAGCAGCGCTGATGAAGTAGGGCCTCCCCAGGAGCTCCCCGGCCTTTTCCACATCTCCATCAAGGAGCAGCTCTCTTATCCTGCTGGAGGAAACAGTCTCTCCGTCCAGCTCAACGCTTTCCACTATCTCAGTGGTAAATCCCAGCTTTTCGCCGAATTTTCGCAGCTCATCAGCACCGCAGGCGGCATTTTTCCCGAAGCGGAAATCTCCTCCGCAGCAAACATGGGCCGCATTCATTTTCTCTGCCAGGATCCTCTGGGCGAATTCCTGGCCGGAAAGTCCGCACAGCTCCTCAAAATCCGGGCTGTACACACAGTCAGCAGCGATCTCCTCAGTGAGGATGATGTTCTTTTCCCGGACATTATAGATGTATCCGGCAGCTCCGCCGGTCTTTCGCAGGACGCTTTCCGGACTGAAGGTGAACACAGCCGCCTCCAGGCCGTTTGCCCGCTGAGCGCAGGCTGCGCCGATGACCGCACGGTGTCCCAGGTGGACTCCGTCAAATATCCCCAAAGCTACCGAGCTCTTCTTATTTCCCATAGCTCACCCCAAATTCTTCCCCACACGCAAAAGGCCGCTTTCACGGTCAATGAGTGCAGTTCCGATGAACTCGCCCTGGCTGCCGAAAACTGCGTAATCATCGCAGTCCGGAAGGATCCCCCTCACACGGGAGATGTCCAGCTTCACGCCGTTGCGGTACATCCTGGTCTGAGCCTCGTTGAGACTGAGCTTGTGCATTGAGCTGAAAACTCGCTCTATAGGGAGAATGAGCTCCTCCGCCCTGCCCTCATCGGCAAAGCGCTGGATCTGCTCCAAAGTATGGCTCTCGGCAATGGAAAAGCCGCCGGAGGAAGTTCTGACAAGGCTTGTCATGATGCCTCCGCAGCCCAATTTTTCGCCAATATCACTTATTATGGTCCGGACGTAGGTGCCCTTGCCGCAGGTGATCTCCAGCACTCCCTCACGCTTTTCCGGATCGTATTCGGTAAGCTCCAGGGAAGTCACCTCCGCCTCACGGAGCTCACGCTCCACCTCTATACCCTTCCGAGCCAGGTCGTAGAGCCGCTTTCCGTTTACCTGAACTGCCGAATACATGGGCGGCAGCTGCATGATCCTTCCCCTGAACTGAGGGAGAACTTCCTCCAGCTGAGCACGGGCAACAGTTCTTTCCGAGCAGCTCTCCACCTTGCCCCAGACGTCCTGAGTATTCGAGGTAAAGCCCAGCCGGAAGCCTGCCCGATAACTTTTTGTGCTGTCAGGCATTATATCGCAGGCCCTAGTGGAGCTTCCCACAAAAACGGGCAGCACGCCGGTGGCCATAGGGTCAAGTGTGCCGCCGTGGCCAAGGCGCTTCATTTTCAGTATGCCTCTCAGCTTCGCCACAACATCGAATGAGGTGAAGTCCTGAGGCTTGTTGACGATGAGTATGCCGTTCATTCACTCAGCGCCTTTCTGACGGTCTCGATGAGAGTCGCCTTCACTTCCTCCAGACTGCCCTCCATGGTGCAGCCGGCAGCCTTTGCGTGACCGCCTCCGCCGAGAGTCTGGCAGATAGCCGAAACATTCACGTCCCAGGCTGAGCGGAACGAGCACTTGAATACGCCGTCCTCACGCTCTCGCAGAAGGACGCCCACCTCGGCCTGCTCAAGCTGGATAGTCAGGGGCGCAAAGCCCTCCAGCTCCTCCATAGTGATGCCAAGCTCCTTCATCATGTCCTGAGTTACGGCAACTATGGCCAGCTTTCCGTCAAGGTGCTCCTCCATGATCTCGCTGACGTAGCCCTCCAGCTTCATTCTGCCAAGGGACTTCACGTCGAACATATAGCGGTTGATCCTTGCGAAATTTATATCGTAGCTGCGCATCATCTCCGCCGCTATCTCATGAGCACGGGGAGTGGTGCAGTCGTACTTGAAGCAGCCTGAATCCGTGGCGATGCCGGTATACAGGCACATTGCGCAGTGTCTTGTGACCTTGACGCCCATGAATTTTGCCAGGTCGTAGATCACCTCACAGGCCGCCGTAGCCTCTCCACGCAGGAGGGTCCTCTGGGCGTAATCCTTGTTTGAGATATGGTGGTCTATGCAAAGCTGTACCCTATCGCCGTAGATCTCCTCATACTTACCCATAAGGCTCACATCGGCGATGTCAACGGCGATGATGGTCTGGGGCTCAAAGTCCTCGCCGGCGCCGTCCTTAGTCATAAAATCGTATCTTGCGGGGAAGGGGTCGCTGCAAACCACTCTGCTGCGCACGCCCAGCTCCGCCAAAATATCCTTCAGGCCGAAGCCCGCTCCGATACAGTCTCCGTCGGGAGTCTGATGTGTTATGATAACAGCGTCCTTACAATTGCGCAGAAAGGTCTCTGCCTCGCTGAAGCTGATAAACATATTTTCCTCCTTCCGGGATCACAGGAGCTCATTAAGTTTTTTGCTGATCTCAGCGCTGCGCTCGATAGAGCTGTCAGCGATGAATGTGAGCTCGGGAGATTTCCTCATTTTGAGCCTGTGGAAGAGCTCTCTGCGGACAAAACCTGCCGCATTTTTCAGTCCCTCCACCGACTCCTTCGAGCGTGCTGCACCCTCAAGGCTGGAAACATAGACCTTGCAGCTTGACATATCGCCGGAGAGGTCTGCTCTCACGATAGTCAGCATGGGGTCGATCCTTGGGTCTTTCAGTTCTCTGAGGATCGCTGTGAGCTCACGCTTTATATCTTCTGCCATTCGGCTGTTTTTGAAATTCGCCATATATTCCTTTCTTTCAGACGTTTATGGTAAAGCTGCCGGAGCCCTCAACAGGATCGCCCTGTTCAGACTTTGCCTCAGTCTCAGGCTTTGCCTCTTCCTTAGTCTCCTCAGCCTTTTCCTCCTCGAAAAATCCGCCCTCAAACTCCTTTGAATCGAAGGCCTCGTCTTCCTTGGTGCGGCTGTAGTCCGGGATATCCTCGTCGCCCTCCTCGCCGTAGTAGATGTCGGCGTAGTTGCCGTACTCCGGCTCCAGCTCAACGTCCTGAACAGGCCGCTCTATGCCCATGAGGTCAGCCTCTTCCGGCTCCTCATAGGCGCTGCACTGGCCCAGGAGGATCTTCTTCACAGACTCGAAGAAGAAAATATCCACAGGACCGAAGTCCTCCCATGCAAGTGCCTCATCACAATAACGGATCATATCTGCGTTTGCCATTCTGCTGTTGTCCATGATCAAGTCCTCCCTGCCATTTTTTTATTTATCTTAGTCTTCCCGATATTCCTCGATGACATAAGCCTCAAAGATATCGCCTTCCTTTACGTCACTGAACTTCTCAAGGCTGATACCGCACTCATAGCCCTCTGCAACTTCCTTTGCGTCGTCCTTGATTCTCTTCAGGCCGGCGATCTTGTCGTCGGCGATGATGATACCGTCACGAACTACACGCACCTGACAGCCACGGGATACCTTTCCGCTGAGGACATAGCTTCCTGCGACCATACCAACGTTAGAGATCTTGTAGACCTGTCTTACCTCCACACGTCCAAGCTCCACCTCACGGGTCTTAGGAGCAAGCATACCCTTCATAGCGGTAGAGATCTCGTCGATAGCGTCGTAGATGACTCTGTACAGGCGGATGTCAACGCCGTCACGCTTTGCATTCTCAGCAGCAACGGGGTCAGGTCTTACGTTAAATCCAACGATGATAGCGTTAGAAGCAGCGGCCAGCATTACGTCGCTCTCCTTAACGGCACCAACTGCACCGTGGATGACTCTTACTCTTACCTCGTCGTTGGACAGCTTCTCCAGAGACTGCTTTACAGCCTCAACAGAGCCCTGAACATCGGCCTTTACGATAAGCGGCAGCTCCTTGATCTCGCCCTCGGCGATCTGGCTGAACAGGTTATCGAGAGTTACCTTGCGGTAGGAGTTGAACTGCTCCTCCTTAGCCTCATGCTTACGCTGCTCGGCAAGCTCACGGGCAAGGCGCTCGTCCTCAACAGCGTTGAAAATATCGCCTGCGCTGGGGACCTCCACAAGACCTGTGACCTCAACAGGAACTGACGGACCGGCAGTCTTGACAGTTCTGCCCTTGTCGTTTGTCATTACACGAACGTGACCTACGGCAGTACCGGCGATGATAACGTCGCCCTGCTTGAGGGTACCATTCTGTACCAGAAGGGTTGCGATAGGTCCACGGCCCTTATCCAGACGAGCCTCAACAACAGTACCCTTTGCCAGACGGTCAGGGTTAGCCTTCAGCTCCTGCACCTCTGCAACAAGGAGAATGTTCTCCAGCAGAGTGTCGATGCCCTCGCCTGTCTTAGCAGAAACGGGAACGCAGATGACGTCTCCGCCCCAGTCCTCGCAGACCAGGTCGTACTTGGTGAGCTCCTCCTTGATACGGTCGGGGTTAGCGCCCTCCTTATCCATCTTGTTGATGGCAACGATGATCTGTACTCCGGCAGACTTAGCGTGGTTGATGGACTCAACAGTCTGGGGCATGATACCGTCGTCTGCGGCAACAACAAGGATAGCGATATCGGTGATGTTAGCGCCTCTTGCACGCATAGATGTGAAGGCCTCATGTCCGGGAGTATCAAGGAAGGTGATGTCCTGTCCGTTGACATTTACCTGATAAGCACCGATGTGCTGAGTGATACCGCCGGCCTCACCAGCAGCAACGTTTGCCTTTCTGATGCGGTCAAGGATAGAGGTCTTACCGTGGTCAACGTGTCCCATAACAACGACAACGGGGCAGCGGGGCTCCAGATTTGTATCGTCGTCGTCACTGTCGTCGATAAGACGCTCCTCAATAGTAACGATGACCTCCTTCTCTACCTTTGCGCCCAGCTCCTCAGCTACGAGGGAGGCTGTATCGAAATCGATCTCCTGATTTATGGAAGCCATAACGCCCAGACTCATCAGCTTCTTGATGACCTCTGTAGCGGTGGCCTTCAGACGTGTAGCCAGCTCGCCGACGGTGATGCTCTCAGGGATCAGCACCTTCAGCTGCTGCTTTCTTGCACGCTCCAGCTCCAGTCTCTTCAGCTTCTCAGCCTCGCTCTCCTTCTTGGAGAACTGCTGACGGCTGCGCTGAGCAGACTTCTGGTTGATCTTCTGCTTCTTGGAGGAGTAATTCTCGTCCTTGTGCTTGTTGGAAGAGGCCATGTTGTCATAGCGCTCGTTGTACTTGTCAAGGTCAACATAGCTTCCTCTTGTGTCAACGGTCCTGCGCTGACCGGAGGTCTGACCGGTCTCAGAGCTCATACCGGCGCTGAACTTAGTTCTCTCGCCTCTGTCCTGAGCCTTGGCCTGCTTCTTCTCCTGCTTCTTAGCGTTCTTCTGAGAAGCGTCCTCATTCTTAGCCTCAGGCGCCTTCTTGGGCTCCTCCTTTTTAGCAGGAGCTGCGGGCTTGGCCTCCTGAACAGGAGCAGCGGCCTTCTTAGGCTCTTCCTTCTTTGCAGGAGCAGGTGCAGCAGCAGCCTTCTTGGGCTCTTCCTTCTTTGCAGGAGCAGGTGCAGCGGCAGCCTTCTTGGGCTCTTCCTTCTTTGCAGGAGCAGGTGCAGCAGCAGCCTTCTTGGGCTCCTCCTTCTTTGCAGGAGCAGATGCAGCAGCAGCCTTCTTAGGCTCCTCCTTCTTTGCAGGAGCAGATGCAGCAGCGGCCTTCTTGGGCTCCTCCTTCTTAGCAGCGGCCTTCTTGGGCTCTGCCTTCTTTGCAGGAGCCTCCTCACGGACCGGCTTGGGGTCGTTCTTAGAAGCGAAATACTCGTCGAAGTTCTCCACTGAGTTCTTCTTAGTGAAATACTCCAGAACTGAGTTCATCTCGTTCTCATCAAGGCCGGTAGAGGCCTTCTTCTTAGTGTCGCCCTTTGCGGCGAAAATATCGATGATCTCCTGCGAAGAAACTCCCAGGTCCTTCGCTGCGTCACTGATCTTTATCTTTTTTATCATAGGCTGATGATACCTCCATTTGCTGTCCGCCATCTGCGGACTGACGTTATTCAATTGTATATGTCAACACAGAATACTGTGGGTCACGAAGAAACGATCTTCTCAAAGCCGCCGGCAAAGCCTGCATCGCAGACAGCGATGACTGCCGTGGCCTTTCCGCAAAGTCTTGCGGTGTCGTCCTTGGTGAGCTCCGTGATCAGGAGCTTCACTCCGTATTTCCGGCAAACGAATGCTGCTTCCTTGACAGTTTTCTCCGAAGCGTCCGCTGCTGCCAGCACACAGAAGGCCTTGCCCTCGGCCACTGCGCTGCAAACGCTGTCGAAGCCCTTTACGGTCCTGCCAGCCTTATTGCATATAGTCAGCAGGTCAGCTGTTTTCTGCTTCCGATCTGAGCTCATTTGCCATCACCTCGTAAACATTTTCATCTATCCTGCATGAGAAGGACTTTTCAAAGCGGCGAGCCTTCCTAGCCTTGTCGAAGCACTCCTCGCTCCGGCAGATATAGGCGCCACGTCCATTTTTCTTGCCCACCAGGTCAAGGCTGATCTCGCCCTCAGGAGACTTCACAACTCGTATGAGCTCCTTTTTCGGCTTCATCTCGCCGCAGCCCAGGCACATTCTCATGGGGATCTTTTTCGGCTTCACAGCTTACTCCTCGCTGCTCTCAGCAGGAGCGGTCTCCTCAGCAGGAGAGGTCTCCTCAGCAGGAGCAGTTTCCTCAGCAGGAGCCTCCTCCGGCTCGGGAGTCTCATAAACGGGAGGCTGATAATCGGGGCTGAGCTCGGGAGCCTCCTCGCCGGTAACAGGGTCGAACTGAGGCTTGATGTCGATCTTGTAGCCTGTGAGCTTAGCAGCCAGCTTAGCGTTCTGGCCCTTGTTTCCGATAGCCAGTGAAAGCTGATTGTTGCTTACCACAACTGTGCAGAGCTTCTCAGCCTCAGAAACGATAACAGCTCTGAGCACCTCAGCAGGAGCAAGTGAGCTTGCGATGAACTTCTCAGGATCCTCGCTCCAAGGGATAACGTCGATCTTCTCGCCGTTGAGCTCGCTCACTACCGCAGAAATACGGGAGCGCTTCGTACCGATGCAGGCGCCTACGGCCTCAACGTTAGGATCCTTTGACCAAACAGCCATCTTTGTACGGGATCCGGCCTCACGGGAGATAGCCTTGATCTCAACAGTGCCGTCGTAGATCTCAGGCACCTCCAGCTCAAAGAGTCTCTTTACCAGATCCTTGTGAGTACGGGAGATCTTTACGATAGGCTTCTTGTTCTTGCCCACGATGCTGGTGATATAGACCTTGATCTTCTTGCCTTCCTCAAGGGTCTCGCCGGGGATCTGCTCGTTCTTGAACAGATACAGCTCAGTTCCGTCGTACTCAACGGTAACAGTGCCTCTGCCGGGCTCCACCTGAGAAACGGTAGCCACGATGCAGTCGTGCTCCTTCTCGCCGAACTTAGCCAGCATCTGCTCACGGTTGATCTCTCTCAGGTCGCCCTTGATGGACTGCTTAGCGGAGAGAGCAGCCATTCTGCCCAGCTTGGAGATGTCCAGCTCCTTGAGGATAGTACCGCCCACAACAGCGTTGGGGTCGATAGTTTTAGCGGTCTCGATATTTATCTCGTTCTCATCGATAGGCTCATCGGGGATGATCTCCTGAGCGATATACATTGCGAATTTCTTGGTAGCGGGGTCGATCTCCACACGGATCCTCTCCTCGCTGTGGGGATAGGCTCTTCTAGCGGCCTTGAGCATAGCGGACTTTACCTTCTCAACAAGCAGGTCAGTCTCGACGCTGTTCTCCTCTCCCAGCATTTCGAGAGCCTCGAAAAAGTTTTCCATTATCATTTCCTCCAGTAATTATTTTTATATTGTCAGAAGTCAAGCCACAGCTTGACGAAGGCTACATCTGCAAGCGGATAGCTCCGCTCCTCGCCGCTCTCCAGCAGTACAGTCACCTTTTCCTTGTCAGCGCCTGCCAGCTGAGCGACGATCTCTTTTTCGCCGTCAATGCTTCTGATAAATCTGATCCTAACGGTATCGCCCTGGCAGACCTCGAAGTGTTCCTCCTTGATCAGTTCTCTTTCCAGCCCGGCGGATCCCACCTCAAGCATATAGCTCTGTGCGATCGGGTCGGCCTCATCGAGCACAGCGTTCACCGGCTCAGTGACTTTTTCGCAGTCTTCAATGGTGATGCCCTCGTCCCTGTCGATGAACACACGCAGGTACCACATAGCGCCCTCCTTGACGTAGCAAACGTCCCAGAGGAAGTAGCCCAGCTCATCTGTGACAGGCTTCACAAGGTCATAGACCTTCTGTTCAGTGCTGCCGAATTTTTTCAGCTTCATACAGCCTCTCCTTTCATGTTCTTGCGAATAGCCGACACCCTTTCTGCCATAGAAACGGTATCAAAACGAAAGACCGGAAGGCTCCGGTCTTTGCTTTTAACTATCATCATACCTATTATAACACGCAATTCCGGAATAATCAAGTATTTACAGGGAATTTTTTCAAAAAATTTCTGAATTACCGGTCCGGAAGGTGCCTACAGGCTGCCCTGACCGGGTAATTCGGTCAGAGAAGTCCGGCTGAGGCCGTAGTGGTAGTGGTCTCAGCTGTATCTGTGCTGCCGCCGTTAGCGGGAGAAGCTGAAAGTCCGTTATCAGCAACGTGTACCTTGATCTCGATCTCGATGCCGGGGTTGTTGCTGAACTTGAGGATAACGTATGTTTCACCGGCAGAAACGCCTGTGATATAGCCAAGGTTGTCAACTGAAGCGATCGCAGGGTCCTTGGACTCCCAGATCTCGTTTGCCTCAGAAGAGCCATCGGGGTAGCTCTGGATGATCGCAACGTCACGCTCACCGATGTCCACGAAGACCTCACGCTTGCTCAGCTGAACCTGAGCGGCAGCAGGATTTGCGGTAGTAACTGCCTCTGTAGGAACCTCAGTAGGCGCTTCAGTGACCACAGGCTCCACAACAGGCGCAGTAGTGGTCACGGCAGGTGTAGTCTTCTTGGATGACTTGGTGTCGTCCTTTGAGCAGCCGTGTGCAATAAGTATAACAAAAAGAAGCACAATTAGCGCAATTATTGCCAGCGCCGTAAACTGTCTGCGGCGAAGCACTTGTCTTGTAACTCTTTTGCGGGGTCTCTGTGAACCGTTCTGATCGTATGCCATAGTGAGTCTCCTTCTTTTATTTTTTATTTTTAACGAAATAAATCTTCTCATATATTATAACACACCAGACACAAAATGTCACGCTATTTTTTGAAGTTTCTACAATATGCTGTATTATCACCTATTTTTTTGGTATTTTTTGACAAGGGCAATGACACTATTCTCCATATTTCCTGCATGAGTTTTACAGCCACAGCTCAAAAGTCCTTCTGAGCCGCTCAGCAGCAAGGGGATAAACGTCGCTGCGGTAAGCAAAGGTCACCGCCTGGATCCCGTTGACCAACACAGCATAAACTGCCGCAAGTGCCATTCCCCGGCGCAGGAGGAGGCTCCGGACAGGTGCGTTCCCACGGCTGCTCAAAGCGAAGAGCACTACCGTTCCGCCAAGGATCATAGGCCAGGAGAAGTCCGCCGCATAGCGCACTGCATAGCCGCTCTCCCAGGTGGAGATCACGATGATCAGCGGAGCTATCAGGCAGGGAAGTCCGACCAGTACCGCTGTTTTTATGCGTGCTTTCCGGTCAGGGAGCCCCTTCAGCGCTCTCCAGCCCAGAAGCAGGCCAAGTGCTGTCGATCCACGGGAGAAAAGGCCCGAAACTGTGCCGTAGTCCTTGAAATAGAAGCCGTTCACGCCCAGCATGGAGAAGGGCGTCGAGATGTAGGGGTAGTCCGGGAAGAAAGCCGGCGGCGTGATCAGCAGGTCGTACAGGCTGATCAGCACGAAGTGCAGGTGGAACTCCGTATGAGTGAAATCGTTGACCGTCAGAGAGTATTTTATGCCGAATTCCAGCACATTGCCGAAGCGGTCGTAGTTGTACCACATCTGGAAGGCCGCCGCTGCCGCCATGGGGAGAAGTCCCCAGAGAAGGATCGGCAGGCGCTCTTTTTTCCGTGAGAAGGCTCCCCAAAGGATCCAGACTGCTCCGCAGGCGGCGTAGACTGCCAGTGTCGGCCGGCAGAGAACTGCCAGACCAAGCAGCAGAGAGGCTCCTCCAAGGCGCACAGGACGGAGCTTTTCCCCGGATATGATGCCCGAGGTGATCAGCAGGAGAGCTCCTCCGGCCACGCAGCAAAGTCCCGAGGTTATGGCGATCTCGTAGAATTTCGGACGTCCGGCGCAGAACCAAGCTCCGCTGGCTGAGAGCAGCACCACAAGGCCGCCAAGGACAGTTCCTGCCGGGATATGGGCAAACCAGCGCCTTACCACCGCCAGATAGGTCAACGCCAGCAGGATCAGTCCGGCTGCGGAGAACAGCATGACTGCGATCTCAGCCGGGAAGAAATGTCCCGTCACCAGGTGATACGGCACGAAGAGCAGCAGGGGCGCCACGCCATAGTAGGAGTAATATTTGCCGTCATAGAGGACGTGATCCCAGCTGTAAGGGATCGTTCCGTCACCTCGGGCGCTCCAGTCGTATGGGTTTTCCATTTGGAGGAGAGGGTCGTCCGGCTCAAGCTCATGGAGGTATGTCCTCCCCTCCTCAAAGGCGACTACAAGCTCCTCGGTGAGCTGATCGCCCTCATTTCTGCGGAAGGCATCGCCCAGATGCTCCTCCGGGATCAGGGTGAGACACAGGGCGCAGGCTCCGATCACCACTCCGGCAGTCACAAAGGCACAGAGAGATCCGCAGAGCTGAGACTCCTGAGAGAAGGGGCTTCCCATGCGCTTAGAGAAAAACAGTCCGTGGAGGAACATTCCTCCCAGAAGGAGCATGAGCACTCTGATCGGCGAAACATCGAAGGGCACCGTCCTGTTGGCGACGATGCTGCGGATAGTGAACAGGTCGCCGAAATCGCTTCCGGTGAAGCTGAGCCTCATAGTACCGGCGTTTCCGGAGAGCTGTGCTATGGAATAGGCAGACTGGCTGCTTCCCCGAACGATCTGGGACTCGATGATCTTGACACGGGGCTCGGCGCAGGCCTCATCGCTGATGTCAGCGGTGAAGGCCACTGACTTGGTGTATTCGCTGTCCCAGGAAATGTCCACCCAAAGCGTGTCTATGGGGATACCCACGTCATTGAAGGTCAGCACGAGCGGCGTTTGATCCTTGCCCTGATACTGCTCGCCCTCAGCTCCGGAGAGAAGCACAGTTTCGCTTCCGCTGCCGAAAACTGACCTGTAGGAGGGGTACTGGAAGACTGTGAGCTCCAGGATCACCGCCAGTATCAGCAGCTTTCCTCCAAAGCGCAGCACGGGGATGTCCCATTTTTTTTGCAGAAAGCCGAAGATCAGCTCCAGCGCAGCCGCTCCCCCCATAAGTGCAAAGGCTCCCGAGGCCGCAGTTGACCTGAATAGTCCGCAGAGATCAGCCACCCCCGCAGCCATTAGCATTACGCAGAATATCCGCCCCACAACTGACTTTACGCTGGCTTCTTTCCCGCTCATATCATCACTCCTTCTGCAAAATCAAGGGGACGACAGCCGCCGTCCCCTGTTGTTTTAGTTGTTGAACTTGGCGATCTCAGTGTCGATAACGCCTGTCCATGAGTCTCTCAGAGCAGCCCATGAATCAACGGCCTCGTTGCCCTCAAGAAGAGCAGTTGTCAGGTTGTTCATAACTCCTCTTGTCTCGTATGTGTACTCGCCGTCGCCGTACATCCTCTCGCCCATTCCGTAGCCGAAATCGAACATGGGAGTTGTATTTGACGGGTCGAGGTAGGACTGGATAGCGTCGTACTGCTCCTCAGTAACATAGCTCTTTACAACGCCGGCAGCGGTCTTCTCTACTACCAGAGCCTTCTGTTTAGCCACATCTCTGTACTCCTCGTCAGTAGCTGCAAGGCGCTCACACTTGATGTATGTTGCAACAGCCTCGCCCTTCTTGGAGCCCTTGACCAGCATCTTTGCAGCAAAGTTTGCGCAAAGGTAATTCTCGTCGGCATCGGGAGCCTTCGGGAAAGGCACTACCATCAGGTCAGCGTCGGGATTTTTAGCATTGGAAGCGCCCAGAGCCCAGTCTGCCATTGCGAAGAACAGCGTGGACTGGTCGTCCGGGAAGTATCCGATCCAGTCAGGATAGTACAGGTGCTTAGAGGCGATGTCCTGCATGAGGAGCTCAGCCTTCTCGATCTCGGGGTCGTCGATATTATTGGTGAAGACTCCGTCCTCGTAGTTTACGATAGTGTGGCCTGTGGACTGGATGATAGCCTGTCCGAACCAACCGTTGATACCGTAGCGGGTCTGACCCTCAGCAGCTCCTGAAACGAAGGAATTCATCATTGACATGAAGGAATCCCAGTTCCACTCGCCGTTCTCATAGAGCTCATAGGGGTCGTCCAGACCCTCAGCCTCCATGAGCTTTCTGCTGTAAGTGATCAGCAGAGGATCCGAGATAGCGTAGGGCACAACGTAGTGCTGGCCGTTATACTCGAACATATCGATAACGTCCTCCATATCGGACCAGAGGTCGCTGTCCACCTCCATAAGGTCGAAATAGGGATCGAGAGGCTCATACTGATCCTTTACGACTCCGTTGGGAACAGCGTCCCACTCATAGGGGAACATATCCACCTCATCGCCGGAGAGGATCATGTTGGCCAGAGTAGAGAACTTCTCGTTGGAGTCAGCGCTCACGAACTTGATCTTAGCTCCGTAAACGTCCTCGAAGAGGGAAAGTGCAACGGAACGGTCGTTATTGTTCTGGGGGTTGAGATCGTAGTCTGCCAGCCAAACGATCTCCTGGCCGCTGATGTCGGCGGCAGTGTCGCCCTTGAGCTCTTCCTCGTCAGCACTTACAGCGAATTCGTCCTCGCTCTTGTAGTGCTCGTTGTTTTCGGAGGAACTGCTGGAGGCTGAGTCGCTGCATGAAACAGCGGCCATGAACATGGAAACAGCAGCCAGACCGGCAAGCATTTTCTTCAGGTTATTCATAGTAAAACTCCTTTCACATCATGCGTCCTGTTGAGAGGGATAAGGGCGCATACATATTAAGTATATTATACTATAAAAGCAGGCGCTGTGTCAAGGGCTGGGGCGTTTTTTCGGGGAAAATTTGGCGGAAGGTCAATAGCAGCTCCGCCCTGCCTTTTTGACAGATCTGGTCAGAAAAAAAGGACGGCCAATGGCCGTCCTCGTTATTCACGCATTATTACCGGTCTCGTCAGGAGCTTCTCCGGGGATCAGCTCCACACGGCACATACCTATGCGGTGGTGGATGATCTCCTGCACCTCGATCCGGAGCCCATCTGTCTCCAGGGCGGTCTTGGTGCCGTCCTTGGGGATCTCGCCCAGCTCAGCGATCACATAGCCGCCGAAGGTGTCTGAGATCTCGGTCTTCTCCTCGGGGAGCTCGATCTCCAGAGCCTCGCAGACCTCAGAAAGAGGCGTGATACCGGGGATCTGCCAGCTTCCGTCGGGCTTTTGCTCCATAACAGCCTCAGGCTCGTCCATCTCGTCGTCGTCAAAGTCGCCCACCAGCTGCTCCACCAGGTCAGTGACCGTGATGATGCCGCTCATTCCGCCGTACTCGTCCGCAACGACGGCGAAGTGGTCTGCGCCCTTCCGCTTCATCTGAGCGAACAGCCGGTCCGCCTTCATGTTTTCGTGGACGAAATAAGGCTCACGGACGGCGTTTGCCATAATATTCTCACGGCTCTTGTCGTCAAGCCGGAAGTAGTCCTTTGCATTGAGCAGACCGATAACGTTGTCAACGCTTTCGCCGCATATGGGGAAAACCGAATGACGGGTGCGGTGGATAGTTTCCTCCCACACCTCAACGCTGTCCTCGCTCCACAGCACGTCCACATCGGTGCGGTGAGTGCAGAGCTGCTCGGCAGTCATGTCGTCGAAAGCAAAAACGTTCTTGATAATGCGGTTCTCGTCCTCGTCGATGGTGCCGTTCTCAGCGCCAGCGTCGGACATCATGAGGATCTCCTCCTCGGTAACAGCGTCAGGCTCCTTGTCGGGGTCGATGCCCATGATCCGCAGCAAAACTCGGGAGAGCTTCCCTGTGAGCCACACAAATGGCAAGAAAAACGCCACTGCTGCGGCTGTGGGGCCGGATACTCTCATTGCCAGCTTCTCAGGATCTCTTGCAGCGGCTTTTCGGGGAACCGTCTCGCCGAAGACCTCCATTACGAAGGCCAGCACAAGAGCGATCATGATCACAGAAGCTGTCCTGAGAGCCCCCTCAGAGGGTATGTCAAGTGCTCGCCCCAGGGCTCCGGCAAGGGGAGAAGAAAACCGGTAAGCGGCGTAGCCTGCCGCAATATAGCCAAAAATCGTTACTGCCGAGTGCATTGCCGAGAGAAATCTCCCCGGCTTGTCGGTGAGCTTTTTCAGCCGCACCGCTCTTTTTTCGCCGCCGGACGCCAGCTTCTCCAGCCTAGCATCGTTCAGGGCGATTATCGCCGATTCCGCCGCAGTGAGGGCTGCGCTGAGCGCCACGAGCACGATCAGCAGGATCATCTGCAAAGCCATGTTAAACCTCCAAAAATGTGTATAACCTCTAAAAGGCATAGCCCGCTGCCGTTTCCGGCGCAGTCCATGCCTTGCTCATCGTATTAAGGAAAACGTTCGTTGGGATCACTGCCGTCCGCAGTAGTGTCCATTAAAAGTTCCACCTCCATGACTATCAATGCACTTATTATAGCGTATATTTAGCCATATGTCAATACTATCGGCAAAAAAACGCAGCGCTACCCTTCCATCCCTTCAAGGAAGTCAATTATGGGAAGGCCGAATTTTTCCGCCAGCTCACGGCATTTCCTCATGGGCTCGATTTCAGAAAGCGCCTCGGGGAAGTGCGCATCACAGCCGATCACGGCCTTAGCTCCGCAGCTTGCAGCGATCTGCAAAAAACGCTCAGAGGTATAATGCCGCCCGTCACGGACTCCCAGAAGGTTGATCTCCACCGGAAAATCTCTCTCACTGAGATATCTGCAAAGCCTGGTGTACTCCGCCTCCCAGATCTCAGCCGAGCCGGTGAAATTATACAGATCCGGATGAGCCAAATAGGCATATCTGCCGGACTCCATACCCTCGATGATCAGGTCGATGTACTTTTTGAACTCCCCCACATCGTCGCTGCCGAAGCCTGTGTAGGGCGAAAGAGGCTCAGGAGAGGTAAAATGCTGCCCCATGATCATGTAGTCCACGGGATAATCCGAAAGGAGCCTGTCCTGGTCAGCCATTTGCTCCGGGATGAACTCCGCCTCAAAGCCGATGTAGATCTTGATGTCAGAGGCATACTCACGCTTTAGGTCTGTAAGGCTGGTGAAGTAGCCGTCCAGCTCCGAGGGCGCCATTCTAGTTGGCGAAACATAGCCGTTTTTGTAGACCCAAGGGCAGTGATCTGAGAAGCCCAGCACCTTCATCCCGTGGCGAATGGCGTGCTCAACGTACTCCCTGTCCTCGCCCCGGGCGTGATTGCAGCGGTAGGTGTGTGTATGGTAATTTGCTAACATTTTTGCACTCCTTTATGAGTTCCAATACTTCTCAAGATCAGCCTTATTTGCCAGGATATAGGTGTTTCCCACCTGCACCTTTGCAGAAACGGAGCAGCCGTCCACAGTCTGGCCAGGCACCTCGTCAATATCGCCGCTCTCGCTGTAGATGTACATAGCCGGCTGGAATTTTTCCGGGCTCTGGTCCACGATGAATATCAGCTCCGGGTCGTAGGTCAGGGTCAGCAGGGCGTCTGTGATGCTGTCGCTTGAGCAGACGGTATAGCCGATGCCCATATAGCCCACCATCGAAAGGCTGGGCTCTGCGGTCTCCAGCCAGACCTCAGTGGCAGGATCCCCGGAAAACTCAAGCTTCGGGAGGATCGCCTTGTCCGTATTTCGGCAGAGCTCCTCGCCCTCCAAGGTCACTGTCACAGCCTCACGGGGGATACCTCCGGCAGCTTCGCAGGCAGCCGCAAGCTCCTCCCAGCCGGTCACGTCCAGCTCAGAAACGTCCTTGCAGTCCCCCCAGCAGCCGATCTCCTCAGAGCCGGGATACCGGACAAAGACCTGCTTCAGGGAGCCGTTTTCCCGGTGGATCAGTATGTAATCGCCGCCCTCTGAGTCAGGCAGGGCGGACAGCAGCCTGTCCCCGAAAATGTCGCCCTTTTCCAGCTTCCCCACAGCCACGGCCTTTCCGAAGACCGGATCCTCAGGAGCCGCTGCACTTAGCTCCATGTGGGCATTTTTCACGGCAAGTGCAAGGTCCTTTGCGGAAACAGCCCTCTCCTCAGCGGCAGAGCTCTCAGGCCTTCCGCTTTCCGAGGGCTCGCTCTCAGAAGGCCCGTCCCCGCACGAGACTGCCCCTATAAGCGCCAAAGCCAGCGCCGCAGCTGTGATCCTTCTCATATCAGCACCTCCGAATATCTTTACTCCTATTTTAGCACTGCCTCCGGCCTTTGTCAACCGCCCGCACTTGACCTTCCGGCGGCAAACTGCTATAATAAGGGAAAAAGGAGTGATACCCATGGATATTTTCGCAGAATTCTTGGCAGAAGTCGCCGCCCAGGGGCTTTGCCTTTACGGAGTGGAGGTGCTCAAGGAGGGCAAGCTGATTTTCCGGGAAATGCTTGCTCCGAACGAGCGCTATCCGATCTACTCAGCCACAAAAACAGTCACCGCCTCCGCCGTGGGACTTGCCTACTCAGAGGGAAAATTCCGCATAGATAAGCCCCTTGCAGACTACCTTTCTGCTGAGGAGCTGAGTATTCTCCCTGAGCGAAACAGCGCCTTTTTGCAGCTGCCCGTGAGCCGCTTCCTGACCATGACCGTGGCCGGCTTCCCCTTCCGGCCGGAGGGCGAAAACTGGCTGAACACCGTACTTTGCTCAGATGTGGACTTTGCCGCTCCGCCAAAATTCCACTACACCAACGTTCAGGCCTATCTGGTGGGAGTCGCCTGCGAAAACGCAGTGGGACAGCCCTTTATGGACTACCTGACCCCTCGCTTCTGGGAGCCTCTGGGGATCCCTGCGCCGGAGTTCCAGACCGACCCTCAGGGGCGGTTTTACGGCGCCACCGGCATGAAGCTGACCCTCCATGAGCTGAGTCTCATCGGGCAGCTCTACCTGCAAAGGGGCAGGCTGGACGGAAGGCAGATACTCCCCGAAAAATGGACGATAGAGGCCTCCTCCAAGCAGACCAGCTCCACCGAGGGCGGCTACGGATACTTCCTCTGGACAGGGGATGATAGCTTCTCCGTCAGCGGAAAATGGGGACAGAAATGCCTGTGTTTCCCCAAAAAGCAGCTCATGATCACCTACATGGGCAATATGCCGGAGGACTCGGACAAAATGCTTGCCCTTGCTCATAAGCTGGCTCAGGCGCTATAACAGACACACGGCGGCAAGGATCCCTCCTGCCGCCGCTATTTTTGCCATGCCGATCAGCCGTAGCAGAGCCCGCTCGTTGGGTCTGCCCAGCGCAAAAAGCTCCAGAGCAGCTCCCCCGTCCAGCCCGGAAAATGGCAGCAGATTCAGCAGGCCTTCCCACAGACTGACCCAGAAGAGACTGCCTGTAGCTCCCTGAAAATACAGCAGCACCGCCATGAGAAGATTTACCGCCGGGCCGCTGAGCAAAACAAGGATCTCCTGCCAAAGAGCCGGGATCCTCTGGCGGCTGACGGTCATGAAAAAACCCGTCCAGCGCAGATCTATGCCGGTGACTCTTCCGCCGGTGAGCCCCGCAGCCAGGACGTGCCCCAGCTCATGGAGGAGGCATACTGCGTAAGATCCCCAGATCAGCGCCGGATCTCTCACCAGGAAGATCAGGGAATTCACCAGCAGGAATGAAAATCTCACCCTCACCCGGCAGCCGCCCAGCTCTATCTCCCACAAAGCGAGATCAGCAGCCCGATCGGGTCCGGGATCAGCTCTCTTCCGTCACCGGCCAGCTCCTTCAGCCGGTCAAGGAGCTCCCTTGCAGTCTCCGGCTGAAAGGAGTGCAGGATCAGCAGCCCGGCCGCAATAAGTCCGCAGACCGCCGCCTGTGTCCCCACGATCCCGGTGACTTTCCCTGAAGAATAGAGCTCCGTCAGTTCCTCCTCTTCGTCTGGGTCAGGTATATCCGGAAAGACCGCCGGCTCCTGACGCTCAAGCATTTCAGTTCCCATAACAAACACCGCCTTCGTTTTTTTACATTATATTCCGAAAAGATCCCTATCATGCACCGCAAATGGACGGTTTTTCTGTGCATTTCTACGAACAGCGCCCCGGGAGGGCTCCCCTGCGTTGACAGAAAACCGCAAAAGTGTTACAATATTTAGAGAAAACACCGCTTTCACTATAAATTGGAGGTCAAAACGTGAGACACAAGTTCATTCCCCTTTTCGCACTTACGATATCCGCAGCTTCCGCATTTTCCGGCTGCTCAGGCTCAAAAACCGTTTCATCAGCCGTTGATCCGGCACCAATCACTCCTCAGAGCATCGTCTTCGACTGGCAAAAGCCCTTCGAGAACAAGCTCAGGGAATTCATGGCCTCAGATCAGTTCAAGGCTGAAGCCGGCGGCGGTATCGGAGCCTCAATGTTCGACCTTCGTGACCTTACAGGCGACGGTATCCCGGAGCTTATGATCTCTCCCAATACCGACCACGGAACTCCCTGCCAGATCTACACCTACTCAGACGGAGCTCTCAGCTCACTGGGAGAGACCGGCGACTACGGTATGTTCAGATTTCTGCCGGCGCTGAGGATGGTCAGCGACGAATATCAGGGCACAGGCTTCACTATCGGCAAGTACCTTGGCTTTGAAAACGGCGAGCTGGTGCCTGTTGTGACATACAGCGACAATACTGCCTCTGCTGCCACAGGTGCTGTCATCGTCCATGAGATCAACGGCGAGGAGGTAACTCTGCCGGAATTCGACGCCGCTCTTGAGGAGTACCGCTCAAGCCCCTCCTGCAATATGGGCAGAAAGTACACCTTCGGCGAGGAAGCTGTGAGCTACGCTGTTTACTGCTCCGAAAGCTGGGGAGCCGTGCTGACTCCCACTCAGAAGCAGTGCTACCGTGACCTGCTGACTGCCGCTTATGAGGAGTCTCAGCAGACCGGCACTGACGCAGGCTTTGAGCTTTGCGACCTTAACGCCGATGACCTGCCTGAGCTGGTCATTTCCGAGGGCACCTTCGACGGAGCTTCCTGCAAGATCTACTACATTAACGGCGACGAGGCAGTTCAGCTGGACGGCAGCTACGGCTCAGACGGAAGACTGGGCCTGGACATCGCAAAAAGCGTTTTCTACGCCTACGGAGCCACCGAGAACACCTACTGGAGCCTTACAGACAGCTCCTTCTCCGCAGCCGACTATACCTCCTCCGGAAGCACCATGGAGTGCGGCAGAAAATACCTGCTCACCCCGGAGACTATCGAGGCTGCACTGATCTAAGCTATGGCCAAATCAAGATTTGTTTACACCTGCAACCAATGCGGCTATGAGACCAGCAAATGGAACGGCCGGTGCCCCTCCTGCGGCGCCTGGAATTCCCTGGAAGAGGAGCTTGCGGAAAAGCCCTCCCCCTCTGGAAGCCGCTCATCTTACTCAGCCCCGGATCTGTCCGAGAGTATCCTGGAGCTGGAAAACATCGGCGCCGACACCGACGTCCGCTATAACACCGGCGTAGGTGAGCTGGACCGTGTGCTAGGCGGCGGCCTTGTAAAGGGCTCACTGGTGCTGCTGGGCGGCGAGCCGGGTATCGGAAAGAGCACCCTGCTGCTCCAGATCTGCCAGTTTTTGGGAGAGGAGCACTCTGTGCTGTATGTTTCAGGAGAGGAATCCGCCCGCCAGATAAAGCTGAGAGCTCAGCGCCTGGGAGTTGACTCAGAAAACCTGTACATACTCACTGCCACCGATGCAGAGGCTATCGCTGAGACCATCTCTCAGAGTGCTCCCGACATCGCTATAATCGACTCGATCCAGACCATGAGCATAAGCCGGATCTCCTCAAGCCCCGGCAGCATAACGCAGGTCCGTGAGTGTACCAACCTTTTCATGCACACAGCCAAGTCGCAGGAGATCCCCATGATCATCGTCGGCCATGTCAACAAGGACGGCGCTATCGCCGGACCTAAGGTCATGGAGCACATCGTTGACGCAGTTCTCCATTTTGAGGGCGAGCGCCACCAGAGCTATCGCCTTCTGAGAGCGGTGAAGAACCGTTTCGGCTCCACCAACGAGATCGGAGTTTTCGAGATGCTGGACAAGGGCTTAGCGGAGGTGGCTAACCCCTCGCAGATGCTGCTTTCCGGCCGCCCCCATAATGTTTCCGGCACCTGTGTAGCCTGCGTTATGGAGGGAACTCGCCCGATACTTGCGGAGGTGCAGGCTCTGGCTGCCAAGACCAGCTATGCTGCTCCCCGAAGAATGGCCACAGGCTTCGATTTCAACCGGCTGACCATAATCATAGCCGTGCTGGAGAAGCGCCTGGGGATATTCCTGGGGACACTGGACGTTTACCTGAACATAGTCGGCGGCTTCCGGCTGGACGAGCCCGCCGGGGATCTGCCTGTTGCAATGGCGCTGTATTCCGCAGTTATGGACAGGCCGATCAGCGAGGAGCTTATCGCTTTCGGCGAGATCGGTCTGGGGGGAGAGGTCAGGAGCGTTTCCCACATCGCTCAGCGTATCCGTGAGGCGGAGCGAATGGGCTTCACCACCTGCATCATCCCCAAGCAGTGCGCATCAGCCGTTGACCAGAAGGACTATTCGATCAAGATCGTGCCTGTCAGCTCACTAAAGCAGGCCTTCACCCAAATAAAGTAAAAGAAGATCCCACAGGCGGAGGAATATGCCTGTGGGATCTTTTTGCCATTCCTATGGCTAATATGGAAAAAGGCTCGGGAAGGAGCCTTATTTCCATATATCATTATATTTTGAGGACCGAAATCAGCCTGCTTGTACTGACTCCGGGAGTGCTGTCAGGAGGCCGGCATCGTACTTCTGGATCGACAGAGCGTCCATGCCGTTGACACCGTCACCTCGTTTGTATACGTCTGCCAGATCAAGCTGAGAATCAGAGAGGGGGTACTTCTTAGCGTTGGCAACGTACTGGAGAATGGCTACTGCATCGTTGAGGTTTACCTCTCCGTTGAGGTTTGCATCGCCCAGGATCTTGCCAGAGGGCTCTGTAGGATCAACGGGAGCAGTTGTTGTAGTTGTTGTAGTTACAGGAGCAGGAGCTGCTGTTGTAACTGTAGTTGTCTGAGCCGGTGTCTGAGGACCGCCTGAGAGGAAGTCACCGCCGGGGATATTTGTGCCGTCCATACAGCCGCCCTTTGCATCAAATACTGCCTTCAGAGTGTCGAACAGTGCAGAGGAAGAAGCTGTATCCAGCTTGTAATTGCCAGAAGGGATATAGCACAGTGATGAGTTTGTATCGAAGTTTGCGTATGTGTTGTCAGAGCTTACCTTAGCGGACTTGTCAGATACGATAGTTCCCTGCTGGTCGCCCTTGCAGTTTGTGAATACGTCGTTGTAGCTCTTGATAGCGCCCAGCTTGATCTGCATGGGGTTCTTGGAGTTGTTGAAAACGTTGTACTCAGAGAAGATGTAAGCGTTGGCTCTGGGATTCATGCAGTAGCTTGTCTGGCCGTCGAATACGTTGTTGTACATATGGATATTAGCCTGACGAGCAAGAGGTCCTCTTGACTCACAGCTCTTCCAGTAGTTGTGGTGATATGTCAGGTGGAACTGGAGGTTTGAATCGGAAGCGCCTACCAGGTTGGTCTTGTGGTAGCCCTCATAGTAGCAGTAGCTGTTGGTGAAGTACTGGCCACGCTTGAAATCGCAGGCGCCGTCGCCCTGTGCCTTATCGGACTCAGCAGGATTGGAGATGCTGGGTACATAGAACTCGCAGTTGTGGATCCAGCAGCGCTCTACGGAAGCTGTGAGAGTTGAGCCTGACTGAACGCCCTCCATACCAACGCAGTCCTCGGGAACGTTCTTGAAATGTACGTTTCTTACCTCGAAGCTCTTGCCAAGTGTGGGAGCTCCGGACTCTGCGATGAAGTGGATGCCCCAGCCGTTGATAGTAGCGTCTGTGCCAACGCCCTCGATAGTGATGTCCTTACCGGACTTCATTCTTGCCATGTAGCCGTTGTCGCCTACGGATCCGCCGTAGTCAACTGAATCGTAAGCTGTTACGCCGGCAGGAGCCTGAACGTCGCCGATGATACGGATAACAAGGGGAGTTCCGTCCTCAGCCAGCTTCTTGATGATGCCCTGGTTGGTGTTAGCCTTTCCGCCGCCGGCAGTCTGACCGGTTCCGGCATCCATACCGTTGGAGTTTAGGATATTACCGATACCCTTAACAGTTGTGCCGTCCTTTGAGGTAACTGAAACGGTATCCTTATTGTCGTTAGTAACGTAGAGCACCTTGGCGTTTGCCTTGAGAGTACCGCCGTCTGTGTAAGCTCCAACGCCCTCAGTGTAGTTGAAATGAGCGTAGCCTGAACGATCCTGCTCGGAAACTGCAACGCCTGTCTTTGTGAAGGAGCCCTTAGTTGTGTCAAGAGAAATGGAGTATGTGCCGGGCTTCAGACCGAGAAGGTCAACTCTCAGGCCCTCATTTGTGTCTCTTACCAGGTATGTGAAGTCATCACCTGTGAGAGTTCCGGAGGAAGCGCCTGTGTAGGAAACGCCCTTTACCTCGCTGTCCTTGAGACCGGAGAGCACCAGCCAAGCCATTTCGTTCCAGCCGCCTGCGCTTACTACCTTAACGTCGCCAACGCTTGTGCTGCCCTGTGAGGGAGCTGCTGTGGTAACTGTAGGAGTACCTGGGTCGCTGGGAGCTGCTGTTGTGTTGATAACTACAGGAGCAGAGCCGTCGCCGGAATATACCATGTAGAACAGATTTACGGCATCAGCCTTTGTGAGGGTGTGTGATCCTGCGGAAACACTTGTTGTGAGCACACCGCTGCCGTCAGCTGTCAGCTTGTTGCCGTCCACCTTGATAGTAGCGTTTGCCTCGCCGAATACCAGTGTGAGAGTACCGGCGCTGGGTGCGTTGAACGAGATCGAAGTTGCAGACTCGATCTTCAGGCACTGCGTAAGGGTAAGACCGTTATAGGTGGCCGTGCCCTTAGCAGTAGAGAGGTTGCCTGAAATGGTATAGAAGCTGCTGGAGGTGCCGTTCGTTGTGAAGTTGTGAACGTAGTCTCCGGCTGTGGGAGTGACTGTGGGAGTCTGAGCTGCTGTTGTCTGTGTGGGAGGAGTTGTAACAGCAGGAGCATCAGTAGCTGCGGGAGCAGGAGTGTTGTCCTCCTTGAAGCCGCTGCCGATAGCCTGAACAGTGCCCTTGTAGCTTACCAGAGCAGCCTTAAGGCCGTCATTTACTGCGTAGCTTGCGTCGTCAACTGAGTTGTTGAACTGCCACTTGAAGTCTCCTCCGTCAACACGTCCAGCCTTAGCTGTAACGATAGCAGGAACATCTGCTGCTGCATCGGGAGTGTACTTGTACATTGAGCTTGCTGTATCGAAGTTGTTGTATGTAGTTCCGCCGGAAAGTGTCTTTACGGAGGAAGGAACTGTCTCGCTTCTGCTGGATGCCTCATAAGCATCGAAGCTGGAGCTGTTGTCCTTGTAGGTGATGTAGCTGGAAACGCCCTCCATATAGTTGCCGAAGGACTTGATTATTCCGCCGGTCTCACCTGAGAATGTTCCCTCGCCTGCTGCGTCAGTACCCTGAAGTGAGCTCATCATGGGTCTGGGGCAGTTTCTGAAGTAGTTGTTCTCAACAAAAACTGAGCAGCCCATTGTTGCGCCAACGCCGTACTTTGCGTTTCCGTCAAAGTAGTTGTTGTAGCAGTGAACTGTGCAGGTACGGATACGGGGATGACGTGAATCTGAGTGATCGTACCAGTTGTGGTGATATGTGATGAGATTATCTGTGGACTCGCTCTTCATACCCTGGAGGTTGGATTTTCCGTTATCCCAGAAGTGATTGTAGGAGTGAGTGATGTAGCTGGAAGTCTTTGTGTCCAGAGCGCCGTCGCCCTTTACCTGGTCAGCGTCTGAGCCTGCATCTCCGTAGAAGAGGTCGCAGTTGTGTACCCAAACGTGGTCATTGTTCTGCTGAAGGCCAACATCATCGCCCTCAGTGCTGTCGCAGTTCATGAAGCCAAGGTTCCTTACCTCAACGTTGGAAGCGTTTGCAATACGGAGACCGAAGCCGTTGAAAACAGCGTCATTTCCGATACCCTCGATAGTAACACCGCAGGACAGTCTCTTGGAAGAGCCGTTGCCCTTTACCAGAAGGTCGCCGCCCTCAAGAGTGCTGGGGTCAGTCACATTTCCGATAAAGCGGAGACAGAGAGGTCTGGACTCATAGCCCTTCTGATATGCAGAAAGGATAGGCTGAACGCCTGTACAGGAAGTTGTACCGCCCTTTGAGTCGGTAACAACGTTCATTGAAACGCTGTTCTTTGTGGACTCAGTAACGTAGAGCACTACTGCGTTGGACTTGAGAGTTCCGTCGTCGTTGTAGGCACCTGATGAGCTGCCGTTCACGAAAGCAAATCCGCTTCTGTCGTGAGCGTAAGCTGTAGCTGTAGCCTCAGCAGCCTTGGAGGAGTCCTCCTTGCCGTTTACGATAGGAACGATCTTCATTGTGTGGCTGCCAGCCTTCAGGCCAACAGCATCAGCTCTCATGTAGCCGCTGTACTGTCTGATCAGCATGGAGTCGATCTGAGCGCCGTCAACGTAAACGTTGTAGCCGGTGGCTCCTGAAACTGATGACCAAGTAGCGTACATTCCCTCGCCATAGCCTACAGAAGCGATGACCTTGACGCTGCTCTCAGCTGCCAGAGATACTGAAGGCACGAAGCCGATGTTTGTGAGAAGTGTGCCGCCCAGTGTTCCTGTTACTGCTGTAACAGACATAACAGCTGAAGCTGCGGCTGCGGCAATTCTCTTCCTCATGTTAGAATTCCTCATAAGATTTCCCTTCGATAAAATAAATTTCCCAATAACAATATAATGATATTGTGTTGCGGCGCAACCGGTCTGCGCCGCCATTCCTGTTTTCCACTGTCTATATTATAGCGCACAAAACGTCGGTTTTCAATGATGAATAATACTCATTAACTGATACATTGTGCTTTTATGAGGAGTATTTTCACACGAAAGTTCCATCACACTTTGTTCAAAAATTATCAGAAGGAGTTTTTGCGGAATTTTCGTCCGAAAAGCCAAACGAGCAGTTCCTAGGCGAAATGCAGTTAAATGTTTTGTTTTAACTTGCCTTATATACTATTAAAAGTGGGCAAAACGTCAAGAGGCTGACCTGCTGTACCCGGGATCTGCATTTTCTCGGAAAAAATCGGCAAAAAGGCTTGACTTTTTTGGCTTGGTGTGGTATAATGTTTGTACCTCGTTATGGGGTGCATTTTTTTGCCCCGCATTGCGCAGCGAGGGAGGCAAACAACCTATCCTCCCCCAGAGGAGGAACTATTTATTCAGGAGGTGCCGATATGAGAGTAAAGGTTACTTTAGCTTGTACTGAGTGCAAGCAGCGCAACTATGTTTCTAAGAAGAACAAGAAGAACGACCCTGACAGACTCGAAATGATGAAGCATTGCAAGTTCTGCAGAAAGCACACTCTTCACAGAGAAACAAAGTAAACCGGAAGGAGTATTTTTATGGCTAAGGATACAACTTCAGAAAAGAAGTCCGGTAAGAAACAGCCTAACAAGATCGTTAAGTGGTTCAAGGACTTAAAAATCGAATTCAAAAAGGTAGTATGGCCGTCAAAGAAAACTGTTATCAACAACACATCAGTCGTTCTTGCTGTTGTTGCTGCCTCAGCAGTTCTCGTTGGTCTGCTGGATGAGGGCTTCCTCGCACTCATGCGTCTTATCTACCGCTAAGGAAGTCTGAGGAGGATCGTAATGTCAGAAGCAGCTAAGTGGTACGTTATCCACACTTATTCAGGTTATGAGAACAAAGTAGCTCAGAATATCGAAAAGGTCGTGGAAAACCGTAAGCTTCATGATCTTATCCAGGAAGTTAGAGTTCCTACCGAAAGAGTTACTGAGATCACCGACGGAAAAAGCAAGGAGATCGAGCGCAAAACTTATCCTGGCTATGTTCTGGTGAAAATGGTCGTTACCGACGATTCATGGTACGTTGTGAGAAATACTCGTGGCTGTACCGGCTTCGTAGGACCCGCCTCTGAGCCTACTCCCCTTACCGATGAGGAGGTAGAGTCACTGTTCGGCGTTGACGTTTCAACTGTTGAGGTCAATTTCAGCGTCGGCGACAGAGTTCAGATCTCAGGTACCGCTATGGACGGCTTTATCGGTGTCGTTCAGAACATCAACCTCGAGGAGCGGACAGTTGATCTTCTGGTATCAATGTTCGGCCGAGAGACCCCCACTACCCTGCCTATAAGCCAGGTCATCACAGTGGAGGATTGACAGAATACTGTCACAAAAGGTCAAAATGGATCCGGAAGGGATCCACAGTGGGAGAGGTAAAATAATTCTTGCCTCGCCATTTACCACATTTATGGAGGTGCGAATACATGGCACAGAAAGTAGTTGGCTACATTAAGCTTCAGATCGCAGCAGGAAAGGCTACTCCTGCTCCGCCTGTTGGTCCGGCACTCGGTCAGCACGGCGTTAATATCATGGCATTCACAAAGGAATTCAACGAGAGAACTAAGAACGATATCGGCATGATCATCCCTGTTGTTATCACAGTTTACGCTGACCGTTCATTCTCTTTCATCACTAAGACTCCTCCCGCAGCAGTCCTCATCAAGAAGGCTTGCAACATCGAGAGCGGCTCAGGAGTTCCCAATAAGACTAAGGTCGCAAACATCACTAAGGAGCAGATCCAGAAGATCGCTGAGACCAAGATGCAGGATCTCAACGCAGGTTCACTCGAAGCAGCTATGAGCATGATCGCCGGAACAGCTCGTTCTATGGGCGTTGTAGTTGTTGACTAATTAACTTATGAATGACGACGGGTATCCCCCGTTCTGACTTCTCATGGTGGGAGGAAAATTCCGCTAATCGCAGAGCTATAGGCCTGCGGTATTACCACTTAAATAGGAGGAAATATAATGAAACACGGCAAGAAATATGTTGACAGCGCTAAGGCTGTTGATTTTGCAAAGTTCTATGAGTCCGGCGAGGCTCTGGATCTGGTTTGCAAGAACGCAAAGGCAAAGTTCGATGAGACTATCGAGGCTCATATCCGTCTGGGCGTTGACTCACGTCACGCTGACCAGCAGGTAAGAGGAGCTGTTATCCTTCCCAACGGAACAGGTAAGACTGTTCGTGTTCTGGTATTCTGCAAGGAGGACAAGTACGAGGCTGCTCAGGCTGCCGGTGCTGAGTTCGTAGGCGGTATGGATCTGGTAGAGAAGATCCAGAAGGAGAACTGGATGGACTTCGACGTTGTTATCGCTTCACCTGACATGATGGGCGTTGTTGGTCGTCTCGGTAAGGTCCTCGGACCTAGAGGCCTTATGCCTAACCCCAAGGCTGGTACTGTTACTCCCGATGTTGCAAAGGCTGTAACTGAGGCTAAGGCTGGTAAGATCGAGTATCGTCTCGACAAGACAAACATCATCCACTGCCCCATTGGAAAGGCTTCCTTTGGTCCTGAGAAGCTGGAGGAGAACTTCAACACTCTCATGGAGGCTATCGTAAAGGCTAAGCCTGCTGCTGCTAAGGGTACTTACCTCAAGAGCTGCACAGTAACTTCTACAATGGGCCCTGGAATTCCCGTGGCTACAACAAAGTACGGAGTTTGATCAAGCAAAAATTATCGCTGTACCCCATGGTACAGCGATTTTTTTATGCCTTCGCATAGGAGCTGGGCTCCAGATTCATGGTGAGCAAAAAAAGGCTGTGCATTTCTGCACAGCCTTTAGTTTATTTAGCTTAGTATTGATTACTGGAGCTTAGCATCCTGAGCTGCCTTTGTGATAGGCCACTCAGTCTGCTTGATGAGCTTAGCATCATACATCTGGATAGACAGAGCGTCGATACCGTTAACACCGGAAGTACCGTTGTCAACAACATCAGCGTTCAGCAGACCCTGAGCCTCAAGCGGATACTTTGTGGGAAGAGCAGAGTACTGGAGGATAGCAACAGCATCCTGAAGGTCTACCTTACCGTCAACGTTAGCATCGCCCCAATCAGCATCGGTGATAGGTCCATCTGTAGGATCTGTCACGGGCTCAGTCTCGTCGAACTTAGGAGCCTTCTCAGCCTCATCGTCGAGGAAGGAGATAGCCCATGCGAAAGGAGCGTTCCAGTTGATCGTAACCTCGTTTACAGACCAAGCCTCGATAGAGTCAACGAAGCACTTCTGTGAAGCAACCTTGCCTCTCTCATAGCCCAGACCAGCAACGTAAGGATCCTGGAGTCCTGCGCCAGGACCACCAGACATTACGCCTGAAGGAGCCATCGGGAAGTCGTGGTCGAGCTCATAAGACCAGTATCTGTGGTGAGGATTGTTCTCGTGGTATGTACCGTAGCCGGTTACATAAGAGAAGCCGTTTCCGTTACGTCCGAAGATGTAGTCGAGAGCCTCAGTTACACCAGAGATGTACTTGTTTGCACGCGCTACATCGTAAGCGTAAGCCATAACGATAGCGTTGTTGATAACGAAGGAGTTAGAGCCCCACTCGTAACCTGTTACATCGATGCCTTCACCGATATTGATAGCATCCTGGAATGTTGTACCAACATAAGGTACGCCCATACCGGACTTAGCCATCTGAGCAAGGTACTTATCAGCAGCAGCAACGATAGCAGCGTCTACAGTCTTCTTATCAGCAGCAGGAGTCTTGTCGCTGAGAGCAAGAGTCAGAGTACCAAGACCTGCTGTACAACCCCAGTTGAAGGAGCTGAATGAGCCGTTGTTCTCACCACCGCCGAGGCTTGTAGTAAGGCTGAATGCCTTATCAGTACCTGTAGAATCGTTTTTGTTCTTGTAATCCTTGAGGAAGTTGTAGTATGTGTCATCGCCTGTTGTGGAGAAGAGCTCACAAGCAGCCCAGTAAGCGTCATCCTGAACGTAGGTGTCGCCGTAGCCGCCGCCGCCGATAGCCTGATCAAGAGGAGCGAAGAAAGGATCATCCTTCCAGTTGCCCTTATCGATAGCCCAATCGCTCTGATACTTCATTACAGCATCCCAAGAAGCCTTAGCATTCTTCAGACACTCATCTGCGAAATCATCATCGATGCCTCTCCACAGACGTGAAGCCTGTGCAGCACAAGCGATCATATTGAATGTAGCAGCATACGTCGGAGGCTTAACGATACGAGTTGTCTTCCACTCATCCTGGTAGTCATAAGGCTTTGTAGCCAGACCTGTCCACTTATGGTCGTGGAGCTTGTGGTAAACGAGGCCTACGCCATTCTTTTTTGCGCTTGAACCCGAACCCCAGTAAGGATCTGATGAGTCAACGATCATGTTGAACATCCACTCGAGCTCAACTCTTGCCTCATCAAGGATATCAGGAGCACCTGTACCATCCCATGAAACCTTACCAACGTTGTACTTCTGAGGAATAGCCATTGTCTTGCCGTCAGCCCACTTGCTGTCGGTCTTCTTAACAACAGATCTCTCATACATATTCTGGAGAGTCCATACAGAGATACCGCCGTTAACAACGTACTTACCGTGGTCACCGGCATCGTACCAACCGCCGACACCGTCGATCTGGTAGTCCTTATCACCGTCGAATACCTGACCGTAGGAAGAAACCCACGCAGACTGAACGTAAGCATCATCTGAAGGAGCATGACCGCCCTCGTGAGCCAGCTTGGACTTTCCGCCGGGATCGTTCTCGTTATATGAAGTGATGTACTGCTCATCGATAGCCATACCTGAACGGTTCTGGTAGTAGTAGTTCAGAGCATCTCTCAGAGCGCCATCGTAAACATCGTTGCCGATCTGGAAGTCGTGAGAGATATACATCTTGAATACTTCGCCTGTCTTGGGGTTTGTCCAAGTATCGGAAGTATTGCTTACCTCGATGTGGTATGTACCAGGCTCAGTAACCTCAGAGAAATCGATGACCTGAGTATACTCACCAGCATCCTCATCGAAACCGCCGTCCTTAGCTGTACCGGAAGCAACAGTTGTACCGGAGGAGTTCTTTACCTCCCACTTAACAGCAGAAGTAGACTTCTCTGTAGCGTATGTAGCCTTCTTTACCATGTTGGGCAGGTAGCCGACCTGGTTTACTCTAACGTTAGATCTGGGGTGTACAACACCGAGCTCGTTTGTGGGATCCCACAGACAAGGTGTAGTCTCCTTGTCTACGAACTTCTCGCCGCATGATGTACACTCAAGTGACATATTATCGAAAGTGAGAGTTGTTCCCTTGGGGAAGCAGTCGGTATCCTGGTACTCACCTGCGCCGCCGTAGTGGAATGCCCACTCAGCAACCTCAAGAGTGTGGTCAGCTGTGAATGTAGACTCGAAAACGTTCTTACCCTTATGGATAACGAGGTTACCGGAGCTTCCGCCGTGGTCCTCTGTACCGCAGTTCTGGTTCTTGAAGCCCCAAGCCTGTGTGCCGCCGTGGTTGCTGATCCAAACAGGCTCCTCACCTGCCAGGTTAGCGATGTGAGTAGCGAGCTCACCCTCAGCGTCAGACTCGATCTCGAAGTGTACCTTGTAAGTATGGCCAGACTCGATGTGCAGGCTTCTGTGTCTAAACTGACAATCCCATCTGGAGTCTCCTCCATTCTTCTTACCGCCGATGTTATCCAGAGTTACTGAATACTTACCACCGGAGATCTTCATTGTCTGCTTAGCGGGGTTTGTTACGCAAGTGTGCCAAGGAAGACCAACGCCCTCATCGAAGTCGACCTGTCCAACGCACAGACCAGCGTCAGCGCTCATAGGAGCAAATGCTGCTGCAGTAGAAGCGAGCATAGAAGCTGCCATAAGGCTGCCAGTGATAGCTTTTGCCATTTTCTTGTGCATTTTTTATACCCTCCCTGATATAAATAAGATTTTAATTATAACGCAATGCCAGTGCATACATTGCGGTTATATACAATTGTGATGAGATAAGCGCAGCTCACCCACAGGGCTTGCACCATGCCAACACTTATCATACATATTATATTATATCCAGAAAAAAAAGTAAATAGCTTTCAAAATTTTCGTGTATTTCTATAATGAGTGGCTCTACTTTTTGTGCAAAGCGCCAAGTTATCAAAAAATAAAAAGGGAGCCGGAGCTCCCTTTGTTAATGAAATATGAATAAGTTACTTCGTGATTGGAAGTTTAGTAACTAACTTTGCATCGTACTTCTGGATCACCAGTGCGTCAAGGCCATTTACGCCCGCTACACCGTCGATATCAGCCTGACGTTCACCCTTTTCTGTCAGCGGATACTTGGCAGGAAGAGCAACAGCCTGAAGGATAGCAACTGCATCCTGGAGATCTACCTTTTCGTCGCAGTTAGCATCGCCCCACAGGATATCATCTGTATTGGGCTTAGTTGTAGGATCAACAGGACTAGTGGTGGGCTGAGTAGTAGGCTCATCGCTGCCGCCGTTTCTCTTGAATGTGTAGTCAGACTTGGTGGGAACAGTGCCGTCAGGCTCCTCGCCCCAAACCAGGATGTCGTTTACATACATTGTGATGTGAGGATTGAGCGCCTCGTCAGACTTCAGGTTAGCGTTGGACTCAAGTCCCTCAGCAGACCAGTCATTTGTGGGATCCCAGCAGCCTGCTGTGGACTTGCCATCTATAGCATCGGGGATAGAGATACGGAACTGTACCTCGTCACGGTGCTCGGACTGACCCGTAGGCTGGATAACTCTTGCATCCTCGAACGCGATCTCAGCGTAGTAGATATTTCCGTCGTACTGATAAGGACCGCTTACTGTACCATAACCAGGAGTACCTGCCTGATAGTCCTGAGCCTTGCCCTCGACCTTGATGTCATCAACAGAAAGGCCGCCTGCAAAGATCTCGCTTGCATCGAAATAGTAGCGGTACTTAACGTCCTTAGCAACTCTTGTAGGCCAAGCTGTGTGGTTCATAGCCCAAGCCTTTACCTCAGTGTAGCTGTTTCCGCTGCCGTTGAGACCGGCAGAAATGCACCACTCAGGCCATGTAGGAGTTTCTGTAGGAGGGAAGGAAGGATCGATAGTTCCGCCGTTATCAGCTACCATAGCGCAGAGAGCTGCTGTGTAGCCGGCGTTGTAGTCGATAGCTACCTCGGTGTACTCATAGTTGGAAACGCCGATAGTAGACTGGTCGTAGTTACCGGAGGAGTCAGGTCCGCCGATGAGAGCGCCGTAGAGAGTATGAGCATACTCAGTCTGCCAGCCCTCAGCGCCGCCGTCCGCCTTACCAAGCTCGTTCCAGTGGTCGTCGTGGATACCGGAAGCGGCTCTGTGGTGGATAGCGGTAGGATTTTTGTCGCCCATACCCAGAACGTAGCTCATTCCGATAGCGTTGTCGCCGAAGCAGTAGTCCATCTGACCCTTTGCCCAAGTGTTGTACTTATCGCAAAGTGCAGCGTCGTCCTTCAGGATAGTGTCACAGGCCAGGAATGCGATCCAGGCTGTATTTGCAGCATGACGGAGGGGTCCCCAGTTCATCAGATAAGCCAGGCCGTCCTCGGTATAGCCTGCTGAGAACTTCTTGGAGTCCTCGTTCATCCAATACTTGAGGTGACGAGAGATGTGGTCGATCCACTCCTGCTTGCCGGTGATCTGTGCATAAAGCAGAGCAGCGCCCTGTGTTGTATCGTCCCAGCAGAAGCCCCAAGTGTATTTGTTCTCAGTAGACTGGTTTTCCTTGGGGAAGTTGGGGATGTAGTCCTTCTCGATAATGTCAAGGTACTTGCTTTCACCTGTAGCCTTATACAGCCAGCAGGCAGCGTACATACAGTCGTCCACCCATGAGGAAACAGGATACATGGAGCCGTAAGCGCCCTTCTCGTTATCACGGATGGCGTCTGCGCTCTCGAAGCACTTCACAGCCTGCTCCAGATAAGCCTTAGCCTTGGTGGGATCGGTGTCCTTGAACATCAGGTAGCCCTCAGCCAGTGCAGCGGAAGCCAGACCCATTGTTGTTGAGTCAGCGATCTCGTCATAGGGACGCTCCCAATCGCCGTTGTTCAGGTGGTGCTTGCGGAGGTACACCTCAGGGCTGCACCAGATGTTATGGTCGGTAGAGCCGCCGGTGAAATCGCCGATAGTGCCGATGATCTTGTCGCCTCTGTCGCACTGCATCAGGTAGTCAAGGCCCCACTGAACGTTGTTGCGGTAGGTCTCGCCCATGCCGATCTTGTCAACAGCGTCCTTGTACTCAAGGTAGCCCCATGCCAGAACAGAAGCTGTGTAGGCATTTGTCAGAGTGAACTTGAAGTGGTCTCCAGCGTCGAACCATCCGCCCTTGCAAACGTCGGTCTCGTTGCCGTCCTCGTCCACCATGGAGTCATCTCTCCACTGAACGTAGTTCCAGTCAGGGAGCTTGCCGGACTGCTGTACCTCGTAGAAGAACATGGACTTCTGGAGAGCTTCGCCGTAGTTGTACTTGGAAGCAGCATCAGCATCTCCGACTGCGGCCGGAGCGTAAGCTGCCATGCTTGCTGTGATCGCCAGTGCTGAGACCGCAGCTGTCAGTTTTTTCAAATTCATTTGTAATTACCCCTCTCAGTAATATTATGGTATGGCTCTCATCCCATACCTATACATATTAAATGTACAATAATTTCGTGGTTTTGTCAAGAGACTAGATATTGCACATGGAAATTCCAGAACAATGCACAAAATTCCGAGGAAAAAATTGTGCTTTAAGCGAAGAGCAAAAAAACGGCACACAGTGTGCGCCGTTTCGTGTTTTATTGTTTTTCCAGGTGACAGAAGGTCAGGGACAGGTACTCGCCCTCCTCCACGGTCAGCTCCCGATCGCCGTGATCCACCCAGCCGAAGTCCTTCTGGTCGGGGCCTTCCTCGGTTATTCCGTAGTAGATGCACCATCTGCCGGAATATCCGCTGTTGTCGCTGACTGCGGTGTAGGTGCCCGGCTCTAGGTCGAGACCCTTGCCCACACGGAACACTCCCTGATGAGTGAAGGGGTCGTTCTCCACATCGTTCTTGGAGACATCGTATGCAGTTGCCCAGTTAAAATGAACATAGCCCTTGCCCTCCACCACCATATAGGCGGTATTATTTCCCCAGAAGGTGTACCTCTGGTCAAGAGCTTCCGGATCATTGTAAATGCCAGCCGGGAAATTCCCCAGCTCCTTATTACCCACCAAAATGTAGAGTCCCTCAGGGATCTGGCTGCCGATCTTGTAGGTGCCGGCCGGGAAGATCCCCTTTTCCGGCTCAGCCTTCCCAACGGGGCCATCCTCACTGACAAGATAGTCATTTCCATAAACGCCGGAGGACTTCTTATCGCTGACTTTGTTCTTAGCGGCAGTAAAAGCAGCTATCCCGGCCGTCAAAGCCAGGATCAGCGTCACCGTTACTATTATAACAGCGATCCTGAAGCTGCTGACAGCCCGCTCCCTTACTGGGTCGTTCCATTTGTTCAGCTGGTCAAAGAGCTGGCTGGGCTCCACCTTCGGAGCGTCCTCCTCGAAAACAGTATTGCAGTAATCGCAGACCTTCCCCGAGACTCTTGCGCCGCAGTTAGGGCAGAATTTTGTTGACATTGCTGAGCCTCCGTTTCAAAGATATAGCACAATTATACCACGATCCGCTCTTATTTGCAAGAGCAGACAAAAAAGGACCGCACCAAATGGTACGGTCCAAAGGTCACATTTGATCACTCAGCGTCCTCAGCAGGAGCTTCCTCAGAGGAGTAAACTACCTCGTCAGCCTCATCTGCATCGTTCTCGCCGTCGCCCAGAAGAGCACGGATAGAGATGCTGATCCTCTTAGCGTCCTCGTCGATGTCGATGATCTTAACGTCAACAACATCGCCAACCTTCACATAGTCGCCCACGTTCTCGACCTTCTTATCAGCGATCTGAGAGATGTGGATAAGACCGTCAACGCCGTCGATGATCTGAGCGAAAGCGCCGAACTTTGTGATAGAAACGATAGTAGCCTTAACTACATCGCCAACGCTGTATGTAGACTTGAAGATCTCCCAAGGATTGTCCTCAGCCTTCTTGAAGCCCAGAGAAATCCTCTCAGCCTCACGGTCCAGATCCTTGATGTATACCTCAAGAACATCGCCCTCATGAACTACCTCGCTGGGGTGCTTGATGCGCTTCCAGGAGAGCTCAGAGATATGTACCATACCGTCGATGCCGCCAAGGTCAACGAATGCGCCGAAGTTTGTCAGGGACTTTACCTTGCCTGTGTAAACTGCACCTACCTCAGCAGTCTCCCAGAACTTAGCCTTAGCCTCTTCCTTCTGCTCGTCGAGGACCTTTCTGATAGAGCCGACAGCTCTCTTCTTGCCCTCAGTTACCTCGATGATCTTGAACTGTACCTTCTGCTTGAGGAGCTGATCAAGCTCAGCGCCTCTGGGAAGGCCTGTCTGTGAAGCAGGGATGAATACTCTTACGCCGTAAACGTTGAGAGTAACGCCCTTGTTAACAACGTGCTGTACAACGCCCTCGATAACGGTGCCTTCCTCAGCAGCCTTGAGGATTTTCTCATAGCCGGCCTGCTCGTCAACCTTTCTCTTAGAAAGCATAGCAGTACCCTCAGCATCGTTGACCTTGATAACGATGAGGTCGATCTCGTCGCCTACTGAAACAATATCAGCGGGCTTCTTTGAGGGGTCGTCTGTGAGCTCGTCAAGTGAAACGTAGCCTGTGTGCTTTGTACCCAGGTCTACGATAGCCTCTGTATTGTTAACGGCAACAACGATGCCTTTAACTTTCTCTCCTGTATGTATTTTTTTGAATGACTCATCGACAGCCTGAGCAAAATCGATATCCTCATCCAGAGCATTTGTGAGATTTTCGTTCTCAGTCATTTTGGTTTGTACCTCCTTAATTATATAAGCCGGAGTTGATGCACCGGCAGTAATGCCGATCCGTTCAGCATTGGGCAGGTTTAATGCGGAAAGCTCCTCCGAATTCTCGATATGATACGTTTTGCAGTATCTGCTGCACACCTCCGAGAGCTTCACGGTATTGGAGCTGTGACGGCCGCCGACTACAAGCATTATGTCAGAATTCCTAGCAAGGTCAGCCGCATCAGACTGTCTTGTATCGGTGGCGTTGCATATAGTATCGAAAATAACGATGTTCGGGTCGTTCTCAGGGATCACCTTCAAACACTCTCCCCATACTACTATATTATACGTTGTTTGTGCGACAAATGCAAGCTTTTTTTCAAATTTTCCGCTCATTTTTTCAAAAAAGTCTTTTAGCTCAAAATCGTCCTTGAAAACGAGGCAATTTCCGTCACAATGACCAACGATGCCCTGGACCTCCGGGTGGTCCTTATCGCCGGCAATGAGTATGAAATAGCCCTCGGCGGTCTTCTCTGCAACGATCTTGTGGATCCTGGAAACGAAGGGGCAGGTGGCGTCCAGCATACGGTTGCCCTTGGCCTTTATCTCCTCATAGACCTGCCTTCCCACGCCGTGTGAGCGGATCACGATGGTCTCTCCCGGGAGCAGCTCGTCAACGCTCTCGATGACTCTTGCGCCCTTTGAGATCATGTCGTTGACCACGTCCTGATTGTGGATTATGGGGCCAAGAGTTGCGACCTTTGTGCCTTTTTCCAGCTCGCCGTAGACCATTTTCACTGCCCTGTCCACTCCGAAGCAAAAGCCGGCAGACCTGGCAACTGTCACCTTACTCATCAGCAGTCTCCTCCTTTTCCTCCATAGCCGGTCCCTCCACAAGGAGCTTGATGTCGGCCATATAGCGGTTTTTCAGCTTCACAAGCTGGCGAGGGTTCGGCTCCTCAGCGCTTTCAACATAGTCCTGGGGAGCTATGGGCTGGCCGTATTTTACGGTTATTTTTGTGCGAAATCTCAGCTTCTCGCCGAAGCAAACTCCCACGGGAACGATCATGGCTCCTGACTTAGCTGCAATGAGAGCTGCACCGCTGTGGCCACGGTGGACCTTGCCGTCCTTGGAGCGAGTTCCCTCAGGGAAGATCATAAGGCTGCGGCCGTCGGCAATGCGCTCGCAGGCTGTGTCGATAACGGTCATGTCGCCCTTTCCACGGGACACCGGGAAGGCTCCCAGTGAACGGATTAGCCAGCCGAAGAGCTTGTTGCGGAACAGCTCCTCCTTGGCCATGAAGGCGTACTTTCCCCTAGCGCCGATGCCAACCAGCGGCGGATCTGCGTTAGTTCTGTGATTTGAGGCGTAGATCACAGGGATCCCCTTGGGAATGTTCTCCCTGCCCTCAAATCTTAGGCTGTAGGCGATCTTAAAGGCCGCCCACACCAGGAATTTCACGATATAATACATCAGTCAGCGCTCCCTGTTTTCTCGGTGATGATACGAACGATCTCAGCTGCGGACTCCTCTAAATTAAGATGAGTCGTGTCCACAAGAACAGCGTCCTCGGCCTGCTTCAGCGGAGCAGTCTCACGGTGCATATCCTGATAATCACGCTGGATGATGTCCTCAAGGATCTCCTCATATGAAGGGCAGTCAGGCTTCTCAGAAAGCTCCTTGAAGCGGCGGTTCGCACGCTCCTCAGCGGAGGCTGTCAGGAAGATCTTCACGTCAGCGTTGGGAAGCACCACTGTACCGATGTCACGGCCGTCCATGATCACGTTGTTCTCCTGAGCGATCTTCTGCTGAGTCTCGAAGAGATAAGCTCTAACGGGAGGAAGAGCGGAAGTTCTTGAGGCCGCCATTGAGATGAGGGGAGTTCTGATAAGCTCGGAAACATCACGGTCTCCCAGGAAAACTCTCTGCTCGCCGCCGATGAATTTCAGAGAAACATCAGCCGCCGGAAGGGACTTCTCCACGTCCTCGTCCTCAATGCCGTTTTCCGTGATATACAGGGCGATAGTGCGGTAGAGAGCGCCTGTATCGACGTAGATGTAGCCCAGCTTCTTGGACACCATTTTTGCGATAGTGCTCTTGCCTGCACCGGCAGGACCGTCGATAGCGATGTTGATAGTTTTGTTATTCATTTTCATTCCTCCGTGAAATTATTTGCTTTATTTTCTCGGTGTGGTCACCGTTTTCAAAGAGCTCTTCATACTCTCCAAGAAATTCCCCGTCAAGATAAAGGTGGACTTTTCCCCTACAGATCGCAGCTATTGCCGTTCCCTGGTCAGTGCTCAGAGCAAGAAGGTAGTGCTCGTAGGAAAAGCCCTCCTCAGTGCCGTGGATCTCAGCCTTTTCAACTGCGGACTTATAGTCCAGCACATCACAGGAGATCAGGCTGTTCACAAAGGGCTCCTCCATATAGCCGGCCTCGCCGCCAGTGAGGATCTCCACATTGGCTTTTATCAGGGCGAACTGCCCGTTTTCCAGCTCAGGCTCGGCTGTCCCGGCGGTAAAGTGTACGCTTCGCCCCTGAGGGACTGTCCAGAGCTGGTCCCCCGTCTTGAAAACCAGGAACTCATAGCCTTCTACAGCGCTGGAGCTGATCCCGTCAACTACCGCCAGTTGGGGCGGATCTCCGCAGCCAAAGGCCAGCACCATGCACAGCAGGGATACTATTATAATAGCAAGTCTCTTCATAACTCCTCCTTATTGTCTTTGCTGAAGCAGCTCCGCTGAGGAGACCGCCAGGTCAATGAGCACAGCCGCCGCTGAAACTATTCCGAAGCCCAGGCAGAAGTTCTCCGGCAGCTTTTTTGCCAGCTTTCCGGAAAGGGGGTGCAGTCCCCAGAAGTAGATCACCGCCAGCACTCCGAAAATTGCGCTGGAGATCACACAGGAGCGGTCAAGGATCGACAGCGGCCAGGTGCGGTAGGTCCAGAACTGTCTGTGGAAGATGAATTCCAGCAGGTATGAGGCTCCCAGCTCAAAGACCGTGGTTATGGCCGCCGACAGAAGGAAGATCAGGACAGGGTTTAGTTTTTTGCGTAATATAGCCAAAAGCAGGAAGGCTCCCACTGCATAGATCGGCACGATCGGCATATGGAGGATCCCTCGGTTGTCGAAGTAATGCCACATGATCCAAACCGTTGCCACCTCGTAGATCCAGCCTGCAAAGCCAGCCGCAAGGAATTCAAAGGCGTAGCGGAAAAAGTTCCGCTTGAAGCCCAGTTTTTCTCCGCTCATTTCCGTTCCACCTTTGCGCCGAAGGGCATGAGAGCCAGCTTCGCCAGCTTGAACATCTGTAGACCGAAGGGCGCTCCCACGATCGTGATGCACAGGATACACCCGAATGCGAAAAACTCCAGAGCCAGCGGTATCCCGCTGAGCAGGAGCCAGATGATGTTGGCCAGCAGAGAGACTGCTCCGCCGCCGTACTGGACCTCCCGGCTGAATGGGTGAAGGGTCAGCCGTGCGAACTTGAAGCACTGAGCCGCCCAGGGTATCCCAACGATAGTGATCGTCCAGAGGATCCCGGCCAGCGCCCAGCTGACGGCTCCGATGAGGCCTCCGCAGACCAGCCATATTATGTTTCCGATAAATGACATAGCGCTCCTCCTTTAAAGGTATAGGGCAGCGGTGTTAGCTGTGGAAAATGCTATCTGCAAGTTGAAGCCGCCGGTATATGCGTCAACGTCGATCACCTCTCCGGCGAAAAACAGCCCCGGCACCAGCTTTGACTCCATGGTCTTGGGATCGATCTCCTTGACGGAAACTCCGCCGCTGGTGACGATAGCCTCGCTGAGAGGCCGAAATCCCGAGATCCGCACAGGGAAGCTCTTCATGAGCTGCCCGAAGCTGCGGCGCTCCTCCTTGGTGATACTGTTGACCTTCTTGTCGGGAGCTATGCCGGAAAGCCGAACGATCACAGGGATCAGCTTTGCCGGAAGGAGCTTCCGGATACCGTTGATGAAGTCACGATTTTGGTTTTCTGCCAAGTCCCGCAGGATCCTTGCGTCAAGCTGCTCCGGAGAGAGACCCGGCTTCAGGTCGATCACCAGCCGGCATCCCTCGGGACGGCGCTCACGGATATGGGAGCTTGCGCTGAGCACCAGCGGCCCTGACACGCCGAAATGGGTGAAGAGCATCTCCCCCAGATCCGAGTACAGCAGCTTTTCCCCTTCATATAGGGAAAGGGTCACATTTCGCAAAGAAAGCCCCATAAGCTCTGCGCAGTATTTGTCCGGTGAGGTCAGGGGCACCAGGCTGGGCTTCAGCTCAGTTACCGTGTGACCGGCCTGCCGTGCAAGGTCAAAGCCGTCGCCGGTAGAGCCTGTATTCGGGTAGGAGGCTCCTCCGCAGGCCACGAGCACCGATCCGGCACGAAATTCCTCCTCACCGGCAGCAGCTCCCACACAGACACCATCTTCTATGAGAAGGCGGTCCGCACGGGCGGAAACTATCCTCACGCCCAGCCGTTTCAGCTCTCTTCCAAGAGCCGCAACGATGTCCTCCGCATTGTCGCTGACAGGGAAAACACGGTTGCCACGCTCAGTTTTCAGCGGCACGCCCAGCTCCTCGAAAAAGCTCATCGTATCATATGCGTCGAATGAGGAGAATGCGCTGTAGAGAAAACGTGGATTTACGGGGATATTGCTCAGGTGCTCCTGAGGAGCCGAGTTGTTGGTGACATTGCACCTGCCCTTTCCGGTTATGCGGAGCTTCCTGCCGATGACGCCGTTGCGCTCCAGCAGTACCACGCTCTTCCCAAGACGGGCAGCCTGTATGGCCGCCATGGAGCCTGCTGCTCCTCCGCCAATGATGACCGTATCAGTCATAGTCTCCTCCCAGCATTTTTTTCAGCTTGTCACGAACAGCGTCCTTCAGGTCGGCAGTTTCCTCGGGAAGCACCGAAAATCCGCCGTTGCTGTAGCTGAGAGCGTCCCCCTCCCGGGCAGAGCTGGGAAGGTGGCCTCTGTGGATATTCATCATGCCGTCATCAGTTTCCAAAACGGCGTAGTCTCCCTCAAATCTATCAATTACGATCATGCTGCGCTCCTTTCAGTCCGCACGGAGAGCTCCTCGCCGTCGGACAGGAATACTATTGTGCCGCACAGGTCAGTGCGGTAGATCTTATCAGTGTACTCCGCAAGCCTTTGCAGAGTTATGTCCTTTGGGTGGCCGTAGGAGTTGCCCTCACCGCAGGAGATCACGGCGTTGTCGGGAGTGACCTCACTGAGAAACTCCTCTGTGCCTGAGCTGTCGCTGCCGTGGTGGCCGGCCTTGTAGACGTCTGCGTGGGAGAGCATACCAGCCTCCGCCATTTCCTTCTCAGCAACTCCCTCGGCATCGCCGGTGAAGATGAAGGTATTGGCGCCGTGCTGCATGAAGATCCCCACGGAGTAGTTGTTCAGGTCGTTGTAATCCTCGCTGTTCGGGGCGATGATCTTGCACCTTGCATCACCAAGCTGGAAAACGCTGCCGGTGTCGGCCTCGGTGAGAGGGATCTTCTTCTCCCGGACAGCCTCCAGAAAATCATCGAAAAATGCGGTCACAGGCACATCCTCGTCCGAAAGATGGGGAATTATCACCTTCCCCACGTCAAAGCTGCGAAGGATCTGCGCCATACCGCCCATGTGGTCGGAATGAGGGTGAGTCCCCACAACTATGTCCAGCTCGCTGACGCCGCAGCCACGAAGGTACTCCTCCACCTTTCCGGCTTCGGAGGCCTCTCCGCAGTCGATGAGCATGGTCATTTCCCCTGCCGTGACCAGGGTGCAGTCCCCCTGCCCCACGTCGATGAAAGTCACCGCCAGGCCGCCCTCAACAGGCAGCACCTCCGGCTTTTTCAGCAGTTCTATGACAAAGCATATGAGCAGGAAAACTCCCACTGCGAAGGTCAGTGCTTCTTTGAGCCGCCTTTTCTTTTTCCGCTGCTTGGCGAGCCTGCCCTTGAGTTCCTTCCGGAGCTGTTCCTGCTCCTCTGAGAGCTCCCCGGCCTTGAGCCTTGGGCTTTTCCGTTCCTCTGCCAGCTCTTTTCACCGCCCTTTCGGGAAGAGTCGTCCTCCACAAGGCACTTAGGCGACGAGCCGATAAGGTCGTAGCGTCCTGCTCTTTTCAGCGCCTCCAGCACAAGCTCCTTGTTCTGGGGACGGAAGTATTGCAGCAGAGCCCTCTGCATCGCCTTTTCCTTGGGAGTTTTCGGAACATAGACCTTCTCCATTGTGTAGGGGTCAAGCTCCGTGTAAAACATACAGGTGGAGATCGTACCCGGTGTTGGGTAGAAATCCTGCACCTGCTCCGGGCGGATGTGGTTGTCTCTCAGGAAAAGCGCCAGCTCAATGGCCTCGCTGAGAGTGCTGCCCGGGTGAGAGGACATCAGGTAGGGCACAAGATACTGCTCCTTGCCGATGCCCTTGGTTATCTCGTAAAATCGCTTCTGGAAGGCCTTGTAGGCCTCGATGTGGGGCTTGCCCATTTTGTCCAGAACGACAGCAGAGCAGTGCTCCGGAGCGACCTTCAGCTGACCGCTGACGTGGTACTTGATCAGCTCCCGCATGAACTCGTCGTTTTTGTCCTCCATGAGGTAGTCGTAACGGATACCCGATCGGATAAAGACCCTCTTCACGCCCTTGACCTTGCGGATCTTCCGCAAAAGCGCCAGATACTCGGTGTGGTCGGCCTTCAGAGCCAGACAGGGCGTAGGCGCAAGGCATTTCTTGCCCATGCAAAGGCCCTTGCTCAGCTGCTTCTCGCAGGAGGCATGACGGAAATTTGCCGTGGGGCCTCCCACATCATGGATATAGCCCTTGAAATCGGGCATTTTGGTAACTCGCTCCGCCTCCGCAAGGACTGACTCCTCGCTGCGGACAGTAACACGCCTGCCCTGATGAAGAGCTATGGAGCAGAAGTTGCAGTATCCGAAGCAGCCCCTGTTGTGGGTTATGGAGAAGCGCACCTCCTCTATACCGGGGACACCGCCCTGCGCCTCATAGGAGGGGTGGTAGGCTCTGGTGTAGGGAAGGCTGTATATGTAGTCCAGCTCCTCAGTGGTAAGGCTGAGGGCCGGAGGATTTTGCACAAGCATCATGCTGCCGTGGCGCTGGATGATGGTCTTTCCGTAGACCTCGTCCTGCCAGTCGTACTGGATCTTGGTGGCCTTGGCGTACTCGGTCTTATTTGTGCTGACCTGCTCAAAAGAAGGACACTGAGCTGCTCCCAGAGGAGTATTCACCGGCTCAGTCATATAACAGGTGCCACGAACATCGTGGATCTGGTGTATGTCCTCCCCTGCCGCCAGCCTTGTACAGACCTCACGGATCTGGTGCTCGCCCATGCCGTACATCAGCAGGTCTGCACCGCTGTCAGGAAGGATCGAAGGCCGCACCTTGTCGTCCCAGTAGTCGTAGTGGGCAAATCTCCGCAGAGAGGCCTCCAAGCCGCCGATACATATCGGCACATCGCCGAAGTACTCCCGTATCTTCTGACAGTAAACGATCACCGCACGGTCAGGGCGCTTTCCGGCAACTCCTCCGGCGGTATAGGCGTCGTCGGAGCGCTTTCTCTTGGCGGCAGTATAGTGGGCCACCATGGAGTCGATGTTCCCGGAGGTCACCAAAAATGCGTATTTCGGTGCTCCAAATCGGCGGAAGTCCCTGTCGGTGTGCCAGTCGGGCTGTGCGATGACTCCCACAGTGAAGCCCATGGCCTCGATCAGACGTGTCACGATAGCCGCACCGAAGCTGGGGTGGTCAACGTAGGCGTCGCCGGTTATGTAGATGAAGTCGAACTGATCAATGCCCAGCTCCTCCATTTCTTTTTTGATGGTAGGGAGAAATCCCTCGTACATAGTGTCACCGCCTTTATTTTTTATAGGTGCGAACAGATCTGGAGAATTATCCAGATCACCGCCAAAGCACTGAGCAGCGCTCCCGTTACAACAGAGAGCTTCAGATCCCTGCCGTATCTGTTGTCTTCTTTAATTATAGTCAGCCGCTGCGAAGTATCGGCAAGTACGCCTTCAGCTTGCTGACGGGCTGTCTCGATTTCCCGGAACACACTGAGCTTCTCGGCCTCTTCATCGGTGATCTTGCCGGAAAGTTCTTTCATTATGAGTTCCTGCAAGATCTTGTTATCCACAGACCCGGCCACGCCATCGGGGACAAGCAGCACTATATCCCGCTGATGCTCGTATTTTCGTGCGTTCGGGCTGGTGGAGGAGATATAGTAGCTCTCTCCGTCCGGGGTCAGCACCTCCATGTCGTAACAGGTCTCCATATAGCGTCCGCTGGAGCGCCTTTTCTTCTCCCAGGAGACCACCTGGCCGTAGACCTCCCTGGCGTGCTCGTTGTAAAATCTCTGCATTTTCCGGCAATGATATGCGCTAAACCACGCACCTGCTGCCATAAGGATAAGGATAATGATATCCATAACATTTCACCTCAATGTGCTCAGTCGCTCTCCATAGTCCTTCGCATCTTCATATCGTCGTACTGCATCTTGGACATGAGCACCTTTCGGGGCTTTGCGCCCTCGCTGGGACCGATAACGCCCAGCTCCTCCAGCTCGTCCATGATACGGGCTGCCCTTGCGTAGCCCAGCTTCAGTTTTCTCTGGATCATGGATGTGGAGAGCTGGCCTGCATTGACAGCCACCTCCATCGCCCGCATAACGAAGTCCTCGTCAGTGCCGGGAGCAGCGCCGCTGTCAGAAATATCATCGCTGCCCTTAGTCTGGGGAGTGTAGCGCTCCACCTCGTCGATAACACCGGGATCGTACTCCTCCTGACCCTGCTCCTTGATGAAGCTGAGCGTGGCGTTGATATCCTTGGGCGAAGCGAAGCAGCCCTGAATTCTAAGGGGCTTGTTGATAGTGATCGGCATATACAGCATATCGCCGTTTCCAAGGAGCCTGTCAGCTCCGGCCATGTCGATAATGGTGCGGGAGTCCACCTGAGACTTTACCGCAAGGGCGATACGGCTTGGGATATTGGCCTTGATCAGACCGGTGATAACGTCAGTTGTAGGACGCTGAGTTGCTACAACAAGGTGCATACCTGCGGCACGTCCCATTTGAGCAAGGCGGCAGATGAAGTCCTCCACCTCCTTGCCGGCTACCAGCATAAGGTCGGCCAGCTCGTCGATAAAAATGACTATTTGGGGAAGCGGCTGCTCCTCCGGGTCGTCAGCGATCAGCTCATTGTAGGACTTCAGGTCGTTTGCGCCCATGTCAGCGAAGGTCTGATATCTGCGCATCATCTCGTTTACAGCCCAATTGAGAGCTCCGGCAGCCTTTTGTGCTTCGGTAACTATCGGGATGAGCAGGTGAGGGATCCCCTGAAAGACCTTGAACTCAACGATCTTGGGGTCGATAAGGATAAGCCTTACCTCGCTGGGCTTGGCGTTATAGAGTATGCTCATGATGATAGAGCGGGTGCAGACCGACTTACCGGAGCCGGTGGTTCCGGCGATGATGACGTGGGGCATCTTGGTGATGTCGCCCACAACTGCATTTCCGACTATATCCTTGCCAACAGCGAAGGCCAGCTTGCTCTTGGAGTCGCTGAATTCCTTGCTCTCAAGGATCTCACGGAGAGTTACCATGTCCTTGTGGTCGTTAGGCACCTCGATACCAACAACGGGCTTTCCGGGGACAGGCGAGATACGCACGCCGTCTGCGGCAAGGCTCAGGGCGATGTCGTCCTCAAGGCTCTTGATCTTTGAGACCTTTATGCCAACTCCCGGCTGCACCTCATATCGAGTGATAGAGGGACCACGGTAGATGTTCTTGATAGTGACCTCCACGCCGAAGCTGCGGAGAGTATTCTGGATAGCGTCGGCCTTTTCACGCATCTCAGCTGCGGCAACGGCGCTGTTGTGGCGGTTGTCGGGAAGAGCCAGCAGATCCATGGAGGGAAGTATGTACTCCGGCTCTGTCTTTTCGGGAACAGGTGCCGCCTCGATCTCCTCAGGCTGGGGAGAGGTCTCCCAGGGGGGAAGGTCGTCCTCAGGGGGAGGGCTGTCTTTTCCGGCAGCCTTGGTGATAAGCTCCTCAAGAGCGATGTCGATCTCAGAGCCGCCGGTCTGCTCAGGTGCAGGCTCCGGAGCGCCGTTGATCACAACAGGGATCTCCTCCGTATCGAATGACTCCACGGCCTCTCCTGGGAGGGGCACGTCCATAACGAAGCCATTCTCGTCAGCAAGGCCTCTCTTCCGTGTGGGAGGAGCCTGCTTTCTTCTGGGAGGCTGGCTGTTGGCGATGGCAATGGCCTCCTTGTCGGCCTCCAGGTCATCTTCCTCCTCGTATTCCTCGTCAAGCTCATCGTCGTCTGCGAAGCCCTCCTCGAAATCGCCCCCCATGATCAGGCTGTGGAAGCCCATAAGGCAGCGTCCCAGGAACTTGAACGGACGTGTAAGAGTCTCAAAAAACTGGATGATGCCCTGACCGGTCAGCAGGAGTATGAACACGAAAAACAGCAGTATGGTGATGATCTTTGCGCCCACTCCGCCGAAAACGCTCAGCAGAGGTCCGCCGATCACGATGCTGACTACTCCTCCGCCTTCAAGGCGAGTGCCGTCCCTGAACAGAGCGGCGATGTGGTGGAGCTTGGTACCGGGGAGGTACCCCACGCCGAAGACCTGCACCGCTGCACTGAATAAAAACATCAGTGCAACACCGGCAAATGTTCGGCCGGTAACGTTGTCCGGGCTCTTTTCAAGGCCGATCAGTATCGACGTATAGATGAGTATTATGGGAACGAAGAACACCGCTATGCCGAAGCAGCCCAGCAGGAATTTATGTACGGCGTGCCAGCCGGCTGTGCCGGGGATCAGCGCCATGAGTGCCGTGAGGACTCCCAGGCTGAACAGGATCACCGACCAGACACGGTTTGCGTCCTCGCCCTCATAGCCCCGGAAGACCACCTCCCGGATAACGGTCTCTTCCTCCTTAGGAGCAGCGGCAGCTCCCCTTTTCTTGGGAGCCTCCGCCTCTTTTTTCTTTTTCTTCTTTTCTGCCATAGTTTCCTCCAAATTGTTCTACTGCGGATCCGGGTATCTTCCTCCGGATCTCTCTATCATATGGTACAGAGCCTCCAAAGCGTCGCTGAGGCCGCCGAGACTGTCGATAAGTCCCACCTCAACTGCACGGGCTCCCTCAAGAATAGTTCCAACGTCCATGACCAGCTCCTCAGTGTTCATCAGAAGGCTTCTCAGCTCCTCCTGACGGATCCTGCTGTTGTCCGTGATGAAGGCCACGATCCTGTCCTGGATCCTGTCGAAGTAGGAAAAGCTCTGAGGAACTCCCAGCACAGTTCCGCTTGAACGCACAGGGTGGATCGTCATTGAGGCCGAGGGCACGATGAAGGACCGCTTTGCACTTACCGCTAGAGGAACACCGATCGAGTGTCCTCCGCCAACCACCAGCGAAACTGTGGGAGTTTTCATGCCGGCGATAAGCTCTGCGATAGCCAGCCCCGCCTCTACATCTCCGCCGACTGTGTTCAGCACGATGAGCAGCCCCTCAACGCTCCGATCCTGCTCAATGGCAACCAGCGCCGGGATGATGTGCTCATATTTGGTGGTCTTGTTCTGCTCAGGAAGGACGTAGTGTCCCTCCACCTGCCCCACGATGTTCAGGCAGTGGATAAGGTGCTTTGAATCAGACGAAAGGCTCTGGCCGTTTTTTCAGCCAGCTCCGCCTTTTCAAGAGCCTCCTGCTCATCGGAACGGGTATTTTCACTGTTCATGGTATCACGCTCCCGAAAAAAGTCTACGGGAACAGTATTGCCGTTTTTCACGAGCGTATACATATTTTATTATATACTATATTAAAGGCAAAGTCAAGGGCGCAGGGTACAAAAAAAGCTCCCCTGCTTTTCCAGGAGAGCTTTGGGTCGTTAAATGTCAGCGGAGGTCAGGGGGAGCTTATCCCAAAATAATCAAAAGGCTGTGCCATTCCTGTTGATCTGCACACCCCCTCCCCCAAGATCCGGCACACTGCACAAGGTGTCCCGGAAATGCACTTTGGTGCATATAATAAACCGTACCCCTAAGCCTGCTGAACTGCGCAGCTCCGAAAGTCAGGGGTGATCATTTGACTTATGTAATTGCGGCAATGCCCTCCTACACCTATGCTGTCAAGGCAAAGCGGCTGCTGACAGCCGGAGGGTATCCCTGTGAGATACAACGCAGCGGCTATTCCTCTGAGGGCTGCGGCTGGGAGCTCCGTATCGGCGGAGACTCCCGAAGGGCTCTGGATCTGCTGAAAAGCCGCAGGATCCCGTTCAGCCTCTCCGGAGGTGATGAAGAATGGAGCTGATAAACTTCGACAACGCCGCCACCACCTTCCCCAAGCCGCCCTCTGTCATACGGGCCGCTCAGGAGGCGGCCCAGACTCTTGGTGGAAACGCCGGACGGGGCGGCCACGCTCTTGCCATGCGCTCCTCTGAGGCGGTCTTCTCGGCAAGAGAGACCGTGGCGGAGCTCTTCGGGGCTGCGCCGGAAAACGTGGTCTTCACATCCAACTGCACCCACGCCCTAAATCTGGCCATACACGGCATCATGGCGGGAGGCGGCCACCTGATCATCAGCAGCCTTGAGCACAATTCGGCGGCTCGTCCGGCGGCGGCTCTGGCAAAGGATGGCCGGATCTCGCTTTCTGTGGCACAAGTCTTCCCCGATGACGACCGCACTGTGGAGAGCTTCCGGCGGCTCATCCGCAGCGACACAAAGGCTGTGATCTGCACCATGGCCAGCAACGTCACCGGCCAGATCCTGCCGATCCGCAGGATAGCCGAGCTCTGCAAAAGCCGTGGGATCTGCCTTATCGCAGACGGCGCACAGGCCTGCGGAGTCCTTGATGTGAAGCTGGAGGGGATCAATATCCTCTGCACAGCCGGTCACAAGGGGCTCTACGGGCTGTCCGGCACAGGGCTTCTGGTCAGCGACGGGAAATTCCCCATAAAGCCGCTGATCCAAGGGGGCACAGGCACCTCATCCGCAAGCCTTATGCAGCCTACACTGCTGCCGGAAGCGCTGGAGAGCGGCACCCTGAATATCCCCGGGATCATGTCGCTGAAGGCCGGCGTGGATTTTCTCCGCAGCAAGGGGATCCCCAGGATCCTCGCCCATGAGGAGGAGGTCTGCCGGGTATTCATGGAGGAGCTGAAAAGCGTTCCCAAGGTGCAGATCTATCGCAGCCCCAAGGCCGGCTACGTCCCGATCGTTTCATTCAATGTGGAAAACCTGCCGCCGGAGAAGGTCTCGGCTGCACTTTCGGAAAAAGGCTTCTGTCTCAGGGCAGGGCTCCACTGTGCCCCGCTTGCCCACTCCTCAAACGGCACAAAGTCCGGCACTGTGCGGTTTTCGCCCTCGGTCTTCAGCCGCCCTCAGGACGCCGTGAGACTTGCAAAAACGGTAAAAGAATTGTGACAAAATAAGTAAATTTGAAAAAAACTATTGAAATTATCTCATTTTGTGGTACAATATTATTATAGCGGACTGCGCATTCAGCCCGGAGGGAGCCGATCGCTCCCTCTTACATAAGATCTTTTAACGGAAGGAAGTGAGCAGATGCCGTCCCTGCATGACATAAAATACGCCTTTTTCAGCCTTATCAGCACCCTCGAATTTCGTGACATAATCGACGTAGCTGTGCTGGCTTACATAATGTATCTGCTCCTGAAGCTGATCCGTGAGACCAGAGCCGGTCAGCTGGTGAAGGGCATCCTTCTCCTGATCGCCGGATACTTCCTCAGCAGCCTTTTGAAGCTGAAGATCATGAAGTACATCCTTGCTCAGGCGCTGGACATCGGCCTTATCGCTATGCTGATACTCTTCCAGCCGGAGCTCAGACGTGCCCTGGAAAAATTCGGCCGAACTAAACTTGGCCTTAACCTGCTGGGCTTCGGACAAAGCGCCGGCGAGCTCTCACAGAAATGGGACGGCGCTATCGAGGCCATATGCGACTCATGCGTGGAGCTCTCGGCAAGCGCTACCGGCGCCCTCATAGTTGTGGAGCGCCAGGTGAGACTGGGCGAACAGATCGAGACCGGCACGATCCTCAATGCGACCCCCAGCAAGGAGGTCTTCGGAAACATCTTCTACCCGAAAACTCCCCTCCACGACGGCGCCGTCATCATGCGTGACGGAGTGATACTCGCCGCCGCCTGCTTCCTGCCGAAGCCCCAGAACGACGCTATCATCAACAAAAAACTGGGCTCACGCCACCGTGCCGCTATCGGCATGAGCGAGAACTCAGACGCCGTGGTGATCGTTGTTTCCGAGGAGACCGGCCAGATCTCAGTGGCCATGAACGGCGTCCTCACAAGAGACTACACCCGTGACAAGCTGGAGGACCTCCTGCGGAAGGAGATCTTCGCAACTGCCGCAGCAGATAACAGCACTGACGACAAAAAGGGCTTGTCCTCTGTTTTCAAAAGGAGGAAGAAGAAATGAGCCTGAACAAACTCAGGGACAGCCTGATGAAAAACAACTTCTCGCTGGCTTTGCTGGCCATATTGCTGGCAATACTGGTATGGTTCATCATCTCAATGACCCAGTACCCGTCAGTTCAGAAGACTATCGCAAATATCCCCCTTTCCACCGATATAACTGACTCTGTGGCTGAGTCCAACGGCCTGAGCGTCATCTCCTGCAATGTCGAGGAGGTCACAGTTGAACTGCTGGGAAGCCGTACTACCGTGGGCAACCTGAACAACGAAAACCTTGTGGCCTACATCGACGCTGACTCAGTCTCCTCAACAGGTACAAAAAACCTCGCTATTAAGATCAGGAGCACCAACGGCGTCAACTTCGAGGTGAAAAATATCTATCCCTCATCCGCTACGGTGGTCTTCGATAAAATGGACACCAAGGAGTTCCCTGTTTTGGCCAAGATCCCCAACGTCACTGTTGTGGAGGGCAAAGCCATAAACTCCGATGACGTTACCTGCGAGCCCGATGTGGTGCGGATCACCGGCCCTTCCGCTCAGCTGGATAAGATCGCTAAGGTGTATGCTGTTTCCAACAAGACCAACAGCCTTGACACCTCCTATGTCCTGCCAAGTGACGAGGTGCAGCTTTACACTGAGGACGGCTCGATCATCGAACAATCCTCTCTGCTGAAGCTGAGCACTGCCAATTTCAGCATAAATATCCCCGTGCGCACCCAGAAGACCGTTCCCCTGACTGTGGGCATAACCAACGCTCCCAGCACCTTCGACCAGAGCTGCATCAAGTTCAACCTTTCTGCTGACTCGGTAGTTCTGGCTACGAATAACAGCTCCACGGAGCTGCCGCAAAATCTGGAGATCGGCAAGGTGGCTCTCAGCGACCTCACCCCGGACTTCACCAAGACCTTCTCACTGAGCAATGTTCTTGGCGAGAACGGCGAGCTGATAAATATGTCGGATCTGGAGACAGTTACCGTTTCTATCGACTCAGAGGGGCTTTCCACCATGGATCTGACCCTGGATAAGGGCAGGATCACCACCAGCAATATCCCCGACAGCTCCTACACCTACAACGTCATGACCAGCAAGCTGCCGATCACAGTAGTGGGTCCCAAGGACGTTATCGGCGACATCACCGCCGAGGACATCGTGGGCGATGTGAACTTGCTCAACGCAGAGATAACCACCGACCAGATCACGCTCCCCGTAACCTTCTCATGTCTCAAGCACGACAACGTTTGGGTAGTGACCAACGCTAGAGTTACGATCGAGCGAACTAAGTCTGAGTCAACCACCACCTCGCCTGCACCAAGCAACTGATAAAGACCAGCCGCAAGGGATTTCCCTGCGGCTGTTTCTTTTTTCCACCTTTTTACCCACATTTTGCAGAAGAAGATCCCCTCGTCCTCTTTACGCCCAGTTGATTTGTTGTCAGATCATACAGTTTTATTACCAAATTTCTGTAATTTCAGCCGATCTTCACAAGCGTTCACAGAATGTTAACAAAAAAGCTACAGTATCGTGATATAATGTGTTATACGCTATAAACCTATCTATCATGAAAATTTCAATTTATCAGAGAGGATGATCTTTATCATGAAGAACACTACTGCAAGGAAGCTGGCCGCTTCCGTACTGGCTGCTGTTATGGCTGCCTCAGCAGTGCCTGCTGCTGTAAGCAACGCCGTTTCCGCAGCTCCTGCACTGGACATCGTCCAGACTAAGGGCGCTTCACTGGCTACCATGGGCGAAGATGATGCCTATTCGGGAGCCATCACTGACTACGTTAAGTCAGGCGCCAAATCTATCACCTTCACACTGCTTTCTTCCAGCTATGATACCAGCTTCTCATACGGCTTCGGTATCGGTATCGCTGCATCGCCTTACTGGACTGAGCACAATGAGAAGGGCGGCTGGGACTCCAAGGGAAGTGGATACTCAGTTTCCCTGAAGAAGGGCGTTGAGACTGAGGTCACTATTGACCTTACTGACCTTGAGCTGGACTACAGCGCAAACGCTAAGTTTGATTTCAGATGCTATTACTCCGCTCACTGGGATAACAGCAAGGCCGCTATGGTGAACAACACCGTTACCCTGACAGGTATCTCCGTAAACGGCGGCGGCTCCTCCGACCCGGATACGCCCGGCCCCACTGACAGCGAGAGCCACAACAGACAGTCAAACGGTACTAACTGCCCCGATGATGTTCCGTGGGAGGTAACTGATAACGGCGACGGTACCGCTACTATCAAGTCAACTGTTGCAAGACAGCTCAGCGACCTTGACATCACTCTTACTCTGGGCTACGACGAGGACTACTACGCCCTCCACCCCGAGGAGTTCGATGAGAACGCTCCTATAAACAGCCACAAGTTCCAGTATTCTGACTTTGGCCTTACTAATACCAACGGCATCACTATCGAGTCTCTCACCGCTGTTATCCAGCCTGACGTTGACATGGATAAGTTTATGTTCGGCGGCGGCCTCAATGTTGAGAGCAAGTCTCCTGCTGATACTGAGTACGCTAAGCAGATCGCAGGTATCGAGGGCAAGGAGTCTGCCGGTTACTGGTACAACGACATGGGCGCAGAGAGCGTCGAGGAAATGGAAGACGCTGGCGTTGAATTCGAGATCACTCCCGGAAGCGGAGTTACTCTTGAGGGCGCCGGCAAGTACATCGAGGCTTACTGGGAGATGCCCGCTGAGGTACAGCCCTATGAGTCCGTCCGCAGCAACGACGCTGTCTCCTTCCAGTATTGGTGGGGCTGCGATGAGGACGGCGAGGAAGTTCCTTCCGTTACTCTGACAGACGCTGTTCTCACTTACACTAAGGAAGTTACAGTTCCCTACACAGACAAGGTAAAGACCGCTGTTAAGGAGACTGTTGAGTATACCTCTAAGACAAATTACGTTGAGATCCCCTACTCTGATCTGGACATTGACGAGACCAAGGACGTTTACGCTGTTCTCTTCGATGTATCTGCAAAGAGCGACATCGGCAAGCTGGTCTACAATATCGGCACAAGCGCCGAGATCAAGGGCGACTGGTATCAGGACGAGACAAGCTACGTTGTCCTCAATGCAGGCGACTCTGCTCAGATCATGTGGATCGCTCCCCCCAACCTGATCACTTCTGATGGAAGCCTTGTAAACTCCACCAAGTACGGCAACATCCAGTTTGCTTACTACTGGGGCGAGCAGGACGCTATCTCTATCGACAATGTAACTGTTTTCTACGCTGATGTTCCCGAAACTACTACAACTACGACCACTACCACAACTACTACAACTACAACAGTACCCGTTACGACAACAACAACTCCTGCACCTGAGGTAACTCTTTGGGGCGATGCTAACTGCGACGATAAGGTAGACCTTCAGGATTCTGTTGCTATCCTCCAGTATTCTGCTCTTCCCGCTAAGTATCCGCTTGAGGCTCAGGGTCTGCTGAACGCTGATGTTGTTGACAACGGTACTTCCGGTGTTAACGGTATCGACGCTCTGTCTATCCAGATGTTTGATGCTAAGCTCATCAAGCAGGATGAATGGCCTATCACCAAGGCTGCTCAGGACGCTAAGATGAAATAAGCCCCTGACTATGCAATATAGTATTATAAGGACTGTCGGAAAATCCACTCCGGCAGTCCTCTTTTTTTACCGTTTTTTCCAAATATTTCCTGATAGAACCGTTTTCTATTGCTTTTTTTGCTAATTCATAGTATAATTATGACGTATACCATAATCGCACATTTGTGCTGAAAAAAGGGGTCTACTTAATCTATTTAGGTCCAAAACGGACCGGTCAGGAGAGAATATGAGTATCAGAAAGAGAATATTTGCTTCAGTTCTTTCTACAGCTCTGGGTCTGAGCGCTTTTCCAGTTCAGCTCGCCGGCGCTGAGGAGAGCCTGCCCGATACGGTCTCGTTCACCGATCAGGCTGAGGCTGAAGACGCACTGGCTAAGACATACAAACTGGGCGACGTAAACGGCGACGGGATCATCGATGCTTCTGACGCTTCTGAGGTGCTAGTGGAATACTCCATAACCTCCACCGGCGGCGAGCGCACCTTCTCAAACGCTGTTTTCACGGCTGCTGATGTAAACAAGGACACCTTCGCCGACTCAAATGACGCATCACAGATCCTGGCTTACTACGCCTTTACTCAGACCGGCGGAAAGCTCACCTTTGAGGAATACCTGAAGGCTCCACAGGAATCACAGGAGACTACAACAGCTCCCGCTGTTACAACTAAGGCGCCAAAGACCACAACTACTGCGGCAGTCTCCACCACAAAGGCTCCTGCTTCTACCACAAAGGCGCCTGCTTCTACCACAAAGGCGCCGACCACAACTGCAAAAAAGGCCACCACGACCAAGGCTGCCACAACTACTAAAAAGGCAACCACCACCAAGAAGGCCACAACCACCAAAAAGGCTACCACAACAAAAAAAGCTACCACAACTAAGCCCGTGACCACTACTGTTACCACTACTGCCGTTACTACCACAGCAGTCCCCGTTTCCGTGCTCAGGCTGAGCAAGATCGAGATGCTGCTGAACGTGGGCGAGGGCGACATCTCCTACCCCACTATCCTTCCGGAAAATGTGGCGGACAAGTCCGTTACCTGGTCAAGCTCAGATGAGAACGTGGCCACCGTTGACGAGACAGGCTGGGTAGTGGCTAAGGCTGAGGGATTGTGCGTGATCACCGCAAGAAGCGTGCAGTCGCCGGATATTGCCGGACATATCGCTGTTACTGTTACAGACGACTCTAAGGTCAAGGGCATCCGTATGTCCAAGACTGAGATCTCAGTGGAGGTGGGCAGCGGAGATATCTCCTATGCAACGATCCTCCCCAACACAGCCCGTGACAAGACAGTCATCTGGTCGAGCTCAGACCCGACCGTGGCAGAGGTGGACACCGATGGCTGGATCACCGGTATCAGCGACGGCACCTGCACGATCACTGCAAGGAGCCGCAGCAACCCACAGGTATCCGCTGATGTGACTGTTATCGTTGGCTCAGGTGTGAAGACTACCACCACAACAACGATCACCACTACCACAACTACCACCACGACTACAACTACTACCACAACTACTACCGCTGAAACGACTACTGAGACTACCACCACAACAACTACAACTGCTGCTGTTGCTGAGATCAGGCTGGGCTGGAATTCTGCTGAGCTGGAGATCGACGAGACTATCACAGCAGAGGCTGTTGTCCTCCCGGAGGAGGCTCCCAATAAGAACATCAACTGGTCAAGCTCAGACGAGGGCGTGGCTACCGTTGAAAACGGAGTGATCAAGGCGATCGCCGGGGGCGAGTGTACTATCACTGCCACAAGTGAGGCCGATCCTCAGATCTCCGCTCAGATCCAGATCAGCGTTCTTGACGAGAACAGGGTCCGCAAGATCGTGCTCACCGACGAGGAGCTCTACATCGGTATCGGCGGATACGGTATCTCCTGGCTGGTAATGCTCCCGGAAACTGCCGAGAACAAGGCTGAGCTGTGGAGCTGCTCAGATACAAGCATCGCAAGCGTTGACAAATACGGAAATATCTGCGGAAAGGCTCTTGGCGACTGCGTCGTTACTGTAACAAGCGCCGACAACCCCAACGTAAAGGCTGATGTGCTGGTACACGTTGTGGCTGACCCTGAGCCCTTCGATCCCAGAAAGGGCATCAACAGCTCTATCGAGTCTGTTGCTGAGGACGGAAGCATCCTCTTCTGCACACCCTTCCCCGTAAGAGCTCTTGGCCACTTCACCGTGAAGTACGTTATCACTGACACAAACGGAAAGGTCACTACGATCGTTTCTGAGGAGCTTGATCCCCCCGTTGACAAGGGCATCGTTACCGCTGTAAACGCTGACACCGATACCTTCGCTCTGTCACTGTACGTCACAAATGTTGACACCGGCGGAGAGGCCAGAATGGGCGCTTACCGCATCAACAAGACCACTCGCTCCTTCTCAGTCGACATCGAGGACATCTACTACGCATTCTATATCCTGGACGGAGTCAAGTAAGGCTCCACAAGGCATCACATACATCAAAAGGAGGACACTATGGCAAAATCTGACAAGGATCTGGACAGGCTCTACAAGGAGCTGGAGGATTACCGTGACAGCCATGAGGACGAGGGCAGCAGACTGCTGAAGTTCTTCGTGGGACTGCTGATGCTGGCAGGAGGTCTCTTCATGATTTTCCAGAATATCAGCGTTTCCAGCAGCTGGGGACACGGCGGCTATTTCCTCTCATTTGGCAATTTCAACCTGGCAAACGGCATGATCATGCTGCCGATTATCATCGGTATCGGTATGCTCTTCACCATGAAGCGCAAGATCTTCGGCTGGACGGTGCTGGCTATCGGCGTGGTGATCGTTCTGCTGAGCGTTCTGCTGACCACCTCGATCCACTGGCGCACAACGAATGCTTACATCTTCATCATCATGTTCGGCCTGACAGCTGCCGGCGCAGGACTTGTGCTGAGAGAGCTGTTCAGGAAAAACTGAATACGCAAAAAAGAGACCCCGCAGGGTCTCTTTTTTTGATACGATTTTATTTTATGCCCCAGATGTTCTCTGCGTAGTCTGCGATAGTGCGGTCTGAGCTGAATTTTCCTGCATTGCACATATTCAGCCACTGCTTTTTCGCAAAGGCAAGCCTGTCGCTGCGGTAGTCAGCGTTAGTGCGCAGCTTCGCAGCAACGTAGTCCGGCAGGTCGCCCAGCAGATAGTAGTGGTCGGGAGCGTGCCAGCTTGCACCGTCCAGCAGAGAGGTGTACAGCTCACGGAAATCTCCGCTTCCCCCGTCAGAAACGCTGCCGTCGATCAGTGAGGAGACCACCTTCTTGATCATGGGGTCATTGGCGAAGGTCCAGCGGCTGTCGTACTCAGGCACGATCTTTTCCAGCTCCTCCACCTTGGCGCCGAAGATGTAGTTGTTCTCCTCGCCGGCCTCCTGCACGATCTCGATATTAGCACCGTCAAAGGTGCCCAGAGTAACAGCTCCGTTGAGCATGAGCTTCATGTTTCCGGTGCCGCTGGCCTCAGTTCCGGCTGTGGAGATCTGCTCGGAAACGTCCGCTGCGGCTACCAGCTTCTCCGCATAGGAAACGTTGTAGTTCTGCACGAAGACTACCTTCAGCAGATCCTTTGTCTCAGGGTCGGAGGAAACAATCCTGCCCACCTCGTTGATATAGCGGATTATAGCCTTCGCACGGCGGTATCCGGGAGCGGATTTTGCTCCGAAAATGAAGGTGGTGGGGACGAAGTCCTTGATGCTGCCGTCCTTGATGCCGTAGTAGATCCACAGGATCGAGAAGGCGTTGAGCAGCTGGCGCTTGTACTCGTGGAGGCGCTTGATCTGGATATCGAAAATGCTCTCCGGACTGATCTGGGCGCCGTCGTGGTCTGCGATGAACTGAGCAAGCTGGGACTTCTTTTCCTGCTTGATCGAGATGAAGCGGTGGAGGATCTCCTCGTTGTCGGCGAATTTCTCCAGCTCCTTCAGGCGGTCAAGGTCAGTTATCCAGCCCTCGTCCCCCAGAAGCTCGGTGATCAGACCGGAAAGCTCCCGGTTGCACAGAGCCAGCCAGCGGCGCTGAGTGATGCCGTTGGTCTCGTTGCGGAAGCGCTCCGGATAGAGGCTGAACCAGTCCGCAAGAACGGTGTCCTTGAGGATCTGGGTGTGGATCTCGGCCACGCCGTTGATGTGTGCGGAACAGTAGCAGGCCATGTCCGCCATGTGGATCAGCTCGCCCTTGATGATCTTCATGCGGCCGATCTTGTCCTTCTGTACGCCAGCTGTGTACAGCTCTGCTATAAGCTCCTCGTTGATCTGGATAATGATCTCATAGATCCTGGGGAGAACTTCCTCCACCAGTCCTACCCACCATTTCTCCAAGGCCTCCTGCATAACAGTGTGATTGGTGTAATTGAAAACTTTTTTGGCTATGCTAAGGGCTTTCTCGAAGGTGTAGCCCTCATTGTCAACGAGCTGACGGATGAGCTCAGGCACTGAGATCACCGGATGAGTGTCGTTGAGCTGGATCGTGATGTAGTCCGCCAGGTTCTCAAGTGTTCCGAAGCGAGCCTTGTGCTTCCTGAGAATGTCCGTCAGTGACGCACAGCTAAAGAAGTACTGCTGCTTCAGGCGGAGCTTCTTGCCCTCGTTTGTGTCGTCGTTGGGGTAGAGCACACGGGAAATGTCCTCGGCGAAGATCTTCTCCTTGGAGGCTTCAAGGTACTTCTGCTGATTGAAGGTGTCGAAGTCGAACTCCTTCACCGGCTCGGACTGCCAAAGGCGGAGAGTTCCCACATTTTCGGTCTTGCAGCCAAAAATAGGCATATCATAGGGCACCGCACGAACTGTCTGGCCGTTGTACTCCACCAGCACAGCCTCCTCATCGCAGCGCACAGACCAGGGGTCGCCGCAGCGTGTCCAGTCGTCGATGTCCTCCTTCTGGAAGCCGTCCACGATAGCCTGCTTGAAAAGTCCGTACTTATAGCGGATACCGTAGCCGTCAAGGGGCAGGCCAAGGGTCGCCGCAGAGTCCAGGAAGCAGGCCGCAAGTCGTCCAAGGCCGCCGTTTCCCAGAGCTGCGTCCTCTATCTCCTCAAAGTTGGAGAAGTCCAGCCCCAGCTCAGCGAAGGCCTCCTTCACCTCGTCATAGATCCCCAGGCACAGCAGGTTGTTGTACACAGCTCTTCCCACAAGGAATTCCATTGAAAGGTAAGCCGCCCTGCGCTCGGAGAGGTGCTCCTGACGGGCATTTTTCCACTGGTCAGCGTACAGCTCCATGACCGTATCGCCCAGGGCGTTGTGGAGCTGAGCAGGGGTCGCCCCGGAAAGGTCCTTAGGCAGTCTGCCGGTAAATTTCTCAATAAAAACATTCTTATCCATGATTTCCTCCATTATCTGTATGCTGGTACCAGGTCCTGGTAATCAACATCTATTTTTCCGTAAGAAACGTCCTCCAGCCGGTCATAATCCTCCTGAGGGATATGGCGCACAGCCACTGAGATATGATAGCCCAAGTCATCAAAGACCTTGCTACTGTCATACTGCTCAGGCCGCAGCTCCTCCGGAGGCTCTTCGCCCTCAGGCAGCAGCAGATTCACCTGCACACGGGAATCCTCCATGCTGAAAGCCTCTGCAAACTCCTCATAAGTGGCATCAACCGGAGTCTCAAAGGGCAGCCAGTACTTATAAAAGCTCACCGCCCAGCATTTTCCCTGAGTGGTAAGTCCCCTGACGAACTCCGCCGACTCCTCCAGCAGCCTGTCGCCGTACTTCACGAACAGGTAGCAGTCGGAGGTGATCTCATCGGTATTTTCCTTGCCGAAAGCGTAGAAAAAATGCCCCTCGCCGTCGTCGATATAGAATGACACAGGCTTGACCTCAGGTACCTCGCCCCAGAATTCCCACTGAACAGATCTGTCCACCACCGTGAAGTCCTTGCCGTACTTATCGCAGAGCTTCTGAACAGCCTTCTGTTCCTCCTCCGGCATTTCAAAGGGCGGGAAGGTCATAGGCTCAGTGGTCGTCTGAACAGTGGTGGTCTGGACTGTAGTAGTCTGGGTCGTGGTAGTTTGTGCAGCCGTCGTGGCTGTAGTCGTGGCAGCAGTGATCGCTTCGGTGGGCTCCTCCTGAGAGGAAGGGCTCTCCTTTGCCTCTGCACAGCCATAAAGAAGAGCTGCGGCCGCCAGTATGATGAGCCGTTTCATCGGTTATACAGCTTGTTCAGCTTCCGGATCTGCTTGGCAAGCTCCGGCGTGAAGTCGCTCTCCTTTGTGCGGAACTGCCAGTTTCCTCCAAGGGTAGAGGGCGTGTTCATGCGGCCCTCCCGTGGGCTTTCCAGGAAGTCCTGCATCTGAGCGCAGGCCACCTGAGCAACACTGCCCCAGGCTGCCCTGATAACAGCAGCCGGAATGTCCTTCTTTTTCTTGACGCAAAGGTAGTTTTTGGCGAATTTCAGGGACTTTTTGTCCAGGCTCTCCACCCAGCCGATAAGGGTCTCGTTATCGTGAGTTCCCGTGTAGGCGAAGCAATTGGTAGTGGTGAAATTGTGGGGAAGATAACCGTTTTCTCCGTCTGAGAAGCCGAATTGCAGCACCTTCATGCCCGGATAGCCGCACTCCGCCAGCATCTCATGTACCTCCTCCGTCAAGAAGCCCAGATCCTCGGCGATGATGTTGAGCTTCCCCAGCTTCTCCTCAGCCTTGTGGAAAAGCTCGGCGTTGGGTCCTTTTTTCCACTCGCCCACAGTTGCGTCCTCGTTTCCGTAGGGGATCGTGTAGTAGCTCTCGAAGCCTCGGAAGTGGTCGATGCGAACAATGTCGTAGAGCTCACAGGCCTTCTGGATACGGCCGATCCACCACTTGTAGCCGGTCTTTTTGTGGTAGTCCCAATCATAGAGGGGGTTGCCCCAGAGCTGGCCTGTGGGAGAGAAAACGTCCGGCGGACAGCCTGCCACACAGACTGGTCTGCGCTTGCGGTCAAACCAGAAGAGACGGTGGTCGCTCCAGGCCTCAACGCTGTCCAGAGCGCAGTAAATGGGAATGTCGCCCACGATCTCGATACCGCTGCGGTTAGCGTATTTTTTCAGCTCGCCCCACTGACGTGAGAACTCGAATTGCAGGAATTTGTAGAAGCCGATCTGGTTTTTCAGCTGTTTTTTCGCCGCAGCAACGGCCTTCGGGCGGTGCATGGAGATCTCCTTCTCCCACTCATACCAAGGAGCGCCGCCGTTTTCGTCCTTCAGCGCCATGAACAGGGCGTACTCATCCAGCCAGTCCGCATTTGCCGCAGTGAATTTCCGGTATGCCGGGAATTTCGCTGCCCGAAACCGTGAATAAGCCTTCCTCAGCACTGCAAAGCAGTTCTGGTAGATCAGGGCGTAGTCCACCTTTCCGGGCTGGCTCTCCCAAACGATGTCCTTCAGGTCATCTTCCTCAAGGAGACCGTCCCCTTCAAGGACCTCAAAGTCGATGAAATAGGGATTTCCAGCGTTGACGGAGAAGCTCTGATAGGGCGAATCTCCGTAGCTTGTGGGGGAAAGGGGCAGGATCTGCCAGCATTTCACGCCGGCTTCCTTCAGAAAGTCCACAAAGCTAAAGGCCTGTCCGCCCATTTTGCCGATACCGTACTTTGACGGAAGACTGGATATGTGCATCAAAATGCAGCTTTTTCTCATATAGATCACCTCTGTGTATTATGTCGGTTTTTAGGGAAATAATAAAAAACGAAACAAATTATGCCGATCAAACCGGGAGATAGCTGTCCGAAACTGCCGTCAGACATTGCTTCGCTTGTCTGACTCAGCTTTTAGTGGGACTCTGGACTCCCGGTCTGACGCCTACGGCGTTTTTGAAAGGAGTTTTTTCTTGAAATTTTTTCGCTATATTTTCTCATTCCTCATGGGATTTTTCATCTACAGTCTGCTGGAGGTAGCCGGCCGTGGCTACACTCACTGGACCATGGCTCTCTGCGGAGGCGCCGTTCTTGCGGCAGTTTACGGCCTCAGCGGACGTGTCCGGCTGATCGGCTGCTGCGCCTGCGGAGCTCTGATCACCACCGGCTTGGAGCTGATTGTGGGGATCTTCGACAACCTTATCATGGGCTGGCAGGTGTGGGATTACTCAGATATGCCCCTGAATTTTCTCGGCCAGATCTGCCTTCCATTCTCAGCCGGATGGTTCGTGCTGTGCGCTCCGGCATACTTCCTCTGCAAGAATATCCGGCGGCGACTGACCGATCAATAGCCCTCCTCACGGAGCCCCTTCACGATGTCCACATAGAACTCCCGGACATCGTAATTGTCGATATTCTCACGCATAAGGTCGATAACGTCCCCGTGGCTGACTCCCCTCTTCTGGGGAGTTGTTATCAGGTGGTATTCGCCGTGCTTGGCGCTCTCCTCCCAAACCAGACCGTCGTTGGGGCCGTTGAGCTTCTTGATCAGCAGATAGCCGAAATTCAGCGGTATCCCGGCTGAGCCGGCACTGCTCATTATCGACATATAGCTGCGGTAGGAAACTCCCTCCTTGTCGGGCATCTCCGTAACGTAGTCCCTTGCACGAACAGCGCTCAGATCCTTGACTCCGGCGATGAAATCAGGCTTAGTGTCGCCCAAAACAGTGAACAGCTTGTTGTATCGGGCAGTCACGAAGTCCACGAAGCCCTGAGACAGCTTCCCCAGAAGGAAATCTACCATGTCGCAGCCCTTGTGAGGAGTGTTTATCGTGGTGAGAGTCGCAACGTACTTATCCATACCCAGGCAGCTGATCGCATAGCGTGAGTCCAGGCCGCCCTTGGAATGGGCGATGATGTTGACCTTCTCGGCGCCGGTCTCCTTGATAACGCTGAGGATCGTGTCCCTCAGCTCACGGGCGCTGTCGGGGACGGACTGGGCGGACTGCTGCTTTCCGTAGAAGATCCTGGCGCCGTTGCGGATAAGGGTAGCCGGGATCCTTCCCCAGTAATTCACAAGCTGCCAGTCACGGAAGAAGATCCCGTGTACCAGCAGGATCGGGTATTTTGTTGAGCAGACCGTACTTTCGGCACGGGCGTTTTCCAGCTCCAGCTTGTCAAGCTCGAAGAAATACTCCCGCTTGGCGGTCTTGTAGTACCTGCGGATCAGGAAGATATTCAGCACCGGCATCCAACAAAACATCATCATGAGGACGTGATCCTTGATCTTGATCTGCTTGGCGGAGGAGGCTGTGCGGATAACTCCCATGAACAGCACCAGTCCCACCAGCAGCACCGGCATGACCACGGCGAAGACTCTCGCCACGGCTCCGGCCTCTGACTTTATAAACCAGAACACCAGGAAAACGGCCTCTATAACGGCAGCAAAACCGCCTATCCAAATCAGGTCAGTTCCCCGTTTTATACGTCTTAGGCGCTTGCTGTCCATAGGGGGCTTTCCTCCGAATCTGAACAAAACCGCTAGATACCCCAGCGACAAAGCGATAACTGCGACCACCTTCAATGCTGTGTGCCCCGGGATCATTCCCCACGCCGGAACGGCACTTCCCAGCAGAAGCACGATCATAAGCTCCAATACCCTTTTCATGTTACCTCCAAAAAACAGGCTGTTCCGAAAACTCAGAACAGCCCTGTTTGTGATCAATAATTCTTGTTAGAATCTGCGTTAAAGAAATTTCCGCTGCTTTCTGTATAGTAGTCATTCGGCTCAAGTGACATAAAATCGTCGTCCTCGATATCAGGAAGCCTTGCACCGCAGCGTCCGCAGAACTGGAAACGCTCGTTAACCTCTGCATCGCACTTGGGGCAGATCTTATATCCTCTGATGCCGTTGAGCTCGTATCTCATCTTCTTGATCCTTCTGCGTCTAGTGTCGATGTCGTCGCACAGGATCTTGAGATTTGCAGGATCCTCATTGGGATTTTTGTAGTATTTCTTGCCGATATCCGTAAAGATCTCTACGATACGCTCTTCCTCATACAGGATCTTTCTTTTAAGGTTATTTGCCTCAGAAATATTTTTAGCTTTATCAGACACGCCCTTGGAGGCGTCACCGATCTTATCGAGAAGTCCCATTTTCATCACTCCTAATTACCAGAATTTTCTCGCATAATTGCTATACATAAATTATACGATCAAACCAAGTTTTTGTCAAGCGTTTTCAAAAATATTTTACCTGTACCCGTCCGATTTGTGCAACTATTACATTTCGGAGATATCATTTTCGGTAAGCTGAATAATACCTGCCTTGTTGAGAGCTGCGGAGGCGTTCTCCACATCGTCAACACGGATAACGAAGGACACCGATTTGTCGGACTTGCCTAAAAATGCGTAGAGGTACTCAAGGTTGACGCCCTCGCCGCCAAGCACGTCCAGGGCACGGCTGAGCTGACCGGGAGTATCCGGGATAGAGATCGCTACGATCTCTGTAACGGTCACGGGGTAGCCGGCCTCCTTGAGGGTATCCACGGTCTTGTCGGTGTCGTTGGCGATAAGGCGCAGGATACCGAAGTCCTTTGTGTCAGCAAGGCTCAGGGCACGCACGTTTATCCCCTTGTCCTTGATGAGCCGCATAACTCCGGCAAGCTGGTTGGGTCTGTTGTCTACGAATACTGAGATCTGTCTTGCATTTGCCATGGTTGATCCTCCTTATTGTGGGAATTTATATTCAGGGCAGTGCCCTATCAGTCGTGGAGCTTTCTTCTGTCGATAACTCTTACAGCCTTGCCCTCGCTTCTGGTGATAGACTTGGGAGAAACAAGGTGTACCTTGGGATTGATGCCAAGCATGGTCTTGATAGCCTCTGCCAGCTCTCTCTCCTGCTTCTGCATATCTTTGACCTTATCGGAGAACTGATCAGGATTCATCTCAACGCTGATGTCAAGAGTATCTGAGTTGTTCACACGGTCCACCTCGATGAGGTAGTTGGGAGAATAGCCCTGCTCGATGAGAACGGTCTCGATCTGGCTGGGGAATACGTTTACGCCACGAATGATCATCATATCGTCGCTTCTGCCCATGGGCTTGGCCATCTTTACCAGAGTTCTTCCGCAGGAGCACTTGCCTCTTGTCAGGCGGCAAAGGTCTCTTGTGCGGTAGCGAAGGAGGGGGAATGCCTCCTTAGTGATGCTTGTGAACACCAGCTCGCCCACCTCGCCGTCAGGAAGGGGCTCGCCTGTTTCGGGGTCGATGATCTCGGCGATGAAGTTGTCCTCATTGATGTGCATACCGTTCTGCTCAGAGCACTCAAAAGCAACGCCGGGACCGCTGATCTCGGTAAGACCGTAGATGTCGTAGGCCTTGATGCCCAGAGACTTCTCGATAGAGCGGCGCATCTCCTCAGTCCAGGGCTCAGCTCCGAAGATACCTGCCTTCAGCTTCAGGTCGTCGGGAGAGATGCCCATTTCGTGGATAGTTTCGCCGATATAAGCAGCATATGAAGGTGTGCAGCAAAGGATAGTTGCCCCAAGATCCTGCATGAACTGGATCTGTCTGTCAGTATTGCCCGAGCTCATGGGAAGTGTGAGACATCCCACGGTGTGTGAGCCGCCGTTGAGTCCGGCGCCGCCTGTGAACAGTCCGAAGCCGTAAGCCACCTGACATACGTCCTCATTCGTGCCGCCTGCCGCAGTGATAGCTCTTGCGCAGCACTCGTCCCACAGGTCGATGTCATTCTGAGTGTAGAACGCAACTACACGTCTTCCGGTAGTACCGCTGGTAGAGTGGATACGAACGCACTCGCTCAGGGGCTTTGCCAGAAGTCCGAAGGGATAAGCGTCACGAAGGTCTGCCTTGCTGAGGAAGGGCAGCTTGCGCAGATCCTCAGTTCCCTTGATGTCCTCAGGCTTAACGCCCTTTTCGTCCATGAGGTCACGGTAATACTTCACGTTCTCGTAAACGTGCTTTACCTGTGCCACAAGGCGCTCGTCCTGGAGCTTTTTCATGACCTCCGGTGAGGCGCACTCCATTTCCTGGTTCCAATATCTTTCCATTGGTTTTCATACTCCTTTGTATAAAAATTTATTGTGAAAAATAAATTCTGTTCGGTGTTAGGCGGGCTCACTGCCCGATAGCGATGATGTTGCTGACCCTTATGTAGGTGCCGTTGATGTAGGCCGTCAGGTATACCTCTGACTTGCCGTCGGTGCCGCCAAATGTGGCATACTGCGGAGCAAGTGTCAGCTCAGGGTCGCCGGTATGCGGGTCGGTGGCGCCTCTTTGCAGGACGCCCTGACCGTTGTGATCGATCTGCCAGCAGAGATTTCTGAAGCCCTCGTGGTCGTCACGAGTTATCGAGCCGTCCTCATTGAGAGTAAGGGTGAAGGTCTCCACCACCTCGGTCTCGGCGATGGTCTTCTGCCGATATGAGAGGAAGTCCGACTTCTCGCCGTTGATCTCCACGTCTGCGGAGCAGTTTACGAAGTTCAGGCTGGCCTCTCTGCCAACGATACCGCCGTAGTCTTCAAATGCGCCGGATATTTTTCCGCTGACATGGACGTTTTCCCAGGTATTGGTCATATAGACCTCGCCGCCCACGATGCCTACCCGAGCTTCGCCCGAAACCTCGGCATTCTCGAAGGTCAAGTCATTCACTGTGCAGTCCAGTCCGTAGCCGATGAAGCCCACGTCTGTGTCGCCTTCGATCTTCATGCCGGTTATCTTGTGACCGCCGCCGTCCACATTTCCGGAAAACGCCGTATTTCCGCTGCTCTGCCAGCCCATAGACACCCAGTCATAGCCGGTCAGGTCGATGTCTGCGTCAAGCACGATACTGGCGTAGTTGCTGTTCACTCCGTTGATATAGTAAACGGCACTTGCCAGCTGTTCCGGAGTTGAAACATGGAACAGCGGAGCGTTCTCCATCGCCCACTGCTTATCGGCAAGCTCCATGATGCTGCCGGTATCGCAGTTTCGCTCCCAATCCGTAGTATAGGCGGTAGGATCTTTGTCATAGGCGAATTTCTCCGCACGGCTGTCGCCCCAAGCATCAAACCACTGATAGGCGTCCACAACGACGTAAACTCCCGGTTTTTCGGCATTTACGGTGATCGTACAGTTTTCCTTGTCCAGCACAGGCTCCGGAAGCTCCTCATAGTCCTCATCATAATAGAGCACCATGAGGTTTTCCTCAGGAACGCCTCTCAGCTCATCCTTATTATAAGTGAAGGTCAGCTGCGCATCGGTGACATTTTCGGAGAAGTCCAGCTCAAAGGGCAGTCCAAAACGTCCCACCACTCCCATGTGCAGCACATGACCGGAAACGTCGTCAACGCTTGCTTCCTTCCGGAGTTTTCCGCTGCACTTAGCCGTAAGAGTGACCATAGTTATCTCCGGACACTCACTGCTCTCAAAGCTGCGGTGGCAGCTCTGCTCAGTCATTTCTGCTGAGGTCTCCTCCTCAGTCGCTTCCTCTGTGGGAGCCTCTGTTTCCTCCTCCGCGGAGCTTACAGAGCTCTCCTCCGGCTCATCTGCGTCCTTTGGTCCGCAGGAAACAAGTCCTCCTGCCAGCAAAGCCGCAGTCAGTAATGCCAAACCCCGTTTTTTCATAGCAAGTCCCCCGGCACAACGGCCTGTCTATATCATTTCAGCTTATCTAGCGTTCTTTCCAAGCTCGAAGGCCTTCTTGTTCAGCTCCAGGAATTTAGGCGGAACACACTGCTCCAGAGCGCTCTGCCACAGCTCCTCGGGGAAGTCTGTGAGAGAAGCAAAAACTCCCATGAGAACTACGTTTGAGGCCTTTGCTGTACCGGCCTGCTCAGCCAGAGCAAGAGCGTCCACAGCTACCAGGTCCACGCCTGCTGCCTTGATCTTTCCGGCCAGATCCTCAGGATACTGAGCAGCGCCGGTGATAACGGGCATAGGGTCGATCTGCTGAGTTGAGGTGATAAGGTGTCCGCCCTTCTTGAGGTAAGGCAGGCATCTTGCGGCCTCCAGCATCTCGAAGGAGATAACTGCGTCGGCCTCGCCCTTCTCCACAACGGGAGAATACACCTTGTCGCCGTACTTTACATATGTAACAACGGAGCCGCCTCTCTGGCTCATTCCGTGTACCTCGCTCACCTTTACGTCATAGCCCTGAGCAAGCAGGACATTTCCCAGAAGGCGTGAAGCGAGCAGTGAGCCCTGGCCGCCAACGCCGACTATCATGATAGACTTAGTTTCCATTTATATTTCCTCCTGTTATTTCGTTAAAAGCTCCAGATCTCCGTCCACGAAGCCGATACCTATGCCCTCTGCGGAAAGGAGAGTGCTGCGGTGGGTGCCTTTTTCAAGGTACTCGCTGCAAAGCTGTGAAAATACGCTTACCACACGCTTTTCGTCCACATTCTCCTCGTCGGAGAAGTCCAGGGCGAACAGGTCCTCCTCAGAAGACCAGACCTCCTCGCAGGCCCACTCGCCGTCCTTGTCCTCCGGGTCGAAGGCACCTGCGGCGATGAGCTGAATGGTGTACAGAGGCTCGCCTGTCTCAGAGCGGTCCTCATAGATATTGAAATTGAAGGCCTTTGTTTCCTCAGGCATATCGTTGTTTTCAAGCAGAGCGTCCAGCCATGCGGCGAAGTGCTCATAGACCTCGATGTTGATCATTTTTTCTTAGCCTTTCTGTATCTGAAAAATTCCAGCTTTCCGCATCTAGGGCACTCATAGATGCTGACGGTAAGGGCTCCGGACAGGTAGTTGTCCAGGTGTCCCGTAAAGAAACCGTAGCGACCCTTCTGGAGCCTTTCGGTGCCGATGTATTTCATCTGAAAGCTGTCGTATGGACAGTAGATCTCCCGTACTTTCATATTGACCTCCTACTGGTCAGTGATCATTCGATAGCGCCGACTTTGCACTGCTGCTGACAAATGCCGCAGACGGGGAGCCCCGCTGGCAGTTTGGCTGCTCACAATGCAGGTCAGGCAAGCCTTTCCAGTCTTACTCTATTGCTCCTACCTTGCACTGCTGCTGACAAATGCCGCATCCTACACACTGTGTATGGTCGATAACTGCCTTGCCGTCCTTCATGGAAATTGCAGGACAGCCCAGCTTCATGCACATCTTGCAGCCTACGCACTTGTCTGCGTTTACCTTCAGGGGCGGATTGTGCTTAACGTACTTCAGCAGAGCGCAGGGACGGCGTGAGATGATGACGGAAGCCTCATCTGCTGCCAGCTCCTCCTTGATAGCTGCCTCGGTCTGAGCCAGGTCATAGGGGTCAACTACTCTTACGCGCTTTATGCCGATAGCCTTGCACAGCTCCTCCAGATTTACGGCAGCAGCAGGGTCGCCCTTCAGATTCTTACCTGTGGTGGGATTCTGCTGGTGGCCGGTCATTCCGGTGATGGAGTTGTCAAGTATGATAACTGTGGAATTTGAATTATTGTAGGCGATATTCACCAGACCTGTCATGCCGCTGTGCATGAAGGTGGAGTCGCCGATAACTGCTACGGTCTTGTGCTCGGACTCTGCGCCTCTTGCCTTGTTGAAGCCGTGAAGTGCGGAGATAGAGGCTCCCATGCAGATAGTTGTATCAACTGCGAACAGCGGAGCTGCGGCGCCGAGAGTGTAGCAGCCGATGTCTCCGGAAACTGTGATCTTGTTCTTGCTCAGGCAGTAGAACAGGCCTCTGTGGGGACATCCCGGACACATTACAGGAGGTCTTACAGGGATATTGTCCTCCAGGGCAACAAAGTCGTTCTTCCTGCCCAGGAGCTTCTCTGCGATAACGGACTGAGGAAGCTCTCCGATATAGCCGAAAATCTCCTTGCCCTGTACGTTGTTCACGCCGATATTGCGGCAGTGCTCCTCGATTATGCCGTCAAGCTCCTCGATAACGTAGATCTTCTCGTACTTTGCGGCGAAGTCCTGTATCAGCTTTACAGGCAGAGGATTCACCATGCCCAGCTTCAGGACAGAAGCCTTGTCTCCGAGAGCCTCCTTGACGTACTGGTAAGCGGCGCCGTTGGTGATAACGCCGAACTCAGCGCTGTCCGAGATCTCCACACGGTTGAGAGGCGAGGTCTCAGCGTACTCGATCAGCTTCTTAGTCCTCTCCTCAACGAAAACGTGTCTGCCCTTTGCAAAAGCAGGCATCATAACGTATTTCTGGGGATTTTTTGTGTATTCCTTCAGGGGAAGCTCTTCCCTGTCAACAACGTCAACGATGCTCTGGGAGTGAGCTACTCTTGTGGACATTCTTACGATGAAGGGAGCGTCGAACTGCTCGGAAAGCTCAAATGCCAGCTTCACGAACTCCTTGCATTCGCCGGAATCAGAGGGCTCGATCATGGGCACCTTTGAGGCGATAGCGTGGTGACGGCTGTCCTGCTCGTTCTGGGAGGAGTGCATTCCCTGGTCGTCAGCAACTGCGATGACCATACCTGCGTTTACTCCTGTGTAAGCGGCTGTATACAGCGGATCTGCGGCCACGTTCAGACCAACGTGCTTCATTCCGCAGAAGGATCTTGCTCCTGCGATAGAAGCTCCCAGTGCGGTCTCCATAGCTACCTTCTCGTTGGGAGCCCACTCTGCGTAGATCTCGTCATACTTTGCGGCTTCCTCAGTGATCTCGGTGGAGGGAGTTCCGGGATAGCTTGAAACTATCCGGCAGCCTGCCTCGTAAAGACCTCTTGCGAAGGCCTGATTTCCTAACATTAGCTTTTTCATTACTTTTTGTCCTTTCTGTTTATGTGATACAATGGATGCAGGGGCATCCATTATAAATTATCCAGGATCCCTTGCAAATCAGTTATCTGCTCAGTCCATATATCGGCTGAAGTTTTCAAGCAGCCATTTTGCGACTCCGTCCTCGGTGTTTGGCGGAGCTGTCATATCTGCGGCTGCGATGACCTCCGGCCTTGCGTTGCCCACAGCCACCCTCACATCTGAGGCGCTGAACATGGGCAGGTCGTTGAGGTTGTCCCCGAAGGCCACAACTCTCTCAAAGCCGTATTTTTCCCGAAGGAAACGGATCCCTGCGGCCTTTGATGCCTCATGCGAGAACACCTCCAGGTACCAAGCGCCGTTGTAGACGTCAAGGTAGAAGGCAATGCTCACTCCGGGGATCTTTTCGATCTGGCATTTTACCGGGAAAAGCTCCTCATAGGGGCCGGTGGTGGTGAAATAGACCACGCTGCCGTCAGCCATGTCTGAAAGGTGCTCCAGCTGAACAAATGGCTTATTGTAGCTGTTTTTCCGCACCTCGGCAAAGCTGCGCATGACGTTGGTGGTCAGTGCCGAGTAGTAGCAGATCAGAGTTTCCTCCTCAATGCGGTACATGAAGCAGTGTACGCCGTGCTGCTCAAAGGCGCCGATCACCTCCGAAGAGGCCTCAGGCTCGATGAAATGGCTCTTTATGTAGTGCTTTTCGGCGGTGTCGTAAATGCTCACGCCGTTCATCAGCATACATGGCACGCTGATCTCAAGTGCCGATGTTATGGGAACTGCCGAATACACCGACCTTGCAGTTGCAAAGGCAAAGCAGAGCCCTTTCTCCGTCAGGGAGTTTATCACCCTAGCGGTATACTCAGTGACCGCCGGCTCTGGGCTGAGCAGAGTGCCGTCCAGATCGGATATGAATAAAGTCCTGCTGATAGAGCTCACCTCCGTAAATGCACATTCATAATAGAATTATACCACATATTTGTGTAAATTGCAACAGCATTTTGCAAATTGGGAGCTCTTTCCGTGTACACTTGTCAATGATCTTGGACACTAACCCTCAAAAAATAAGATGTTAAGCAGATAATGGCAAATTCACCTCATGTAGGAGCCGTAGGCGACGGAGTGAGGTGAATTTGCGGCGGCTCACCACA
>Ga0208824_1000140_pt1 | contig 83461 bp, 89 predicted proteins | sample AD_JPNTR3_MetaG_FD_184447 | JGI IMG/M metagenome (GOLD analysis project Ga0208824, IMG submission 184447) | Active sludge microbial communities of municipal wastewater-treating anaerobic digesters from Japan - AD_JPNTR3_MetaG (SPAdes) (version 2) | ecosystem: Engineered > Bioreactor > Anaerobic...
TCTTTAGCGTAGGGGTAGTTCATCGAAAAGATATATCTACCAAATATGATATAAGTAAAGTTCCGTATCTTTTACGGTATGAATAAATTGAAATTCAGAAAGGATTAATTATGAATTCAAAAATGAGAAAATTAGAAACTAGAAAGCGTCGGCATATAGATCGACAGATGTTACGAAAGCAAATTAATCAAGAATGTATGGAAGAATTTTTACCGGAAGATGTAATTGGAATTAAAAAGGAATTATATTATGAAGATATAACCCACAATGAAAATTTGGGTGTTAAAGAAATATAATAAAAAGGTCCCCTCAAATTGAGGGGCCTTAGATTCGTTATTTATTATCCATTCCAATTTTTTGGAGGTTTAGCATATTTTTTATCGACAAATGGCTCGGGAAAGCTTATTTGTTTTTCGGAAGTTAAAGGAACTCCCATTTTGATTAAACTTTCTCGGCTGGCATAAAAAATCGAGGAGACAAAATCAACGTTGCCGGGCTTAAATTTGACTACAACAACATTGGATTCTTCTGCGCCTCCCCATTTGGTGCCAAGGTCAAATAATTCAGGGGAGTTTTCTTGAACCTCTGAAGTATATTGAACCTCCGAAGTATATTGGGCGTGGCACATTAAGTCAGAAGACTTGGGCGATTTATGTGATGTATCAGTGCTACATAATAATGGAGTTTCCCAGTAAGGTTTATATGGTTCTGGCCAATATGGAGGATATGTCGGATATGGATATCGACGACGGTGAAAATGATAATGGTGATGAAGATGTTCATGATTTTCGCATTTTTTATATTTTTTAAGTACTGGTATATCTTCTTTATGAATTACTACACCAATAACACCAACATTTTTTTGAAGTCCTTCTTCGTTTTCTTCCGTTTCTTTTATAGCGGCATACGAATCTTCTTTAGATCCGAATACAAATTTAGCAACTTTAGAATCGGAAACTCGGAATCCGTCAATTTTAACGCTGCAATATCTATTAATAACATACCCCGGATTATCCGAGCGAGCGGGCTTCCCATTCAAAACGTCAAGCCCATCTACAGAACATACGGCCAAAATTCTATTTTCCGTATTGTTTTTAATTTCAATGACATATTCCGAACCCGATTTGGCTTCGATGAAAGTTTTTCCGTCATGTTGATATTGTTTACAACGAGAACCGTTGACAAGTATATTTATTCTATAAGACATATAATTTACCTTTCTTTAGTTGAGGTTCTAAAGCCTTGGCGGCCCTACAGCCGATTTCAGCCTACTGATATAATATATCAGGAATTACAACAAAAGCAACTTTTTTTAAAATAAAAATTCAAACAAAATATAATAAGTTTTCAATTGCAATAAAATGTGATATAGTATTTGAACGAAAGAAGAAAAATATGGAAGATCATACAAAGGAAATTGACACGTTAAAGAAATATGGAAAAACTTTCCAATCTAAATGTATATCGGCGCTTTTAACTGATCGTGAATTTATTGAAAGAACAATAGATATAATTAACGCTGAATATTTTGAGGCCGATGCTCACCGATGGATAATTAAAATAATTTTAGAATATTTTCCTAACTATAGAAGCGCTCCCACAAAAGAAGTGTTTAAAGTAGAAATGGAAAAGATTCAGGATGAAGTATTAAAATCAACCATTCTTGATCATTTAAAAGAGACATACCAGTATATGTCTCATAAGGATTTAGATTATACAAAAAAGATATTTCTTGAATTTTGTAGAAATCAGAAATTAAGAAATGCCATTTGGGAATCTCATTTGTATTTGAAAGAGGGAAAATATGACAAAATTTGGCAAGTAATTAATGAGGCATCAAAAGCCGGGCTGGAAAGAAAATTGGGGCATGAATATTTAGATGATGTTGACGCTCGACATTCTGCAATGGCACGAGAATGTATTCGCACAAATTGGGATATAATAGATTTACATTTAGACGGAGGATTAGGAAAGGGAGATCTTGGATTTGTGGTTGCACCACCGGGGGCGGGGAAATCTTGGTTTCTAGCAAGATTGGGGTCGGAGGCTATGAAACAAGGAAAAAATGTAATGCATTTTACAATGGAACTTAATGAGATGTATGTAGGATTGAGATATGATTCTATTTTTACAAGAATTCCATTTCAAGACGTTCGAAAAAATACAGATGTTGTCAAGGAAAAAATTAAAGAATTAAAATCAAAGGGACTCGGAAAGTTATATGTAAAATATTTTCCAACCCGAACTGTTACGGCTGCATCGTTAAAAATGCACATTGATCGTTTGCAACTTTTACATGGAATTAAGATTGATATGGTAATTGTTGATTATGCCGATTTGATGCGACCCCTGCAAACAGAAAAAGGGTCGAACACTTATATCGATTCGGGAAACGTATATACGGAATTGAGGGGAATATTGGGAGAATTACAAGTTCCTGGATGGACAGCATCCCAAGCAAATCGATCAGCACATGAAGAAGACGTTATTGGTGCAACAAATGTTGCGGATAGTTTTCAAAAAATTATGATTGGAGATTTTATTATGGCATTGGCTCGTAACGATTTTGATAAACGACAAGGAACCGCACGACTTTCTGTAATGAAAAACAGATTTGGTCCAGATGGATTTTGGTATATATGTCGATTTGATACTTCAATAGGAAACATTGAGATATTTGACAAAGATTCTATTGAAGGAATGGAGCTTATAAGTAGTTACAAAGAAGAACAAGAACGGGAAAGAGAATTGCTTCAAAAGGCATGGAAAAAGGTTCGTAACAATTCTCCGAACGATAGTCCGTAAATATATTTATGTGCTTAAAAAAGTTTAAAAATAAAATTTTTTATTGGGGTCTTTTAGGATTAAAATTATCTACTTATACAAGATGACACGAAATAGATTTTAAGAAGATATGGAAGAAAATGTAACAAAATTTGAAGATGTAAAAGATTTATCAACGAAAGAATATTTTCAAGGAAACCAATTTTCAATAGATGCATTTGAAAAGAAATATGCCGCTTCTCCTGAAGAAACTTATGTGCAAGCTGTAAAAAGGGTTTGCGATTTTATTGCTTCAGTAGAATCCACCCAAGAATTACGAGAATATTGGAGTAACCGTTGGTTTGACGAAATTTTTAATGATTGGTGGCATCCCGCCGGATCTATCATGCAAGGAGCCGGATCGGGCAGAAAAATTAGTTTAGCTAATTGCACGGCTACGTCTTTAGGAAAAAATCGAGATGGAGAGGAATGGGACAGTTTAGAAGCTATCATAAGGAATTCGTCCTATACTATTGCTAAATGTGCGGCTTATCGGCAAGGATTGGGCACCGATTTTTCAAGATTGCGCCCACGGGGTACAAGGGTATCAAATTCGGCAAATCAATCGACGGGCGCAGTGCACTGGATGGAATATACTGATAAAATAGGATATTATGTAGGACAATGTTTACATCCCAATACAAATATTTTAACAGAGCATGGATATAAAACAATTAAAGAAATCGTTGAAACAAATTACGATGGAAATATAATAGGTAAAGATGGAATAGTTAAAATTATTAATTGGTTTAAAAATCCACAAAAAGAAATATTTAGATTAAATTTGGAATATGGTGATTATATAGATGCCAGCCTCGATCATAAAATATTAGTTTATGATTTGAAAAATGATGCACATATAGAAAAGAAAATGGGAGAAATATCTCCGGGTGATTATGTTATTTGTAAAAGATTTAATGGAACCAGGAAATTTGTAGATAATATTACATTTGACCATTTTAAATATGAATTAAGCGAATATAATAATAGTAACCGACTTTTTATTCCCGAAAAAATTCCAACGATATTAACTCCCGAATTATCTTATATTTTAGGAATTATTTATGGAGATGGATGTGTATATAATGAAACTATCGAAATAGCATTTTCTAATAATTGGCCTGAAATATTGGATAAATTTAATGCATGTATTAAAATTGTATTTGGATGTAATGTAGGTGAATGTGGAATTAATATTAAAGTAGGAGAGCGGAATAGTACTTCGGAAGATTGTACAAGAATAATACTTGGGAAATGGTTTTATAACTTTTTTAAACATATAGAATGTTTAAAAGGAACGACGAAAAATCTAGGGTTTCCTAAAATTTTTACAAATTGTAATCAATCTAATTTGGAATCATTTTTTGCAGGATTATTTGATGGCGATGGTTATAATTCTATTACTAAAAGAAACATATGTCTTTCATTAGTTGATGGCGATTTTTTATATAATTTGAAACTTCATTTGCAAAAATTTGGATATGTAATGAAGTTAAGAAAAAAAATTCGACCGGGATATGAACCATGTTTTAATTTGTCGGCGGTTGGGAAAGCATCGTTAGAAAAAATTTCCGAAATAGATTCTATAAAAATCCAACAAGGAAATTTGATGGGGAAATATGATAGACTTAAAACTCCATTTCGAGCTAAATCTTTAAATATAAATCCCAATTTATTTCGTGATATAAATGAAAAAGATCCTTTTTCCGATAGCAAATATATTAAATATACCAATTCTATTTGTGATCTTTACATTCAAAAAGTGGAGTCGGTTATTAAAAATGGAGAAAGTATTACATATGATATTACGGTGGATTCGGACGATCATTTATTTTGTGCCCAATCGATTTTATTAAAAAATAGCGGAAGAATTCCCGCAATGTTGTTTAGCATTTCGTGTGACCATCCAGACGTTGAAGAATTTATACAAATAAAATCGGATTATACAAAAATTCAAAATGCCAATATTAGTGTACAATGTACAGAAAAATTTTATAAGGCCATCGAAAATGATGAAGATTGGGAATTAAAATTTGTTATTCCTCCTTTAAAAAAGGGTGATAAAGTTTATGTTGATGTGCATAGTATTGATATGTTTACAACTAAGGAAAAAGAAACGGGAAGATATTATAAAATAGCTACTCATGATAGAAAAAAAGAAGTATTTACTAAAACTGTAAAGGCTCGGAAATTAATGGAATTAATTGCAAAAAACATGCATCAAAATGCAGAGCCAGGAATTCAGAATATCGATGTTGCCCGAAAATATAGCAATTCGGATGCAATGTACGATCCAGCGGATGAATATGATTCAAGAATTATCGGAACCAACGCATGTTCAGAACAATATCTTTCACGAGAATCTCTTTGTGTATTGGCATCGATTAATTGTGGAAAATTTTCAACGGAAGAAAAAGATTACATAAAACAATTAGAAAAGATTTCTAAATCAATCAATCGGTTTTTAGATAATGTTAATGAATGTGAATTGGTTTATAAGACTTATGCAACTCCTCATCAAGAATTGGCTATTAAAAAACTAAGGCGCACGGGGGCGGGGGTAACTAATATTGCGGCGTGGCTATTTAAAAAGGGATTGGTATATGGTTCTAAAGATGGAAATGATTCGATAGAAGAATTTATTAAATGGTTTAATTATTGGTTATATATTAGCACTGAAGAACTTGGGGCCGAAAAGGGGGATTTTGGATTATTTAATAAAGATAAATGGAAAAGTGCCCCATTTGTTTCTCGGATTATAAAAGAATCGGAAAAATTAAATTCGGAATATAAAGTTCCCGTTCTTAAAGGAAATCATGCTCGAAATGTTACAGTTAGTTCTATAGCGCCAACGGGTTGTATAGAAGAAAATACCAGAATAGTTACTAATTTGGGACTTATTAAAATAAAAAATTTAGTAAGTAATCATCCAAATGAAAATGAATTTTTAGACATAATTGATAATATTCAAGTTTCTGATGAAAAAGGAAATACAAATATTATAAAATATTATAATAATGGGGTAGTAGATGGTTATGTAATTGAATTAGAAGACGGAAGAATAGCAAAAAATTCTTCTACGCATAGAATTCGGGTATTAAATGATGAAATATATGAATGGAAATATTCTCCTGACATCATTGTTGGAGATATTGTAATATCATATTTGGGCGCTGACAATGATCGCTCTGATTACGTAAAATTAAATAATAAATTAGTTAGTGAACATCATAATATATCCTCCATAACATTGCCGACGGTATTAGATGAACAATTGGCCGAATATATTGGATTATTTACCGGAGATGGCAGTATAAAATTTAGGAGTGAATCGGGAATAGTAGATGGGATTAGATTTCCCGTATTTTCTGAAGACAAGGATTTAGCAGATTATATTATTGATTTAACTCGAAATTTATTTTCATTAAATTGTAATTGCAGTTTTAATAAAAATAAGAGGATATATGAAATAACAACACATTCTATTAACCTTGGAAATTATTTAATAAATAATGGATTAGAAAAAAAGAAAAAAATTTCAACAATTAAAGATGGAAAATCACATGTGTATCATATTCCGGAAGCAATTTTTCGATCAAAAAAGTCTGTTATTGCAGCATATTTAAGAGGATTGTTTGAATCGGATGGCGATATATCTGAAGGATGTATTTCATTATACTCAAAATATAAACATATAACGGCTGAAGTTCAAGAATTATTGATGTATTTAGGAATTCAGTCGTATCTAGGAGAAATAGATAAACTCAATGCAGGATTTAATAATAAAATGTACCGGGTAACAATTCGCTTTAAAAACGATAAATTAAAATTCCGGAATATAATCGGCTTTATAAGCAATCGAAAAAATCAATTATTAAATGAATTTGAATATGAAATAGATAGAGAAAAAATTTACATTAATATTTCACTAGCAAAAAATATACAATCAAAATTGTCATCAATTATTACATCAAAATCCAAATTATATTCTAAATTAACAACATTTATTTGTAATAATAAAGATAAAAATTATATTTTTATAAATCGTGATACATTAAATGAAATTGGGAAATATATCGATTTATCTTCTTATTTTCCTTTTAAATTAGAAAATTATGTTACATCGAAAGTAAAAAGGGTTTACCGTGAAAAGATGCAAACATATGATATTGAAGTTTCGTCGGAAAATCATACATATATAACATCAAACGGATTAATTAATCATAATACAATTTCTTTAATGTTCCGTGATTTTATATTATCATATGGTATTGAACCAGCATTTTTCATGTATTTTTGGAAACGAACCCGCATGGCGGGAAAATATGAATATTATTTTTGTGTGCCTCGGGTCATAAAAGAAATGTTTGCTCAAGCAGGTTATCCAATTCCTATGGATTGTGATTCAATTCGGGACGATTGGAAGGGTTCTAAAGGAATACCAATAGCTAAATTTATTGATGAACACCGGCATAATTTTAAATTTAAAGAATCCACGGAAATTAATCCAATGGACAAATTGCAATTAATGTCACAGGTGATGAAATGGATAGATAGTTCTATTTCGGTGACATATATGCTTCCTATTGGTTCAACTTGGAAAGATGTTTATAATTTTATTCTGGAAGCACATAAAAAAGAAGTAAAGTCCATTGCGGCGTTTCCAGATAAAAAGATGTATGGAGTTGTTTCCAGTATCCCATTTAAAGCATTAGCATTTAAATTAAAAGATGAAGGTATAGGAATACATCACCAGAATTTTTCTGATGAAGAATTGAAAGAATTAAACCTTTCCCGAGAAAATATTACACCAAAAGCATTCGATTATCCCAAACGCCCATCATCTTTAGATGCAGATATTTATGTAGTTTCGGTTAAAGGAGAAAAATTTGTTATTGTTGTGGGACTTCAAAATAATCAACCATATGAAATTTTTGGTGGGCATGTAAATGGATTTGGGTTTAAATTTACTAATAAAAAAGGTAAAATAACTAAAGTGAAGCGAGGACAATATGCTTTGGAAATTGGAGATGTTGTTATAGAAGATTTTTCTAAACAATTTACTCCCACCGAACAAATATTGTTTAGAATGGCGTCTATGGCCATGCGACACGGAATTCCCATACAATTTGTTGTTGAACAATTACAAAAGGCTCAGAGCGATATTACTTCAATGGGAGCAGCCGCAGCCAGATGTTTAAAAAAATATATTATTGATGGTACACAAATAACAGGCCAAAAGTGTCCGAATTGTGGGAAGGATCTCGTATATATCGAAGGCTGTTCAACTTGCACCGAATGCGGTCATAGTAAATGCGGATAATTTTATTATGAACTACCCCTACGCTAAAGACGTAGGGGTTTCGGCTCCAACCAACTGCCCATTATTTCTAACGGGTCTTATGTCAGGACAAGCCACTAACTCCGTAGTTCCTACGGTTAAATTCAATCCTTGTCTCAGGATGTTTTGTGAAGCATTCCAATCTCTATCCAATTTCCGTTGGCATCGTGGACAATCCCATTCTCTCATGTTCAATGAGAGATTGTCATTCACAAATCCACAATGAGAGCAGGTTTTGGATGACGGAAAGAACCTATCAATCTTCACAAGTCTCCTTCCATACCAATCTGCCTTATAGGTTAGTTGCCTCACCAGTTCTCCCCAAGAAGCATCTCCAATGGATTTGGACAAACAATGATTTGCCATCATATTTTTAACACCTAAATCTTCCAAACAAATCGCTTGGTTTTCGTTAATGAGTTTGGACGTTATTTGGTGAAGATGATTATGACGAATGTTGGCAATCTTCACTTGGACCTTGCCAACCTTCAATCGTGCTTTGTTTCTGCCATTGGAGCCTTTCTTGGAACGACTCAACGCTTTCTGTCTTATTCTTAATAGTTTCGCATACTTTTTGGTGGTCTTAATGTTTTCAAATCGCTGCCCATCGGAGCATGTCACTAATGACTTAATGCCCAAGTCAATCCCAATGGTCTTATCTGCTTTCGGTTTCTTCTCAATGTCTCTGGTGACTCCAATACAAGCATAATACTGACCCGCCTTATTCTTGATGATGGTAGCATAGTTAATCTCACCTTCTACTTCACGATGCTGGTCAATCTTTATACCTTCCTTAAACTTTGGGAAGTATATCCTTTCTTCGCTTACTACTACGAATTGGGGGACACGAAATGACTGCTTATTCTTCTTGGACTTAAATCTTGGAAATTTCGCAAGTTTCTTAAAGAAACGATTATATGCTCCGTCCAGATGTTTAATGGCATGTTGGAGAGATTGGGCATTACACTCATTCAACCATTCAGTTTCAGGTTGTTCCTTAATCTTCGTCAGTTCCTTTGCCATATCCACATAAGTTAATGTTTTCTTGGCAAGTTGTTTCTCTTTCGCTTCCAGATAGAACTTGGTCCGTCTATCCAAAAAATGGTTGTAGGTCCATCGGATGCTTCCGAAGTGTTTGGACAACAGGACTTCTTGTTCCTTGTTAGGAAACAATCTCATCTTAAATGTATAGTCCTGTTTCACTTAATATATTTATTCTCTTTGTGTTTCTGGAATATACATATTAGGGAGAAAGAGAAAACGATTAAAAAGGTATCACACAGCATCACGTTCCAAGTCTGCTCAACTGGTGATGTATCTTCGGAAACAATCAGAATGTATATTGAGAGCCGGGGATAATTTTCTCCATTCATCTCCTACGCTAAAGACGTAGGAGTTTTCTGGCGACTTAAAGATAAAATGACTGTTTCGATTTCGTTTTTATATTTATATATATTATAACAATTTGAACCAGGAATTTAAAATAAATGAAATCGGAACAATCTAAACGGGAAGCATATAATTATAATCCACATATAGAATCCAGAGTTGCCAGGCTTGAACTTGGGATGCAACGTATAACCGATGATTTAAGAGATTTAATCCAAGTTGTACGGGACCGAGGAGACGCAACAGATAAGAAAATTCAAGAATTGTCTGTTGCAGTAACCCAAGCTTCTGGACCCAAAAAAACCGATTGGTCCACAATTATTGCGGGAATTATGCTTATGTTGGCTATTGGAGGGGCGGCATTTTGGCCATTAAATAATCAAGTTACCGAATTAAAGTCCCAATTACATGAACAACATATTTTATTATTGGAACATCAAAAAATAACTAATCACCCGGTAGGAGAAGCGCTAGTTCATAGGTTAGAAGATCAATTAAAAACGCATATTGAACAAAATAGAAGAGATTTTGCTGAACATTTATCTAATGAAGAAAAAACTTTTGAAGCATTTGCAAAATGTACAACAGCTAAAATAAGTGCCGATACGAGTATATTACAATGTGAAATTGCCGATGCTAAAAAATTGTGTAGTGCCATATCTACTGAAATTAAAGAGAGATTAAAGATTCTTGAAGAAGAAAACATAAAGAGAAATGATGAAGATCGGGCGGAATTAAGAATGTGGAGACAAAAAGCAATGGGATTATCTTCTCCCGATTCGTATGTTCCTCTACTTAATAGGGAAAATATTGAAGATTCATTTTCAATTAGAAAGTAAATGTATTTTTAGTAAAGGTTAGAGATATTTATATTAAGATATGAACAACGTTAGGAAAAACTTTACAAATTTAGTTAATCGCATTCTTAATGAGGAATTAGAACGAGCTAATGCCATAGGAACTAAATCGGTTTCCCGAGTTCCAGAAATGGATGCCAATGGAATTTACGTTAATAAAGATATAAAACGTCCGGACAAAGATTCTATAGTTAAAAGTTTAAAAAGTAAAGAATTGATGATTTCTGAGTTATCTAAAGAAATAGAAGGTATAACCGAAAAAGCAGTTTCTATTAATTGGGATGATCATGATGATTTAATGGTTAGTGCTAAAGATTTAAAATATATTAGAATTTCACCGAGATGGACTGATTATTTTGTTATTGAAATGTTTACTCGTAACGAAGACCGAATTTGGATTACGGGACAAACGTGGGATCAAGTTAAAGAATTTGTTAAGACCAACTTAAAGAATGTTTCCGAAGAATCAGTTGCTACAGAAAAAGCATTTGATAAAGTAACTCAAAATAGAAAAGATCAAACTCCTTCTCCGGACAAAGGAATGCCTCAGAAGGATAAACCAAAAATTAAGCCATTAACTAATGAACCTCAAAAAAATAAATCTAAAAATAAAGAAAAAGATTATGTAGAAGATTTAGTTAAGCAAATAAAAGATTTACCTAATCAACCAATGTCTGCGGTAGATGATTTTAAGAAATTAATTGATTATAAAGTTAAAGATCCAGTGCGATTACGAAAACGTGTACCCAATAAAACATTAAAAATTAAAATGAAATAATTTATTTGGTTTCCGGGCGGCTCTTCGGAGCCGCTTTTTTATTGACTTTCCTTGAGTTGCATGTTATAGTGTGTCACAATGGAAAAAAATGAGATTGGAATAATAAGGGACAGTTTATCACTAAAGCCTAAAGAATTGATAATTAGTGATTTAAAGTGGAAATATTTGGTTCGGGCAGTTGTACGTTCCAAGAATATTATGATTGTTGGTCCTTCGGGCTGTGCCAAAACTATGGCGGCACGTAGCGTTGCAACGGTGTTAAAACGGCCATTTGAAGTATTTAATATTGGCAGCACACAGGATGCCCGGGCCACTTTAATAGGAAATACAACATTTAAAAAAGAAATAGGTACATTGTTTTATAAATCGGCATTTGTAAAGGCAATTACCACCCCCAATACAATAATATTGTTAGATGAATTTACACGGGGTACACATGATGCATGGAACATTTTAATGCCTGCAATTGATCCAACACAAAGATATTTGCGTTTAGATGAAGATGAATCAAGTTCAGTGGTAAAGGTAGCCGATGGGGTTTGTTTCATTGCAACGGCTAATATAGGAAATGAATATACGGCCACAAGAGTTTTAGATAAAGCCAGTGCTAGAAGATTTCCTATAAAACTAGAAATGCCCCCATTGGAGGGAGAACAACTTAAAACATTATTTTCTATTTTATTTCCGAATAGGAATTTAGATGAAGAAAAACTCATGAATACACTGGCGTCCATTTCAGATGATTTAATTTCACAATGTAATATGGAAGATGCCAAAATTTCAACTTTTATTTCTCCGGCAAATATGGTTGAAATGGCCGAATTAGTAATGGATGGATTTACATTGGAAGAAATAGCAGAAGCAGCTATTTATCCTGAATATCCAGATGAGGGAGGGGTAGGAGAAAGCGAGCGGGTATATGTAAAAAGCATTTTACAAAAACATTTTCCTAAAAATGTAAAAAGTCCATTAAATGATCCACTGGCAAGTAAAAAAAGAGTTAAATTTTAATGTCTATGCAAAAAAATATTAATCCATCCGATGTTGAATTTTGGATGGATATGGACCAATTTTCTAATTACATAGTAGATTCCTCTGAACAAACAATAATATTTAATATAGATTTGGTAAAATTGGCTTCTATTAGAGCGGCCATTTCAAATTTTGTAAGGATCCTTGCTCGGAGGCCCATTCCAGTTTATTTTCATGATGATGAACAAAGTTTTAATAGTCGAGGTAAGGCGATTTATATTTCTGCTAAAATAACAAATCTTCGGCAATTTGAGCGGGCGGTCGGATTGGCATTGCACGAAGCGGCGCATACTTTATGGACAGATTTTGACCAAGTTTTGAAAGCGTGGGCTAATATTCCACATGAAATTCTTTCGTTATCTGACAAAAAAAATATTAGAAGAGCAACATTGGAAAAATTTATACATGGGATGTGGAATATTATTGAAGATCGTTATATTGACAATTTTGTATTTAATGAGGCTCCAGGATATAGAGGATATTATATTTCTTTATATGATGATTTAAATAATGATATGATTGGGGAATATTTAAAAAGTGATTATTTCCGGCATCCAAGTTTAAAATCATATGATTTTCGCATATCTAATTTTACAAATGAGGCTACAGATTTATTGGCCCTGCCCCGGTTAGAAGAAATAGCCGAAACCATAAACATTTCTAATATAGATAGGTTACATACAACAGAAGATAGGATTAAGTGCGCATTTGATGTTACTAAAATAGTATTAGAATGTATTGATGAACATTTACAAAAAGAGGAACGGGGAGAAATACCAATACGAGGGAAAGATATGGGGTTGGCAAATCCATCTGATTTTTTTGATTTTGGGGATGGAGAAGAACAGGAAGAAGATGAGCCGGATTCTTCTACTAAATTAGAAATGGGAGAATCCGAAGAAATAGATGTAGGAAAACAGATGATTGGTGAGATTTCAGATATAGTGCAAGGAAAAATGCCAGAATCTGAAAATTTTGATGCAACCGAAAAAATTTCAGATGAACCGCCGGAAAAAGAGGTATTAAAAGAAATAAATAAATTAATCAAAATACAAAAAGAATTTATAACGGGAAATGTAAAAAAAGAAGCGGTTACTTCACAACAAAAAGCACTTTTAGATTTAATTGAAAAGCACGGAATTACAATGGTGCGGGTAGATATTCCGATAACAGCTTCAGGAAATGATACCAGTTTAAAAGTAGATTGTATAGTTGTAAAAAAGATGACTAAAGAACTGATTTTATCCGGGGAAAAAGTATTTCCATTAAGTGGGGCCATGAAATTTGGTGATATGGTTCCCGTGCCTCCTCCGGCGGTAAAACAAGCGGTTCAAAAAGGAATACGATTGGGAACAAAATTGGGGAGGAAATTACAAATTAGGGCCGAATCTAACCCCATAAAAATAATAAGAAAAACGTGTGGAAAAATAAATCGCAGGCAATTACATGAAGCCGGATTTGACGCAGAAGACCTTTTTTATAAAATGATAATTGATAAAAGACCCGAAGCAAATTTACATATTTCTGTAGATGCAAGCAGTTCAATGGCCGGAGAAAAATGGTATAAAACTATGACAGCAGTAACAGCTATTTGTAAGGCGGCATCTATGATTGATAATATACATATTACCGTATCATTTAGAACTACACAAGAGTCAAAGAATCATATGTTTCCATATATAATTTTGGCGTATGATTCAAAACATGATAAATTTTCTAAAATAAAAGAATTATTTCCTTATTTAACCCCGTCAGGGTGTACACCAGAAGGATTGGCTTTTAGTGCAGTTATGAATTTATTTGAAGGTATTACACCCGATGAAGAAGAAAGGTTTTTATTAAATTTATCTGATGGAGAACCATATTTCCAAATAGAAGTGAGAGATACAAGTTCTAGTATATTTTATCATGATGAAATTGGGGTATATCATACCAAAACCCAAATAGATAAAATACGGCGGCAAGGTATTGAAATTTTGAGTTATTTTATTAAATCGAAACATGAAGAAAATTCATCTAAGCTTGAAAAAAATTTCCGGCGAATGTATGGGAAAAACGCTAAATTTATTGACGTAGAAAGTGTAATAGATTTGGCCAAAACAATTAACGAACTTTTTTTACGAAGTTTTGATGAAAAAATATCTTGACATTTTATACTCTTTAAGTTATTATATGGTTGTATAATCAGAGAGCAAATAGCTCTTCAATCTAGTTAAATATTTATGAAAGCAAAGAGAAAAAATAATACCAATCAAGTTGTTAAATGGCCGTCGGCAAAATATTTTACGATGGAAAACATTTTTGAAACCAATCCGAATATAATTCATATAACCACTCGGAGTAAAACAAGCCGAGCTATAAAAGACGGGAAAGTAGTTGAAATCGGACACATTCCCGGAGGAAAAGGAAGACCACGAAAGGTATATTCATTAAGTCCGGTAACACAAGAGATGCTATCAACCGCTGAAAAAGAAGGAATTATTTTAGTAGATAATGCCAGTAAATTAATTCATGTTGTTTCGGTATCAGACGAAATTCCGGCCAGTGCGGTATCTAAACCTTCGGAGATGGTAGTTACACGATAGTTTATACGATCTTCCATATATCCGGAAGTGATTTTGGTCGGTTATGAATTTACGTGAAAAGAAGAAAAGAGAGTTAAAAAAATTAAAACCAAAACCTTACCGGATATATGGAATTTTTAATTTTGATACTAAGACGTTAATACAAGTAGATTTGGATTTAGAAAGATTAACATTTGATTATGAACTGTCGGGGTATGATCCTGATAAATATGACATTGTTTCTTTTGATATAATGATAACTTAATATCGTATGAGATATTTTCCAATTTCAGAAATAGGTGCTTTAAATGTTTGGATTCTTCTATATCCTTCATTTCCTAAAATATAGGAAAAGATTACTACTTTTGTATCCTTTGTCGCTCCAGCCATGTGTTCATCTATTTTTTTAAGAAGGGTTATAATTATGGTTTTAGAACCCCAAATAATAGGAATGTTGAGTTCACTATCGAATAATACAGACGTATTCATATCCATGTAAAATAAATGAAATACATTTCCTATAACACGACCTTTTTTTTCTGAATTTATGACATTTTTCGGTAACATACTTATAAATATAGATTAAAATAACTTGAATTCTAATTGAAACTGTGATATTATAAGAAAAATTATGGGAAAAACATATAAAAGAAATCAATCGTTTCGTCCTAAACATCATGGCCGAAAATCTAAGAAATTTGATCGGTGGGATAAAGGGAGAAAACCTTCACGAGAAGATAGAGAACGAGATGAATATATGCCGTATGATCCAAAATATGACGGGAATGATATATGATATGGGCAATAATTTCTATTAGTATAATAATTTTAATATTATTCTATATAATATATGCATTTCATCAGAAGGTGGAAAAACTTTCAAGCAATCAAGCAATCATGTTACAATGGTTTGAAGTATTACGTGAAAACGACGAGCAACTTTTAAATGATTTGAAAAGAATAAATTACGAGTTACAAAATGTCAAAAAGACAAAAAGAAAAGGTTAAAGGGATTATAAAAAAGAAATCTCTCTTTGATCACGTAAAACATATACGACAAGTTAAAGACCCCGATTATTATAAAAATTTATCGGAGGAAGAACGTAAAACTTTTAATCATTATATGATTTTGCGGGCACTTTCAATGGACTCATCCATTATAGAAGAAGTTGTTGAGTTATTTAAGATTTTTGATAAAGTACCATCCGAACAATTTTATCAATTATTAATATCAATTGTTCCTACTTCCACTAAATTTTATCCCTGGATTAAATCCAAAACACTAAAGCATAATAAAAAACTTTTGGGTTATGTAGCAGATAGATTTAAAGTTTCTAAAAATCAAGCTAATGATTATATAAATATTTTATTACGTAGTGAATATGGGCAAATTGAATTAGTAAATATATTAAAAGCCCAGGGATTAGAAGATAAAGAAATAGAAAAAATTTTTGAGGAAAAAGAAAATGAATAGTAAATCGATTTATGATGTACATGTTATAGGTGTGGGAGGATATGCTCGTAGTGGAAAAGATACATTTGTTAATATAGCCAAACCGATTTTAAGAAAAAATGGATATTTTGTGGTTCAACTGGCCTTTGCTTCTAAATTAAAAGAAGAAGTTCAAAAGATGTTGAATGACAATGGATTTAGGACTTCAATATATGATATTGAAGATAACCATGCTAAGGAATTAATTCGACCGCTATTAGTATGGTGGGGATGTCAAAGACGCTATGAAACGTATCAGGGGATGTATTGGGTTAGCAAAGTAAATTCGCAATTAGAAGAAATAGCAAATCAATTATTAAAACATGAAAATTCTGATGCTAAAAAAATTGTATTTTTAATATCAGACGTTAGATTTGGAAATGAGGCCGAATGGATACAAAAAACGAGAAAAGGAAAAGTTATACATCTAAAACGATATAGAGTTTTGATTGATTATGATAATACATGGGAAAGCGGTCAAATATTTAAAAAGGTTTATGATCCACCCCCCAATAAGGAAGAAGAAGACAATGATCCTATAGTACAAAGTTGTTCTGATTTTTGTATAGAATGGGAGGATCAGAAACATTTAACAATGAAAGAAGCAACAGAAAACCCCGAACTTCAAAAGGTAGTGATGGATTGTTTAAATAATACTGGATTATTTCAATTAACGGGATAAAAGGGATACAAGTTTTCCATTGTCATCGTAAAATGAAATTCTACCTTCAGGCACTTTTTGTAATATAGTGTTTTTTAGACGAGGCACCGAATATATAACTGATTGTTTATATAAATCACAGCAATTTAAATATATTTCTCGTTTATCTCTGGATTTATGGCAATTACAATGAGCCTTATAATTATTAAGACAAGTAATAAGTTGTAAGAATCTTCCATCTAATGTTTGCAGTCCATTGTTACTTATAAATTGTACAAATTGAGTTACATTTCGTATTTCCATATTAATCTAATAATTTATCAAATATTAAAAATATAAATAATGAAGATAAAATGCAAATTGGAATAAATAAAATGGGGACAAAAAATAATCCTGATATTATTCCGAGCCATGTTGCTAAACAAACGGGACATGTTATTAACCGAATTAAAAAACTATCATAGTCTCGTCTAAGAAAATGTAAATATTCTAACGAAACGTCTTTTTTATATTCTTCATCATATTTTTTATATTTTGATAGATAATTTAACCTAAAAAGACGTGTATATTCAAGCCAACTATTAGTACGAAACCACAATAATAAAATTAAAGATATAAAAAATATATTGAATATTAAGGTAGATATTATCATATTATTTCAAATTTTATATCATCAATTGGGGGATTATTAACTATTATATTTTCTTTAATTCTATTAATAGGATTATTAATTATAAGTTTAATATCATAATTTTCTATTTCAATTTCAAATTCGCCTTCGCCTTCTTTTTTATATTCATGCATTGCATCTTGAAGATTTGAAAATAATGAAGAAGTAACAAGAAGTTCAAATGGCATATTTTTTAAATCAATATTCAATATTATATCATCATTTATAGGAGAATTTGTAAAAATATCTTCAAATTTTAATATACGATAATATTTTTGGTAAAGTTTCCAATTTATATCTGAAATATTAAGTAATTTATTGGCCGGGTTGTGTAAAGTATTATATGTATTTCTTAGATTTTCCCGACTTTCTAAATTTTCAATATAAATTTTTTGAAAATGAAAATAATGCTGTAATAAAGAAAAATCTCTGGGAGATGTATTATAGATATTTGTAGATATGTGATAAAAATAACTATTTTTAACATCATCAAGTGAAGATGGATGATAAAATCTTCCCCATTTTCTTAAAAAGCGTGCATATTCTATTTGGTCGGCTACGGATTGTAATCTGGTTCTTTTTTGTGCTTTTTCAGTCCACCATTCAATTCCTCGTGAAGAAGTGCAAGTAAAATGATATACTAAGGCGTTCCATACTTGTTTGACTTCGTAACCCGAAAGTAATAATCGGAATAATATATCGGAGTCTTCCCGAGATCGACGAAATAATGTATCATGTCCACCAATATCAAGCCATATTTTTTTGTATAATGTAAATGGAGCAAACCAAAAATTAGTTAAAATGTGTTTTTTATAGGATTCAACGGTCGAGGTAAATTTTTCTAAATTGAATGTTTTAGGATCGAGTCCAAAATCCAATATAATTTTTTCACTGGATGGAGGGTGCAATGGAGGTTCTATTCGAGTTGCCGAAGTAATTGTATTTTCTTTTAGATATTTTAATATTTCTATATCATAATTAGAACATATTACCATATCACTTTGTAAATATGATACTATTGGATATTTGGCCATCTCAAACATGAGATTAATATTTCGAGCATAACCAATAGGAATAGGAAGAGAATTTATAATTATTTTTAAATCCGGAAAATATGTTTTTTGAGATTTTAAAAATTCAATTGATCCCTGATTATCATTTTCTACATATACAATTATTTCATGTTTGTTAGTTGAAAGATTTTCAACTAATGAGCGGAATAATAATTCAAGGTAGTATCGTTCATTGATGGCAGTATTTATACAAAAGCTGATTGGTGTCATTGACAGTTTAATATATCTATTGTTTGTTTAATGCCTTCTTCTAATCCTATAAAATTATTACAGACAGGAAGAGTATAAAGTAATTTGGAACTGCCCGTATAAGATTTTCCTATTTCACTATTATTTATTTTAATTAATGCATTTGAAGCTTTCATGTATTTTATAATTAGATTGGCAATATGCAATAAATCATATTTTTTCTTATAAACTAAATTTATATTTTGAGGGCCGCCAACAGCCAAAATATATTTAATAACTTCATATATATCATTTATATAGAAAAAATCCATCATTTTATTTTGATGTATTTGAATGGGATTTCCATCTTTAATATTTTCAATGGATGATTTTATAAATCTATGAGATTTTTCATCCCAATTAAAACAACCGAATACTCGCAATATCCATATATTATTATAGTCGATTAAAGACCTTCGTGAAATTATATTTTTTGATAATCCATATGGATCAATTGGCCATTTTTTAAATATATCTTCTTCTTGAGATTCGTAGATTTCATATCGACGATCAAATTCGGCCCCGGAACTAAAAATTATAACTGGTATATGATGAATCAATTCGCATAAATTTTCAAACATTAAAATATTTGGTATATATGTGTTTTCATATGTATCGGTGTCTATACGATTCCCTCCTTTTGTAGCTGCATGGATAATGGCATCAAATTTATATTTTTTTAAATATTGATGTAATTTATCTATGTCTAATAAATTTAATTCGGTGCGTGAAGGAGCATAAACTGTATAATTTTGTTCCGATTCAAATAAGGATTTTAAATTTCGGGCAATATATCCCCTTCCTCCGGTTATTAAAATTTTCATCGTGTTAGATTTATATAACAAGGTTCTCTTAATTCAAATATTCGTTTCATATCATGTTCAAATTCGGGGCCAAGTTGCGGTTTATATGTTCTAATATTAAAAAGAGGACGTAATACGTCGAGATCTTCTTCCGCATGATGTGTAAACCCTAAATTGCCGTAATCTTTGTCTCTTCCGCTTCCGGCTAATATAATTGGCAATTGATCAAATTGCATAAAGTTACGAATAAATTCAAATGGACGATACAATAAAAATGGAGTAATTGAATAACATATTGGTAATTTTTTTTCCATAGCAAATCCAGCAGCCATTCCGATCATTAATTGCTCTGCTGATCCGACATTGTAATATCGGTCTGGAAATTTTTCTTGAACACTTTCCCAAAGGCCATATCCTAAATCTGCTGTTATTAGAACGATATTTTTATCTTCGTTCATTTTATTTAATACATATTTAGCAAATTCTTTTCTCATAATTTATTTAAGCAATTCTATTGCAAGATTATAATCTTCATTATTCATTATTTTATAATGGGCATTTAATCCAATTAAAAATGGCAATTGTTCTGACGATGTTTTTATAATTGTAATATTTTCGTTATCATTAAAACTGGCAATTCGTTGTTCTAATTTTTCTATTGATATAACATCATAAGCGGCGTATCCATTAGCTACAATATATACTTTGATATTTTTAATTGGGCGGTCAGCCATAAATCGGAGAGATTCCCACACAACTCCCTCTGCACATTCACCATCACTTATCATAACATGTACAATTCGGGATGGATTAGCTGCTGCTCGTCCTATTGCTGCTGCCAGTCCCATTCCCAAAGATCCCGTTGAACAATAGATATGGCACGGTTCATCTAAATGGGGATGTCCTCCGTGTTTTCGATATAATTCTTCGGCGTTAATTCCAAATTTATTTTCAATATTTACATAAAGTGCTAAAGCGGCATGTCCATTGGATAGAATAAATATATCATCTTTGTGCATATTTTGAAATATCCATTTTATAGGATCAACGCAAGATAAATAACTTCCTAAATGAGACAGTTTATGTTTATGTGCAATTTCTATAATTCGTCTTTTTAATTCTTTATTTACCATATAAAATTATCAGTATAAAATTTTATTATTTTAGGTAATTCGACATCGAAATTCTTCTCCGGGGACCATCCTAAATTTCTTAACTTAGTATCATCTAAAGAATATCTTACATCTTGTCCGTCTCTGGAATATGTAAAGTCACAAAATTTATTAATGTCATCTGAGTTAAACATAAATTTTATAATTTTTCTGACAACATCGATATTTTGCAATTCAAGATCTCCCGAAATATTATAAATTTCATTTTTGACGCCCGATTCAATAATGGTTATAATTGCTTCAGCGGTATCATCAGCATGTAACCACTTTCGATAAGGAGTTCCTTTATTATGTAGAGGTATTTTTCTTCCTATATTTAAATATTTAATTGTTTTAGGAATTAATTTTTCAACATATTGTCCCACACCATAATTGTTTGTAGGTCTAACTATTATATAAGGAACTTTAAATGTACGGGCCCATGCTAATGTAAGCATATCTCCCGAAGCTTTAGTTGCTGAATTATGTGTTATTATAAAGTTTCTTAATAAAAAATTGTGATTGTTTTCTACTTCAATGTCATAAACAAATCCGTTATATTCAATAGTTTTAATTTCGGAAACCGTTTTCCATACAACCGCTCCCACATTACAATTCATTTGTGATTTTTTACATGACAATGTTATTTTTTTAAGGGTTGGTATAATTTTTTGAAATTTAATTGCTGAATGTGTGTGAGATATGATAACTCTTTTATTTTTTATGTCAACGGTGGATATAATTCCAAATTTTCTTAGAAGAAAACTAAGTTGATATAGAAATTTGGATGAATAACTACAGATTGAAAGTTTGTTGTTGGCAATGCTTCCGTCCGCATCATACAATCCGCCGATAAACGCCCCGATTACATCCAGGGAGGAATTCATAATTTCGGGAGGTATGATTTTTTCATTTGATTTTTTATTCAACCCCATTTTTTCTATTTTATGAATTGATTCGACATCTCCGGTTTGAGAATACCAGCAATTTTTTGTTTTATGTTTATAAATACACCCCTTGTTGTTGAGAAATGAATTATAGTATTCGACAAAATTTCGTTTATCATCTGCGAGAAGTATAGTTTTTTGTATTTTATTCTTTTTAATAGAGCGGATTGATTTTATGTATCCATCTCCGCAAAAATATCCAAGAAATCTTGCAAAGTCTGTTGATATACTTGTAATATTGGGTGTGTGGGATAATTCCGAATTAACCATTATCCAGTCTCCCGGTTTTATATTACTTGCTTCTATTTCAATTATAGGTAACTTTTCAAAATCTTGTTTATTATCTAATTTGTTATTTTTATATCTTTTTGGTCGTTTAATAAAGAATCTGTGAGCATGTGTACATTTTATAGGGTCTTTAATTTCAGATATGGTTAATTCAAGAAGATGATTGGCCGAATATTTGAAAATGTTTTTTATTTTTGCCTTTTCGCTTTTTTTTGTTTGAAACGAGTAAGATATAACCACATCCCCAATTTTTACATCGGAGATTTTTTTGGTTGTTCCATCATTCATGTACAAGTAAGTATCTGGGTGTAAACAATATGGATTGCTCGGTTTTAATAAATCAGATTCAGAATGGGATCCATTTTTTATGTCTCCATATACTTCATCTGTACTGAATTGTAAGAGAATTGGCATTTTGAACAATCCTTTTTGACGAATCAATTCTAATAAATGTTTAACGCCATTTATATTAGAATGTAAAAACTCATCACTGCTTATAATAGAATTATCGACATGAGTTTCGGCGGCAGCATTAATAATATAATCACAATCGTATAAGTTATTGAGATCATTTATATCAGAATGAATGAATTTAAAATTATTAGGACCATAAGATTTAAATTCCGAAATTAATTCGGGCCTGGCGGCGTAAGTCATTTTATCTACGCCAATTACATGCCATCCTTTAGAAAGACATTTTCGTGTAATATGTGACCCAATAAGTCCTAAACATCCAGTTACATAAACTATTTTTTTCATATTATATTATGTTCTTTTAAATATTTGTCAACATAATTTAGAAAAGGTTTGGGTTTTCCTTTTCCTCGAGTATGACCAATAAAATGTATTATTTTAGATTTCATTGCTTCATCCCATCCTTCATTTTCATCATTTGGGTCTAATTTTCCAAATCGGGGGTGATACCCCCAATTAGGTATTATAAAATATTCCATTGAATCTAATAATATTGGATATGTTATTCGATTACATATATTTAAAGTACTAAAGAAAGATTGTTGTTGAGTATCAATAATAAAGCGTCTGGGTCCAAAATATTCTTTCCCCGATTTATCAAAAATAGATGTAAAATCAAATAATGATATTAATTCATTAAAATTGTTTTTATCAATAAAATCATCAAAAATAGAAAGGTGTATTCCTTGAAATCCGGCGTTGAAACCTTTATACAAAGGATTCCGTGATAAATATACTGGTAATAATTGTTGATCATATAAATTATTTAATGGTTCCAACATACATTTATCACAATTAGCGTTCATTGGTTCTTCAATTAAAATGGGTACTTGTTGTATTATATTATCCAAGATAAATTTCATGTCGCAATTTAAAATTATGTCATCATCATAAATAAGACAATATTCTTCTTTGCAAACACTTCTAATATAATGAAATAAAATAAATATATAAAATCCGACAAAGGCTAATTCTACTTTTAAATCATCAAAGGAAATATCATAATTTTCTTTATAATAAGATTTAATAAAATCTTTAGTAAAAGATATTAATTTAACATTGTAGGAGTTTAATAATTGATCGGTTTTTTCTTCCCAATTTATATTGTCTTCGGATATTTCAAGTTTACCATCCCATAAAATATAAAATACAACTTCATAATTTTCATATAAAGAATGAATTTTTTTTAATATTTGATGCATGGCAAAATATGATTGCCTATTTTTATATCGCATCATATTTGCTATTACTATTCTATTATTTTGTTTCATATTGATATTCAGGGTCCGAGGTTTCGTCATCTATTTTTTTTAAGAATATTTGCCATCCGTGTTCTAAAATTTCATATTTTCCTTTATAGATTGATAAAAAGGCATCAATAGCTATTTTTGGTTTCATGGTTTCATCCGTAGTATGTATTCCCCATCCATAATCGTCAAAAATGAGAATGCCGCCTTTTTTAAGTAAAGGCCAAGAATATACTGCGTCCACTAAAACACCTATGGCAGTATGTGAACCATCAATAAAAATATAATCTGCACACTGTAATTTAAAAATATTGCGATTAATTAATACATCGGACGATTTTCCTAAAATCATTTTAATATTTTTATAGGGACCTATATTATTTCTTACACATTCTTGTTCTACTATATCAATAGTATAATGTACACTATTTTCTCCATTTACAATTTTCTCTGCGCAAAATACGGCACAATCTCCTCGATTAGTGCCTATTTCTATCCCTAAAATATTGGGTTGATTTGATAAATGGCTTAATCTTCGAGTCCATAACGGAATCCATTTTTCAAAAAAATTAGATCCTTCAAATCCTGGTGGACGCTTTATATGAGGGGGGTAAATATAAGAAGTAATATCTCGTTTTAAAATATAAATTGGATCATTCATATTTTTTAAAAAATTGTTGAACTATATGTTGTATATAGTTTAATTGTTCGGGTGTTATAACTGGACTGGTGCCTAAGAAAAATGTATCCGTTGTAACTTTAGTTGCTATGGGAAAGGATTGTGAATTAAATGCTTCGGCATATTTTTCATAAGCAGGGTGCAATAATAAATTCCCGCCAAAATAATTCCGGGTTTGTATTTTATTATTTTCTAAATATTTTGTAAAGTCTGAGCGTTTGAATGGTGCATTATTTTTTATTGTTAGAGGAAATGCAAACCAGGAAACATCAGATTTTGGTTGGGCGTTATGAAAATGAAAATATTCTTCATATGGAGAAAATATTTGTTTTAACCTAGAATGGTTTTCTTTTCGTTTTTGACAAATGACATCAATTTTATCTAATTGGGCCAATCCAATTGAACATTGTAATTCAATTGGTTTTAAATTAAAGCCGATATTATCATATACATATTTGTGGTCAAAGATTGCTTCGGGAAGTTTGGGTAGCCAATGACTAAATCTTTTACCACAAGTTCCTTTTGTAGATAGATTTGCTTTTGGGCCAACACAATAACAACCTCTCCCCCAGTCTCGAAAACTTCTAAGTAATCGTTCTTCTAACATATCATCGGTTGCAACAAACCCCCCCTCTCCCATAGTGATATGATGGGCTGGATAGAAAGAACAAGTTGCCATTTTTCCAAAACTACCCAAAGGCTTACCGTCATATTTTGAACCTAATGCATCGCAACAATCTTCTAATAGAATAATATTATATTTTTTTATAATTTCCATTAAACGATCCATGTTGGGAGGATTTCCGAGGACATGGGCAAAAGTTATAAATTTAGCTCCTGCTAATGCACATTTTTCTACCTGATCTAAATTAATATTTAATGTATCTAATTCAATATCACACCATAAAGGATTTCCCCCCAATTGTAAAATTGGATTGATTGTGGTCGGGAACCCAGCTACAGGACATATTACAAATGGGGAATTTTCATTGTATTTTTTTAGAATAGCAGACCACATAAGAAGATTAGAACTAGATCCACTATTTGTTACAATTCCATATTTTTTTCCGAGGAAAGTGGGGAATCTTTTTTCAAATTCAATTGAATCTTGTCCTAATACTAACCATTCATTAAGTAAGGTTTTGATAGCATTTACATATTCATTTGAATTGAAATAAGGTCCTGAATATTGTACCCAATCTATACCGGGCCTCCAGGATTTTAAATTTTTTCTTTCTTCAAAATATTGCTTTATTACATTTAGAACGTGTTCTTTTTTCATTTAATATAATTTTATTTTGTCTTAATTATACATGCAATTAGTAAAAAAGTCAAGAGTTAATTACTTAAAATATTATACATATATTCTTTCCATTTTTGAGGATTAGAATATATACTGTTTTTTACGGCGTTTTTGCAATAATTGCTACATTTTTCATAAAAATTTTTATCGTTTTTTAATGATATAGCAAGTTCTTTAGCATGAACAATGTTTTCTATATCAACACTAAGATCGGGGTGTAAAGTGCGCTGAGTATCAATTTTTTCATTTCCAATACATGGTATTCCAAACCAAGCACAATTTAAGCTAAAGGACCCCGCAGCTACCGTTGGAGTTAAATGTACTGCATATTTAAATGTAGAAAGAAATTTCATCCAATTTTCCCACATTGTCCATTTAGAAATAAACAAATTAGGAATTTTTTCTTCATCCCTTCTTTTTCCATGACCAATAATCACATGAATTGGCACTTCAAATTCGGAAGCTACTACATAACTTTGAAATCCCCCTCCCCAACGACAAAAATTTCCTCCAATAATAGATTTTTGTTCTGAAATAGGATTTATTGAATCTAAATTATTAGTGCACATTAAACTGGGGATTATATTTACTTTTTGCTCGGGAAATAATCCTTTATAAAAATTTATATCGCATTCATTATGAGCAAATATGTAATCAACCGAAGATAATAAATTATGGTAATTAAATTGAGTAATAATTTCATAGTCGTTGAAAAACCAATGAGGACCTTCTTGAATAACACAGATAATTTTATTGTTGTTTTTTAAAGTATTAACAACTGGTTTAGAATAAATCGTTGGATCAAATCCTGGAGAAGGGCCCATCATTTCGTTTCCAACAGCATTTAAGTTTACTCCAATTTTAGGAAATATAATAAATACGGCATCATAACCTTTGACGGAATTATAGTCGTTTAGATTAAAGTGATTTGCTTGTAAAGCAAACATCCACATTCCTTCGGTTCGTAATTTGGGATGTAAAAAATTTACTTTTGCGTTAAATCCTAATTCCGATAAAAATGCAATATTCATATATTATGTATTAAATCCTTTATGACCCCGATTTTCTTCAGGAGTAAACAATTTATTATATCTTTGGTTGGTTTTTTCTTGTATTTCAATGGTTTTATCATGATATAACGCAAAAGAAAAGTCTTTTGGTAAATAAGAATATTTAGTATATCCTTCAATTTTCTCATGTAATCTACGATCCCACTTAATACGTTCTGGAATGTTTTTATAAATTCGGCCCTGATAATCGGGCCATTGAACTATGTATCTATTCTTATAAGGAGTTAATTGCCATCCCCATCTTTGTGCATGTTTTGAAGTTACACCCAGAAAATCATTGATTCGAGGAACCAAAAAGAGTTCAACACTATTATTTTCTATGATAATTTCTTTTATAGAATTTAATAATATTTCGGATGGTAATTCATCACCATCTATTTGAAAAATCCATTCGTTTTTACACAAAGAATTTCCAAAATTTTTATGTTCTCCATAATTTCTGTTCAATGCATGTTGTATAATTTTAATATTTGGAAGATTGCTAAATTCGCTTAAAATTTTTTTGGTTTTATCATTGTCTGAATAATCATCCAATATAATTATTTCATCTTCTTTTTCAAGAAAATTTGTAATTCGATTTAATAAATTTTTTAATGTTCGATCTTCGTTATGAACAGTAATTAAATAAGAAATTGAAGTCATACATATTAAGTTTTTTTAATTCGTTTTAATGGTGGAAGTTTTAAAGGTTCTTCGGTTGTAATTTGAAGAGCACATTTATCTAATATATTGTGAAATACCTCATCCATTTTTTGAATGGAGAATTTTTCTAAATTTTCTAATCTCAATTTTTCATATTTGGCTAACAACGTTTCGTCATAATTTTTGTATAAAGATTTCATTAAAATTTTCGCCTCATCATGATTTACATCAAACCACTGGGAACCTTTCACAAACCATTCATTGACTGCGGAATCGGGAATAGGATTTAATTGTCCATTAAAAAATGTCGTATATTGAGGATTAAGAAAGTCCAGGTGTCCGCTCCAGTTGGGAGCAATGACTGGCTTTCCGCTTAAAGTAGCTAATAATAATGGATGACCAAATCCTTCTCCGTGAGTAAAAGATACATGTGCTTTTATTTTTGAATGATTATAAAGAGCATTCATTTCAAAATCATTTAATTCTCCATACATAAGGTATGCGTTAGGAAAGCGACTATTTGGAAATTCAGTTTTAACCATATCTCTAACCTCATGTATTTTAGTTATACATTCATATCGGTCCATTGTACATATTTGGGCACCGCTAGTTTTTAAAATTAAAGCCGGAGGATTATCCATATCTTTAAATGTTTGATAAAACGTTTTTAATAACCATCCAATAGCTTTCCGGTCTCCTTGAATATTCCCGGAAGTCCATTGACCAACGAATAAAAAGCACCAGTCTTCTTTTATTTTGGACATGGATGCTTCTATCGTTTCAATTTTTTCATCGGTTTTATGATATATTTTTGTATCTGCTCCCCAGAATAAAACTTCTATTGGTTTTTCAACCTTTAATTCTTCTTCTATTCCATTGGGAAGTTTTTTGTTATAAACAGTATTAATAAAAATATCTTTAGAATGTTTTGAAGTAACAATATTTAAATTCATTCTATTTAATCCTTCAATCCATTCAGCCCGTGGAACAGTAGATTCAATTCCTGCGGTCATTCCGATATTATATTTGGCTGGGGCCGAAAATTCATTGGGAATAGTTACTTGAATAAAAAGATCGGGTTGAGAAGTTAATGGAGATTTTAAATTTCGTGTTAATAATTCTTTCCCTTCTGGATCTTGAATGTCTTCATTTATATTTCTTGCACTACAAGATCCCCAAGGTGTGGGAATAAGAAACAATTCAAATTTGTTATACCGAAGAAGGCTTTTTGCTAAACACAATGCCCAATCCCCATATCCGCTGCGGGTCCATATTGGGCTTTGAAGTACACATGTAGGTTTTCTCATATATTAAATGTTTATAATATTTACTGGTTTTACATTAAATTTTTGTTCGAGTATTTTATATAATTCTTCTATGCATTCGTCACATAAATGAATTTCTAATTCTGTAAAATCAAATTTGCTTCCATACCAACTTGACGTTTTTAATTCAGAAAAACATTCCCGGGTAGGATGACGATCACAATAATATTTTATGTCCGAGGAACTTGAATTATTTAGATTTATTTTCATTATTCTAAACTTTGACGTTCTTTTATTTCTTCACTATATTTCTTTTTTATTTCTATTCCTCCTGTTTTCATATATTGTTCGACCAATCCACCCGTAGCAATTTTTTCTTCTATATCGGATTTATTAATTTTAGGAATTATTGATTCCGTTTTCTTTAATTCTATAATATTAGATTTTTTATTGTCGGTAGATCCAAATCCACCACTTCCCCGAGAAGTAGAATCTAATTCATTAACTAAAATAAATTCGGCTGGGTTTGTTTTTTCAACAACTAATTGGGCAATTTTATCTCCCTTTTGGTATATTCGTTCTTGATTTACTTTTATTAATAATTCATACCCCGCATTTTTTTCATCTTTCTTTGTTAAATAACTTATAACAAAATCTTCCGGCTGAAAGATATATTTAAAACAACAAATAATTTCTCCTCTATAATCATTATCAATTAATCCAATACTATTAGCCAATACTAAATTATATTTTCTAATTGAAGAACGAGGATGTATCAAAGTGTGATAAAATTCCTTATTATGAAATTTTGTCTCGGGAGATTGAGGGCTTATATATAATGCGGTTTTATATTCAATATAATCTACTCTTTTCCATAGTGGATAAAAGCAATCATCTCGAATTATAGATTCTCCAATAATTATGGGGTCTTCTACAGCAATTAAGTCGTATCCGGCAGAACTTTCGCTTCCAGCAACTGGTAAAATTGTTTTTCCTTGTATATTTTTTACTTGTATTGTAATCATATTATAACCTATTATAACCTATAATATAGCAAAAGACAATTTTTTATATAACTAGCGATTCAATTTTTTTCAAAACAGATTCTTTGTCAATTTTGGGCCATTCAAATCCCATAATTTCATCCTTCATGACATTTCCTATATAATCTTTATGTGAAAATACATTAAATCGTGGGGGACTGGTCCAATTAGAAAATACAAATTCCATTCCATCAATAAATGTTTGAGCCATATTTTTACTATTAAGTCCACCTTCATTTAAAGCCCACCGACGACCTTCGGCTCCGCAGGCTTCTCGTTTCTTTTTATTCATTAAATACCAGTACATATATCCTTCTGATATATCTTCCCATTTGACTAAATCATCGAAGATATATGGAGTGGGAATAGATCCCTGTACTAATCGGGTAACAGGCCATAGAGGATATGCCCAGGGTCCATGTTTTTTGTATTTTCCAATATTATTTGAACCGAAGTGATTAGAAAATTTTAGTGGATTTCCATCATCATCTAATTGTCCAATTTGATCTTGCAACCCTCCTGTTACAGTTACTATAATTGGGGTTCCACACATAATACTTTCTGCCGCCGACAATCCAAATCCTTCATTAGAAGAAGCATTAACAGTAACATCGGCAAGATTATACAATAAATTCATATCATGCGGAGATAATTTTCCTGGAGAAAATATAATATTATTATTGGGGCAAAATGCTTCCTTAATAGCAAGTAAATTTGTTCCATTTTCTTGCATAATTTCAGTATGTAAAATGAGAACGCATTCCGAAGCTTCTTTTGGAGAAAGATTTTCACAGAATTGTCGAAATGCAAACATAATATTGCTTGTCCTCTTCCGCTGAATATTTCGAGAATTGTAAAGAATGGCAAATTTATAATTTTTTCCTTGATATATTTGGTTTTTAAAGTTAATAAAATTTTTATCATTTTTATCAATTGGTTTAAAAGTATCACCATCAATTCCATGAGGACAATATTGTAAAAGAGTTCTATTGTTCATAGGACGATTAATATTTTCTACAGGAATTATATTGCCTTCATTATCAAAATCTCCATCAATTAACATACAATTCTTTGGTTCAAGAACCCACTTATTAATATTCATCGTTTGTTTACTAATACTAAAGAGGGCATCACAACTTTCGTAAAATGGTCGATTATACATGGGATAAGGAATATCATCCCAAATATTTAAATAAGTTAATGGTATTTTGGCCCGAATTCTTTTTTCAAGAGCATATAACCATCCCCAGAATCGAGGATCAGTAAAATGCAAAATGGCATGAGGGCGCTCTATCGTCATAATTTGATTTAATATATTTTCATTTCCATATCCATCGACGGGATATACTTTAACGTATGCATCGTTTATATTTTTTAATTCATTGGTGGACTGGGAAAGATCAAATATTTTACCTTTTTCTGGATGAGTAATTGCCCCTCCTATTTGAACCCAATCATATTTATGGACCGTTCCTAAAACTAATTCACGAGACATAGTTGCTACGCCCGAGTTCATACGAAGATCGTCAGATAACAAAAGAATTCTTTTTTTTGCCATAATTATAACTTTATATTAAACAACTGTTGAAGAAGAAATTGCATTCCAAGAAGAAGAAATATATTGAGGAATATAGTTATTCATTTCAATACGATATTTCTCTTCTTTAACATAACGAAATATAGTTTTTTCTATTAATTTCTGTAAGGAATGTTTGTGCCTTATACCTAGAATTTTAAATTCGTCGTATAAAGATTCTTCTATTTTAATTGTAGTTGAAACTTTATTTTTCATGTTATAGTTATACGTATATACATATTTACGTATATACGTTTAGCTATAAGTATGTACTAAAAAATTATTTCGATAATATTTATTTTGGGTGAAAACAATTTCTTTAACGGTTTCAAATAGACCAGAATATTTGAAGAAGTTTCTTGATACATTAAGAAAATGTCATTATATTAATGAATATGAGTTAATTATAGGACTTGAGCCTATTTGTATGGAATCTTGGAGAATATGTAAATCAATAGATTTTATTCCTACTAAAATAATATATAATGAAAAAAAATTGGGGGTTAAAGAAAATCCGTATAGATTATTAAATCATATTTTTCAATTTAGTGAATTTAATATTTATTTAGAAGAAGATATAATATTATCTGAAGATGCTATTTCAATTTGTGAATGGTATTGGAATTCTAAATTATATAATGAATTTGTTTGTTTAAATTTACATAATTATTGGTCGCTAGACCCTAATGCTAATCCTAAGAAAGTAAAAATTATTCCTCCCGAAGATTTTATAGCTTTTGGGTGGGCAATGGATAAATTACAATGGAATAATACATTTAGTAAGTGGTGGTATTTAACTGGGCGAGGATGGGATTGGGTTATTAGAACTTGTTTAAGTCAAAATAAAAAAACTATTATAGCTCCAGAATTTTCTCGATGTAATCATATAGGAGAATTTGGAACTCATGCGGGGCCTAAAGATATGATAGAATTTAGAAAAAGACCTTTATATCAAGGATCTCCAATATGGCCAGAAGAATTTGTATATGAAAAATAGATTAGGAATTATTATACCATTTTATTATAAAATAAACGAGTTTAAATTTACATTTCCTATAAATTGGTGGAAAATACCAAATAAAACGGAAATAATTTTAAGTGTAGATGAACCACACTCGGGGGATTTATTAATTGATTTTATTAAAAAATATAATAACCTAAGATGGAAAATTATATGCAATAATCGAACTCATATTTGGCGTTCTCCATGTGCTGCTATTAATGTTGGAATTAAACATAGTATATCTGATTATCTTTTGGTTGTATCTCCTGAAAGTATATTCGTAAACAATTTAATCTCTAAAGTATATGAGAATGTTTCAAAAAGTCAAGCATGTGCCGGAAGATTATATAAATGTAAATTGGGAGAAGTTAAAACTTTAGGTATAAATGAATGTGTTAAAAAATATCCGTTTAAAGAATATTATGGTTCAATATGTTTTCCTCGTAAATCGGCCTTAAATGTTTGTGGTTATGATGAATGCATGGTTGATTGGGGAGGCGACGATGATAATTTTCGTGTTAGGTTAAAAATGGACGGAATTTCATTAAAATATATCGAATCGGGAATATTACATGTTCTTGATGAAAATAGAACTGATTATGTAAAGGGGACATATACTAAATTTACTAAAGAAGAAATTTATTTTCCTAAACATAAAATATGTCCACATTGTAGTGATAAATGGGGACAAGATTATAAAGAAATTATATATTGTAATTATTTATAATGGGTCCGGTTTTCCATCGCATTTACCATTTTTCAAATAATTACAATATTTACAATTTTTCTTATTTTTACCAGGAACTTTAGGAAATTTTTGATTTAAATTATAATTTCCATCGGGTGTGAAGCAAGTTTCGACGAAATTACGAAATTCTTTAATTACTTGCATCACATCGTTTTGAAAAGATGCAGGTTTAAATATTTGTATTCTATTTTGTTCAAATTTAACATTAGGATAAATTTTGCGGCTTAAAATAATGAATTCTATATGAATTTTATTTAGTGGAATATTGAATTTTTTGCTATATGCCGCTTTATACATTAATAACTGGCTTATTTTGGCAAAATCTTCTTTTGTTGCCGCAGTCCACTTTCGAGTTGCCGTTTTAAAATCAATTATTCGTATATCTCCCGTTACTTTATCTTTTAATACCATGTCTAATCGACAAGTTAAAGTGCAATTATTAACTACGCTTTCATTAATTGCTACTTCAATGCCAACCCACTCCCATTTATCGGTAGGAAAATATCTCAATCTATTTGCGGGGTTTTTAAATTCGGACAAAATTTCTTGTCCATCTTCTAAAAATTCAGAAAAATCTTCAGGAGTATGTTTAATTTTTTTACGGGCAATTTCTCCTTCAAAAGTTTTTTTAAATATTGGAAACAAGTCAATTTCTTCGGCTTCTTTTTCTCCTACAGTATAAAGAATTTTCAAATATGTTTGAATAGCTTCATGAATTCCTGTTCCAAATGACATATGAATGCTTTCTTCAAACACCCTTTCGTTTAGAACGTAATCCCGATACCATCTATACGGACAGGCCCACCAATTAGAAAATTGGGTGTGACTAATAATCTTTTTTCTCATAATGTATTGATTATTATAACACACTTTAAAAATGGAATCAACTATTTATATTCATGAATATGAAAACTTTTATTACTTTTTTATTTTTGGTCATTATAACATTTGCATTACCAGCATCCGAGTTCCAAAGGGGAGTTTTTTGTGTAGATAATACAGTAGAATGTAGAAATATACAGATAGATGGAACGACAACAACAAATACAGTTTTTATGGGGAAAACTGTAGAAGTTGGGGAATCGATGTTAGAAATAGAAACCCCTAACAAAACAACATTTTACTTTTCGGGAGGTCCATTGATTGAAACAGGTACGAATTCAATGTTGAGTATCAATTTATTTGATCGGGAAGTAATTAATCTCGATTCAATTCCACGAAAAGCAGAATTTGGGAGATGTAATCTTAGTGTGAAATTTGAAATTGGAGAATATTGTGTGATTTATCCAAATTCCGACCCAAATTCAAGTTTTACTATAACCACTCCATATACCGCATATGAAATTTTAAATGGTAAATTTTATTTTAGAATTACTGACAGATCAGCAATTGTATATGTTATTGAAGGAGCGATGAATGTTCATGGTGATAAACATATTAATAAAACGGCCAAAGGAAATTTAGCAATAGCGGTTCCATTTATGGATCCTGCCAGCGGATTAAATGATAAAATTGTGACGAGCATTAAGCCCGTAAATCAAGAAGATACAAGTAAATTTTCCGATCCAGTAACATTAGCCGAACAAAAATGGAATGATGTTCAATTTTTTATAATTGATGGTAAAATAATTGGGGTGTGGTTTAATTAAATTACTGGAAAAAATGGTTGCATGACTGGTTATTTTGTGGTATCATTGTTTTTATGAATAGAAGAAATTTTTTAGAAACGGTCGCTGCGGTTCCTTTTATATCCGCTGTAATTCCCAAGTCTATATTGAAAAAAGATGTGATTGTTGAAGAAGAAAAATCTATTTTTAATCCTTCAGTATTATCAATAGATGTTAGTGATAAATCTTCCATATTAACCCCACCGGAGATTATAAATGCGGGATTTAAGTATGTAAAGACTTTAACTTTTGAAGAAAATGGGAAATCATATTTTGTTAAAACGGTGGGGATTCCTCTTAGATTACCAGTAACTCCACCCGGAACCCCCATTCCGGAAAATGTTAAAGAACGAGTGATTCGGGAAATTAGGAAAATTGGATTTACTCATATATACGATGTAAGACTTATAGAAGTTGGTATTTATGAAAAAGATTCACTTATAGTTAACCACAGATCTTATGTCAGCGGGGCAACAATAAAAAATGACGCTTAATCAATTATATAGTTTAACTGATGAAGAATTGGGGATGGCGTTATATATCGTAAACCATTTGGAAGATTCTTCAAATAAAATACAATATAATCCACATAATCTTACATGGTTTAAGCACGATGCACTAATAAAAAAATTTTTGCGTGCATTTGAACAAATAAAACCGGAGGGACATACTATTTATGTTTCGTTAATGAAGAAATTAGGAGTACACATTGAGATAAATTCATCACCGACTAATGAATCCCAACGAATTGAAAGCCCGGAAAATAATAGACTTGCATCAGAAACGAGTGTTCCACTTGATGATGCGTATGGCTAAAGATGTGGTCGAGCGAGCACATCATCACGACATGTCAAAATTTGGAGAGGAAGAATTTCCACATTATGCTAATGTTATAGAGGAATTTGAAAAATTTTCATTTGGAAGTGACGGATATAATTGTGCTAGAGAAAAATTAGGAATAGCACTTAAACATCATTATGAAAATAATCGACACCATCCCGAGCATTTTCCTAATGGAATTGATGACATGAATTTAATTGATATATTAGAAATGATTTGTGATTGGAAATCGGCCACACAAAATCATTCGGCAGTTAAAGGAGATATATCAAATTCGGTGGAGATATTATCTGAAAAATATAAAATAAATCCGCAACTTAAATCAATTATTTATAATACATTGCGTGATTTTAAAGCTTTAAATAACGAATAGAAATAAAAAACATTTCAATTATTGGGATGTGAGTTTTATAGAATGAATGTTGCTACTGGAGAACTGAAAAAATACTAATATGTATCAGAATATATTTTATGACCGAAAAAATGAAACGGTTTATTTGTGGGACGATGCACAGGGAATGTTATGCATACCATCTTCAAAATTTCATTATGCATATCGGCGTAAAGCAGGAGGAACTTATAAATCTCTTTATGGAGAAGAACTCGAAAAAGTAACAATATTTGATGCACAAGACCCGTCATTATTTGAATCGGATGTAAGTATAGAAATGAAATGCTTACGAGATATGTATGAAGACAGTGACGAGCCATCCGTGGGCCATAGAATTGTTATTTTGGATATTGAAGTAGATTCAACAGGAGGATTTCCAAATATTGATACAGGAGATAAAACCATTACGGCAATTGCTATGTACAATCAATTGTCTGACCGATATATTTCTTTAGTATTAGATCCCGAAAACAAAGTTAAAAATAAAATTGATGGAAATGTAGAAATTAAATCTTTTCGCACTGAAAAAAGTCTATTATTAAAATTTTTAAATATATGGGATGAAATAGGACCTACGATTGTAAGCGGATGGAATATAATGTATTTTGATATTCCATATTTGTATAATCGATTAAGAAATGTATTAGGAAAAAGTGGGGGGTATCGGTTATCTCCGGTAAAAATAGCATATCAGAATTCATTTACTAAAAAAGTAACTATTGCTGGGGTTTCTATTTTAGATTATTTAGAACTGTATAAAAAATTTATTGGTTCCATGAAATCATCGTGGGCTTTAGCTAGTGTGGCTAAAGATGAGGGTTTAAAAACCCAAAAACTGACATATAAAGGCAGTTTAACGGATTTATATAAAAATGACATTCACAGATATATTGAATATAATTTAACTGACGTTAAAGTAGTCGTAGAACTGGATAAAAAGTATGATTTTATCTATTTGGCTCGTTCTGTATGTCATAAAGGACATGTACCATATGATAATTTTCAAATGTCAAGTAGGTTTATTGATGGAGCCATTTTGATGTATTTGAGAAGGAATAAGTTAGTTGCTCCCAATAAACCACCGGAAGGAAGGGCCGAATATGAAGCGATGGAAAGAGAGGGAGAAATTGGATTTACCGGAGCGTTTGTAAAGTCTCCAGTGCCCGGTCTTTATGATTGGATTGCTTCGGCGGATATTACTTCGCTATATCCTAGTGTAATTATGACCTTGAATATAAGTCCCGAAAAAAAGCTAGGGAAGATCGAAAATTGGGATATGATGTCATTCCGGCGGGGAGAAATTCCCGAGGTACACTTAAATGGGAATAAATATTCCGCCGACCACTTCAAGAAGATGTTGTCAGATCATAAGATTGCCATATCAAGCAATGGAATAATTTACTCACAGCCTACAAGAAAGGTTGTAGGAAGAATTATTGAAAATGATACTTAATGTTTTTGTTTTATATTCATAGTCATAATAAATGAAGGAAATATGAATACAAAAAAGTGGACTATAATTTGTAATAAGTGTGGAAAAATTAAAATCTATTCTACATATAGTGGATATTATGAGGCTAAGAGATTGGGCAGGATTTTTTGTAGATCTTGTGCCATTAAAAAACGATGGGAAAATAGTAAAGAAAGATCTAAATATGATCGTTTAATTAAGCAAGGACAGCGATTTGGGAAGTTGGTAGTTTTATCTAAAAAAATAGAAAGAGGAAATCAGGTTTTATGTAAATGTGAATGCGGCAATTTACTTAAAAAAAGAGCTATTAGATTATTAACCGAAAATAATAATGGATGTCAAAAATGTTTGATTGGAGAATTAAATCATCTTTGGAAAGGAGTTGGAAAAGTGCCCAAAATTGCTTTAACACGAATAAAACATCACGCTATTAGAACACATAAAGAATTTAATATTACACTTAAATATTTATCAGAAATATTTGACAAACAGCGGGGAAAGTGTGCATTATCTGGAATGAATTTAAATTTTGGAGTTTCAAATATAATAGAACAAACTGCATCGTTAGACAGAATTGATTCCTTAAAAGGATATATTAAAGGCAATGTGCAATGGGTTCATAAAAATGTTAACTGGATGAAGCAAGATTTTTCGGAAGATGAATTTTTATCTCTGTGTAAAAAAATCGTGGAATATCGTAAAATATGATAAAAGTAGAAATAAATGGGAAATTATTAGAGTTTAATGATCGTGCATCTGTAGATGCATATCTCAAAACCCACAACATGGACGTAGATGAGGATGGTAATATATTCCAGGTAGAAGGACGAGGAGTAATTCCAACAATTCTTGATGTATGGTTTAAAGAACGTCTTGAATATCGAAAGTTGCAAAAAAAATTTTCTGATGAGAACAATACAATTCAGTCGGAATTTTATAAGAGGCGACAGTTGAGACAGAAAATATTTCTTAATTCTATTTATGGAACTCTGGGACTTCCTGTATTCCGTTTTTATGACCGAGACAATGCCGAAGCGGTTACTATGTCGGGCCAAGAAATTATTCTCTCGACATCGAAATTAGTCAATGATGAATTTTTAAATAGATATAAAAATAAAAAGGCCACTCCACCAACAGATGATTTTATTGTATATATTGATACAGATTCAATTTATTTTTCATCATTGCAATTAGCCAAATTAGAAGGAAAAACTGATGATATGACTAAATATACGATTGATCTTGTACAACAAGTAGCAAATAAAATCAATCGGTTTTATGAATACATGGTTCCTCGTGTTTTTAATGTTGCGCCCGAATTTAACCGGATAAAAATTGTACCGGATGTTGTTGCTAAGAAAGCATTGTGGATAGTTAAAAAAAGATATGCCATGCTCAAAGTATTTGACATGGAAAAAATGAAGCCCGTAATGGGAAAAGGCGGAGAAGAAGGAAAACTAGAAGTAAAAGGAATTGATGTTGTACGTTCAAGTTATCCAGCAGCATTTCGAAAATTTTCAGCAAATATTCTTGAATCAATTCTGCGGGGAGTTTCCCGTGTAGAATTAGATGAACAGATTATGCAATTTGAAGAAAATATAGAAAAGTATGCTGTTGAAGAATTATGTAAAACGAGTTCCGTAAGATTTAAATCGAGAGATGGGAAAACGGATTATAGGCCCATAGACAGAAAGCGGTTTCAGTTTGTTTTAGGATCTCCTCCTCAAGTTAAGGGGGCATTATCGTATAATGATTTATTGAAAGTATGGAAATTACATCGCCAATATGAATCAATTGGACATAGTGAAAAAATTAAATGGTGTTATTTACTTCCAAATGATTTTAATTTGAGTGAAATAGCATTTAAAGGAGATGATACCGATCCTGATAAAATTTTGGATTTCATTTCTCATCACATTGATCGTAGAAAAATGTATGAAAGAGAATTAAAGTCAAAATTGTCCGAAATTTATGCGGTTATTGGATGGCCCTATCCGAATAGAGGTTCACAGTTGGCTGAAAATACATTTAATTTTGATGAAGAGTGGTAAAATATAATAAATTGCCAATATAGGATAAATTTGATATACTAAGAATTGTAATATGAAGAAACAAGTACTAGAAACATTTATTAAAAGATATTCGCTGGGGGGAGAAATAAATAAAGTTAAGTGGAAATATACGGCGGACGCAAAAACTTTACATGCTAGAGCAACGGCGGATGGAAGATGTTTTATTGCGGATGTGATTCTCCATAATTTCAGCGATTTTGGGGATGAAGATATAGACATTTGTATTGGAGATACTGAGAAAGTAAAAGCGATGTTATCTCCATTTATAAGTGAAGATTTGCGTTTTACGATAAATAAAACCGAAAGTAGAGTATTGGGATTTTCTATATCCGACGATGATTGTGAAAGTTATTGTACCGCCGCCGATCCTTCTTCCATCGATCCGGTTGCTAAGAATCTAAAAGAAATTCCTGATTATGATGCAATTATACCATTGAGCGGGGAATTTGTTGATAAATTTTTAAAAGCAAAAGGTGCATTAAAAGATGTAACAAATTTTTCAGTAGGAATGAACAAAAGTGGCGAATTTGAAATGATAATTGGTTATATCACCGCTAATTCTAATCGAATTCGGTTAAAACCAACGTGTGATGATAAATATAATAAAGTTACACAGGCATTATCTTTTCCTATTAAAAATGTTGCCGAAGTATTTAAGGCAAATCGTGATATTTCAGATGGAAAATTATCTATTAATAGTGCTGGAATTATACAAATATATTATTCAAATGCGGATTATACATGCACTTATTACCAATTTGCAAATAAGAAAATATAGTTATGATTAAATTATCTAATTGTTATAAAACATCGGATGGTTCTATTTTTAAGGATTTGGACGATGCTCAATATCATGAAATTTATGGGTTATTGAATCTGGCTGGATTTTCATGCGGAAAAGAATTGGCCGAGGGAATAATGGCTCGTAAAAAAGAAATTATAAATATTTTATCATTAACTCCCGAATCTTTTTTAGATGATAAAACTACAGTTTCAGATAGTAAAAAGAAAGATAAACGAGTATTAATAACTGGTTAAAAATAAATAATATAATATGTTTGATCCAAATACATTTTTTGAAATGGAAGAACGAGTACCCGTATCCGATCATAGTTTATGGGTAGAACGGTATCGTCCCCGAAATTTTGAAGACTTCATTGGAAATTCCACTTTGAAAGAAACTTTAAAAATGTGGGTTGAGAAAAAGGACATTCCACATTTATTATTATATAGTAGTCCTGGAACGGGAAAAACATCTTTGGGAAAAATGATTGTCGATCTAATTCCTTGCGATTATCTTATTATTAATGCCTCAGATGAGAATGGTGTGGATAGTATAAGAGATAAAGTACAAGAATTTTGCATGACAATGGGAATGCGGAATTTAAAAGTAATGTTTTTAGATGAAGCAGATCGACTCACCCCCGATGCACAAGGAATTTTGAGAAATTTGATGGAGACTTATTCTCATTCAACTCGATTTATTTTAACTTGTAATTATAAAGATAAAATAACTCCGGCAATATGGTCCCGGTGTCAAACATTTGAAGTGCGTCCACCTTCTAAAAGTGAAGTAGCTAAACATTTGGTAGGAATTTTGAAAAAAGAAGAAATCCAATATCAAACTGAAGATGTAGTATTTATAGTAAATAGTTATTTTCCTGATTTGAGGAAAATTATCAATTATACCCAACAATCTTCTATTGAAGGAGAATTGAAAATTGCTCGGGCAAGTGCTGCCGAACAAGATTATAAAACTAAATTAGTCGAATTATTAAAAGAAGCCCGTACCAGAACCAGGGTATTTGATGAAATACGTCAATTAGTAGCGGACGCTTCGTTTTCTAATTATGACGAAGTTTATCGATATTTATTTGATCATATCAATGAATATTCTCCACAGGAGAAGGTTCCTATGGTTATTTTGAACTTGGCGGAATCTATTTATCAATCAGCATTGGTGTTTGAAAGAGAAATCACTTTCGTTGCAGCAATGCATAAATTGTTAACAATATTAAAGTAAGGATTATATTATGAGTGAAATGACACAAGAACAACGTCTTAAAATTCTGGATGAAACAGTTAGAACTTTCGGAAAAAAAGAATGGTTCAGGGATGCTACGGTTTATAATAAGCATCCTTTAGATTCACAGCCAACATTGGAAATTAAAGTGAATTATCTTCCTTTATTTGAACGAAGAGAAGTAAAGGAATTCTGTAATGCTAGAGGATTGGCCGATAGATTTGTTATTGTAGATCGGGATGGAAAACCAGTAAATTAACATGAAAGAAAATAATACAGTTATAGAAATGCCCAAGCAAAAAATGTCGGGAATTAAATCTAACAAAGGTACAAAAGGATTTTTATTTGCAAAGAAGAAGAATCTATTGAAAAATACTCGATGTTATTTGATTGGACATATGCAATATTCTGATGGTAGAGGGTGGAGAGAAGCTATACAAAAGGAATTAAAAAATACGGGGGTAAAGTTTTATGACCCATATAATAAACCTTTTATACATCATGTTCCGGAAGACGAAATTTCTCGTGCCGAAATGTTACACTGGATGGAAACTGAACAATATGACATGGTTTCACAACGAATGAAATCAGTAAGAGATTATGATTTAAGGTTGTGTGAATATTGCGATTGGTTTATAGCAGTCATTAAACCTACTATTGCATCTTGGGGATCTGCCGAAGAAATTTCTGCCGTTGTAAGAGCAAGAAAACCTCTTTTTTTAGTTATAGACGATCCCCGAGGAAAAAAGGCGTGCCCACTATGGTTAATGGGCGCTGTTTCCCATAAATATATCTATAATAATTTAGATGAAGTTATAGAAATGGTACGAGCCATTGACTGGGGAATAATAAAGATGAATTCAGAAAGGTGGAAATTATTATTACCAGAAATGAGATAACATTATATGAGAGAATTTTTAATTCCAGCTTCCATTGGAATTTCACCCTCGATTTCATTACGAGGATTGTATTATATTGGACAATATGGAACAAGTGGATATGCTTCGGCAGCACGAGGATATTTATTTGATTATTTTGTAAAAGGAATTCCTATCACATGGGAACCATTGTACTTTGATAATTCACAATTAAGTGATGACGATTTTTATGATATTACAATAAAATCTTTGATTCATAAACCAATCAATAATATAGATATGGTTATTATGCACAGTACTCCCGATTTGTGGCCCGTATTTTGGAAAGAAAAAACCAAGTTATTGTCCAATAAAATTGTTGTTGGATACTGTACATGGGAAACAAACCGTCTGCCAAAACATTGGGTTAACGGTATTAATGGGTACGTTAATGAAGTGTGGTGTCCATCGACATATAATGAGACATCTTTTAAAGAGTCGGGAGTTACCTCTCATATAAGAGTAGTCCCTCATGTATTTTTACCAAAACCTCTTCCTCCACCCGATTTAGTTAAATTAACAAATGTATCTAATGGAGATAAAATAGAAAAGGATGGAAAATATACATTTTATACTATTGGTGAATTTAATGCACGAAAAAGTATTTCTGAAACTATACAAGCATATTGTACTGCATTTGATAGAAATGATCCTGTAAGGTTAATATTAAAAGTACATTTTCGGGGGTATCAGCAGGAAGCGAAAGTAAGATGTGAAAACGCAATTAAAGAAGAATTGAAAAAATATCCTAATCATCCCCTGATTATTGGACTTTATGAAAATATGACTTCCAAAGAGATTTTAGGATTACATTCAATTGGTAATTGTTATGTAGGATTAACAAAGGCGGAAGGATTTGGACTTACGATTTTTGATGCTTTTCATTATAAAAAAGAAATTATTGCAACGGGTTATAGTGGGCATATAGATTTTTTAGGAAAAAATCACCCCGGATTAGTAAGATATAAGCTGGGACCCGTGCAAGGAATGACCGAGTTTTCACCGAATTATACCGAAGATCAAATGTGGGCATATCCAGATATAGATCATGCTATTTATTTAATGAGAAAAGCAGCAAATATTAAATGTTAGATTAAAAATATATAAGGAGAAATTAAATATGAAAGGAAGAAGTCTTACGGGTTCAAGTATTACAAATTGTTTTTCGGATTTTCTTTTAAAATATGAAGGAAATTATTTAGAAATTGGAATTTTTGATGGATATAATTTATGTCTAGTGGCTAAATCTATTCCACTTAAAATTTGCTATGGAATTGATCCGTTTATTTCCGATGGTCACATTGGATATGAAAAAGGAACTCCTATTCCCGAACACGAAAAAAATTGTAAAGAAAATATGCAGGAAGTTCCCAATACTAAATTATTTAGAGTGACTTCGGAAGAGTTTTTAAAAAATCTTACTGATGAAATGATTAACGAAATGAATGTTTCGGCGGTGTATATAGATGGATCACATCATTTTCCCGATGTAATTATAGATATTGAATTAGCAATAAAACTTATAGGGTCTAAACCGGGACTTATAATTTTTGATGATTTACATATATCTGATGTCAAAGAAGGAATTAAATGGGGAATGGAAAAATATCCGGAACATTTGCGTTCTATATCAAGTACTCATTATATAAATATATGAAATTTAATATCAATAGGATTATAACAAAAGTCCAGATTCCTATTATCCGCATTTGTAATCAAAGATGTCCTAATTGTTGTGCTAGACATGAGCTTACTTGGTATAATAAAAATTTAAATAAAGAAAAAGAAGTTTCATTAGAAGAATTAAAGTGGGCTGGAGAATTGTTAGGATATATACCAGAAATAGAAATTACGGGTGGCGAGCCAACTTTGCATTCACAATTTGAAGAGTTGACTAATAATTTAAGAAATTATTTTAATTATAAAAAAATAATGTTGGTTTCTAATGGATTTTTATTTGGAAAAGATCCTTCTAAATTACCTTTGTTATTAAAATATGATCGGTATTATTTTACTCATTATACCAATCAATTTGATAAAGAAAACAAAACTGGTACAAATACAAAGACCATAGAAATGATAACAGAGTACATTAAAAAAAATATAAGACCAAAATGGCTCCCCGTTGATGTTTCTAGTCACATTATTTATGGTTCACCCCCGTATCCAGGAAGATCATGTGAACGAAACAATTCTAATATGATTTCTTATTATGAAGGAAAATTATATGGATGTTGTATTGCTTGGTCGTTAGAAAATAAAGGAATAGGAATACCTCTAACTAAAAATTGGCGAAACGAATTACATAACATCGAATTACCATGTGAAAGTTGTTTTTTATCAGTATAAATATATGATTATAACAAAAAATGATATTACATTTAAAGTTGAAGGACATCATAGTTGGTTTTTTGAAACATATGTGAAAGAAACATGGGAACCTCACACATGGAAAATTTTAAAAGAATATGTTTCTAAAGAAACGATATTTTTTGATATAGGTGCTTGGATAGGAATTATTACATTGCCAGTTTCATATGTAGCAAAAATGTGCTATTCTTTTGAACCTGATCCTTTAGCATTTAAAACTTGTCAAAATAATATTTTATTAAATTCCAGAGAAAATGTTAAGTTATACAATATGGCAATAACTAATTATACTGGAAACATGAGTTTAGGAAATTTATACGAGTTGGGAGATAGTAGAACTAAACGAAACACTAAGAAGAATGAATTTGTAGTATCATGTACTTCTCTCAGCGAATTTTGTCAAAAAGAAAACATTGAACGAGTAGATTTTATTAAAATAGATGTAGAAGGTTCAGAAGAATTAATTTTAAAGGATTTTACTTTTTTCGAGAAATATAATCCTATAGTATATCTTAGTTTACATCCTGATTGGATAGATGATAAGAATGAATTTACTTCTAATATAAATCGATTAAAATCTTTATATACTAAAGTGAAGGAATACGAACCGACATATAAAAATTTTAATGAAATGTTATTTATAAATTAAGTTAATAAATTTAAAACGAAAGGAATCTAATGCCAATTAATGATTTAGATAAGTATTTTATACTACATAAAACGGATAAGGCTTCAACAGATCACAATTATTCTGTACCGTATTTTATGTTTTTTAATTCCGTACGAAATTCACCGATAAAATTACTTGAATTTGGAATATACAAGGGGGCTTCAGTTAAAGCATGGAAAGATTTCTTTCCTTCGGCAACTATTGTTGGTGTAGATATAGATGCACAATGTCGTCAATATGAAGAAGAAAGAATACATGTAGAAATTGGAGACATGACAAATGGGTTATTTTTGAATGACCTACATCAAAAATATGGTGGATTCGATATTATTATTGATGATGCCGCACATTTTTGGAGACATCAAATAGAAGCTTTTCATTTTATGTTTCCATTATTAAATCCAGGAGGATTTTATTCTATTGAAGATTTGCATACATCGTATTTATTTGGAAGTGTATATGATACTGGAAGACCAACTACTGTTGAAGTTTTAAACGATGTAATAAATCAATTACATTTGAATGGGAAAAGTTCTAACGGAGTAAAAGAAATTGGAAATAAGCCCCTTACATATTATGAGAATTGGTTAGAATATATGTTTTTATTTAAAGGAATTTGTATAATGAAAAAAAGGAATTCTCCATTAAGATAAAATTATGAATGATATTGATTATTATAAATTATTGGGTATTAAATCTCCTTACACAAGATTTAAAAACAAATTTGATTTAAAACAAGTTATGCGAGGATGGAATGGAAATAACCCATTTTTATCTAACATTGTAAAGGAAAAACGGCCCAATTCCATAATAGAAGTAGGTAGTTTTTTGGGATTGTCAACAATTACAATGGCGAAAGCTTGTAAGGAGTGTAATTTAAATACAAAGATTTTATGTGTAGATACATGGTTAGGGTCTCCGGAACATTGGCGTTCGGATCAATGTAATTTATTAAATTTATACGATTATTTTGAGAATGGGATTTCGGCCATGTATGATCAATTTATAATTAATATGATTGTTAATAAAATAGACGATATGGTTATTCCTATTCCGAACACTTCAAAAAATGCATTTAATATTTTACAATTAAAAAATGTTAAAGTAGATATGGTATATATAGATGGTAGTCATGATACTGATGATGTTTATAATGATATTATATTATATTTTAAATTACTTAATAAAAATGGATATATGTTTGGTGATGATTATGGTGGATGGGAAAGTGTAAGGAAAGGTGTTCATTTAGCATTAGAAAAAATCAATGGAAAATTAGAAATTCATGACAATTTGTTTTGGAGTATTAAATTATGAATATATTTGCTACTTCATTATGGACTCCCTATACTGGAATAGAATTTTCTGAAGATAAATATATAACTAATGCGTTATGGCGTGATGTTTTATTAAAATATGGAAATATAACTTTTACTGAATTAGAAAAAAGTCAACTGGTATTTTTATTTATTTCATTTACTGGAGAAAAATTTAAATTTGATGAATCGTTGGCTAATAAAATTGAATTTTTACAAATACCCATTATAATTTTTGATTATTCTGAGTACGGTCAAGATGGAGCATGGGATAGATTATTTGAATATAATATTTTTGGTTATAATACCGAGTATTATAATATATTGAATAGAAAAGACTCATTGTTATTGCACGGGTTCCTTGAACGAAATCAACATCTTATTAAATGTTATTTTAAGAGGGAATTAAATAATAATACAGACAATTCAAAAATTCCATTTAAAGTATTTCCAATAGAATATATAAGTGATAATTATATTTATAATAATCTGGCACAAACTTCAGATGAATATTTTAATCGGAAAATTCATTATTCTTTTATTGGTGGAAGTACTAATCGTTCTCGTATAAAATTATATGGAAATATACTAAAAAACATAGATAAATTTCGTTGTGAAGTTGCGACATCATTTAAACAATGTGATAAAAGATTAGAAGAAAATTCCCATTTTATTTTTTTAAATCATGTTCAATGGTATGAGCGCACGGAATATAAAAAATTGTTAGAATATCAATTAAATACACGGGTTGTTATGGATATGTATGGATGTGGATTAAAATGTTTTCGCAATGTTGAATCTACATATAATTCTCTTTCGGCTAAACAGGATCCTACAGTATTAAAATTTACACATCCTTGGATTGATAAAGAAAATTGTATTGTCTTACCAAATAAACCTGGTACATTATTAATAGATGAAAAATTATCAGTAGAAATTTTATTATACTATCGAAAAAATCAGCATTTACTTTATCCCATATATTTAAAAAGTTTAGATACTAATAAATTATATTCTCCGGCGAATTATGTTCCTAATCATGTCATGAAAAATATTAAAGAGAGTTTATGAATAAAAAAAATATTTTAATTACTGGTAGTGGGCCACATTTACCAGAGTGGTGGGATAAGAATGTAGATAAAATAAAAGATTATGAAGTTATATCTATTAATACTTCTATTTGTATAACTAAAGAAAGATGTAATCGATGGATAAAGTCGGAAGATTATTATTATTATCATAAAGACTTAGTTGAAACTTTAAGTTTATTAGAAAAAAAATTAAAGCCTTTTGATAAATGTAAAGGAATTCCTATAATTCCAGTAGCAAATTATGATTGGCCATTTAAATATAAAAGAAATGGAAGCGGCGGAATAATGTTTTTTAATGTATTAGAGGGAGTAATAAATGAAGCATTTTGGTATAATAATATAAAAGAAATAAATATCGTAGGATGTGATTTAATATATAAAAGTGGAAAAATTAATCATTTTTATGGAAAATCGGGAACTAATGATCCGATGCGAATGGGAATTCGGTGGATTGAATATAATTTAAAAATGTTTAAACATGCATTTAAATTATTAAATATTCCTGTTTATAATTTATCTTTATCGGAGGAAACATTGCTACCTTTTCCTCGAAAAATTTTGTGAAAATACATTTTAGTGATAATAATCATATATGGCCCCGAATGGGGCCATTTATCAATACATTAAAGCAGGAAAGACATATTGTTTCATATACATTTGATAGATCTTGTCCTTCTAATGTTGATATATGGTTTATTGATTATCATAAGCGATTGTGGTGGGAAGATATAGTTAAACAAAATAATTTATTAAAAGATATAATCAGTAATTTTAAAGGTAAAATAGTACTTTATTCATTAGATGATAATGGGTGGTATCCAGTACAAGGATTACATGCCGATATATTGCATAGAATAAATGCATTAATGGTATTTATTAAGTCTGATTATGATAAATGTAAATCTCCCATATTAAATTCTAAAATTATTACTATTCCTCGTTATTTGTGTAATCACAGAGAATTTAATAATAAAATTATTAAAATTCCTCAAATATTCTTTATAGGAAATTTGACGGGTGGATATAAGATGGGAGGAAAAAATTGGCGTGTAGAAGCCATGAAATTAATACAAAATTCATTAATAATAAAAAATAAATTTATTGGTGGAATTGTAGGTAAAGAAATAATTGATGTAAAGCAAAATGAAGAATACAATAAAACGTTTTTTGATTTAATAGTTCCACCAATTTCTGAAATTGAAAATATTAGAAGACTTGAAGAAAGTTTAATTACTTTATGTATCCCGGGGAATACAATATGGTCATATCGATTTCCGTTAGCAATGCAATTAAAAACGACCATTATAACAATGGAAGGATTAAAAAAGGATCCAGGAGAATGGATGTATAACAATGTATTTTCTGATGAATTTTATTATGTTAAACCGGATTTATCTAATTTCATAGAAATTTGTAAATATGCATTGGAAAATATAGAAGAAACTAAGGATAAAGCTGAACGAGCATATCAATTATATAATAAATATTTTAGATTAGAATCCGGTGGTTTTTATATGCCTCATGTATGGAAAGAAGTAAAAGATAAATTTGAGCGATTAGGAGTAAACTTATAATTAAATTCGTTAAGAGTTTGGTATTATATAATTATATTTATAAGCATGAGTAAAAAGACAGTTAAAAAACCAGTTAAAGAGAATTTTTTTGAACCCGCCGTTGGCGGGGCGGCAGGAGCCGTTAATGTTCAACCGGGGTGGGGGACATTTGCTTCCCCAAATGTGCAGCAACATCCTTCGCATTTTGGGTTTGACCATAAGCATATTAATTCTAAAGGAAACACTAGGTCGGATAATTTATATAATTCGGCATATTTGCAAAAAGATATAGATCAAATATATAGTCGCCCAACTACACCAACTCCCGATGAAATAGTTACTGGCATTCAATATGAATTGGGACAAATGAATAAAAAAGATTTAGCTTTAGCCAAACAGAATGTTGTAATGAATTTAAAAAGAAATCCGAAATATTATTCGGAATTGAAAATGTTAAATATAACTGATGATGATATGACTAAAAATATGATGGACCCTCCGGCACAACCTCTTTATGAAAAAAAGCATCCTAATGATGCTCCGGCAAAAACTAAAATTTCTACTAATTTAGAAGAAACCAAGAAAATTCTGGCCGATTTATCAAAAGGAAAAGATCAAAAATATGTTGTAAATAAAGGAATTGCCGATGTAATGAAAGAAATGTGGGAGAAAAAGAAGGCTCGCAATTTATGGAAAAAGGTGTAATATGGCCGATCCAAACGAATATTATCATCCAAAACCTCCCGGAAATGCTCCATATGACCCCTCCGTGGGAGATCCGGCTATGATGAAAGATTGTCGGTGGAGAATCAAATGGTTTAACGAAAATACGGGAAGTAAAGTATGGGGACTTGGTTCTGGGCAAGAATTCCCTAAATTAAGACAAGCTTCTAATATGCATGGAACTCGTGTTTTGGATGCCGGACAAGCAACTCCGGGAAGAAAGTTGCATGTTGTAAAACAGAAATAATTATTGAATTATCTATCTATTACTAGAAGATAAAGTTCTTTTACAAATTGCTTCCATCGAACCTTATCAAAATTCATTAATTCTTTGAGATTGCGTGATATAAGTTGTATCATATCATCATATATATGAGGTAGTTTTCCTGACACTAACTTGATAAATGTTTGTTTCCAATCTGGTTTTGCAGCATTTTTATTTATCCATCTTTTTATATAAAAAGCATAAGTATAAAGGTTGGGTTTGAATTCAATATCTCTGTTATGATGAGGAATGCGGCGTACGAAATCTCCCATACTATTATATCTGTGTCCCGCAATATCAGTATTGGGGTCTTGATGTAAAACCTTTTCTTTTGGAAGGCCGACGATTTGATTAAGTTGTATCCAATGCCGAATTTCATGTTTAATGGTTTCAGTTAATTCATCAAAGGAAGATTCAAATTCTTCGATGAAAAATTGTTTATCGGCCAAAATAAAGATTTCCTTGGGTTGTTCAAATTCGTTTACATATCCATCTCTTGATGATAAATATCCATCGGAAATTTTTAATATAGTGTCGGGAAATTCGGTTGTATTTTTAGGAATAATTCGAAAATCAGCATTTCCCCATTGAGTCTTATTACGTTCTTTTTTTGTTTTAAAAAAAGCAGCACTTTCTTGTCTATATTGAGTTGCTAATCTAACATATTCCTGATATTTTACAATGCGACGGTTTGAGGCGGTTTTCACATTCTGGGCCCGGGTTTTGAAATAGGAGAGAAACATCGACGCAATATATTTTGCTAACTTTTCAGCAAGTTCTTCAACGTCTGGAGGTAGTGCAAACCCAGCTTCACACAATTGTTTTAATTTTATCATAAAGGTATCAAGAATAAATATATAATAATTTCTGGTTTTTCGGATATATTTAAAAGAGAGTACATTATTCTCAAAAATGTATTTATTGGGAATTTTGTTAGCATTAAAAATAACGATTATAAAAAGTTGACACTAAATATTAAGTAAGTTATAATAAAGGATAATATGACAACTATACCTCGTACGTTTTGTATTACTCTTAGGGAAACTCCAAAGAGAAAAGAAGAAGCTATTAAATATTTCAATCAAGTGGGATTAAATGTTGAAATGTTTGATGGCATACACGGTGAATCATTTGGACTTAAAACGGTTATACCAACTTATGATCTTATGGCCGGAAGAGAATATTTTATTACTCAGGGAGCAATAGGATGTATTCTGTCGCATTTAATGTTATGGAATGTATTAATAAATCAACCCGAAGACGAATTTTTAATTTTAGAAGATGACGCTCAATTGTGTGATGATTTTTTTGAAAAATTTGCCAAATTTAAATTAGAATTACCTGATGATTGGGAAATGGTATATGTGGGCTATCTTCTTACAAGCGGAGAAAATATTGATACTGTAATTAAAGTATCAGATAATGTAGTTATAGTTGAACCAATGTGTACTCATGCATATTTGGTTAAAAAATCGGCGCTTAAAGTTCTTATAGAAACCAATCAAATTGCTTGGAATCCATTGGATTTGCAAATTTGTAAACGATCCTTGCCGTTATTAAAACATTATGGAGCAAAAACCCCTTTAATTGGACAAAGATCGGTTCTTAATTTAAAGGATGAAACGTGGTATTCTTTATGTTATGATTGGAATGTTAATCCCGAGTGGTTGGGAAGTTCGAAAAGTAATAATGTTAGATTAGGAAATGGGTGGCATCCTCTTGAAAAGAATGAAGACGGATATATGATTTGGACCGACGGGAGGGGAGAATTTATATTTGATGATAAATGGAAAAAAATGCAAATAGAATTTATCATAGAAGGAGAAGTAGAAAAAAAATTAAGAATTGTTTGTCCGCAACACTCGGATCAGGTGTATGAATTAAATAAATATGGAATGTATAATTTAACATTTAATATTAACGAATCGCCGTCGGTTATTCTAGTGACTGATACATTTCGACCAAGTGATATTTTTAAAACAAGCGATAACAGAAGGTTAGGAATAAGATTATTAAAAGGTATTACTCTTACTGATGTGGAAGGGAAATCGACATTTGTTAGTTTATATTCAATGTATGGAGCCAAAAAAGTTGATGAGATGTCTAAAACTGCCGGAATTAGCATGCTTAAAATTAAATATAGTCATGCCGATGGAAAAATAAATCTAAGAGGACAATATTCGTATAATCATCATCGTTCGGGATTTGGTTATATGCTTGAATTATTATCTGAATATCATCGAGAAGATGCAACGGTAATGGATACATGGGTAGAGAGAACATTTGCATGGGAAAAAGTAAAAAATTCACAATTACGGTTTATACCGTATCGTGAACCTTGGGTGGGGATAATGCACCATCCACCAAATACTCCTAGCTGGTTCACGGATAATGCAACGCCTTATACTATAATTCAGTGTAAAGAATTTCAAGAAAGTTTACCTATGTGCAAAGGATTATATGTGTTTTCACAATATCATGCCGATTTCTTAAAATGCTTTATTAAAACTATACCCATAGAGGTTCTTCGATTGCCCACCGAAACCCCCGAGGTTAAATTTAATATGGATAAGTTTATTGCTAATACTAATAAAAAAATTGTTAATATTGGATATTGGTTGAGAAAATTATCTTCTATTTATTTATTAAATTCAGACCAGGGAATTTATCAAAAGATTCGTCTGTTACCGGCAACGACATGGGTTCCACCAGAATTAATAGAAACAACACTTGATATAGAAGCCGGATTTCGTGGTTATCCAATTTCGGATGATATGAAACGATCTGTTATAGATGTTCGCCATCTTCCTAATGATGAATATGATGAATTGCTTTCAAAAAATATATTGTTTGTTGATTTATATGATGCCAGTGCTAATAATTGTGTTATTGAAGCTATGGTAAGAAATACTCCAATATTAATTAATCCTGTACCTGCGGTGGTTGAATATTTAGGTGAACAATATCCATTTTATTTTAAAGATTTAGAAGAAGCTTCTAAAAAGCTAAAGGATATAGCTCTAATTAAAGAAACCAGTGATTATTTATTAAATAGTGGTATCGCAGAAAAAGTATCGGATGAACATTTTAAACGTACAATTAGAAATGGGGAAATCTGGAAGAATTTATGATTCCGAAAATTATTCATTTTATATTTGGATTAAGAGAAGATTTTGGAGGAATGCCGTTCTCTCAATGTCATTATTGGTCTATATTATCTGCTAAAATAATAAATAAAGATTATGAAATAGTTTTACATTATTTTTACGAACCAGTTAATAATGAATGGTGGGAAAAATGTAAAAGTATAATAAAATTAAATAAATTAAAACAACTTCCTGTATCTGTTACAAATCATATTATAGAAAAACATGCTCATCGTTCTGATTTATTGCGGTTGGATATATTAAATGAAGAAGGAGGTATATGTTTAGATATTGATACTATTTGTATTAAACCTTTTGATCCGTTATTAGTACATGAAAATAAAGTTGTCATGGGAATAGAAGTATTTGACGGAATTATTACAGGATTGTGTAATGCAGTTATTATTTCAAATAAAAACAATATATTTTTACAAAGATGGAAACAATTGTGTTTAATTGAATTCGATCCACGAGATTATAATAGAACAGGCGTAAAACTTCCGTGGAGATTATATAATAGTTTTCCCGATGATATATGGGTTGAACCGCCAGAGTCATTTTTTCGGTTAACATGGTCGGAAAAAGACTTTCAAGAGATGTATTTTAATAAAATTATATTTGATCGTTCTTATTCAGTGCATTTATATAATGGCTCGTGGAAATATCTTCAGCAAATTACGTATGAAGATATTATGAATAAAGATACTTCGTATAATTTACTTATGAGAAAAATTTTAAATGAAGCACGTACTCAATCAATTCTTTGACAAAATTTATTGTATTACTTGTGAAAATTTTACAGATCGACACAGTCTTGTAAAAGAACAATTAAAAGATATTGAATTTGATTGGGTTATTAGTCCTCCTTCAGCATCGTTATTTAATAATGGGCATATTACTACTTCAGAAATGTCTGTGGCGCTGGGACAAATATCTGTGATAAATAATGCCCGTTTAAATGGATATAATAAAATTGCTATTTGGGAAGATGATGGAGTACTAACGGCAACTTCAAATGAAATTAAATCTTTTATAGATGAAATTCCTGATAAGTGGGATTTTTTATATTTGGGAAATGCTAACTGGACGGATAAATTTTGGCCTCCTATCGTTAAAGAATATTCTTTGCATGTTAATAAAGTTTATAGAGCAAATGGTTGTTCATTTATAGGAATAAATTCACAAATATATAATGAAATATTATTTAAGTTAAATAAATTAGATCGGGCTTCTGATTTTAAATTTAACGATTTATATGAGAGAGGTAATACTTACGGTCCAAAAAAGTATTTTTCCAATACTATATCTATACCCCACGAAAAAATACGGCACACTTTTAGTGAAGAAAATTTGAAAAAGTTTATTCCTTCTTATATTTCTCATACTTTATAATTTATAGTAAGTTATTTGTTTTTACTGTGATATTTATATAAGTATGGAAAACTATAGAGAATATTGTAATAGGCTTTTGGGATTACCCAAAAATAAAAAATCGATTTTATCTGAAATGAGGCATACTTCCCTCGATTCTCCGATATTATCTCCGACGGCAATACCTACTCCTATTATTGGTGGGGCTGTTAGAGGAAGTGTTACGGGAGGATTGCCTTCGGGGGCCGACCAATTTGGAGATATAAGCCCCAGCCGATTGGGGGGTTATGAAAAGGTCGATGTAAATACAGTTAATAGTAAACTTGTAGATAATACTCCTAAAAATCCCGAAATAGCATCGCCCAATCCTATTAATCAAGACCCATCTTTAGTGGGGGGAGTTACGCACCCGCATCAAGTTCAAAAAAATGCGGGGGAAGTCCCTCAAAATGTTACAGGAGCTTCTACGGATGGCGATGATTCTTTAATGGTAAAACCAAACGCCCCCGATGGAATTGATATTGAAATAGATGAGAGGGGAAAAACCCCTCCGGTTGGAAGCCATGTAGTAAGAGAACTGGATGAAACATTCAGAAGGCATAAAAAATTTATGAGAAAAAGTCTTAATCTTAAAGAATGTACCTGTGAATGCGGAGATCCCGATTGTAAATGTGAATGCATGACTGACGAATGTATGACGGATGAGTGCAAATCTTGTGGTTGCGGAAAATCTAAAAAAAATAAAATGGAAGAAAACGTGGGAGCTTCGGAACCATTTGTAACTAAATGGAAAATGGATCCGGAAAAAGCTGGAATGATAAAAGTTGAAGAAAAAGAAACGATTAAAGAAGCATTTGAACGATTGAATACTTTAGCTGGTATATCTCCATTAAAAGAAAAAAATAAAGAAAAAGAAGTTAATGAAGAAGAACTTTCAGAAACCTCTGATAAATACAGTCCTCCATTTTCTCGTATGAGAGGTTTAGCAAATATTGGTGAAAAAAGAATGATGCCCGACGGTACTTGGACGGTGTAATTATGTCAGATAAAATAAATAATATTATAGATTCCGGATTAAAACATCAATTGGGATCTTTATATCATTATTTATCTAAAAAATTAAATATACGTAAAATTCCTCGCTTAAAAGTGGTTAATGATAAAAAAAATCATGATAATCCATTTGGATATACTGCGTATTATAAAAATAATACAATTACATTATATATTACCGGAAGACATTCAACCGATATTCTTCGGTCCTTTGCTCATGAAGTAATACATCATTGGCAAAATGAACGAGGAACGTTGAGAGATTCTAATTCTAACGATCCAGGATATGCTCAGTCGGATGAGTGGTTAAGAAGAAGAGAAATGGAAGCATATCTATTTGGAAATTTATTATTTAGAGATTGGCAAGATGAGAATAGAAATGGTCCTCCTAAAAATATTCCTTTCTTGCCTCAACCATTGGATTAAATTATGAGTGATAATTACGAAAGTTTAAATTCAAAATTGCCCGATTTAAAGTCCGTAATTATAAATAGAGCAAAGGGTAAACGTGAAGAAATATTACCGCCTCCCGGAACATTTGATCCATACCAAATGATGATTGATAGAAAAAGAGAAATGGATCCATCTGACTTTAAACCAGGTCCTATTGTACGATGGCCCAAAGAAGATATTGAAGCGTTAGAAGAATATTGTAAAAAAATGGGAATACATGGATTTAAAACAACAATAAATCCAAAAATTGCTTTAGCACAATTGAAGCGAAAATTCGGGGACGATTATACGGGAGTACCAATGGAAGACCGAGTTCCAGAAGGATATGAACGAATAACACCTAAATATGGTCCTAATAATACCTATTCCGAGGCAATGCGGAAAAAACAAATATTACACGATTAATTTTATTTATAAGAATTAAATAAAATTAAGAATCTATTGTCCATCCTAGATTTCTCAATCCTTGTATAGCTGCTTTACCTTGAGTTCCTATAGTATCAAGATCGGTTCCCTCAATATTTAAATAAGCTTTAGTTGTAGATTCTTTACTTTGTGTATAAAATTGAGGCAATATTGAATCTAAAACGTCATTTGATAGATTTGTATTTTTAAGATTTATGTAGGATAAACTAATATTATTTGACATTGTAAATTCTTCTAAAGAAGTACATCCTTCGAGAGACATAGATATAAAATTCTCATTTCCTATTACATCATATACTTTAAGTTGGGAACAACTATCAAATGTTAATCCGGCTAAAGTTGGACAATAATGTGAATGTACTTCAATTACATTAGATGAAGTATATGGAATTTTATATCCCGATCCAGTAAATACTACTCCCGAATCAATATTTCCTTTAAAATATGAACGAGAATCGAAAGTCCCGCTAAAATATGAATTGCTAATTATAGTTCCTGAAAATTCAATACTTCCCGTAATTACTCCGGCCATACTTCCACTAAATATTCCAACTGCTTCTGATTGCTCAATTATAATCACATTGTTTTCAGACATTTCACCCACATGAAATATGGGTTCTGTATTGGGTGGAACTATATATGACCCACTAAAGTAAAAATGAGGAAATTGACCATCCAAAATAGATTCGCTTTGAATGGAACAACTTAAATCGAAACTGCCGGTTAAAGATCCACTAATTATTGAATCCTTTATTGATCCACTCATTAATGATTCACTTATAAATGATCCACTAATTATTGAATTTGAATAAATATAAGTCTCTGTTGATCCACTATTAATTTTAGTATATGAATGTCCATAAATAGGTGAAAAGGATCCACTGGGTTTCGGAATTATTATTTTGTTTTCAAATGCTATTATAATATTATAAATTTGGGTCAATTACAAGGATTAAAGTATTATTATATGGATCGGACAACCTTGGGTCAACAACTGTAGTTGTTCTTTCCAATTCAAATTTAGATAATGTAGATTGGATTACTTTTATAGAAGGATCTATTGCAATAGATTTAATTCCTTTGAGTGGGGGTTGAAAGGTATAATATGCCTTTTTATAATGGGTATCGATGACAAACCAAGGTTCTTCTTTGTAATCTAATTGTCCGACCCATCCGAGTTTTATAGCTAAAGATTTAGCCGGAATAAAATTAGTAGAATCTATTGATATATAAATTTTCTTTATCATATCTATAAATAGTTTATATTTTTATAAAATTATAAAAAATAATTAAAAAGATTTACGAAATATAGAAATATATTTATAAATACAGGAAATTTAACATGAAAAAAATATATGTTTCAATAATTGTTGCGGGATTGACAGCTTTATTAACAAGTTGTGCTATTTTTACAACAAAAGGGAAAGCCTCTATAGCCGAAGAAAAAGGCCGAATTAAAATTGTTGATTTAGAAGCTGCTCAATCAGAAAATGTAGCTAATAAGTTAGATGAAGTGGCTGGATGGGCATATGGTACGGATTATGCACTTAGTAAAGTAAATGAACCTTCTCAAGAAGTTATAGTTGCTAAAGATATAAATAGACGAGTTATTTCTCTTTCTGGAAGTCCTACTATTGAAAAAATGAAGGAAATGCAAGAAATGATTGATAAATTGACTTCCGATTTAGAATTGGAAAAGGAAATGGGGAAGAAAAAATTGGCCTCAAAAGATAAAGAAATACTACAATTGCAGAATGAAAGTAAAGCAATATCAAAGGCTAAAGAAGTTGAAATAAAAAAATATATGGATAAAGCGGCTGCCGCCGCTGCCGCCGCAGATGCATATAAATTCCAATTGAAAGAATATGAGGGTTGGTTTGGATTAAAAGCAGTAGTTAAAGGCTTATGGCAATTTATTCGTACATCAATGTGGTTTTTATTAGGAGGAAGTATTTTATTCTTTATTTTAAGAATGGCCGCATTTTCTAGTCCAATTGCAGCATCTATATTTAGTATATTTACTACTATAGCGGGCTGGATAATTAATATTATACAATTTATTGTTCCAAAAGCAGTTGAAGCAACGGGGTATATTACTAATAAGGCATTTAATGTTTATAAAAGTGCCTTGTGGAAAGTTGTTGATGGAATTCAAATTATAAGATATAAAGCCGAAGAAACAGGAAAAACTCCAGATATTGAAGAAGCCATTGAAGAAATTAGTAAAACAATGAGTCCAGAAGAGAAAGAAATTATTAATAATATAAAAAAGACATTAAATTGGAAATAGTCAATACTATTTATATTTAATATTAAAGCATTATGAAAATTACAAAAAATCAACTAAAACGGGCAATTAAACAAATAGTAAGAGAAACTATTGAAGAGCGGCATGAGAAAAAGCAAACTCTTTTCAAAAAACATTTAACTGAGGCCGGATTAACTAGCGAAACTGAAAATCAAACTCAAGGTTATAATGAGAATGAAGAGATCATGCTTATTAAAGTAATGAAATTAATTGCCGATAAATTGTTAGCCATGCACGGAAATCAAGCTACCCCAACAATTGGAATGGCAACGGCAGAATATCCCGCTGACAACCAGGAGGATAACCAATCTGATATGGAAATAGAAGCCGAACCGGAAGATGGCGATGATGGAAATGAGGGAGAAGAAATTCCTACAGATAATGACAATGTAGAAGAAATTCCATTGGGTGATGAGGAGCCAGAAAATAATGTCGATGGAGATGAAGAAAATGAAGTTCCAGCCGATAATGAAACGCCGGAAGATAAAGAAGAAGACGAAGAAAATTTAGAAGAAGCTTCATATAAAAAAATTGCCAAGCGTGCATATGAAACTTCGAAAGATATGAAAGCTCGTACAATACAATATGATCCCGAAGTTACTGAAAACTTTAAAGTTCAAACTCGGTCTTATCGTACTTCAGATGATAATGCTAGTGATCCTAATAAAGTAAGGGACCCCGAAATTCCACAAGTATAAAATAAATAAATAAAAAAAGTTGATATTATGTTCATGATAGGGCATAATATATATGTTATAGGTTAAATTATAAATAAAGGATCTTTATGTCATTATATGTAATTGATACAACATTAAATCCTCCACAAGAAAAGAGATTTATTAATTACTCCGATCTTGTATTATATTTGGATGGAATGTCTCAAAGAGCATTTGGACAAACACGAAAACAACGTACTATATTATTAGAAGAATGTGGGCATGGGGCCGATGATAGAAACTCAACATTGTTTGTAAGATCCATGCAAGAGCAATTCCAAATAGGAATTGTTAGAGATGGTCGCCTAGTACGATGCGATGTTACCGCTCTCATTTCATTTCAAAAACCCGAATTTGGGGATTAATATTGTTAGTCTAATTAGTTATGGATATTAAATGGAGTGATCCATATTCTATGAAAATAGGGTTTCGCACCGTATGGCGAAGAGAGTGGTGTATTCCTCCCTCCATGTTAGAATCGTTTTTCATGTTCTGGAAACGTAACCGATTTAAGATGTTAGCCAATGGATTTACGGTTACTAAAAGTTCTAATACTGGAAAATGGTTTTTATTTGAAACTAAAGATAATATAAAATTATTTGATTCTTTTAGTTTGGAGGAACCTTCGCTCCCCGTAGATTCTTTTGTATTACCGGATTATCAAATTAAGAATATACAAGGATTGCGTACTTGGCAAGTAGAATCTGCCGGAAAATTATGTGCAGCAATTAAGCATTGGGGCGCAGCCATTGATGGTAGCGATACTGGATGTCATGCTAAGGGTCAGCCAATTTTAATGGCTAATGGAACTATTAAAAAAGTTGAAGATATTATTGTTGGTGATATTATAATGGGATGGCAGGGACCTCAAATAGTAACAGAATTAAAACGTGGTCGACAGAGAATGGCTAAAATAATCCCTAAAAAAGGCAAATCTTTCATTGTAAATTTAGATCATATTTTAACTGTTGCATTGACCAACAGTTGTTCTAAAACACATAAAACTACGGGAGGGTATTGTTATGGTAGTATTGTGGACATTAAAGTTAAAGATTATCTTAAATTATGTAATGCTACTAAACATGCAATGAAATTATTCTCGGTTGCAGTAAATAATTGGGAGAGTAAAAATTTACCTTTTAGTCCATATTTTGTGGGTGCTTTACTCGGAGATGGAGGAATGTCAACACGATCTACAGTTACATTTACATCTAAAAAAAGTGTAATTTGGGAAATGATTTCCAATGAATGTAATGAAAATGGATGGAAACTTGGGACTACAAAAGAGAACATTACACGAAGAATAACTAATGCTCCAACATTATTTAAATGGTTAAGAGATAATAATTTGTTGCCAGTTTCATGTGCAAATAAATTTATTCCTCACAATTATAAAACGGGAAGTCAAGAGCAACGATTACAATTATTGGCCGGTTTGTTGGATACCGACGGTTATTATCATCGTAACAATGGATATGAAATAACATTAAAATCTTCTCGATTATCGGAAGATATAGTATTTGTTGCCCGATCCCTTGGATTATCAGCATATACTAACCCCTGTAAGAAAAAAAGTAGTACTGGAGTAATAGGAGATTATTTTAGAACATTTATAAGCGGAAATGTTGATATAATACCATGTCGGGTCGATTATAAAAAAGCGAAACCCAGAAGACAAAAGAAAGATGCTCTACGTCGGGGATTTAGAATTGAATTACTCGAAGAAGACGATTACTATGGGTTTTCCCTGGATGGAGATGGTAGATTTTTATTGGGGGATTTTACTGTAACACATAATACTGGTAAAACTTATTCTTCAATTGCAGTTGCTCGGGAATTAGATTTAAAAATTTGTGTAATATGTCCCAAATCAATTATTAATAAATGGAAACAAGTTATTACAGAACATTTTGGCCTTGGAGATAAATTAATTGATGTAACTAACTATGAAAAACTTATTCGAGGAAATAAGGATTCAAAAATTGGTTCGTTTGTATTGCATCGTCATGCTAGAGGTAAAAAATTTGAATGGAAACTCCCTAAAAAAACACTTATTATATGGGACGAAGCACATAAATTAAAAAACTGGAAAACTCAAAATGCAAAAAGATGTAATGATGCCATTGTAAAGGGCTATCCGATGTTATTTTGTTCGGCCACCTTAGCTACTAATCCATTAGAAATGAGAGCTATTGGTAAAGCAGTTAAGTTATTTACTGGTAGCCGATCTTATTATGATTGGGCATATAATAATGGTGTATATAAAGGAACATGGGGGTTGGAATTTAATAATGATAGAAGAGTACTTAAACGACTCAATCATCAATTATTTACCCAACGGGGAGTGCGGTTGAGGCGGGATAAAATACCCAATTTTCCAGTTAGCGAAATTAGTCCAGAAATATATGACATGGATTTACAAGATGTCAACAAGATCAATGAAATTTTTTGGGAAATGGAACGGGAACTTGAACTTGTTCGTCAGAGAGAAAAAGAAGATAAAAAAAGAGCCAATCAAGTAAATCAAGAATTACAAGAAATAGTAATTCAAATGCGAGCAAGACAAAAAACAGAATTAGTAAAAGTGCCCCTGTTTATAGAAATGATAGAAGAAGCTAAAGAAGAGGGGTTTTCAGTTGTAGTATTTGTTAATTTTACCGAAACTTTACAAGCAATGGCTAATCGTATTGGAACAACATGTATTTTTGATGGACAAATTCCAGATAAAGAGCGAGCAAAAAATGTGAAGTTATTTCAAGCGGATAAAGAACGAGTAATTATTGTCAATACTCAATCAGGAGGGACGGGATTAGATTTACATGATTTACATGGTAATTTTCCAAGATTAAGTTTAATTTCTCCTGCATATTCGGTTATCCTTATGAAACAAGCATTGGGCCGAGTTTGGAGAGATGGAGCTAAAACCAAAAGTCTTCAAAAAATTGTTTGCGTGGCAAATACAGTTGAAGAAAATGTATGTAAAAATTTGCAGAGAAAATTTAATAATTTGAGTTTATTGAATGATGGTGAATTGGATAAGTTAGATATACTTAGTGATAAAGATTTGGCATATTCGAGAAATTCAACAATAGATATATAAGGAGTTGATATGGAAAAGACTATGAAGCCATCAAAGTTTAAAAATATAGTAGTGCGTTTATCGGCGGATAATATATTAGAGTTTAAAGTAGATACTGATATTTTTGATGACCCTTTCATGGAAGCAGCAACTCGGGCAATAGAAAAATCTAAAAAATCTAAACATAGTATAGTACGAGCCATTACTGAATGTTGGGAGAAAAGATCGCCTAAAAAAGTTATTATGTATAATTCATATTGGATATTAGTTAATGCATCTTTATATTCGAAAGCCGAAATGCTGCGTGAAAAATTTAGAATGCAAACAAATTGTGATTTAGCAAAGGAGCCAATCCGTGGAGAACTTCCAGAATAATAATATTACATCTTCTATTTCCGTTGAAACTCCTAAATTAACATATGATACAACTGGAAATGATCGGGTATTAGCTATTATTTTAAAAAAACAAGAAGAATTAGAACGTGAACTGCACGATTTAAAAAATAAAAAAATATTAGAAGAAACTCAACTTCCAAAAGGAATATTAGAACAAAGCGGACATATTGTTCCTTATACTAAACGAGGAAAACGAGGAAGAGGTTATAGGCCCATTTTAAGATATGAAATTGAAGAAGCCATAAAACATTCGGGGTTTGGCGCTCAACAGGCCAAGTATTTAGGAGTACATATCGAAACATATAAAAAATATGCAAAGATGTATGGTCTGTGGAATCCTCAACCGAATTTAAAAGGGAAAACTCGCAATTTAAATCCAGATAGTGGGAAATATCCACTTAATCGAATACTGGCGGGAGATTTTAATGGACATCCTAAAGTTACAGATTGGATGGTTAAACGAAAACTATTAAAAACAAATATATTTCCTAAGTGTTGTGCTATATGTGGATATGATAAGAAAATTTTAGGAGGAACTTATCCAATTATATTATTAGATCATTTAGACGGTGATAGAAAAAATTTTAAGAAAGAAAATTTAAGATTTTTATGTTGGAATTGTACAGTAGAATGCGGACGGGGATACTGGTCACGAAAAATTAGTTTATTTGATCCACAATGTAAACCCCAGTGATATTTATTAATATGAAAAAACAACCAATTCATATTTTAAATCAAATGGGAGTTATCCCATCTTTTTCGGTTGCTAAAAAAATTACGGATGAAGAAATACAGAAATTTTTTAAGAAATGGGAAAAAATGGGAAAATCCGAAAAAGAATTGGAAGGAATGTTAAAAGAAAAAATATTAGGAGAAATTCATGAAGCATTATCGCAGGAAAAAATTCCTGGGTTATTACGACCGATTGATATAGCTAATGAATTAAATATAGATCCAAATATTATAAGAAACATGCCTGAACTTAATCGGCTGATTATGGTTATTGCTCATAAATTAACTGAAAAAAATTATGATAAAATGTCTTTGTGCTATTTTATTGGTAAGCTTGTTGATTTTTTGGGTTTACAAGAAGCCGACTTTGAGAGATTTCATCGACGGAATAATCAATCCAAAAAAAATGAGGAAGAGGAAGACGACGGCGATGACGACGATGAAGATGGAGTTGACCAGTTCAACTAATCAAAATTGGTGGGAAAGTGAATGGTATAAAGAATGGGAACAATCTACAAAAAGAAAGTATCATGGGAAACGAGATGGTGCTTGGTATTGTTATTATAATGAACGCCAAGAATTAGTTTATGTATATTTGAAAAAATTATAAATTATAAAATGAGTTATAGTATGAAAATTTTAAGTATTGATGAAGCCGAAAAGAAAGCTAAACAAAATACATCGATTATAATTACCGGAGTTACTGGACAAGATGGTAGTTTAATGACCGATTATTTACTTGCAAATACATCATTTATGATATTTGGAGGAGTTAGAAGGCTTAGTGTATCTAATCATAAAAATATATTGCATTTATCTGATAATGAACGATTTGAATGTATAAATTTTGATTTAACGGATGCACATGTAATAGAAAAGGCAATTTCTATAATTAAACCAGCATATTTTATTAATTTGGCAGCGCAGAGTTTTGTAAAATCATCTTGGGACTTCCCTGCCCAAACGTGGGCCGTAAATAGTACGGGGGTACTACATATATTAGAGGCGATTCATAGACATGTACCTACTTGCAGAGTGTACAATGCCGGTTCATCAGAAGAATTTGGAAATGTTCTGTATTCTCCACAAGATGAATTTCATTCGTTGCGTCCTCGCAGTCCGTATGGGGCAAGTAAAGCTGCGGCCCGACATTTAATTAAAGTTTATCGTGAATCTTATAAAATGTATGCTTTACAAGGTTGGTTATTTAATCATGAAGGAGTCCGTCGTGGTGAAGAATTTGTAACTAGAAAAATTACAAAATACGTGGCTAATTTTTCAAAGAAACTAAATAAAAATAATATAGAATCGATTAAAAGAATTCAACCGTTGGAATTAGGATATGTAAAAATTAAACGGGATTGGTCTGATGCCGAAGATTGTGTTGATGCAATATGGAGAATGTTAAATCAAGAAAAATATAATGAACAAATTAAAAATTTGGTGTCCTTTAGCCTTTCCAAATATGGTACTTTTTCGGCTGAACTCACCGAAAAGCTTTCTATGTTAATAAAAGAATATGTGGTTAGTTCGGGAGAAGATCATACTATTGATGAATTTGTACAAAAAGCATTTAAATATATTGGAATCGAAGGAAAATGGGAAGGTGAAGGAATTAATACTAAATTTATATATGAATCCGGCAGTTCGGCCATTCAACCGGGAACCGTGTTAGTAAAAATTAATACTGACTTTTATCGACCAGCCGAAGTAGAAAATCTGTGTGGAGATAGTTCGGCAATTAAACGAGATTTAAAATGGCAACCAAAAACTGCGTTTTCTCAGCTAATAGAAAAAATGGTTAAGAATGATCTTGAATTTTTAAAATTATAAAATGCCTCTTTCGTTGGTGCCATGATATTTATTGGCATGAAGATAGGTTCCCTACCGAACAAGCCGCTTATGATTATCAGCAAAAATGGATTACTATTTCACGAGAAAATGAGACCAGTCCACATGTCTCGATTTACGGATCGTGTGAGATACCTTAATTGGTTGTGGATTATGAGGGTTAATTAATAATTTTAGTCCAACTTCGGAATTGAGCCGATTTCCTTTTTTATTGTTAATTGCTTTTGACGTTAGTACAGTATTATCATACGTATCTTTTCCACCACGACTTAAAGGTACTACGTGGTCAATCGTAGCATGAGAAAAATCTAATTCTTCTCCTGTGTAAGCATTTATTCCATTATCACGAATGTATAATCCCTCTTTCGTCGGCTTTCCACGGAATTTCTTTTCGGGAATTTTGGCATAATTTTGTGCAATAACAACTGTAGGTACTCTGATTGTCATATGTGCGGAGGCTACGCTTAAATCCCACGGACGTACCGGAAGAGTTATCCATTCATTCCAATCGACAGGATTTACATATTCGTATGTTTCGAAATTAGGAGAACCATCATTATTGGTTTCATATACAATATCCATTGCTTTAATTACACCCGTAATTAAATCGCAGATAGTTTTACTAACCAGTTCAACCGCAACCGGCACCCAGTTTCGGTTTAATTTCAATACGATAGCTTTATTCGTTATATTTCTCATATTATGATATATATAGAAAAAATTTACAGATTTCTGTAATTTCCAATCTCTACTGTTTTACCATTCCATATCATCCAATGCATATTTCCTACTACTTCTAAACAAATGTTAGATGAAAGTTTAGGATTGTCAAGTACTCCCACGGGGGAGGACCCCCCACTGGGGGGGGTCCATTGACTTGCTTTATAATGTACTACCATCCCCGATTCCGATAAATAATTCCAATTTGGTTCTCCTAGTTGTGGAGAATGCCCCACAATTTGGTTAATTCCCGGTACACAAAGAAATTCCCGGTTGAAATCACACCATGTAATTCCGCCCACTTGAAAGGGGCCGTTTCGTGATTTTCCTGCGTTAAAAATCCAAGAATATTGATTATTGGCTATTTTATTAAGTCCAATTCTAATTTCTTGTTTTAACCAATTTGAAATATTTTCAATAAAATTTTTACGATCATTTTTTAATTGTAATATTTTATCAGGTACATTATTTCGATGTAATCCTGCATGTGTTAATAACCATCGATTATTTAAAAAATAAAACCATTTTAAATTATTCCAAATTTTATTTTCTGTTATATCTTGAATTAACCAATATTTCCATTGTTCATATCCAGTGCATTCCAATTTTTTATATGGAAAAGCATAATGAACATCATGGTTTCCAAATAGATGAATTCGATTAGGCATTTTCACCGAATGCACTAACCAGTCACAAGTATATTTTACTACTTCCGGAGTATCATCAATATTATCGAAATAATCCCCGAGAAAGATAACCTTATCTGCACCAACGGAACGGATTATTTTTTCTACTTCATCGACTTTATGATGAATATCCGGAATAATTAAAACAATTTCATTATTCATCCGAACATTATACAATGAACTACCCCTACGCTAAAGACGTAGGAGTTTTCTGGCGACTCAAAGATAAATGATAGATTATTAATATTATTTAAATGGATTAATAATAACCGATTTGTCTTTTTTCTCCCATCCTGCCGCCGCCATTTCTTCCTCGGTTACTACAGTTAAATCTTCCTTAGTAGTCATGAGCATGACTGTAATGTTTTTTTCCTTAAATGCGGGGCCATATGGTTGAAGAAGCTTCTGAAATGCGGGCGCTATCATCATTTTATGACCCGGAGTGGGAGCATCAACTTTAATAATCAGAATGCTGTTATTTTTAAGTTCATTAACATTAATAACGGTTACATTGTCCGTTGGCAAAGTAATTTCTTGGTTTAACTTTTCTGTTACATCATTGGTTACAGTTTTTTCTGAATTTGTATTTGTTTCATCACTCATATTTATTTTTCTTTTTCATTTTAGCACGATTCCATTTTATTCGGTTAAAATTTTCGTACCATCGTTTAAAATTATATCCCTTTCTTGGCACTTGGCCTTTTCCTGCACCTGTAGATTTTTTCTCAGACATATACTATTTAAAATCGGAAAACAAATTAAGTCTTGTATGATATTCTTTACGAATTACTTCTGTTATCAATTCTTCAAGCCGCCGTATTACACGTATATAACTTTTTATATCAGATTTAAGACGGATTCGCCGCCAAAATCCAGTAGCGGTTTGTAATTCTTCTTCGGCCTTTTTTATTAGGCCCCGAAGATATTCAATATCGCCCCTTAATTGTTCAACTCTCTTATCAAATTTATCGAAGATTTTTTTATCTCGGGCGTCCATTGCAAGTGACCATTGAAGTCCCGAGGAAATAGGATAGGGGTTTAGGTCGTTCATAATTTTATTATTCTTTAAGTTTGTTAATACGCATGTTTGTTCATAGTTTATTTACAAATATTACCGTGTCAAATTCGTCTTCGGTAGGACGTTGGTAACGAGACAACATTCGGTCAATGACTTCTTCTCCTACATTTCGCCCGCCGTTGGCTCCACGTCTTGCATTACGGTCCAAAAGAGTCTGTTTGTCACATTCAAAAACGACGGCAATTGTTTCTGCTCCCCGAGTTCGGGCAATGCTAATAAAATCTTTTCGAGTTTTTGGATACATATTAGTTGCATCAAAAATGACGCTATTTTTTTCATCCAATGCTTGTCGCATTTGACTTCGGGCCATTTCAAATGCATGAGCCGAAACGGATTGGTCATTGGAATCACCGGACAATGCCCTACGGTTATCGTCGGGGCAAATTCTAACAATAGGTCCTTTATTATTTTTAATCATATTTTTGGCATGGGTCGTTTTTCCACTACCAGGTGCCCCAATCATAATCCACGCCTTCAAGGAAGTCAAGTCCTTATTTTGTTTATCGGCACCTGCTTTAAATTCCATTTCTATATTTTTAGCTCCCACGGGATTAAGAGTATGAATGTAATATTCAGGAAATGGCAAATTAAAATCTAAGCAATATTGGACTAACCATTTAGCAGCGTCATACCCCGTTTTTACAGTAAATGTTTGATAAGGAATAATATCGTTATTTTCTTCCGTTCCAGATAAAATAGTATTTATTACAGCATAATGCTCATTAGAAAGATCATGGTCAAAAGCTACTATTTCAGGAAGTCCCCGTTCTTTAATACATTCAACAAATTCATTATATGAACGTACTATAGTCCAACTGACAGACGGCAATTTGACCCATGTAATATCATTGGGTATGCGAATATCATCTAAAAATAAATTGTAATTCATAACTATTTATATATAACTAGCTCTCTTTATATTTTTCGTTAATAATTTTTCCACTCCAGAATTTTTCTAATACTTCACTTCTAAAGTTTTCTTTTGGTCTTACGACAATGCCTTCGGCGGGACCGCCCGTTGGATATTGTAATTCATTGGCTAAATTAACCAATTCATCAATATTATATCCAAATGCGTTTCCTTCATTTACCAACGTAACCATTGGCAAGTCAAATTCATCGCAAAATTTAACCATTTGCTCGTAATCAAAATAAATACGTTCTGTAATATCAAAAATGTTGAAAATATGCAATTCCAAATCTTTTAATCCGAGGCGGTTTTGCTGTATTTGTGGCCCACAAACTTCACCTTGAATTGCTATACTCCGATTTGGAAAGGCTTTTCTTAGTATATTTTCTAAATCATATTTTCGGGCAATTCGCCAGAATCCGTTGGTATCACTAGGTTTTAGCCAAATTTTCCGGCTGCACACACCAAATTCTGAACCATGTAGGAAGAAAGTTCCACTACACCCATCATCTTTACGAGTGATATAATATGGTCGTCCCCACATTTCTTCTAATGCTTTGGGATAAGACCGTAAATTATCTTCATCTGTCATGATTATGAATCCAGGCAAAATTCCATAGGCCATTCCTGACAATTGGACTGGAAGGGGTTTTTCATATTTTCTAACGCCAATCCATTTTGTGACATCAGTTCCTTCTGCGATAGGACCTTTTAAGTCATAATCAAAATTTGGAAGTATAGATAGCGGAAATACAATACCTGCCGATTCTTTTCCTCGCAATTTAATTGACCGGATTCGAAAATTTTTGTTTCTCAAAAATTCAAATTCGGGCCGTTCAGGTAATACGGCATCGATAGCAATATATACAACCAAGTCATTTTCCTTAAACTCTCCCCGCTTGGTAATAACTTGCCAACCTAAAACTTTTGCCACATCCAGTGAATCGGCATTAGAATGGGGTTGCACGTCATATATTCGTTGAATTGTTGCTAAATTTTCGTCATTCATAATTTTCTATCCATCAGGATATGCCACATTGTACCTATTCCCGGCAAAAAGTCAATCTCATTATAGAGATTTTATTTTACCGTTTTTTTAGTGCAATAGAAATTATCCTAAGTTTATAATAAATATACCGCACTTTTAAAAAAAGTCAAGAGGGGTTTTCTTTGAAAAATTATATAAAAAGTTGACGGTAAAAAAGAAATGTGATAAAGTATGCAATAATATGAGTGATAATGTTTTGAGAATTCCTTCATGGGATGAACAATTTCTACACGATGTTTATTGGTGGGCAAGACGTTCTAAAGACCCCCGAACAAAAATCGGGGCGGTTTTAGTTAAACCTGATGGAAGAATTCCTTTTTCACATGCTTACAATGGATTTGCTAGAAAAGTAAATGACGAAGATGGATTCCGGTGGAAAAGTCCAGAAAAATATGAATGGGTTGTTCATGCCGAAGAAAATGCTATTCTTAATTGTGCCCGAGAGGGGCACTGTTCAAAGGGTGCTATACTTTATACTCAAGGAATTCCGTGTACTAGATGTACAGATGCTTGTATTCAGGGAGGAATTTCAGAAATAGTAGTGCATAAACAATGGCAAATATATGAAAAAGAATTGGGATGGGATAAATGGATTGATTCAGCCAAGCGTTCTGAAATAAAACTTGCCGAAGCCGGAATTAAAGTTCGTGTTTTTGATGGAATTCTAGGAGTAAAAGCAATGTTAGCTGGACATATTATTGAAGTATAAAGATTTTAATCGCAGTAAATATATTAATAAACAAATTATGAAAATATCTATAGATCAAATTGAAGCGACATTATTGGAACGTAAAATTGAACCCGTGAAGGTTCAAGAAATTATACGTGAACTTACTAAAGCTGCTCAGGAAGAAGCCGAAGAACGGCGAGAAAATGCTAGTCCTAAACAAAAATGGGAACATATTATTATTGTCAGTGACCCCGACCAAAAATTGGATGAGAATTTTACCGGATGGGTGGTGCAACAAAAAGAAGGTGAAGATGCTGGGGAAATCATATCAAAGCTAACAGATGCAGCTAGAAATCAAAATGAAATGGCAAAAAGAAAGAAGATGGTAATTAAAACCTTTGGTGAAATTTTCGAATTTCTTAAATCAAAATGGATTAAAGATGAAGGATTAAGAATTAAAACAAAAATTCCCGTTAGAGTATTAACCATTAACAATAATTCATTGTAATTAATACTATTTATATCTGCCCCCGATTATTCGGGGGCTTTTTTTTGTATAAATTGAGGATTTTTATAAATTTTGATATATTTATATGCAGTATTATGAATGATCCTGAAATTTATCTTATTGAACCATATAATGCTTATTTGCCTAAAAGAAAACGGCACTGGCATGATATTGTAGCCGAACAAGAATTGTATGCAAGAATTTTAGCGGAAGCTAATCGTAATGCAACGTTGGCACCTAATATGCCAGATCAAGCAATGCCCCCGATACAACCTATTCCTCCGGCGGCGGGTGGAGGATCACCAGCGCCGGAGTTTTTTACTCCCGATATGGATGCAGAGTTTGACTTTATCCAATCGATTGATACAGGATCGGCCCCAGCATTAGTCACATTTAATTTTAGTGGAGATTCAATATTTCGAGAAGTTGGTTCATTAAATGTAGAATGGGATTTTGGCGATGGCACTGTAGGTACAGGATTTGATGTACAACATTGGTTTAATACTACTGGAAGCAATGCAAATAATGAATTTGATGTAACTATGTCGGTATATGCTAAAGTAGATCTTTCAAAATCTGCTTCGGTAGAAAAAACTATACAAATCAATCCGCCAACTGTTGTTGCGGCATTTACTCTTGGTTCTCCTGCCACATTAACTGGAAATTATTATACGGCTTCGGCGGGACAATCTATTCCATTTATAAATGGAACAGTAACTAATAATCCGTTAAATCCAATTACTTATTTATGGAATTTCGGAAGTGGTTCGGAACCAGATACAAGTAATGCAGTTAATCCTCACTATTCATATGCAGATGCAGGAGATTATACGGTGACATTACAAGCCACGGGGTCATTTGGGATAATGAGTGCCGGAACTCGAAAAATCCAAATTGTAGAAGCCGAAGAAAACGGCAACGGTGAAGAAAATGGCAACCCCGTTCATCCGCCGCCCAGCGGCGCAGCGCCCTGATGCCGAAGAAAACGGCAACGGTGAAGAAAATGGCAACGGTGAGGAAAATGGTAATGGGGAAGAAATCGGCAATGGAGAGGATTTAGGAAAGCCGAAAAATGTATCTGCTAGAACTCCCGAATTTTACATCGATTTGGGTGGTGAATCTTCTGTATATGACGGGGGCATTATCGATCTTGGAGAGGGAGTAGATACAATTGCACCGCAGGATTTTGTAATAAGGAGTACGGACTTTCCGATGACAATTATAAAAATAGAATTTGTCGGTGAAAATTCCGAAGATTTTGACTTGGCTCTTCCAAATGGACAGGATCCATCAGATATGGAATATGAAATGACTGCCGAAGGATATACGATTACAATTGGTGCTTCACTTAATGAAGGCCCGGAAGGAAAAACTACTACTTTAATAATTACTCCAGCGGTAGGAGAACCTTTTTCTGTAACAATAACTGCAACTTTTCAACAAGAATAATATATGACTGATACAAAAGTAATTATAAACTGGACTTATGATGGTAATTCACATGATGGGTTTAAGCTACTCCGTTCAACCGATGGCGGTAGTACTTGGCCTGTTACTATTGATATTTCGGAACCTACCGATAGAACATATGAAGATAATGATATATTGTTAGGAGAAACTTATCATTATAAATTAGCCGCTTATAAAGGTGAAACTACTGGGAATTATAGTGATCCTGTCCAAGTAACTATTACAATTAATGTAAATACTCTTACATTTACTGTAACCGCACAACCAGATACTAAAGAATTTGACGGCAATACGGATTCTTCTAAATCGCCAATTGTAGTAGGGAAATTTTATAAAGGAGATTCGGGTACTTTTTCTCAACATTTTGATAGTCCAAAAATTAGTGAATATGCTAATATAACTCCAACCAGTTCAATAAACAATATATCTGAAAAAGAATATGATTGTGAATTTATAGATGCTGAGGGTGAAATTACTTGGGATAGAGGAAATAGTACAGATATTATTGTTGTGCCAACTGATTTAAATATGTTACTGGGCGAAGGAGATCCTGAAGTTGGGATTGGAAATGAATTTCGAATGACTTATGGAACTAAATTTGTTGCCTTTAGTACTGCAACTGTTGAGGAATCTGAAGTTACATATATGTTAACTTCTTCCAATGCAATAGATTGGGGAATTGGATATGAATTGGATAAGGAAATTTATCCCCAACAAGTTTTATTTACTGGACCTCATGGATTTATCTTTAAGTCGCCAGAAAACTCCTACGTCTTTAGCGTAGGAGATGAATGGAGAAAATTATCCCCGGCTCTCAATATACATTCTGATTGTTTCCGAAGATACATCACCAGTTGAGCAGACTTGGAACGTGATGCTGTGTGATACCTTTTTAATCGTTTTCTCTTTCTCCCTAATATGTATATTCCAGAAACACAAAGAGAATAAATATATTAAGTGAAACAGGACTATACATTTAAGATGAGATTGTTTCCTAACAAGGAACAAGAAGTCCTGTTGTCCAAACACTTCGGAAGCATCCGATGGACCTACAACCATTTTTTGGATAGACGGACCAAGTTCTATCTGGAAGCGAAAGAGAAACAACTTGCCAAGAAAACATTAACTTATGTGGATATGGCAAAGGAACTGACGAAGATTAAGGAACAACCTGAAACTGAATGGTTGAATGAGTGTAATGCCCAATCTCTCCAACATGCCATTAAACATCTGGACGGAGCATATAATCGTTTCTTTAAGAAACTTGCGAAATTTCCAAGATTTAAGTCCAAGAAGAATAAGCAGTCATTTCGTGTCCCCCAATTCGTAGTAGTAAGCGAAGAAAGGATATACTTCCCAAAGTTTAAGGAAGGTATAAAGATTGACCAGCATCGTGAAGTAGAAGGTGAGATTAACTATGCTACCATCATCAAGAATAAGGCGGGTCAGTATTATGCTTGTATTGGAGTCACCAGAGACATTGAGAAGAAACCGAAAGCAGATAAGACCATTGGGATTGACTTGGGCATTAAGTCATTAGTGACATGCTCCGATGGGCAGCGATTTGAAAACATTAAGACCACCAAAAAGTATGCGAAACTATTAAGAATAAGACAGAAAGCGTTGAGTCGTTCCAAGAAAGGCTCCAATGGCAGAAACAAAGCACGATTGAAGGTTGGCAAGGTCCAAGTGAAGATTGCCAACATTCGTCATAATCATCTTCACCAAATAACGTCCAAACTCATTAACGAAAACCAAGCGATTTGTTTGGAAGATTTAGGTGTTAAAAATATGATGGCAAATCATTGTTTGTCCAAATCCATTGGAGATGCTTCTTGGGGAGAACTGGTGAGGCAACTAACCTATAAGGCAGATTGGTATGGAAGGAGACTTGTGAAGATTGATAGGTTCTTTCCGTCATCCAAAACCTGCTCTCATTGTGGATTTGTGAATGACAATCTCTCATTGAACATGAGAGAATGGGATTGTCCACGATGCCAACGGAAATTGGATAGAGATTGGAATGCTTCACAAAACATCCTGAGACAAGGATTGAATTTAACCGTAGGAACTACGGAGTTAGTGGCTTGTCCTGACATAAGACCCGTTAGAAATAATGGGCAGTTGGTTGGAGCCGAAACCCCTACGTCTTTAGCGTAGGGGTAGTTCATAATAAAATTATCCGCATTTACTATGACCGCATTCGGTGCAAGTTGAACAGCCTTCGATATATACGAGATCCTTCCCACAATTCGGACACTTTTGGCCTGTTATTTGTGTACCATCAATAATATATTTTTTTAAACATCTGGCTGCGGCTGCTCCCATTGAAGTAATATCGCTCTGAGCCTTTTGTAATTGTTCAACAACAAATTGTATGGGAATTCCGTGTCGCATGGCCATAGACGCCATTCTAAACAATATTTGTTCGGTGGGAGTAAATTGTTTAGAAAAATCTTCTATAACAACATCTCCAATTTCCAAAGCATATTGTCCTCGCTTCACTTTAGTTATTTTACCTTTTTTATTAGTAAATTTAAACCCAAATCCATTTACATGCCCACCAAAAATTTCATATGGTTGATTATTTTGAAGTCCCACAACAATAACAAATTTTTCTCCTTTAACCGAAACTACATAAATATCTGCATCTAAAGATGATGGGCGTTTGGGATAATCGAATGCTTTTGGTGTAATATTTTCTCGGGAAAGGTTTAATTCTTTCAATTCTTCATCAGAAAAATTCTGGTGATGTATTCCTATACCTTCATCTTTTAATTTAAATGCTAATGCTTTAAATGGGATACTGGAAACAACTCCATACATCTTTTTATCTGGAAACGCCGCAATGGACTTTACTTCTTTTTTATGTGCTTCCAGAATAAAATTATAAACATCTTTCCAAGTTGAACCAATAGGAAGCATATATGTCACCGAAATAGAACTATCTATCCATTTCATCACCTGTGACATTAATTGCAATTTGTCCATTGGATTAATTTCCGTGGATTCTTTAAATTTAAAATTATGCCGGTGTTCATCAATAAATTTAGCTATTGGTATTCCTTTAGAACCCTTCCAATCGTCCCGAATTGAATCACAATCCATAGGAATTGGATAACCTGCTTGAGCAAACATTTCTTTTATGACCCGAGGCACACAAAAATAATATTCATATTTTCCCGCCATGCGGGTTCGTTTCCAAAAATACATGAAAAATGCTGGTTCAATACCATATGATAATATAAAATCACGGAACATTAAAGAAATTGTATTATGATTAATTAATCCGTTTGATGTTATATATGTATGATTTTCCGACGAAACTTCAATATCATATGTTTGCATCTTTTCACGGTAAACCCTTTTTACTTTCGATGTAACATAATTTTCTAATTTAAAAGGAAAATAAGAAGATAAATCGATATATTTCCCAATTTCATTTAATGTATCACGATTTATAAAAATATAATTTTTATCTTTATTATTACAAATAAATGTTGTTAATTTAGAATATAATTTGGATTTTGATGTAATAATTGATGACAATTTTGATTGTATATTTTTTGCTAGTGAAATATTAATGTAAATTTTTTCTCTATCTATTTCATATTCAAATTCATTTAATAATTGATTTTTTCGATTGCTTATAAAGCCGATTATATTCCGGAATTTTAATTTATCGTTTTTAAAGCGAATTGTTACCCGGTACATTTTATTATTAAATCCTGCATTGAGTTTATCTATTTCTCCTAGATACGACTGAATTCCTAAATACATCAATAATTCTTGAACTTCAGCCGTTATATGTTTATATTTTGAGTATAATGAAATACATCCTTCAGATATATCGCCATCCGATTCAAACAATCCTCTTAAATATGCTGCAATAACAGACTTTTTTGATCGAAAAATTGCTTCCGGAATATGATACACATGTGATTTTCCATCTTTAATTGTTGAAATTTTTTTCTTTTTTTCTAATCCATTATTTATTAAATAATTTCCAAGGTTAATAGAATGTGTTGTTATTTCATATATCCTCTTATTTTTATTAAAACTGCAATTACAATTTAATGAAAATAAATTTCGAGTTAAATCAATAATATAATCTGCTAAATCCTTGTCTTCAGAAAATACGGGAAATCTAATCCCATCTACTATTCCCGATTCACTCCTAAATTTTATACTGCCATCTCCGGTAAATAATCCAATATATTCGGCCAATTGTTCATCTAATACCGTCGGCAATGTTATGGAGGATATATTATGATGTTCACTAACTAATTTATTATTTAATTTTACGTAATCAGAGCGATCATTGTCAGCGCCCAAATATGATATTACAATATCTCCAACAATGATGTCAGGAGAATATTTCCATTCATATATTTCATCATTTAATACCCGAATTCTATGCGTAGAAGAATTTTTTGCTATTCTTCCGTCTTCTAATTCAATTACATAACCATCTACTACCCCATTATTATAATATTTTATAATATTTGTATTTCCTTTTTCATCAGAAACTTGAATATTATCAATTATGTCTAAAAATTCATTTTCATTTGGATGATTACTTACTAAATTTTTTATTTTAATAAGTCCCAAATTAGTAACTATTCTGGTATTTTCTTCTATACAACCCGTTGGCGCTATAGAACTAACTGTAACATTTCGAGCATGATTTCCTTTAAGAACGGGAACTTTATATTCCGAATTTAATTTTTCCGATTCTTTTATAATCCGAGAAACAAATGGGGCACTTTTCCATTTATCTTTATTAAATAATCCAAAATCCCCCTTTTCGGCCCCAAGTTCTTCAGTGCTAATATATAACCAATAATTAAACCATTTAATAAATTCTTCTATCGAATCATTTCCATCTTTAGAACCATATACCAATCCCTTTTTAAATAGCCACGCCGCAATATTAGTTACCCCCGCCCCCGTGCGCCTTAGTTTTTTAATAGCCAATTCTTGATGAGGAGTTGCATAAGTCTTATAAACCAATTCACATTCATTAACATTATCTAAAAACCGATTGATTGATTTAGAAATCTTTTCTAATTGTTTTATGTAATCTTTTTCTTCCGTTGAAAATTTTCCACAATTAATCGATGCCAATACACAAAGAGATTCTCGTGAAAGATATTGTTCTGAACATGCGTTGGTTCCGATAATTCTTGAATCATATTCATCCGCTGGATCGTACATTGCATCCGAATTGCTATATTTTCGGGCAACATCGATATTCTGAATTCCTGGCTCTGCATTTTGATGCATGTTTTTTGCAATTAATTCCATTAATTTCCGAGCCTTTACAGTTTTAGTAAATACTTCTTTTTTTCTATCATGAGTAGCTATTTTATAATATCTTCCCGTTTCTTTTTCCTTAGTTGTAAACATATCAATACTATGCACATCAACATAAACTTTATCACCCTTTTTTAAAGGAGGAATAACAAATTTTAATTCCCAATCTTCATCATTTTCGATGGCCTTATAAAATTTTTCTGTACATTGTACACTAATATTGGCATTTTGAATTTTTGTATAATCCGATTTTATTTGTATAAATTCTTCAACGTCTGGATGGTCACACGAAATGCTAAACAACATTGCGGGAATTCTTCCGCTATTTTTTAATAAAATCGATTGGGCACAAAATAAATGATCGTCCGAATCCACCGTAATATCATATGTAATACTTTCTCCATTTTTAATAACCGACTCCACTTTTTGAATGTAAAGATCACAAATAGAATTGGTATATTTAATATATTTGCTATCGGAAAAAGGATCTTTTTCATTTATATCACGAAATAAATTGGGATTTATATTTAAAGATTTAGCTCGAAATGGAGTTTTAAGTCTATCATATTTCCCCATCAAATTTCCTTGTTGGATTTTTATAGAATCTATTTCGGAAATTTTTTCTAACGATGCTTTCCCAACCGCCGACAAATTAAAACATGGTTCATATCCCGGTCGAATTTTTTTTCTTAACTTCATTACATATCCAAATTTTTGCAAATGAAGTTTCAAATTATATAAAAAATCGCCATCAACTAATGAAAGACATATGTTTCTTTTAGTAATAGAATTATAACCATCGCCATCAAATAATCCTGCAAAAAATGATTCCAAATTAGATTGATTACAATTTGTAAAAATTTTAGGAAACCCTAGATTTTTCGTCGTTCCTTTTAAACATTCTATATGTTTAAAAAAGTTATAAAACCATTTCCCAAGTATTATTCTTGTACAATCTTCCGAAGTACTATTCCGCTCTCCTACTTTAATATTAATTCCACATTCACCTACATTACATCCAAATACAATTTTAATACATGCATTAAATTTATCCAATATTTCAGGCCAATTATTAGAAAATGCTATTTCGATAGTTTCATTATATACACATCCATCTCCATAAATAATTCCTAAAATATAAGATAATTCGGGAGTTAATATCGTTGGAATTTTTTCGGGAATAAAAAGTCGGTTACTATTATTATATTCGCTTAATTCATATTTAAAATGGTCAAATGTAATATTATCTACAAATTTCCTGGTTCCATTAAATCTTTTACAAATAACATAATCACCCGGAGATATTTCTCCCATTTTCTTTTCTATATGTGCATCATTTTTCAAATCATAAACTAATATTTTATGATCGAGGCTGGCATCTATATAATCACCATATTCCAAATTTAATCTAAATATTTCTTTTTGTGGATTTTTAAACCAATTAATAATTTTAACTATTCCATCTTTACCTATTATATTTCCATCGTAATTTGTTTCAACGATTTCTTTAATTGTTTTATATCCATGCTCTGTTAAAATATTTGTATTGGGATGTAAACATTGTCCTACATAATATCCTATTTTATCAGTATATTCCATCCAGTGCACTGCGCCCGTCGATTGATTTGCCGAATTTGATACCCTTGTACCCCGTGGGCGCAATCTTGAAAAATCGGTGCCCAATCCTTGCCGATAAGCCGCACATTTAGCAATAGTATAGGACGAATTCCTTATGATAGCTTCTAAACTGTCCCATTCCTCTCCATCTCGATTTTTTCCTAAAGACGTAGCCGTGCAATTAGCTAAACTAATTTTTCTGCCCGATCCGGCTCCTTGCATGATAGATCCGGCGGGATGCCACCAATCATTAAAAATTTCGTCAAACCAACGGTTACTCCAATATTCTCGTAATTCTTGGGTGGATTCTACTGAAGCAATAAAATCGCAAACCCTTTTTACAGCTTGCACATAAGTTTCTTCAGGAGAAGCGGCATATTTCTTTTCAAATGCATCTATTGAAAATTGGTTTCCTTGAAAATATTCTTTCGTTGATAAATCTTTTACATCTTCAAATTTTGTTACATTTTCTTCCATATCTTCTTAAAATCTATTTCGTGTCATCTTGTATAAGTAGATAATTTTAATCCTAAAAGACCCCAATAAAAAATTTTATTTTTAAACTTTTTTAAGCACATAAATATATTTACGGACTATCGTTCGGAGAATTGTTACGAACCTTTTTCCATGCCTTTTGAAGCAATTCTCTTTCCCGTTCTTGTTCTTCTTTGTAACTACTTATAAGCTCCATTCCTTCAATAGAATCTTTGTCAAATATCTCAATGTTTCCTATTGAAGTATCAAATCGACATATATACCAAAATCCATCTGGACCAAATCTGTTTTTCATTACAGAAAGTCGTGCGGTTCCTTGTCGTTTATCAAAATCGTTACGAGCCAATGCCATAATAAAATCTCCAATCATAATTTTTTGAAAACTATCCGCAACATTTGTTGCACCAATAACGTCTTCTTCATGTGCTGATCGATTTGCTTGGGATGCTGTCCATCCAGGAACTTGTAATTCTCCCAATATTCCCCTCAATTCCGTATATACGTTTCCCGAATCGATATAAGTGTTCGACCCTTTTTCTGTTTGCAGGGGTCGCATCAAATCGGCATAATCAACAATTACCATATCAATCTTAATTCCATGTAAAAGTTGCAAACGATCAATGTGCATTTTTAACGATGCAGCCGTAACAGTTCGGGTTGGAAAATATTTTACATATAACTTTCCGAGTCCCTTTGATTTTAATTCTTTAATTTTTTCCTTGACAACATCTGTATTTTTTCGAACGTCTTGAAATGGAATTCTTGTAAAAATAGAATCATATCTCAATCCTACATACATCTCATTAAGTTCCATTGTAAAATGCATTACATTTTTTCCTTGTTTCATAGCCTCCGACCCCAATCTTGCTAGAAACCAAGATTTCCCCGCCCCCGGTGGTGCAACCACAAATCCAAGATCTCCCTTTCCTAATCCTCCGTCTAAATGTAAATCTATTATATCCCAATTTGTGCGAATACATTCTCGTGCCATTGCAGAATGTCGAGCGTCAACATCATCTAAATATTCATGCCCCAATTTTCTTTCCAGCCCGGCTTTTGATGCCTCATTAATTACTTGCCAAATTTTGTCATATTTTCCCTCTTTCAAATACAAATGAGATTCCCAAATGGCATTTCTTAATTTCTGATTTCTACAAAATTCAAGAAATATCTTTTTTGTATAATCTAAATCCTTATGAGACATATACTGGTATGTCTCTTTTAAATGATCAAGAATGGTTGATTTTAATACTTCATCCTGAATCTTTTCCATTTCTACTTTAAACACTTCTTTTGTGGGAGCGCTTCTATAGTTAGGAAAATATTCTAAAATTATTTTAATTATCCATCGGTGAGCATCGGCCTCAAAATATTCAGCGTTAATTATATCTATTGTTCTTTCAATAAATTCACGATCAGTTAAAAGCGCCGATATACATTTAGATTGGAAAGTTTTTCCATATTTCTTTAACGTGTCAATTTCCTTTGTATGATCTTCCATATTTTTCTTCTTTCGTTCAAATACTATATCACATTTTATTGCAATTGAAAACTTATTATATTTTGTTTGAATTTTTATTTTAAAAAAAGTTGCTTTTGTTGTAATTCCTGATATATTATATCAGTAGGCTGAAATCGGCTGTAGGGCCGCCAAGGCTTTAGAACCTCAACTAAAGAAAGGTAAATTATATGTCTTATAGAATAAATATACTTGTCAACGGTTCTCGTTGTAAACAATATCAACATGACGGAAAAACTTTCATCGAAGCCAAATCGGGTTCGGAATATGTCATTGAAATTAAAAACAATACGGAAAATAGAATTTTGGCCGTATGTTCTGTAGATGGGCTTGACGTTTTGAATGGGAAGCCCGCTCGCTCGGATAATCCGGGGTATGTTATTAATAGATATTGCAGCGTTAAAATTGACGGATTCCGAGTTTCCGATTCTAAAGTTGCTAAATTTGTATTCGGATCTAAAGAAGATTCGTATGCCGCTATAAAAGAAACGGAAGAAAACGAAGAAGGACTTCAAAAAAATGTTGGTGTTATTGGTGTAGTAATTCATAAAGAAGATATACCAGTACTTAAAAAATATAAAAAATGCGAAAATCATGAACATCTTCATCACCATTATCATTTTCACCGTCGTCGATATCCATATCCGACATATCCTCCATATTGGCCAGAACCATATAAACCTTACTGGGAAACTCCATTATTATGTAGCACTGATACATCACATAAATCGCCCAAGTCTTCTGACTTAATGTGCCACGCCCAATATACTTCGGAGGTTCAATATACTTCAGAGGTTCAAGAAAACTCCCCTGAATTATTTGACCTTGGCACCAAATGGGGAGGCGCAGAAGAATCCAATGTTGTTGTAGTCAAATTTAAGCCCGGCAACGTTGATTTTGTCTCCTCGATTTTTTATGCCAGCCGAGAAAGTTTAATCAAAATGGGAGTTCCTTTAACTTCCGAAAAACAAATAAGCTTTCCCGAGCCATTTGTCGATAAAAAATATGCTAAACCTCCAAAAAATTGGAATGGATAATAAATAACGAATCTAAGGCCCCTCAATTTGAGGGGACCTTTTTATTATATTTCTTTAACACCCAAATTTTCATTGTGGGTTATATCTTCATAATATAATTCCTTTTTAATTCCAATTACATCTTCCGGTAAAAATTCTTCCATACATTCTTGATTAATTTGCTTTCGTAACATCTGTCGATCTATATGCCGACGCTTTCTAGTTTCTAATTTTCTCATTTTTGAATTCATAATTAATCCTTTCTGAATTTCAATTTATTCATACCGTAAAAGATACGGAACTTTACTTATATCATATTTGGTAGATATATCTTTTCGATGAACTACCCCTACGCTAAAGA
>Ga0208824_1000143_pt1 | contig 82288 bp, 65 predicted proteins | sample AD_JPNTR3_MetaG_FD_184447 | JGI IMG/M metagenome (GOLD analysis project Ga0208824, IMG submission 184447) | Active sludge microbial communities of municipal wastewater-treating anaerobic digesters from Japan - AD_JPNTR3_MetaG (SPAdes) (version 2) | ecosystem: Engineered > Bioreactor > Anaerobic...
TGTGGTGAGCCGCCGCAAATTCACCTCACTCCGTCGCCTACGGCTCCTACATGAGGTGAATTTGCCATTATCTGCTTAACATCTTATTTTTTGAGGGTTAGTGTCCAAGATCATTGACAAGTGTACAAAAATTTTCAAAAAATACTTGCAATTTTCTCAGAATGGTATATAATAGTATATGCAAAATATTTTTGGAAAGGAATTTCATTTATGATCATTTTAGTTGTAAACGCAGGAAGCTCCTCACTGAAGTACCAGCTCATCAACATGGAGGATGAGAGCGTTATCGCTAAGGGCAACTGCGACCGTATCGGCATTGACGGCCATATCAACCACAAGACTGCTGACGGCAGAGTTCTTGACGAGGACTGTGCATTCCCTACTCACACTGAGGCTTTCATGAAGCTGGTCGAGGCTCTTACTACCGGCGATGCTAAGGTAATCGACAGCATGGACGAGATCTCAGCTGTTGGCCACCGTATCGTACAGGGTGCTGATGTTTTCGACAAGTCCGTTCTCGTAACTGACGAGGTCATCGACAAGATCGACGAGCTCCGTGAGCTTGCTCCCGTACATAACCACGCTCATGCTCTGGCACTGAGAGCCTGCAAGAGCGTTATCCCTGCAAACGTTCCTCAGGTAGTTGTTTTCGATACAGCTTTCCACCAGACAATGCCCCCCAAGGCCTTCATGTTCGGTCTTCCCTACGATGACTATGAGACTCTCCACGTTAGAAAGTACGGCTTCCACGGTACTTCTCACAGATTTGTTTCCAAGGCTCTGGCTGAGGCTATGGGCAAGGACGTTAAGGACCTGAAGATCGTTTCATGTCACCTTGGCAACGGCTCATCTATCACTGCTGTTGACGGCGGCAAGAGCGTTGATACCTCCATGGGCTTCACTCCTCTTGACGGCGTTGTTATGGGAACAAGAACTGGTGCTGTTGATCCTTCTGCTGTTACATTCGTTGCTGACAAGCACGGCTTCACTCCCGCACAGATGAGCGAGTACATGAACAAGAAGTCAGGTTTCCTGGGAGTTTCAGGCGTTGGCTCTGACAACCGTGATATCCAGGAGGCTGCTAACCACGGCAACAAGAGAGCTGAGCTGGTTTCCGAGATGCTCACATACGAGATCAAGAAGTACATCGGCTCCTACGCTGCTGCTATGAACGGCATCGACGCTATCCTCTTCACAGGTGGTATCGGTGAGAATTCATGGGAAGTCAGAGAGGCTGTCTGCGAGGATATGGACTACTTCGGCATCAAGATCGATAAGGAGCTGAACAGATCCATCAGAGGCAAGCTCACAAAGCTGTCCACTCCTGACTCAAAGATCGAGGTTTGGATCGTTCCTACAAACGAGGAGCTCCTCATCGCAAGAGATACTCTTGAGCTCATCAGCAAGTAATAACGCATTATAATAAGTATAATGGATGCTCTGCATTCATTATACCACAATTGAACTTGTATTGCAAGAAGAGCCGTCCGAAAGGGCGGCTCTTTTTTTACGTTAACAGCTCTTTCCAGCCAAGGATCCTTTGCTTCATCTCGTCAACTGCAAGTATGCCGTAGGCAAAGCCTTTGCGCACCAGCTCCTCCGGGACGTACTGGTCGTATTTCTCGAAAAGCGGCACCTCCCCGGGGTAGACAAGCTCCAGCGGGTCGAATTCCTTCTCGGCCTCTTCTATGATGACCTTCAGGAATTCCTCCGGGCTCAGCTTCATGGTGAACTGTATGAAATAGGGACGTGAGGAGTTGAGACCTTTAAGGCCCAGCCGCTCTCCGCAGCGGATCTTCAGGAAGCGCTCCATTGCCAGAAATGCGTAAGAGCCCAGCCAGGGCAGCAGGCACCACATCGTCCCTCCCAGACAGATCAGCGGTGCTTCCGTAAGGCCGGAATTTCGAGCAACTCCCCTTGCCTGATCCAGCCTAAGAACTGCATTTTTCATCAGGTACGGGTAGCTTTTCTCCTCCCGGAGCACCTGCCTCATGCGCTCTAGGATCTTAGTGTTGATGTCGCCGGGACAGTCGCCGAAATAGGCCGGCACCTTGCCCTTGATCTGCTCAACATAGACCTGCCGGCGCTTGTGGTCCAGCTCCTCCACCACCCAGACGTGTCCGGCGATAGCCACCTTCTCACCCACCGGCGGCGGCATGACGATAGTGCCAAGCTCCTGAGAATTCCACCGAACGGTGTACTCCTCGTTCTCCTGGAAAACAGCGTAGAACTTGAAGCTGTTCACTATCCGCTCTCCGGCGAGCCCCACGATCAGGCCGCCCTCCTCGGTGCGCTGTATGTGCTCGGTCTCCAGCAAATGCCGCAGCAGCACCTTGTAGTCCTCCTGAGTGATACGCTTGAAGCAGTTCAGCGTCAGCACCTTTTCCGCCAGCTCTCTGGGAGTCATTTCCCCAGAGGAGGCCAGCGTGCTCAGAGTCTGGTGGTAGAGCAGGCTGAATGGCAGCCTGTCCAGCTTCGGCGGCTCCACCCAGCGCTCCTCCAGATAGACCTGGATCAGTGCGATGCCTTGGAGCAGCTTCCAGGGAATGGTCTCCGGCAGCATTGAACGAGGCTCAGGCAGCTCCTCCCGGATCACGAACCACATCTCCGGCGGAAGTCCTCGGCGGCCGGTGCGCCCCATTCTCTGCAAGAATGAGGACACGGTGAATGGAGCGTCGATCTGGAAGGCTCTCTCTAGGCGTCCGATGTCGATACCCAGCTCAAGTGTGGCTGTTGTGCAGGTGGTCATGAAAATGTCATCGTCCTTCATGGCGGCCTCGGCAGTTTCACGGTAGGCGGCGGAGAGATTTCCGTGGTGGATCAGAAAGCGGTCAGGCTCGCCGTTTGCCTCACAGTAGGAGCGCAGCGTAGTTGTGACCGCCTCGCACTCCTCCCTGGAATTGACGAAAACAAGGCATTTTTTGCCCCGTGTGTGCTCGAAGATATAGCCCATTCCCGGGTCTGCGTTCTTGGGAGCGTTATCCGTGGACTGGTCCAAAACTGGAAGAGCCTCCTTGGGAGCCTCCTTCTCCTCGGGAATGTTCTGCTGGCTGATGTAGAAGTGCTCCATGGACAGTCGCCAGCGGTCGCCCTTGGCCTGGATCTTGGGGATAACAGTTCCCCTGCCGGAGCCGGAGGAAAGAAAACGTCCGGCAGCCTCAAGGTCGCCGATCGTAGCTGACAGTCCGATCCGCCGTGGATCTGAGCCGGAGAGCCGTGAAAGGCGCTCGATGAGGCACATGGTCTGGCCGCCACGGTCTCCCCGCATGAGGGAGTGGATCTCGTCGATCACTACGAAGCGCAGATCGTGGAACAGCTTAGGGATAAGGGCGTGCTTTCGCAGCAGCAGCGCCTCGAGAGACTCCGGCGTGATCTGGAGGATGCCGGAGGGACTTTTCAGCATTTTAGTCTTGTGGGATTGGGCAACATCGCCGTGCCAGTGCCAGACCGGGATCTCCGCCTCGCTGCAAAGCTCGGTAAGACGGGAGAACTGGTCGTTGATCAGAGCCTTCAGCGGTCCGATGTAGACAGCTCCAACTGACCGGGGCATATCCTCTGAAAACAGCGTAAGTATGGGAAAAAACGCAGCTTCGGTCTTGCCTGATGCAGTTGAGGCTGACAGGAGAACATTATCCTGAGTGCCGAAGATCGCCTCTCCGGCAGCAGCCTGGACTCCACGAAGAGACTCCCAGCCGTTGCGGTAGATGAAGTCCTGGATAAACGGAGCATAGCGGTCGTAAACGTCCATATTTCCCTCCTCAGATGTCGAATTCGGCAAACATCTGCTCTTCGCCGCCGTCTTCACTGTGATCGGAGTTCTCAGGCAGCTGGCCGATCAGCTTGGCTATGGGGATCGCCGGGTTTTGGAAGGCGATGTCCAGAAGGCCGATGAAGTCACGGATCACCTCACGGGGAGTTATATGGCTGTCGGCACCGATCCGGCCGAACTCGGTCTGCAAAAAGGCCACCATCTCCTCCTGAGTTATCCGCTGAGTATAGCCGAAAAGCCCGGCGTGGATGTCTGCCAGCTTTTCCGTGAGAACGAGCATCTCCTCGTAAGTGAGGGCGGTCAGCCTGATCACAGGCGCCATCATGTCACGGATCTCGTCGCCGCCGAAACGGCTCTCGGAAAGCCTTGACCTCAGCGCTTCATAGCTGTAGACTCCACGGCGTGTGTCCTCGATGCACTGTGGAGTTCCGCCCATGATGATCCCCAGGTACTTGGCCTTTCCCTGAAGAGTATCATTGTACATGGTGAGGATCTTCTCATAATTGTACTGCCTTGTGATCGCATTCGGGATCTTGTAGATGTTCACCAGCTCGTCAATGAGGATCATCATTCCGCTGTATCCAGCCATTTTCAGGAAAAGCGCAAAGAGCTTGAGATACTCATACCAGTCATCGTCAGTGATGATGATGTTCACTCCAAGGTCGTTCTTAGCCTCGGTCTTAGTGGTGTACTCGCCCCTGAACCACTTGATCACCTTGGTCTTGGTCTCGTCGTCAGAGCTGTTGCAGGCATGACAGTACATGGTCAGCAGCCGTGTGAAATCGAAGCCGTGTACCATTTCGCTGAGAGAGCTGATAACGCTGGCGATCTCTCTGTCAACAGCTGCCGAAAAGCCTGGATCTTCAGGAGAAACACCCTTCTCCGTCATGACAGAGGACTGCACTGAGCTGATCCAGCGGTCAAGTATCAAAGACAGAGCTCCGCCGTCAGGACGTGTCTTGGTGGACATATTCTTCATGAGCTCCTTGTAGGTGGCAAGTCCCTGGCCCTTGGTGCCCTGCAAACGGCGCTCCGGCGACAGGTCTGCGTCCACCACCACGAAGCCCTTGTCCATGACATGGCTGCGGATAGTTTGCAGCAGAAAGCTCTTGCCGCTTCCGTATTTTCCAACAATAAATCGGAAGGAAGCACCGCCCTCGCTGATGATCTCCACATCACGGAGAAGTGCATCGATCTCTGCCACACGGCCAACGGTTATATAGGGCAGGCCAGTCCTGGGGACAACTCCGCCTTTAAGTGAATTGATGACCGCCGAGGCGATCCTTTTTGGTATCTGCATGGTAAGTTCCTTTCTATCTCAGGCCGAGAAGCGCTTTGAGCTCCTCTGCGTAATCCTCTATGATCTGGGGATCTTCCCCATCGAACTCGATAACGGTATCTCCAAAGCTGTCGAAGAGCTTCTCGTTTATGCTGTCCGCAAGAAGTGAGGGCATGGATCCTGCGCTCCGTGCGGAAGCCGACCAGTCTCCTCCGGTGAGAAGAGCACGGAGGAAGTCCGTTTCTCCTTTATCCAAGGGAAGCTGTGTGGTCTCCGCAGCCGGGACAGTCACCTCCTCAGCAGGTGCGGACAGCTCCGGCAGCTCCTCCGCGTCCACGATCAGTTTTTCGCAGGTGGCCTCGGAAGCGGCACGGATAGCGCTGAGCTTGGACAGGTCGAACTCTATCTTAACAGCCTGAGAACGTCGGCGGCTCTCCAAAAGCCCCTCCAGCTCCTTTTTCAGGAGGGCTGCGGTCTGCTTGCTGACCTCTCCCTGCCCCAGCTTGAAACGGTAGCCGGTAAGCTCCCGAAGAATGCTGTCAACGGTTCGCATGATCTCGCCCAGGGCCTTGCTTCGGCCACGGTTGTGGAAACGCATGACGCTCCACCGGCCGTATTCGCAGGTGTAGATCTGGATGTCGCTGAGGGCGCAGCACATGGTCAGGTCAGGCTTGCGCTCATAGTAGATCCCGTCTGTAAACAGGTGGTATGCTGAGTCAGCCAGCTTGCCGAAGAGCTTCTCGAAAAGGCTGTTTTTCCGCTTGTCACGGTAGAAAACTGCCAGTTTGCGATATGCCGCACAGAAAGCCTGCTCAAACAGTTCGGGCTGCTCGGAACAAAACCGTGAGCTTTCCACCCGGTATCCGGAGAGCTGTGAAGCGGCGGAAAACAGCTCCGGATCGGAGGAGTTTTCCCAGCCGATCAGCTTCAAAAGCATCCGGTCTGTTTCCATGTCGGGGAGCTGGTCTGTGAGCTCTCGGGGAAGCTCATGGCGAACGGCAAGGTCCCTCTGCCAGACCAGTATCCGGCGGCAGAGCTCCTCCTGCTGGGGGTAATTCTCCCGAAGCTGTCCAAGGCGGCGAAAGGCCTCGGCTGGGTCGTGGGTGCCGATAAGGTTGATCTGCTCGAAGGCGTACATGGTCAGGAAAGGCAGCGGGGCCGGGCGGAAGTCTCCGCCACGCACGTTGCTGCGCCAGGAAAAATAGCCCCTGAGCTGCTCAGTGGTCATGTCACGATATGTGGGGAAGGGCATCTCGAAGTCCTCCGGCATGGCGAAGGCGTCGCTGTAGTCCTCCATGAACTGCCCCTGCTGGACGAATAGCCAGGCAGAGGTCTTCCAGTAGGCCTCGGGAGTGTAGGCCAGCGCTTTCATTTCCTTCAGCTTCGCCGGAGTTTCGGGACGTTTGAGCTGCGAAGCAGGACGCAGTATCGGCTGGTCGGAAAAGACCTTGTCCCGAAAGGCCTTGCTGTTAAGCAGCTTCTCATCGTGGAGAACGCTGTCAAGGATCTGTTTTATATCGGACATGAGATGCACCTCCACTGCTAAAATTTCGTACCTTATATTATAGCACAAAAAGCACCGTATGTCAAACAAATGTTCAGTTTTTCGAAAAGAAAAAGGGCGAACACAGCTCGCCCTTGCTAATTTGTGGAATTTTCCCTCTGCCTCAGAGGTGCAGCCTCTGTGCGGAACTGCCTTGGCGTCATGCCGTACTGCTGTCGGAACATCTTCCCAAAATAGCTGATGTGGTTAAAACCGCAGGCCAGACAGATCTCCGTCACCGGCATATCTCCTGAGATCAGCAGCTCAGAGGCCTTTTTAAGCCGATACTCGTTAAGGTATTCGATAGGCTTCTTGCTGATCGTGCTCCGGAAGCAGCGGAAGCACTCGCTCTTGCTGATGTTGGCGGCAGCAGCGATGTGGTCAACTGTGATGTCGCTGCCGTAATTCTCGTGGATAAAGGACAGCATCTCCTTGATCCGGCTCTCGGCCAGGCCTGAGGACTGCGGAAGTGCCTCGCTTTGGCCGATCCGCAAATTCACAGCCAATGTGTACCAGATCTGGCCGATCATATTTCGCAGAAGGAGCTCATAGCCCCAGCTCTTGTCTTGGGCAAGTCCGAAGAGCTCCCTGACCCGGCTGAGGATCTCCTCCTGCCAGGGGATCTGGCCTGAGAGCTTAAATCCACGGATAGCTGTGTCGGCGGTCATCGGCCTGATGTAGCGCTTGTAGATCAGATCCTCGCCGCAGTCGCCGATGAATTCCGGCATGAAGACCACCGTGGTCATAATCGGCTCAGGCTGGCCTTCTATGGGAGTTTCCATGTGCATGGTGTTGGAGTTGATGAAGAAGCCCTCGCCCTCCCCTACCTCGATCACCATGTCGCTGATGTGGCAGCGGACCCTCCCGGAAAGCACCACGGCGATCTCTATCTCAGGGTGCCAGTGCCAGTCGATAACGTGCCCGGCATACCAGCTGAAATCGTTGGCATAGACCCTCATCGGGAACTTCGGCGTGCCGTGGACTGCGCTCTCTCTGTACCTTGAACGGTCCTCAGGAGCGCCCAGAATACTTTTCTCCATAGCAAATGCCCTCCTTTGGCATTATCGTTATAGTTTTTGCCTGTATATTGATAGAAAAATTCCTGTAATGATGTTATTATTATACCATAGTATAATGATAAGGTCAACCCTCAGACCTTATCGCCAAAGGAGTTTTTTTCTATGAAGATCTCAGACGGATTTTGGCTGAACAAGCCAGGCTACAGCGTGAACTACGCTACTCAGATGTATACCGTTGAGGCTGACGACAGCTCGGTGACAGTATACGCCACAAACCAGTGGATCGGCAACCGTGGCATGACCTTAGGCGGTCCCATGCTGACTATCCGCTTCTCATCAACTCTCAAGAACAGCATCAAGGTGGACATCGACCACTTCAAGGGCGCAAATAAGAAGTCTCCCGAATTCACCCTCTATGAGAATCCTTCCTTCAAGCCCGTTGTAAAGAAGAACGAGGACGGCTCCTATGAGCTGATTTCCGGCGACACTAGGGTAAAGATCGGCGGCCAGGGCAGCGGCTGGGACGTTACCTATTGGTACAAGGACAGGCTCCTGACCAAGACCGGCTGGAGGACTACTTCACTTATCGAGGAGGAGGAGTGGCTCACCAAAAACAAGCGCATCGCTCAGGACGGCCAGCGCTTCTTCGCTCAGTCCGATAACGGCGAGACCTCCTATATCCGTGAGATGCTGGGCATCAGCATCGGCGAGTACATCTACGGCTTCGGCGAGAAGTTCTCCACCTTCGTTAAGAACGGCCAGACCGTTGACGTTTGGAACAACGACGGCGGCACCTGCTCTGAGCAGAGCTACAAGTCTATCCCATTTTTCGTTTCCTCCCGGGGATACGGTGTTTTCGTAAACCACCCCGAGAACGTGACCTTTGAGGTGGCAAGCGAGACTGTCTCCAAGACAGCCTTCTCCGTTCAGGGTCAGCACATGGAGTATTTCCTCTTCGGCGGCGAGACCGTTGCTGACGTGCTCACCTCCTACACCGACCTCACCGGAAAGCCCGCTCTTCCGCCTGCTTACACCTTCGGTCTGTGGCTCTCTACCTCCTTCACTACCAGCTACGACGAGGAGACCGTCAACCACTTCATCGACGAGATGGAGCGCCGTGACATCCCCCTGGAGGTATTCCACTTCGACTGCTTCTGGATGAAGGAATTCCAGTGGTGCTCATTTGAGTGGGACAAGGATATGTTCCCCGATCCCAAGGGCATCATCTCACGCCTGAAGGCAAAGGGCCTGAAGGTCTGCGTTTGGATTAACTCCTACGTTGGACAGAGAGCGCCTGTCTTCGACGAGTGCATGGAGAATGGCTACTTCATCAAGAACAAGGACGGCTCAGTTTTCCAGTGCGACCTGTGGCAGCCGGGACTGGCTATCATCGACTTCACCAACCCCGAGGCAAGAGCTTGGTACGCCTCCAAGATCAAGGGGCTGGCTGAGCTGGGAGTTGACGCTATCAAGACCGATTTCGGCGAGCGTATCCCTACTGATGTGGTCTACTATGATGGCTCAGACCCCTACAAGATGCACAACTACTATACATATCTTTACAACAAGACCGTTTTTGAGGCTCTCCAGGAGGCCAAAGGCATGAACAACGCCTGCCTCTTCGCAAGAAGCGCTACTGTAGGCGGCCAGCAGTTCCCTGTTCACTGGGGCGGCGACTGCTTCTCAAATTACGAGTCTATGTGGGAAACTCTCAGAGGCGGCCTGTCCCTTTGTTTGTCAGGCTTCGGCTTCTTCTCACACGATATTTCCGGCTTCGAAGCTACCGGCTCTCCCGATCTTTACAAGCGCTGGACAGCCTTCGGTCTCATGTCAACTCACTCCCGCTATCACGGAAACAGCTCATACCGTGTTCCGTGGAGCTTCGATGAGGAGAGCTGCGACGTTTCACGTCATTTCGTCAAGCTCAAGGGCAAGCTCATGCCTTACCTCTTCGCAAACGCCGTGAATACCCACAAGACCGGTGTTCCCATGATGAGGGCAATGGTCATCGACTATGCCTTCGACAGAGCTGCCCTGACTGTTGACACTCAGTATATGCTGGGCGATTCTCTGCTGGTGGCTCCTGTTTTCAGCGAGGACGGAGAGTGCAGCTTCTACCTGCCTGACTGCGGTACCTGGACAGATATCCAGACCGGCGAGGAGCTCCCCGGCGGAAGCTGGTACACCAAGAAGTACGACTACTTCGGAATGCCCCTCTACGCAAAGCCCAACTCGATCATCGTTTTCGGTGATTTCAAGAAAACTGTTGAGTACGACTACACCGACAACATGAAGATCATGATCTACGGCCTTGAGGACGGCAGAGAGGTCTCCTCTACCGTTTACGACATGAACGCTCAGCCTGCTGCTCAGATCACGGCTAAGCGCTCAGGAGATACTATCGAGGTCAGCGTCTCCGGCACAAACAAGCCCTTCACAGCGGAAAGTGCTCAGGGACTGAATATCGTAATAAAATAACAACATTCGCCTGGGAGTATATTTCTCTCAGGCGCTTTTGTTATGACTCTCCGAATTTGTTGCATGAAATTATATTTTCTGTAAAATTCTTTGTGTATTACTACAAAAATACTGATTTTCGTTGACTTTCCTCCTCGCAAATAGTATAATATGAATAAGATATTATGCCGGGAAAGGGGGAGAAAACTATGCTGAATACCCACAATCTTAATATGATGAGCTATTCGCCTGTGGGCGACATCATCGTAATGGCTCTTTGCTTCATCATGGCCATTCTCATGCTTCAGACCTATATCAGCAACAACAGGAACTACAAAACCGTTGTGCTGATCCTTGCAGGCATAGTTTTCTCTTCGGTAACTAATATCTTGTATCAGAGCCTTATCATCAGCGAAACGCTGGCTCCCGTACCGATCTACATATTCAGGATCGCTCACCATATCCTGCTGACCGCAGTGCTCTTCCTATACATCAAGTACCTCCATGAGCCGCTGTGGATCCCTCACAAAACTCAAAAACGCTACGTCTTCATCTCCGCTGCGGTGCTGGGAGCTGCGATCATCCTGGACATCACCGGCACCTCCATGAGGCTTCCCTACGGCTTCTACATAACAGATAACAATATACACCGTGGCATCAACCTGTTCATCATCGTTTATGCACTGTTCGATGCAACGATCTTCCACATGATCTTAAGATTTAGGAGCCGTATCATCAAGCAGGTCTTCTGGGGGCTCCTGGGCGTCAACTTGATCTCGGTCATGATACTGGCTCTGCAGGGCACTCACGATCAGGTATCATACACCGTTGCAGCTTACTTCTTCCCCGTGCTGGGGATCGTCTTCATGCTCCACTCAAATCCATATGATGTGGAGACTGGCGCTATCTCCGGAAGATTTCTGGTGGACGCACTGAGAAGCACCACCTCTCACGGCGGCGAAATGGTCCTCATCTGCTGCCAGATCAGCGATTTTTCCAAAAACATAAGGCTGGACAAGGAACTGCGCTATGAGTATTACAGGTTTTTCCGACAGAACGTCAAGCGTGGCGTACTGTACAGCTTCCCCGATGAGCGGCTCGTCCTGAGCCTGACCAAAGAGCACGGCAGGGATATGGAGCCGCTGATCACCAAAATGCTTGAGGACTTCAACAACAGCTATCAGGTCTTCGGCCTGGACTACAAGATCGTCATTATCCAGACCAGCCATGATATCTCTTCTCCCGAGGACTATGAAAAGCTCATCAGCCTGGCTGAGAAAAAGATGCAGTTAAATTCTATCCACCGGATCAGCTCTCTGGACATAAGCGAATACTACAACAGCAGCTATATCCTTAGCCAGCTGGAGGACATCGCTGCCAAGAAGAATCCTCTGGACAAGCGTGTCCTCATCTACTGCCAGCCGGTTTTCAATATCCTTTCAGGGAATTACGACACCGCAGAGGCTCTTGTCCGCCTTGAGCTGGACAAGACAGGCATCGTTATGCCCGGACAGTTCATCGGTCTTGCCGAGGAAAACGGTCTTATCCACCAGCTGAGCATGATCATCCTCCAAAAGACCTGCTACGCTATCCGTGACCTTATGGAGGAGGGCTTCGAGATCCGCCGGATCTCAGTTAATTTCTCAGTTCTAGAGCTCCAGCAGGAGTCATTCTTCACCGATGTGAAGCAGGCCATCGACCGCAACGGCATTCCATACAGCAAGATCGCTATCGAGATAACCGAAAGCCGCAGCGAGGCGGAGTTCCATATCATGAAGCAGCGTGTTACTCAGCTTCAAGAGCTGGGCATAATGTTCTATCTGGACGACTTCGGAACAGGCTATTCCAACTTTGAAAGGATCATGGAGATACCCTTCGACATCATTAAATTCGACAGGTCCCTCCTCATCGAATCCAGGAAAAGCTCTGAGTCGCATTTCATGGTCAGTACCTTCGCCAGTATGTTCAGGAAGCTGGACTATGCCATTCTTTTTGAAGGTGTGGAGAACGACATGGACGAGGCGAACTGCCTTTCCATGAATGCTAGGTATTTGCAGGGCTATAAGTATTCCAAGCCGATCCCCATCCACCAGCTGAGAGACTTCCTCAACCGTGTGCTCATATGAACGAAAACTGAGCGTGTCACCGGGCACGCTCTTTTTTTGCCAAAAAATATCCCTCCCATAACGGGAGGGATCGGGAGAAATACCAGCAAACTGCCGGAGCTTTATACTCCGAACAGCAGCTTGTCGTAGGTTGGGAAGGGCCAATAGTCCGCAGATGTCATGGGCTCAGCTTTGTCTGCGGCAGCCCTGAGAGCCTCCATAGCCGGTAATACCTTGTCACGGATGAACTCAGACGCATCAACGATAACCTGGATCTGCTTCAGCTCTGCAACTGCTCCTTCAAGAACTGATGCGGCATCGTCCATTTCATCCACAAGGTCAGAGAGCTGTGTGATCAGCTTCTTCTCATACTTGCAGGCTACTGATGCAACACTGCACTTCACGGATACTGCTGAGGCTGTGTCTGCGGCGAATTTCGCAACGGCAGGAATGATCTCCTTGCGAGCCATGTCGATCATGGTCTGAGCCTCGATGTTTACGGTCTTGACGTAGTTCTCAAGCATGATGTCACGGCGTGAGAAGATCTCGGCCTCGGTGAAAATACCGTGTGAGGTCAGCATATCAACGTTCTTCTTGTCGCAGATCTTCGGCATAGCGTCTGCGGTGGTCTTCAGGTTGAGCAGACCACGCTTCTCAGCCTCCTGGATCCATGCGTCGTCATAGCCGTTTCCGTTGAAAATGATCCGCTTGTGAGCCTTGATCGTTTCTCTGATAAGGTCGTGAAGTGCTGACTCAAAGTCGCCGGCATTTTCAAGTGTATCCGCAAACTGCCTGAGCACCTCAGCAACCGCTGCATTCAGGTGGATATTTGCGCAGGAGATGCTGTTGGAGGAGCCCAGCATTCTGAACTCGAACTTGTTTCCGGTAAATGCAAAGGGAGATGTGCGGTTGCGGTCAGTGGTGTCCTTGCTGAACTTGGGCAGCACGTCAACTCCAAGCTGCATTTTCTCCTTCTCGTAGCCGCCGTAGGGAGTGTCGTTCTCGATAGCCTCCAGCACAGCTGTCAGCTCATCGCCCAGGAAAATGGAGATAACTGCGGGAGGAGCCTCATTTGCACCAAGACGGTGGTCGTTGCCTGCTGTTGCTACAGACAGTCTCAGCAGATCCTGATAATCGTCGACTGCCTTGATGACAGCCGCCAGGAACAGCAGGAACTGTGCGTTCTCATAGGGAGTCTCTCCGGGAGAGAGCAGGTTCACGCCCTGATCCGTGGAGATCGACCAGTTGTTGTGCTTTCCGGAGCCGTTCACGCCTGCAAATGGCTTCTCGTGGAGCAGGCACACAAGTCCGTGGCGCTGAGCCACCTTCTGCATGACTTCCATGGTAAGCTGGTTGTGGTCGGCAGCAATGTTAGTGGTATCATAGATCGGTGCCAGCTCATGCTGCGCAGGAGCCACCTCGTTGTGCTTGGTCTTGGCAAGGATACCCAGCTTCCACAGCTCCTTGTCCAGATCCGCCATGTACTCGGCAACTCTGGGCTTGATCGAGCCGAAGTAGTGATCCTCCATTTCCTGACCCTTGGGAGGCATTGCTCCGAAAAGTGTGCGGCCTGTCATGATAAGATCCTTGCGCTGCTTCCAGAGCTCTCTGTCCGCAAGGAAATACTCCTGCTCAGGACCAACTGAGGTCTTTACACTCTTTACACTGGTGTTGCCGAAGAGCTTCAGGATACGCAGAGCCTGCCTGTTGAGAGCCTCCATTGAGCGCAGCAGCGGCACCTTCTTGTCCAGTGCCTCGCCTGTGTAGGAGCAGAAGGCTGTGGGGATATAAAGTGTTCCGTCCTTGATGAAGGCGTAGGACGTGGGATCCCAGGCTGTGTAGCCTCTTGCCTCAAAGGTGGCTCGGAGGCCTCCGGAGGGGAAAGAGGAGGCGTCCGGCTCGCCCTTGACAAGCTCCTTGCCGGAGAATTCCATGATCACTCTTCCGTCGGGAGCAGGTGAGATGAAACTGTCGTGCTTCTCGGCTGTAACGCCTGTCATTGGCTGGAACCAGTGTGTGTAGTGGGTCGCACCCTTCTCGATAGCCCAATCCTTCATGGCTGCGGCTACGGCATTTGCCACGGAAATGTCCAGGGGAGTTCCTCTGTCGATGGTGCGCTTCAGGCTCTTGTAGACCTTCTCGGAAAGTGTTGCCTTCATGATGCGGTCGTCAAAGACCATTGTGCCAAAATATTCTGTTACCTTTTCCATAATCATATCCTCCATTATTTTTCTATCGAAGCCCTGATAAAGTCAGCAAAGAGCTTGTGGGGCTTGTTTGGCCTTGATTTGAATTCCGGGTGGAACTGAACTCCCACAAACCAGGGATGATCGGGGATCTCTACGATCTCTGCCAGCTTCTCATCGGGAGAAAGTCCTGCGATGCGAAGGCCTGCTCCGGAGAGCTGCTTGCGGTAGGCGTTGTTGAACTCCCAGCGGTGGCGGTGGCGCTCATAGATCAGCTCCTCGCCGTAGATCTGGCGGCAGCGTGACTCCTCAGAGAGCTTGCAGGGGTAGAGTCCAAGCCGCATGGTGCCGCCCTTTTCTGAGATGTGCTTCTGCTCCTCCATGATGTCGATCACAGGGTCAGGTGTCTCGCCGAATTCCGTGGAATTGGCCTGCGAAAGACCAAGCACGTTCCGGGAGAACTCGATCACCGACATCTGCATTCCCAGGCAGATGCCAAAAAAGGGGATCTTGTTCTCACGGGCATAGCGAATCGACTCGATCATGCCGTCAACTCCCCTATGTCCGAAGCCGCCGGGAACGATGATGCCCCCGCAGCCCTCAAAGGTCTCCGAAGCATTTTCTGCTGTGACCTTCTCTGAATCTATCCAGCGTATGTCAACTGCCGCATCGTTGACGATACCTCCGTGGCGGAGAGCCTCCGCAACTGAAAGATATGCGTCGTGGAGCTCCACATACTTGCCCACAAGTCCGATGGTGACATTTTTGTGTGCGCTCTTGGCACGGCGTACCATTTCCGTCCATTCTGCCAGATCGGGCTGTCTGTCCTCAAGTCCAAGATTTCGGCAAACTGAATGGGCAAGGCCTTCCTCCTCCAGCCAGAGAGGCACCTCATACAGCGAGGGAGCCGTCAAATTCTGGATAACGTCCTCCTGGCGTACATTGCAGAAAAGGGCTATCTTCGCCCGCATATCCTCCGGGATCTTGCGCTCGCTCCTGAGAACGATCACGTCCGGCTGGATACCGATAGAGAGCAGCTCCTTGGTGGAATGCTGGGTGGGCTTTGATTTCAGCTCCTCAGACCCGGCGATGTAGGGCACAAGAGTAACGTGGATGTAGCAAACATTTCCCCTGCCCTGCTCAGTTCCCACCTGACGGATCGCTTCAAGGAAGGGGGTGGACTCCATGTCTCCCACGGTGCCGCCGATCTCGGTGATCACCACATCGGCTCCAGCCTCCTTAGCGGCGCTGTAGACCTTGTCCTTGATCTCGTTGGTGATGTGAGGGATGACCTGGACAGTTCCGCCAAGATAATCTCCCCGGCGCTCCTTGGTGATAACGTTCCAGTAGATCTTTCCGGTGGTCACGTTGGAGTGTACGGACAAATTCTCGTCAACGAAACGCTCATAGTGTCCAAGGTCAAGATCAGTTTCGGCACCGTCATCAGTCACAAAGACCTCGCCATGCTGGAATGGTGACATAGTTCCGGGGTCAACGTTGATGTAGGGGTCGAATTTCTGGATCGTTACCTTGTAGCCCCTCTGCTTGAGAAGTCTTCCCAGAGAAGCCGCTGTTATGCCTTTTCCCAGGCCTGAAACAACTCCTCCGGTAACGAAAATGTACTTTGCTGACATATGCTGATATCTCCTTGAAAAAAACATTTATGAAAGGACGCCGGGAGCCTTTAGCCGGCTCCGCAGCATCATTCACATCAAATTAGGATCTTTCCCACTCCTCGGAATCGTGGAGTGCGTTGTAGCCCTCCTCGCCGGTGCGGATCTTGATAACGTTCTCGATGTCGTAGATGAACATCTTTCCGTCGCCGTAGTTGCCGGTGTAGAGCGCTGATTTAGCAGCCGCAACTACCTTCTCAACAGGCACTGCGCAGACTGCGATCTCAGCCTTGACCTTGGGAAGAAGATTCATCTCTACGGTAGTTCCACGGTAATAATTTCTCTGTCCGTTTTGCATACCGCAGCCCAGAACGTTTGTAACTGTGATACCCTTCACGTCGATAGCCTCCATAGCCTCGATGAACTGCTGGAGCTTCTGCTGCTTGAATACCACTACGATGTTAGTGAGCTTCAGTTTTCCGTCAGGAGCAGGTGCAGAGTAATTCTCCACAACTACTGCCTGATCCACGGGAACTGACGGTGTCTCCACCTTTTCAACGCTCTTGGCGTCGTCCTTTGTGTAGCCCTTCATGGAAATATCGCCCATGGAAGGTGCAAAATCTGCGTAAGAGGAAATGAGGCCGTGCTCTGTGATGTCAAGACCAAGTACCTCCTCCTGCTCAGTGGCACGAAGACCGATAGTCTTCTTGATGATGAAAAATACTGCTGTCATGGAGATCGCTGTGAAGGCTGCGATCACTGCAAAGCCTGTGAGCTGTCTGCCAAGGAGCCCAAAGCCGCCGCCGTAGAAAAGGCCTGCAAGCTGATCACCGTTCTGGTCTGCAAGAGAATACCCGGGAACAGAAGGATCTGCGAAAAGTCCCACTGCGATAGTTCCCCAGATACCGTTCATCATGTGGACCGCAACTGCACCAACAGGGTCGTCGATGTGGAGGACGTAGTCCAAAAACCAAACTCCGAAGCATACCAGAAGTCCGGAAACTATACCTATAATGGAAGCGCCCAGAGCGTTTGTTACATCACAGGGAGCTGTTATTCCAACAAGTCCTGCAAGAGATGCGTTCAGACACATGGAAACGTCAGGCTTGCCGTATTTCAGCCATGTGAAGATCATACAGGTAACTGTTGCAATAGCAGGAGCGATAGTTGTTGTTACGAAAACTGAGCCAAGCTGATCCACTGTTGTACAGGCTGCACCGTTAAATCCGTACCAGCCAAACCACAGGATGAAGCAGCCCAGTGCGCCGATAGTCAGGTTGTGGCCGGGGATAGCGTTGACCTTGATCTCGCCGTCCTTTGTTTTGTGGAATTTTCCGATACGGGGACCAAGGATAGCTGCTCCCACCAGAGCTGCGATCCCGCCTACCATGTGGATATGGGCTGAGCCTGCAAAGTCGTGGAAACCCCACTGACTGAGCCAGCCGCCGCCCCAGCCCCAGTGCGCCTCGATAGGATAGACCACAGCGCTGATGATCGCTGAGTACACGCAGTAGGATAAGAATTTGGTACGTTCAGCCATTGCTCCGGAAACGATAGTTGCGGTAGTTGCACAGAAAACAAGATTGAACACGAAATTTGACCAGTCGAATGAGCCGTAGCTTGTGAAGATGTCAAAGCCGGGCTTTCCGATAATGCCCACCAGGTCCTCTCCGAAGAGAAGCCCGAAGCCTATGAGAATGAAGACAACTGTTCCGATACAGAAGTCCATAAGGTTTTTCATTATGATATTTCCGGCGTTCTTTGCTCGGGTAAAGCCGGTCTCCACCATTGCGAAGCCTGCCTGCATAAAGAAGACCAGAGCTGCGCCTATAAGAAACCATACGCTAAAAACTGTGCTGTTAGCTCCGTCAAGTGCCTGCTGTAAGATAGTCTGTTCCATAGTAAAACCTCCTTCTGTAATACAGCGAAAAAATAGGGTGTATGATGCTCCGCCCAGGAACATCATACACCCCATTGTGTATGGAATTAAGCGCTTAAAACAAAAAAGAGAGCTACGGATACCTTATCCGCAGCTCCCTTGCTGTTTACATTGCCATTATAGACCTCTCCGGCGAAAATGTCAAGAGGGAAAATGTGATTTCGGCACAAGGCGCCAACTTGTAGAAAACGGTTGAAACAAAATAGTCATTATGCACAAGATCATGAGGCGATTTAGTTGTTTCACAGACCTTCCTCGTGATCTCTTGATTTTTCTCATACGAAAAAATAGTACGATCAGGGAATAATACCTAGAAGAAGGCTATACGGAGTATCCCTATGAGGAGCTTATCCAGTCTGCGGATCAGCAAGCTGTTTCAGCGGTCCTTCCGAAAAATAGTTAAAACATTATAAAATCGTTTTTCCCCCTTGACATTTGCACTTCAACGTGCTAATATATCTTTTAGGAACAAAGACGTTTCGACGGACTAGCTGTCTGTCGGGACGCCTTTTTTGTTTTATCATGCCTGTTCAATGGCGAGCAGGTATTGAAAGGAATGTTACTATATGGAAAAGCTGAGAAATGAGGTCCCCTCACATCAGCAGGGCCTCTACAGACCACAGTTCGAGCACGACAACTGCGGTATCGGAGCTGTGGTAAACATCAATGGCGTACCCTCAAGAAGAGTTGTGGAGGACGCACTTACTATCGTTGAAAAGCTGGAACACCGTGCCGGCAAGGATGCTGACGGAAAGACCGGCGACAGCGTTGGTATCCTCCTCCAGATCGCCCCGGATCTCTTCCGCAGAGAGCTGGCTAAGGTGGGCATCGACCCCGGTCAGAAGGGCGACTTCGGTGTGGGTATGTTCTTCTTCCCAACTCAGGAGCTCAAACGTGACAGGGCAAAAAAGCTCTTCGAGGTCATCATCAATAAAAACGGCATGGAGCTGCTCTGCTGGAGAGATGTTCCCACCTGTCCTGAGATCCTTGGCAAAAAGGCTCTGGACAGCAAGCCATGTATCATGCAGGCCTTCGTTAAGCGGCCTGATGACTGTCCAAGGGGAGCCGACTTCGACAGGAAGCTCTACATCGCAAGAAGAGAATTCGAGCAGTCCGCCGACAGCACCTATGTCTGCTCTCTTTCAAGCAGAACTATCGTATATAAGGGAATGTTCCTGGTCCATGAGCTCAGGCGCTTCTACACCGACCTCCAGGCTGAGGATATGACCTCGGCAATCGCTATGGTACACTCCCGTTTCTCAACAAATACTCAGCCCAGCTGGGAAAAGGCTCACCCTAACCGCCTTATCGTCCACAACGGCGAGATCAACACGATCACCGGCAACGCTGACAAGATGCTTGCCCGTGAGGAGTCAATGTCCTGCCAGCTGCTGAAGGACGACATGAGCAAGATCCTGCCGGCTATCAATGTAAACGGCTCTGACTCCGCAAGACTTGACAACGCCCTGGAATTCATGGTGATGTCAGGTATGCCCCTTCCTCTGGCCGTTATGATAACTATCCCTGAGCCCTGGAAGAACGACAGGACGATCTCTAAGGCAAAGTACGACCTGTATCAATACTACGCAACTATGATGGAGCCCTGGGACGGTCCGGCTTCGATCCTCTTCTCAGACGGAGAGGTCATGGGCGCTGTCCTGGACAGGAACGGCCTGCGCCCCTCTCGATACTGCATCACCAAAGACGGCTTCCTGATTCTTTCCTCAGAGACCGGCTGTATCGACGTTGCTCCGGAGATGATCCTGAAAAAGGACCGCCTTCGCCCAGGAAAAATGCTCCTTGCTGACACTAAGCAGGGCAGGATCATCGACGATGATGAGCTTAAATCCACCTACGCCTCCCGTCAGCCCTATGGCGAGTGGCTGGACTCAAATCTGGTTAGGCTCCACGACCTGCATATCCCCAACAAGGGCGTGCGCAGCTACTCTAAGGAGACTCTGGAGAAGCTCCAGAAGGCCTTCGGTTATTCCTATGAGGACATCAGGAACAGTATCCTTCCCATGGCTGAAAAAGGCGCAGAGCCTATCGCTTCCATGGGCAGCGATATACCGCTCCCTCCGCTGGATAAGCAGTCGCCGCCCCTGTTCAGCTACTTCCGACAGCTCTTCGCTCAGGTCACAAATCCGCCCTTCGACGCTATCCGTGAGGAGATAGTCACCGACACCAGCGTCTATATCGGCAAGGACGGCAACCTCCTTGAAGAGCGTCCCGAGAACTGCCACGTCCTCAAGATCGAGAACCCGATCCTCACTGAGACTGATATGCTCAAGATCCGCAGCATGAACATCAAGGGTCTGAAAACTGCTGTGATCCCGATCACTTACTATATAGGAACGACTCTGGAGCGTGCGGTCCAGAAGCTGTTCAACGACGCCGACAAGGCCTATCGTGAGGGAGCTAACATCCTGATCCTCTCCGACAGAGATACGGACGAATACCGTGCTCCCATACCGTCGCTGCTGGCTGTTGCTGCTCTTCAGCAGCACCTGGTCTCCACAAAAAAAGAACGGCAGTCGCCATGATCTTGGAGTCGGCTGAGCCAAGAGAGGTCCACCACTTTGCAGCCCTCCTGGGATACGGAGCCTGTGCGGTCAACCCTTACCTTGCTCAGGAAACTATCCGTGACCTGATCGACACAGGTATGCTTGACAAGGACTTCTATGCTGCCGAAGACGACTACAACAGCGCTATCCTCCACGGTATCGTTAAGATCGCATCGAAAATGGGCATCTCCACGATCCAGTCCTATCAGGGCAGCAAGCTCTTCGAGGCAGTTGGCATTTCCGAAGAGCTCATCGACCGCTATTTTTCGGGAACTGTCAGCCGTATCGGAGGGATCGGTCTGGCTGACATAAGCCGCAGGACTGAGGCTCTCCACACAGCTGCATTTGACCCTCTGGGGCTGAAAACAAGGGACGGCATCAGCAGCTCCGGCAGCCACAAGCTCCGCAGCGGCAAGTCCGAGCACCTTTATACTCCCGAGACCATCCATCTTCTCCAAGAAGCCACAAGGACAGGCAGCTACGAGCTTTTCAAAAAGTACACTCAGTGCCTCACCCGTGAGGACAGCGAGATGACCCTGCGAAGCCTCATGGAGCTCTGCTTCGACGAAAACGGCGGTGTTCCCATCGACGAGGTGGAAAGCGTTGAGTCGATTTGCCGCAGATTTAAGACAGGCGCTATGTCCTACGGCTCGATCTCTCAGGAGGCTCACGAATGCATGGCTATGGCTATGAACAGCATCGGCGGAAGGTCTAATTCCGGCGAGGGCGGCGAGTCTCCCGAAAGACTGAAGTCAGACAAGTGCTCCGCTATCAAGCAGGTGGCCTCCGGACGCTTTGGCGTGACCAGCGAATATCTTGTCTCAGCCAACGAGATCCAGATCAAAATGGCTCAGGGCGCTAAGCCCGGCGAGGGCGGTCATCTTCCCTCAGAGAAGGTCTACCCCTGGATCGCTAAGACACGTCACTCCACCGCAGGAGTCGGCCTTATTTCTCCTCCGCCCCACCACGATATCTACTCTATCGAGGACCTGGCTCAGCTGATCTTCGACCTGAAAAACGCCAACCATAAGGCTAGGATCTCGGTCAAGCTGGTCTCTGAGGCCGGCGTGGGAACTGTTGCAGCCGGCGTTGCAAAGGCAGGCGCACAGGTCATCCTGATCTCGGGATATGACGGAGGGACCGGCGCTGCTCCCAAGAGCTCGATCTACAACGCAGGCCTTCCCTGGGAGCTGGGACTGGCTGAGGCTCATCAGACCCTTATCCAAAACGGTCTGCGCTCCCGTGTGGTCATCGAGACCGACGGAAAGCTCATGACAGGCAGAGATGTGGCTGTTGCGGCTATGCTGGGAGCCGAGGAATTCGGCTTCGCTACGGCTCCGCTGGTAACTATGGGCTGCGTCATGATGAGAGTTTGCAACCTTGACACCTGCCCCATGGGTATCGCTACGCAAAACCCTGAGCTGAGAAAGCGCTTCAAGGGCAAGCCTGAATACATCGTGAATTTCATGCACTTCATCGCTCAGGAGCTCCGTGAATACATGGCTAAGCTGGGTGTGCGCACTGTTGACGAGCTGGTGGGAAGAACTGACCTGCTTCGCCCCAAGAAGAGCGCTTCCGCAGAGGGTATCGACCTTAGTCAGATCCTTGCAGGCACCGATCAGACCCAGAAGCAGCACTTCAATCCGGAGGACGTATTCGACTTTGAGCTGGATAAAACTCCCGACAGGAGCGTTCTGCTGAAGAAAATGAGCAGCGCTCTGAAAAAAGGCGAGGCCAGGAGCGTTTCCCTCAATGTTTCAAACACCGACCGCTCCTTCGGCACTCTATTTGGTGCAGAGATCACAAGGCTCCACGGAGAGAACGCTCTCCCTGAGGACACATACACAGTAAACTGTCAGGGCAGCGGCGGCCAGAGCTTCGGCGCATTTATCCCAAAGGGTCTGACCATAAAGCTCAGCGGCGACTGCAACGACTATTTCGGAAAGGGTCTATCCGGCGGAAAGCTGGTGCTGTTCCCGCCTAAGAGCTCAGGATTTAAAGCCGAGGAGAATATTATCGCCGGAAACGTTGCTCTTTACGGAGCTACCTCCGGAAAGGCCTTCATCAACGGGATCGCCGGAGAGCGATTTTGCGTCAGGAACTCCGGTGCATCGGCTGTCTGCGAGGGCGTGGGAGACCACGGCTGTGAGTACATGACCGGAGGCCGTGTGGTTATCCTGGGACGCACAGGAAAGAATTTTGCTGCCGGAATGAGCGGCGGTATCGCCTACGTTCTCGATGAGGAGCGTGACCTTTACATGAGGCTGAACAAGGCTCTGGTCTCACTGGAAACAGTCTGCGAAAAGGCCGATGTTCTGGAGCTAAAGGCTCTCATAACCGAGCACGCTGAGGCTACCAGCTCTGAAAAGGCAAAACGTATTCTTGACAGCTTCGAGGAATATGTTCCCAAATTCAAAAAGATAATCCCACACGATTACGCAAAGATCCGCAGCACTGTTCTTGCTCTGGAAGAAAAGGGAATGGACAGCAATCAGGCGGAGATCGAAGCGTTTTTCATAAATAAAAAGGAGGCATGAGCATGGGCAAGGCAACTGGTTTCATGGAATACAAAAGAACTGAGAGCGCTGCCGAGGAGCCTCTCGAAAGAATAAAGCATTTCGGCGAATTCCACTCCCCTCTCAATGAGGAGCAGCGCCGTGATCAGGCGGCTCGCTGCATGGACTGCGGAGTTCCCTTCTGTCAGAACGGAAAAATGCTCTGCGGAATGATCTCAGGCTGTCCGCTGAACAACCTGATCCCTGAATGGAACGATCTGCTGTACCACGGGCAGAAGGAGCAGGCTCTGAAAAGACTGCTTATGACCAACAGCTTCCCGGAATTCACCTCACGGGTCTGTCCGGCACTTTGCGAAAAGGCCTGTACCTGCGGCCTCAATGACAGCCCTGTTACGGTCAAGGAAAACGAGCGTGCGATCGTTGAGTTCGGCTTTGAAAATGGTCTGATCTCGCCGGAGATCCCTGCTGTCAGAAGCGGAAAGCGCATCGCTGTCATCGGCTCAGGCCCTGCCGGACTTGCTGCTGCGGACACTCTCAATAAGCGTGGCCACAGCGTTACGGTCTATGAGCGTGACGACAGACCAGGCGGACTTCTGATGTACGGTATCCCGAATATGAAGCTGGAGAAGTCAGTTATCCTGCGTAGGATCGAGCTGATGAAGGCTGAGGGCGTGAAGTTCGTCACCGGGGCAAACGTGGGACTTAATGTCTCCGCAAAACAGATCCTGGACAGCTCAGATGCGCTGATCCTGGCCTGCGGCTCGGCTGACCCCCGTGACATAAAGGCTGAGGGCAGGGACGCTAAGGGGATCCATTTTGCGGTGGATTTTCTCAAGTCCACTACCAAGAGCCTGCTGGACAACGGTCTTGAAAAAGGAGACTTCATCTCCGCTAAGGACAAGGACGTTGTGATCATCGGTGGAGGAGATACGGGCAACGACTGTGTTGGTACCGCAATTCGCCATGGCTGCAAGTCGGTCACTCAGCTGGAAATGATGCCAAAGCTCCCGGATCAGCGTGCTGAGAGCAACCCCTGGCCACAGTGGCCTAGAGTCTGCAAGACAGACTACGGTCAGGAGGAGGCCATCGCTCTCTTCGGGCACGACCCAAGGCTTTACTGCACCACCGTGAAGGAATTTCTCAAGGATGACCAGGGAGATCTCTGCGGGGTAAAGACCGTGAAGCTGGAATTCATCACAGACCCGGAAACCGGCAGAAAGCTCCCCAGAGAGATCCAGGGCAGCGAGGAAACTCTTCCCTGTCAGCTTTGCCTCATCGCAGCAGGATTTCTCGGCGCTCAGAGATACATCGCTGAGGCCTTCGGAGTTGAGCTGGACTCCCGTAATAACGTAATGACAGAAAAAGGCGGCTTTTCCACCAACGTGGAGAAGGTATTCACCGCCGGAGATATGCACATCGGTCAGTCTCTTGTGGTCAGAGCGATCCGTGAGGGCAGAGATGCTGCCGCTCAGGTGGACGGCTGGCTAATGGGCTACACCAACCTAAAATAACGGAGGAAAATATGATCTACTCGGAAAATGAGATCCTACAGTATATTGACGAAAACGACGTAAAGTTCGTCAAGCTCACCTTCTGCGACTTGAAGGGCAGACTCAAAAACATCTCGATCCTCTCCTCGGAGCTGGCTGTTACCTTCGAGCACGGCGCTAGGATCAGCGGAAAAAAGATCTTCGGCAGCCAGATCTCCGGCGGAAAAGACCTGTTTCTTTTCCCCGATGCTCAGACCATGACTGTACTGCCTTGGAGACCGCAGCAGGGCAGAGTCATCAGAATGTTCTGCTTCATCAAATATGCCGACGGCACGCCCTTTGAAGGTGACGGAAGATACTTCCTGAAAAAAGCCATGAAGGCCGCTGTGGCTGACGGCTACTGCTTCAGATTTGGAACGAGCTGCGAGTTCACTCTGTTCATGCTGGGCGAGGCAGGCCTTCCGGTAAAAACTCCCCACGATCACGCTGGCTACTGCGATGTCGCTCCTGAGGACAAGGGCGAAAATCTCCGCAGAGATGTTTGCCTGACACTAGAGCAAATGGGGATCCATCCGGTCTCTTCCAGACATGAGAGCGGCTGCGGTCAGCATGAGATCGATTTCAACGCATCCTCTGCGCTAAAGGCTGCGGATACCTTCCTCAGCTTCAAGTCTGCGGTAAAGTCTGTTGCGGAAAACCACGGCGTCCACGCCAGCTTTATGCCAAAGCCTCTGCGAAACGACTGCGGAAACGGTATGCACATCAGCTGCAATATCTTCCGGGACAACGACCTCTTCGAGGATCCTTCCGCTGATGGCGGCTCACTTTTGAGACAGGCGGCCGCCGGTCTTATGAAGCATATTCGTGACTTCACCATTTTCACCGATTCTACGGTGAATTCCTACGCTAGGCTGGGTGAGTTCTCCTCCCCAAGAAGGATAGTTTGGGACAGTGAGGAACAGGATCAGCTCATCAGAATGGCCGGAAGCGCCGGCGACCCCATAGAGCTGAGAGCTGCGGACTGCGTTTGCAACCCTTACTTCGTTTTCGGTCTCATGATCTACGCTTGTCTGGAGGGCATCAGCAGAAAGCTGCCCCTTCCGGCAGAGGGCGTGGGCGAGAGCTGTCTCCCGGTGGATCTTAACGAGGCATCTGACTGCGCAGAGAGCTCTGAGTTCGTCAAAAAATACGTTCCCCAGAAGGTGCTCAGTATGATCTGTCAGCTGAGCCGTGAGGAGTGGAAGCGCTATTCCACTGCCTACGACAAGGACGCCTTCGAGGATCAGGAATATTTCTACAGTCTTTAACGGAGGTCTGCTTTGGAAAAGGTACTTGTTATCTCAAGCAATATAAGCGCCTCTCAAGCTCTGGTCAGCTTTTTCCGTGACTCCTTCCGGTGTACTCCAAAGGTGGTGGAGTCCGCTTATCAGGCCCGCACCTTTCTGGATAAGGATCCTTCTGTGGAGCTGGCTGTCATCAATTCACCCCTCATGGACGGATCCGGTCTTGAGCTGGCAGAATACATCGTTGAAAAAACTGCCTCCAACTGCATCTTCATGATAAAAGAAGAGCAGGCCGAAAAGATCGGTGAGCGTGCCGAAAAAATGGGCGTGATCATTGTCGGAAAGCCGTTCAGCAGAACTCTGCTTTATCAGCTGGTGAAAACTCTGGATATAGCTATCAATCGTTCACTGAAGCTGTACCAGGAGAATATCCGCCTTGAGGAGAAGATCCGTGAGATCCAGGCGATCGATAAGGCAAAGTTCATGCTCATGGAATTCAAGGGCATGACCGAGGATGAGGCTCACTCCTACCTGGAGCAGTACGCCATGAACAAGCGAAAAAAGAAGAGCATCGCTGCTCTTGAGATGATAGATAAGCTGAATGAGCAATATTTGTGACTAGAGGTGTGTAAATGTTTGGCAGCATACATGAGGAATGCGGAGTTTTCGGCATTTTTGAGAGCCAAAAGGCCGACCCTGCTTCCTCGGTCTATTTCGGGCTTTACGCCCTTCAGCACCGTGGACAGGAGAGCTGCGGGATCGCAGTTTGCGACGACGGTGTTTTCCTCCACAAGCGTGCAGACGGTCTGGTATCTGAGGTATTCGACCGAAACGAGCTCAGCCGTCTTGGGGGAGGTGATATGGCTGTGGGACACGTCCGCTACTCCACTACCGGCGGACACGACCACAATAATATCCAGCCCCTTGTTATCCGCCATATCAAGGGAAATCTGGCTCTTGTACACAACGGCAACCTGGTCAACGCCAGTCAGCTTCGGCGCTCCTTTGAGATGTCCGGAGCGATCTTTCACGGCACCAGCGACACTGAGGCAATCGCCTACGCTATCGTCAGGGAGCGCCTGACCTGCTCCTCCACCGAGGAGGCTGTGGAGCGTGCCATGCCCTTCATCAAGGGCGCCTATTCCTGTATACTAATGACCGCCACCAAGCTCATCGCCTTCCGTGACCCTGACGGCTTTAGGCCGCTGTGCATCGGAAAAACTCACGACGGCGCCTATGTTGTGGCCTCTGAGTCATGCGCTCTGGAGGCTGTTGGCGCTGAGCTTATCCGTGACGTAGATCCGGGCGAGATCCTTGTGATCAGCAGGAATGGCCTGAGCTCTATCAGGACAAACTGCTCCAACAGGCGGAATATCTGCATTTTTGAGTACATCTACTTCGCCCGTCCTGACTCAGTTATCGAGGGGATCTCCGTTCATCGAGCCAGAGTGAGAGCCGGAGAGCTGCTGGCAAAGCACTCCCCTGCCAACGCTGACATAGTTATCGGCGTTCCCGATTCGGGTCTTGACGCTGCACTTGGCTACGCAAATGAGAGCGGTATCCCCTACGGTATCGGCTTCATCAAAAACAAATACATAGGCCGCAGCTTTATCCAGCCTCAGCAGGATCAGCGTGAGAGCGCTGTGAAGATCAAACTGGGGGCTGTTCGTGAAACTGTTCAGGGCAAGCGTGTTGTCATGATCGACGACTCGATCGTTCGGGGAACGACCTCCGCAAGGATCGTCCGGCTCCTCCGTGAGGCTGGCGCCAAGGAGGTCCACGTCAGGATCTCATCTCCGCCCTTCCTCCACTCCTGCTACTTCGGCACGGATATAGATTCAGAGGAAAACCTTATCGCCGGCAAGTGCCGCTCCTGTGAGGAGATCGCTCAGTTCATCGGAGCTGACAGCCTGGCCTTCCTGCCGGTGGAGTCCCTCAGCGGCCTTGTTGAGGGACGAGAGGGCTTCTGCCGTGGCTGCTTCACAGGAAGCTATCCCGTAGATGTTTCAGGGGCAGGCAGCAAGAATAAATTCGACGAAAAGATCCACAAATGAGAAGAGACAGAAAGATGATTTCCGGAGGGATAGAAAATGTGTACGATAATGGCTTACTGCGGCTCAGGCGGCGGTATGGAAAAGGTCACCAAGGGACTTGAGGCAACTGTCTCACGAGGACCTGATGACTGCCGAATAATAGATCTGAAGGCCGGTGTTCTGGGATTTCAGAGACTCTCTATCATGGGGCTGACTCCTGAGGGTATGCAGCCCTTTGAGCTTGGAGGCAGCTACGCTGTCTGCAACGGCGAGCTCTATGGCTTTCGCAAGGTCCGTGAGGAGCTAAAGGCGAAGGGCTATATCTTTCGCAGCGATTCAGACTGCGAGATCATACTTCCTCTTTACAGGGAAATGGGCACGGATATGTTCGCTTCCTTTGATGCGGAATTCGCCTGCGTGATATACGACGGCGCTTCGGGAGGATTTATCGCAGCCCGTGACCCGATCGGTATCAGGCCGCTTTACTACGGCTACGACGGCGAAACTATCGTTTTCGCAAGCGAGGCAAAAAACCTGGTGGGGCTGTGCAAAAAGATCATGCCCTTTCCTCCGGGACACTTCTACAAGGACGGCAAATTCACCTGCTACTGCGACATCACAAGGGTGGATCATGTGATCCATGATGACCTGGACACGGTTTGCAGGAATATCCGTGAGAAGCTGGTGGCCGGCATCGAGAAGCGCCTTGACTCCGACGCAAATGTGGGATTTCTCCTGTCGGGAGGACTGGACTCCTCTCTGGTCTGTGCAGTTGCTCAGCGGAAGAGCCAAAAGCCGATCCGCACCTTCGCCATCGGCATGAGCACCGATGCCATTGACCTGAAATACGCAAAGCAGGTGGCCGACTACATCGGCAGCCACCACACTGAGGTCATCATTACCCGTGAGGACGTTATCGGTGCCCTTGAGACCGTTATCAGGCTGCTGGGCACCTTCGATATAACCACTATCCGTGCAAGCATGGGAATGTACCTTCTGTGCAAAGCTATACACCAGCAGACCGATATCCGTGTACTGCTCACCGGCGAGATCTCCGACGAGCTTTTCGGATATAAGTATACGGATTTTGCTCCCTCAGCAGAGGCATTCCAGCAGGAGTCAGTCAAACGTGTCCATGAGCTGCATATGTACGATGTTCTCCGTGCTGACCGATGTATCTCAGTGAACTCTCTTGAGGCAAGGGTGCCCTTCGGAGACCTGGACTTCGTAAGATATGTTATGGCAGTTGACCCGGAGATGAAGCTGAACAAATATAACAAGGGCAAATATCTCCTCCGCCACGCCTTTGAGGGCGACTATCTCCCTCACGACATTCTCTTCCGTGAGAAAGCGGCCTTCTCCGATGCGGTGGGTCACTCCATGGTGGATCACCTGAAGGACTACGCTGAGAGCTGCTATACTGATGAGGAGTTCAAGGAGCGCTGCGAAAAATTCACACACGCCCGCCCCTTCACAAAGGAGTCTCTCCTCTACCGTGAGATCTTCGAGAGATACTACCCCGACAACAGCCAGATGATCACAGACTTCTGGATGCCCAACAAGGATTGGGAGGGATGCAACGTCAACGATCCATCAGCAAGAGTTCTCTCCAACTACGGCGAGAGCGGAAAATAAACAAAGCCGGAGGTCACCCTCCGGCTTTTTTGCGGCCTCGATCTGAGATCAGCCGTTATATGAGTCGCTCTTGAACACTGCGATACGTCCGGGGATCTCGTCCACCATGTGGATGCCGTTCTCGGAAAATGCCTGTGTACAGAGGTTGTAGTATTCCCAATTCTCTGAGATGATGAAGTAATCGTACTTCTCGATATCACGAACTGCGCCGAAGGGAGCTTCGCCCTGAGCGACCTGATCAGCATTATAGAGATCGATATCGCTGTTATCGAAGAGATATACCTTGTCACGGTTTGCAGCGTGAGGCAGCAGCCAGGTGTCAATAGCGAGACTTGCATCCTTGGGAACAGTCTGGATCATGGCCTCAAGTGTGGAGAAATACTTAGAGCCGCTCTCCTCCTCGGTCTTATAGTTCTCATAGGATGTGAGGCTCTGGGTCTGAGTTCCGATAGTCAGAATGATAGCAGCTGTACCCATAAGGATCGGCAGATCGTGCTTCTTGGCAGCGCTCAGGTCCTCAAGGTTGATGATGCACATATACAGCAGCAGGCAGGCGGGTCCGAAGATGTACTGGAAGCCGATATTGCAAGCGTAGCCGTAGCCTGCGCCGATGACCATGTTCATGATGACGAATGGCAGCATGAGAAGGAAGCGGTGGATCTTCTTTGTGAAGAAGGGCAGGAACAGCATGGGCAGCATTACCTGAATGAAAAACTCAAGAGAGTGCTCCTGAATAAAGAGTGTGAAGAAATATGCCGGATCAGAGAGGGAATTCTTGATGACCTCGGCCAAGCCGCCGTTGGGGTCGATCATAAGGTTGCCGAAGCGAGTTGAGGTCATCATCTGACCATCGCCGTGCTCGGTAAGATAGTTGGTGATCAGCACCATGTAAGCTCCGGCAAGAGCTGCCATGATGATACCGTGTAGCCGCTTGATAGAGCCCTTGTCACGGAAGAACATGAACATCGCTATGCAGACAACATAAAGAGGTGCGTCCTCCTTGACGATGCAGACAAGCACGGAGAAAACATAGAACGGGATGATCTTTTTGCCGTCAACTGCCCACAGCAGCCACATGAGCAGCGTGGGAAGGAAGGCGTTCTCGTGGAACTCATAATAGCAGGGTGAGATAAGGCAAACGCAGAATACATATGCCAGTCCCATGAAGAGCAGTGAGATGCCCTTGAAATTATGGCGCTTAGCTATGAGGAACAGCGGGATCACTCCGCCCATTGCAAGGATAGCCTGACAGATCAGGAGAGTTTCTGCGTAAGGGAAGAGCTTGTACACAGGTACAAGTGCATAGAAAATGTAAGAGGCGTGTACCAGGAAGTGAGAGATCGTGTAGTCACGCTCACTGGTAGTAACTGCGGTAAAGTTTTCGGCCAGTGAATGATACATCTGAACAAAAAGTCCGAAGTCGTGGCAGGCTGTGCCAAAGGTCTTGTGCTTATAGACAGTGGTCAGGGCTACGAAGAAGCATACCAGTCCGGCTGCGATCAAGACCACCAGACCGCTTATCCACCATGGCACCTTGTTATACAGCTTCCTTGAGGGGAGCTTGCCCAGGCAGTAGTAGATGAACACCAGCGATACCAGTATGAATGAGATGGCCGCATAGGACCTGCTGATCCTCCATAGGGCTTCTATGTCGAAGAAAATGATCGATGCAATGGCTGCGCTTTGATCCACGATCCGATAGCGCTTAGGCAGAAGGTCGTGGATGATAGTTAGCAGAATGAACGCCACAAGTCCAAGCATGATGTATTTTGGGCGGTTGGACTCCTTGATGAAGTCCTGCCAGCGGTCTACAGCGGCGTAGTTCTCTCGCATCGCAGAGATAAGAAATCCGGAAAACAGGAAATATACTGCCACAAATCTCACCAGCAGCATATCCGGGATACCGATGTCATCCAGGAACTTTTTGGCCTTTCCCAGGAACTGCTTCAGAGGGGGCTTTGGCTCCTCTGCAACAGCAGCGGCTTCTCCGCCGGCAGTCTCCACAGCAGGTGCGCTGTCCTGTTCGATGACCTGTGCTGCATCGCTCTCCTGAGGAGCTTCTGCCTCCTCAGCTTCCACAGCCGGAGCCTCCTCCACGGGAGCCTCTTCCACAGGAGCCTCTTCCACCGGAGCTTTAAGCTCCTTTTTATCCTCAGCCGGTTTTGCTGCCGGTCTTTTTTTCTTTGACTTACTCATTATTGACCTCCATAAGCTGGATTTCTGGCCAGAAATTCCTTCTGACTGCATACATACTTATTTATTTCATCACTGCCGGTCAATGTCAAGCAAAAAGGCAGCCATAAAGACTGCCTTTTTTCATACTGCGACGCCCTTTGTGAAGCGCAGCTTGCTGCCATCCAGGTCGATACGAACTTGGTCTCCGGAGGAAACCGCCCGCCCCACTATCATTCGTGCAAGCTCATTCTCGATAAGGTCTGTCACCCGGCGATTTATGGGCCTTGCACCGTATTTTTCCGTGTCTGCTGCGCAGGCGACTGTCTCCACCACGCTGTCGGTATAGCTGAGGGTTATCCCCAAGCCAGATGCTCTCCGGGAAAGGTCCTCCAGAGCCTTCCTGCCGATAGACAGCAGATCCTCCTTTTCCAGGGGCCGAAAGACCACGATCTCGTCAAGGCGGTTGATGAACTCAGGAGAAAAATGCTCCCGGACACGCTCCCTGATCCTTTGAACTGCGCAATTGCCTGTCTCTCCGCCAAATCCCAGCAGAGCCCTTCCGCCGATAGTTTCTGCTCCCACGTTGGTGGTCATAATTATGATGCAGCTTCGGAAGCTCACACGGCGCATGGCGGAGTCCGTCAGGATCCCGTCGTCGAGGATCTGGAGCATGATGTTCAGCACCTCCGGATCTGCTTTTTCCACCTCGTCAAAGAGTATGAGTGAGTAGGGCTGACGGCGGACTTTTTCGCAAAGGTCAGCCGAGCGCTCATCATAGCCTGCGTACCCGGGAGGCGCTCCGATCAGCTTTGACACGGAGTGCTTCTCCATGTACTCAGACATATCTAGCCGGATCATTCTGTCCTCTGAGGCAAAAAGGCACTCCGCCAGAGCCTTTGCCAGCTCAGTTTTTCCGACTCCCGTCGGCCCTGCGAACATGAACGCTCCCGCAGGCCTCCTTCCGTCACGAAGGCCAGATCTTGCCCGGCAGACTGCGTCTGTTATCAGTTCAACTGCCTCCGGGCGGCCAATGACCCGCTGAGAAAGCCGCTGCTTCAGCTGGGAGAGCTCCGCCGGAGACTCCTCTGCAACTCGGTCAAGAGGAATCCCTGTTCTGGTGGAGATCACTGAAAAGATGTCCTCCGCACAGACCTCCCCGGGAGTCTCACTGCCCAGAACTTTGCCAAGCTCCCAAAGGCGTACTCCCCTTTTCTCCATGTCGATGTACTCATGGTCATTCTCCGAAAAGCCCGAATTTTTGCGGATCTTTGCCCTTGCACAAGCCTCGTCCAGCACGTCTATGGCCTTATCCGGCAGAAAACGCCCCGTGATATAGCGCACGGAAGCGTTCACCGCCAGGGCTATCATCTCATCGCTGATCCCGATACCGTGGAACTCCTCATAGCTCTGGCGAAGGCCCTTGATGATGCTGATACACTCCTCGGGAGCCGGCTCCATGACCTTCACCGGCTGAAATCTTCGCTCAAGAGCAGCGTCCTTCTCGATAGTCCGGGCATACTCCTGAAAGGTAGTTGCGCCGATGATCTGGAGCTCTCCCCGGGCAAGCTGAGGCTTCATGATGTTGGCTGCGTCGATCGCACCCTCCGCAGCTCCGGCGCCAACGATCGTGTGGAGCTCGTCGATGAAAAGGATAATGTTCCCTGAATTGGCTGCCTCGTCCAAGCAGGCCTTGATACGTTCCTCAAAATCGCCACGATACTTCGCTCCGGAGAGCATAGCCGTCAGGTCAAGGGCAAAAATGAACTTGTTTTTCAGCACGTCCGGCACAAGTCCCCTGACGAAAAGCTCCGCAACGCCCTCAACAATAGCGGTCTTTCCCACGCCGGCCTCCCCGATAAGGCAGGGATTGTTCTTGCTGCGCCGGGAAAGCACCTGTAGAACTCGCTCTACCTCTCGCCGGCGGCCGATAAGGGGATCGTTTTTTCTGATCAGCGCCATGTCTGTAATATTTTTCCCATAGCGGAAAAGGTTTGGCAGGTGGCTCAGCTTTGGCTTGAGCGCATCGTAGAGCTCTCCCCTGACCTCCGGCGAGGCAATGATCTTCAGACCGTCGCAGATCCCGCCCAGGTTGCCGCCGATCCTCTTTATGGCTGCACTGGCACTGCATGAGGACTCCCTTATCATAGCCGCTAGAAGGTGCTCCGGAGCAGCCTGCTTCTTTTTGTCCTTGATAGCTATCCCCCAGGCAAGCTCCATGATCCGCTTTGCAGCTGTGGTAAAATAGCGTTTATTCAGCACAGTTGGAGCTCCCTGCCCCACCATTTCAACGATCCCTGCCCTGAGCTCGTCATAGGCAACTCCGTTGCTGATCAGTATCTCCGCCGCCGCTGTGGTCCCGTCAGCGCAGATAGAGAGCAGCAGGTGCTCGCTCCCCACATAGGTGTGACCCAGCTCCTGAGCCTCGCTGACGGCTCCCTCAATGAGCCTGGTGCTCTTTTTCGTGAATTTTTCCGGATCAGTCATTTTTCCGCCTCCTGTATCTCTTTTGGTGATACTATTATGCCACCTTTTTCCTGCGATAACAGTCGAAAGAAAACTTTCCCGAAAACTTTGTCACACATTTTTCGCCATGGCATACTATGTACTATGAAGCGCAGACAAAAGCGCCTCAAATACATCAATAAAAGGAGTTTTTCTTTATGTGTAATTCTTGCTTCGACGGTAACAACTGCTGGTGGATCATTCTGCTCATCATTCTCTTCGTTCTTCTGTCAGGCTGCGGCTGCGGAAACGACTGCGGAAACAACAACGGCTGCGGCTGCGGATGCTGATCCAGTAAAAAAGGCTGTCGGAGGATAACTCCGGCAGCCTTTTGCCTTTTATGCAAGTGTAACGACTTTATTGCGCCTGTTCATGAGAATTGGCTGTGAGCCATTCAGCACGCAGTCAGCATTCACGATGACCTTGGCGATACTTCCGTCTGAAGGAACTACAAACATGGTATGCTTGAGTATTCCCTCCAGGATAGAGCGGAGACCTCTTGCTCCGGTCTTCTGAGCGATAGCCTTCTTAGCGATCTCGATAAGAGCATCGTCCTCGATCTCAAGCTCGATATCGTCGTAGTCGAACAGCTTCTTGTACTGCTTGATAAGAGCGTTTTTGGGCTCGGTAAGGATCCTTACCAGAGAAGCCTCGTCCAGCTCCTCAAGAACTGTGATCACCGGCAGACGTCCCACAAACTCGGGCACCATGCCGAACTTCACCAGATCCTTGGGGATAACGTGCTTGAAGATGTTGTTCTTCTCCTCGCTCTTGCTCTTGATCTCGCCGCCGAAGCCGATAGGCGCCTTGCCTATACGCTTCTGGATCTGTCTTTCCAGACCGTCGAAGGCTCCTCCGCAAATGAAGAGGATATTCTTGGTGTTGATCTGGATGACCTCCTGATTGGGGTGCTTTCTGCCGCCCTGAGGAGGAACGTTTGAGACAGTTCCCTCGATGATCTTCAGAAGAGCCTGCTGAACGCCCTCACCGCTAACATCACGGGTAAGGGAGGTATTCTCGGACTTTCTGGCGATCTTGTCGATCTCGTCGATATAAATGATGCCTCTCTCGGCAGCCTTCACGTCGAAATCTGCGGCCTGGATAAGGCGAAGGAGGACGTTCTCAACATCGTCGCCCACATAACCGGCTTCAGTGATAGTAGTAGCGTCCGCAATAGCGAAGGGCACGTTAAGGAGCTTTGCCAGAGTCTGTGCAAGGAAGGTCTTTCCCACACCGGTAGGTCCCAGCAGGAGCACATTGCTCTTCTGGAGCTCAACACCGTCAGACTTTTCGCTCATATCCTTCTCATCCTGGCTGAGGATACGCTTATAGTGATTATATACAGCAACTGCCAGCGAGATCTTTGCCTCATCCTGACCGATAACATAGTCGTCCAGGAATTCCTTGATCTCCATGGGCTTGAGCAGTCTCATTGATGAAAGAGAGAAGCTGCCGTCGTTTGACTTAGCTGCTTTTTTCTGTGCCTTGACCACACCTGGTCCGAAGATCATCTCATAGCAGTAGCAGACACATTCATCGCAGATATTAGCGCTTCCGGCAGAGAACATACTGTGCACCCTATTCTCGCCCTTTCCGCAGAAGCTGCATGACTTAAAACTTTCTGCCATTAGACAATTACCTCTTTTCGATCACCTTATCGATAAGTCCGTACTCAAGAGCTTCCTGAGCTGAGAGCCAGTTGTCTCTGTCAGTGTCAAGAGCGATCTGCTCGATGGGCTTACCTGTGTTATCAGCAAGGATCTGATTGAGCTTTTCCTTGGTCTTCAGGATATGGCGTGCAGCGATCTCGATCTCAGTAGCCTGACCCTGAGCGCCGCCCAGAGGCTGGTGGATCATAATCTCACTGTTGGGGAGAGCTATTCTTTTTCCCTTTGCGCCTGACGAAAGAAGGAAGGCGCCCATAGAAGCTGCCATACCGATACAGATAGTGGAAACATCACACTTGATGTAGTTCATAGTATCGTAGATAGCCATGCCCGCTGTGACAGATCCGCCGGGGCTGTTGATATACAGCGAGATATCCTTCTCGGAATCCTGGCTCTCCAGATAAAGGAGCTGTGCAACAACGAGACTTGCAGTAACGTCATTCACCTGATCGGACAGCATAACGATCCTGTCATTGAGCAGTCTTGAGAAAATATCGAAGGAGCGCTCTCCTCTGCTGGTCTGCTCTACAACTACTGGTACTAAACTCATAACTCATCGCCCTTTCTTTATTAAATGCGGTTGACCCACAATAGATATGCGGGCCAACTCACGGATATGCTTATTCTGCGTCTGTATTCTCAGCAGGAGCCTCTGCCTCAGCAGCTGTGTTATCAACAACAGCGCTCTCCTTAACGAGGTCCATAGCCTTCTGTACCTTCATATCGTTGATATAATCATTGATAGGAATGAAACGCTTTACTGTGTCAACGTCGATGTTATTAGCAGCAGCGATCTCAGAAAGACCGTTGTTGAGCTCCTCGTCAGAGACCTCGATGCCCTCGATCTCAGCAATCTTCTCAAGAGCAAGTCTCAGCTTTACCTCGCCGACAGCTCTCTCACGGTATGTCTCTCTGAAGGAGTCCATATCCATGCCTGTGTACTGGAAGTAGAGGTTGAGGTCCATGCCCTGCTGCTTGAGCTGCTGCTCAAATGCACGCATGAGAGAATCGATGCGCTGCTCGAACATACAATTGGGGATAGGCCGATCTACCTTCTCGATAAGGTTAGCAATAAGAGCGCCCTCGAAAGCTGCGTCTGCCTGCTTAACAGCGGCCTCCTCCAGCTTAGTCTTGATGTCAGCTCTGTACTCCTCAACGCTATCGAAGTCAGTAGCGTCCTTTACCAGATCATCGTCGATCTCAGGGAGCTCCTCATAGCTGATAGCCTTGAGCTTAGTCTTGAATGTAGCCTCCTTGCCGGCGTAATCAGTCATCTGGTAGTCCTCAGGGAATGTAACGACTACATCGAACTCATCGCCGATGTTGTGGCCAACGATCTGATCCTCGAAACCGGGGATGAACTGGCCGCTGCCCAGCTTGAGGGGGTGATCCTCGCCCTTGCCGCCTTCAAATGCCTCGTCACCGAAGAAGCCCTCGAAGTCGATGATGACCTCATCGTCCATCTGAGCAGCTCTGTCCTCAACGGAAACGATACGAGCGTTCTTCTTTCTGATGATCTCGACCTGCTTGTCGATATCCTCATCAGTGATCTCTTTAACGATCTTAGCAGCCTTCATGCCCTTGTAATCAGCGATCTCGATCTCAGGCTTTGTAACACAGATAGCCTTCAGCTCAACGCCGTTCTCCTTATCGATAGAAGTAACGTCGATGCTGGGAGTGTCAACAAGAACGATGCCTGTCTCAGCGATAGCAGCGTCGATCTCAGGTCCGAGGAGTGAGTTGATAGCGCCCTCGTAGAAAGCGCCCTCGCCGAACTCTCTCTCAGCCAGCTTACGGGAAACCTTACCCTTTCTGAAGCCCTTGAGCTGGATATTCTTCTTCTGTCTCTGGTACTCCTTCTCAACAGCAGCCTCAAAAGTAGCAGCATCGATAGAGATCACCAGTTCAGTGGTGTTTACATCGGTCTTGTTAGATGATTTTAAACTCATGATTTATATGTCCTCCATTACTAATATACTGATATGCATAGATTGCACTTCAATAACATACTTGGTACATTATACCACATTTCAAAAATATTTTCTACAAAAAAGATCCACTTCTACATTGCTAACAATTCACAGCACTTTTTCCGGCCGAAATTGTATATAATCACCAGCAATGAGATGAAAATTTATGTCGTCATAGGTATTTGTGACGCAGAGCTGGTGAGCTGAGCGGCCGTGGATGTGACCGTAGTAGCACTCTTTTATCTTATACCTATAAAGGATCTCAAGGATGTCATAGTTGAAATTCGAGGCGAAAATCGGCGGATAGTGCATGAACACCAAGGGCTCAAGCCCGGCAGAGACCGCCGACTTTATGGAAGTCTCCAGCCTCTGGACCTCTCTTTTCAGGACCTTTTCGTCCTGAACGTCCTTGGAGTCAGTGTCGTTTACCCAGCCTCTCGTGCCGCAGATACCGTAATTCCCGTAGGCGTAGTGATCATTGTGCAGGATATGCAGGGCGTCAAATCCGCATGAGGAGAAAAAATTCTCCATTTTCCGCCTAGTAGTCCACCAGTAATCGTGGTTGCCCTTGAGGATGATCTTTTCACCGGGAAGGCTGTTGATCAGCCGAAAATCCGGCTCAGCCTGCTGAAGAGACATTCCCCAGGTCAGATCGCCTGCTAAGACCACAGTGTCCTCCGGAGAGACCACCTCACGCCAGTTCTTCTCGATACGCTCCTGATAGTTCTCCCACCCCGGAAAGATGCTCATGGTCTTTGAAGGGTCGCAGAGGCACAGGTGCAGATCACCGATAACAAACAGGCTCATCAGATGCCCAGAGTTCTGAGAACGTAGTCCTTCTGATCCTCCTTGGTGATAACATCGCCGAAGCGCTCAGGCTTTGTTCTCAGGTCAGCCAGAGCAGCAGGAACAGGAATGTCGGAGAGCTCAGCGATACGGTCTACCTTGTCGTACTCGTCCATGTCAGAAGCCTTTCCTTCCAGAGCCTCCAGAACAGCAGCGCTGAACTTGTAGGGGCTTGCAGTAGAAGCGATGATCGTCTTAGTTGTGTCGCCTGTAGCTGCCTTGTAATCGTTGTAGACCTTCACTGCAACCGCTGTGTGAGTGTCGCAGGTGTATGAGAACTTCTCATAAATGTCGTGGATAGTTGCCTTTGTCTGATGGTCGTCGCAGAAGCCGGCAGCAAACTCCTCCTTCAGCTTAGCCTTGATCTCGTCAGTCACCTCGTATCTGCCCTCAGTGGACAGCTTGCCGAACCACTCACGGATAACGGCGTCATCGCAGCCTGTCATCAGGTAGAGCAGTCTTTCAAGGTTGCTGGAGATAAGGATATCCATGGAAGGCGAAACAGTTGCGTAGAACTTTCTGTTGCGGTCGTAAACGCCTGTATTGATAAAGTCTGTGAGCACGTTGTTGATGTTGGAGGCACAGATCAGCTTATTAACGGGCACTCCCATGTGCTTTGCGTAGTAGGCAGCAAGGATGTTTCCGAAGTTACCTGTGGGAACAACGATGTTGATCTTGTCACCAAGCTGGATCTCGCCGTCCTTTACCAGCTCAGCATAGGCTGAAACGTAGTAAACTACCTGAGGAACAAGACGTCCCCAGTTGATAGAGTTTGCAGAGGAGAACATCATTCCGTTCTTATCAAGCTGAGCCTTTACCTCATCGTTGGTGAAGATCTGCTTAACGCCGGTCTGGCAGTCATCGAAGTTGCCCTTGATAGCGCAAACACCAACGTTTGAGCCCTCCTGAGTCTTCATCTGACGCTTCTGCATGGGACTTACGCCGTCCTCGGGGTAGAATACCAGGATAGAAGTGCCTTCAACGTCCTTGAAGCCCTCAAGAGCGGCCTTTCCGGTGTCGCCTGAGGTGGCAACGAGGATAACGATCTTCTTGTCCAGGTTGATCTTCTTGGCAGAAGTTGTCAGGAAGTAGGGCAGGATCTGGAGAGCCATGTCCTTGAATGCGCAGGTGGGACCGTGCCACAGCTCCAGCATATAGGTGCCGTCGAAGAGATGTGCGATCTCAGCAATGCTCTCTGTCTCGAAATTCTTGGTAGAATAGGCGTTTTCTGTGCAGTAGCGGATCTCAGCCTCTGTGAAGTCCGTAAGATATTTCGCAAATACATAGGCAGCTCTGTCAGCATAGTTCATCTGGCCAACAGCCTTGATCTCGTCAAGGGTCAGCTCCGGGATCTGCTCAGGAACGAAAAGTCCGCCATCAACGGAGATACCCTGAGTGATAGCCTCTGCGCTTGACACTCTGACGCTGCTGTTTCTTGTGCTCTTATAAAACATATGATCACCCTTTTATATTACTAAGCCGGCAAAGCGGCTCGTGCTCTAAAAATAAAAATTGTAGCCGGTGGTATCGTAGGCGTTTTCGATGTAGTCGATACTGACCACATTTTCGCCGCTGATAATGACCTGAGCTATGTCGAAGCGAGGCTGGAGAAGCGTCGGATGCTTCACGCAGTAATCGCTGGCGGTCTTGATGATGAGTCCCCTTTTGCGCTTGTTCACGGCCTCAAAGCCAGTAACAAGGCTGTCCGGCTTTCGGGACTTCACCTCAACGAAGACGATGCAGTCTCCGTTTTCAGCGATGATGTCGATCTCGCCGCCCTTTATGCGGTAATTCCTTGCAGAAACGGTGTAGCCACGCTCCTCAAGATACCGGCAGACGGCCTCCTCGCCGATCCTTCCGATCTCGGTCTTGTTCATATCATTCACCCAGTATCTTTTTGAGGAAGGTCCTTCTGTGAACGGGGCTTGGGCCGTACTGCCTGAGCATATCGCAGTGCAGCTTGGTGCCGTAGCCCTTGTGCTGGGAGAACTGATACTGAGGATAAGCCTGGTCAAGCTCCCTCATATAGCGGTCCCTGGCGACTTTTGCCAGAACCGAAGCAGCCGCAATGGAAGCAGAGGTGGCATCGCCCTTGATGACGCACTGTGCCGGGCAGCTAAGCTCCGGAAGGCGGTTGCCGTCCACCAGAGCCATATCAGGCTCTATGCCAAGCCCCTCCACAGCCCGCTTCATGGCAAGCATAGTGGCTTGCAGGATATTCAGGCTGTCGATCTCCTCCACGGAAGCAGTGGCGATGCACCAGGCCTTAGCCTTTGCCTTTATCTCGTCGAAAAGCAGCTCTCTGCGCTTCTCGGAGATCTTCTTGCTGTCATTTAGGTACTCGATAAGTGTGTCGTCCTCAAGGATCACTGCCGCTGCGTAAACATCGCCGGCAAGAGGTCCCCTTCCGGCCTCATCCACTCCACAGATCAGGGGAAAGTCGTTCCTGACTGCGCTGTCGTACTCGAAAAGCTCCTTATGGAGCGTAACTCTTGCCATTGTCAGCTCCTTTCCGGGAGCTCCAGAGTTATCCTGCCCAGCTTGCCGCTGCGGAACTCGTCCAGCACGGTGATGGCAGCACGCTCTGTGTTGATCTCTCCTCCGGAGACCACCATTCCACGCTTGCGTCCCACTTTTTCAAGGAGAGCAAGCCCGTCGTCCTCCTGAGAGAGCTCGATCTTGTATCTGTCAATGAGAGCCTGCGGATAGCTCTTTGAAAGGAAGAGCAGCAGCTTCATGGCCAAGGTCTCCACATCAAGGATGTCGTCGCTGATAGCTCCGGTGAAGGCCAGTCTGACCGCAGCCTCCTGATCCTCGAATTTCGGCCAGAGCACACCGGGCATATCCAGCAGCTCAGTGTTGTCCTTCAGCTTCACCCATTGCTTTGTGCGGGTGACGCCCGGCCTGTCCTCCACTTTAGTTCGCTTGGAGCCGGCCATTCTGTTGATCAGCGAGCTCTTTCCAACGTTAGGGATCCCCAGTATCATCAGCCTTATGGGAGCTCCGGTCATGCCGTTTTTGGCACGCTTCTCCATGAGCTCAGCAAGAACTGTTGACTTCAGCGTGGACATCAGCTTGTTGAGGCCCTTTCCGGACTTGCAGTCCACCGCAAGTGCCGCAACATTGCTGCTTTTCAGGGAATTTATCCAGCCCTGAGTTGCTCCTTGATCTGCCAGGTCGCACTTATTGAGCAGCACCAGCCTGGGCTTTTTTGCAGTTATCTGGTCGATCTCAGGGTTTCGGCTGCTCATAGGAGCACGGGCGTCTATGATCTCCACCACTGCGTCCACCAGCTTTAAGTTGGCAGCGATCGCACGGCGGGTCTTGGCCATATGCCCGGGGAACCACTGGATCGTTTTCATATCGTTGTTGTTTTCCAAATCAGCCTCCTGTTCTCAGCCGATGAGCCCGAAGCTCTCCTTCGGGGAAATGCGTATGAAGGCTCTGCCCAGGATCTCCTCCCGGGAGATGAGCCCGATGTCGATAGAGCGGCTGTCCTTTGAGACAGGACGGTTGTCGCCCATGACGAAGTAATAGCCCTCCGGCACAGTAATGGGGTACTGCTCGGTAAAGGCTCCGGTATCGTTGTGAGTGAGCCCCAGAGCAAGGTAGTCCTCACGGAGCTTTTCTCCGTCAACATACACGGCACCGGAGCCGAAGTCGATGTCGATCTGCTGACCGCCGGAAGCTATGATACGCTTGACGATGATCTTTTGCAGACCGCTCTTCACCACGGGAGAGCCGTCCTCCCCTAGTGTCACGGCGTCAGTTGCTCTGATAATAACAATGTCACCGTTATCCGGAGAGAAGGTCTTGAGCATGATCACACGCTCACCGGATAAAAGTGTATTTTTCATCGAGTCGCCCTGAATTGTCACTATACCTATAATATAGGTAAAAATCAGCGTAATGACGAACAGTGCGATGAGCAGGCTCTCGATAAAGCTGATAAGCTCCCTGAGAAAGCCTGCTGATCTTTTCCTGCTGTCAGTCATTAGCTGATTCCTTCCATGAGTTTGTAAGAATGTCGAAGTCCTTCAAGGGTGAATATCTGATAATGGCCTTGCCGTAGATCTGATCCTTTGAGATAAGTCCAACATTGACCGCACGGCTGTCTGTAGAGCGGTTGCGGTTGTCGCCCATTACGAAGCAGTAGCCCTCGGGGATAGTGATGGGGTACTGTCCTTCAAAAGCGCCCAGGTCGTAGGTAGTTGAGCCTGCATTGATATAGGGCTCGTCCAGCACCTTTCCGTCAACGATGACCTGACTGTCACGGAGCTCTACAGTCTGACCCTCAGTAGCGATAACACGCTTGATGATGCACTCCTGAAGAGCATTTACGCCTTCAGGGACATAAGCATTGCCTTTTTCATCAAGAAGATGAGGAACATCGTTGTCGATGATAATTATATCGCCGTAATTGAGCTTGAAGAAGACCGTATTCATGAAGATCTTATCCGATGTGGAATCCGGGTCGGTGGAATCGTAGTTCTTATTAAGAGTAGGCACCATGGACTGACCCACGATGTTTACAGGGTGCAGAACATAGGTGAACAACATGATGATGAAGAACATCGTGATGAGCGTAGACTCCACGATATCGATGACATCCTGTTTGAGCTGAGCCGTTTTCTCCTCGGGAGTCAGCTCCTGCTTATTTGCCGTAGTTAGATCTTTATCTGCCATAAAAAGTACCTCACCTGACTGGTTGTTTTCCTAAATGTAGCAAAAAAGGGACGCTCACGTCCCTCGGGGTAAGAGACGAGCCAGCCGGAATAACTCCGGCCGAGCCCCGTCTGCACCGCATGATCAGCGGATCTGTTCCTTGACCTTTGCTGCCTTGCCGACTCTGTCACGCAGGTAGTAGAGCTTAGCTCTTCTTACCTTACCGTGTCTGATGACCTCTACCTTGTCAACAACAGGAGAGTGTACAGGGAAGACACGCTCAATGCCAACGCCGTGAGCAACACGTCTTACTGTGAAGGTCTCGCTGATACCGCCGTGCTTCTTAGCGATAACAGTTCCCTCAAATACCTGGATACGGCTCTTGTCGCCTTCCTTGATCTGAACGTGGACCTTTACGGTGTCACCGATCTCGAACTGAGGTACGTTTTCCTTCAGGCTTGCATCGCTGATGAGTTTGAGTGCATTCATTTTCTTTTCCTCCTAAAAATTTCCGAACATTCTTACCTGTCCGCAAACGCCGGCTCAGCCACCGGTGTCCGCAGAAAAAATATTGGCGAGGCTTGCTCGCAGGTGCGCCTTAACGCACGCCGTCCGGAGGACAGCACAGGCAGCGGACTGCTCGATTTAATGTCTTTCGGCATTAACTCTCGTCTGGCAAAATGCCGGACGGAACTCAAATGCTCTGATATTATACCATATATCGAAAGAAATTGCAAGTGTTTTTTCAATATTTTTCGAAAAAATTTTTTCACTTCTTCTCCAGAACAGCCATAGCGGCGTGGTGAAGGATCTGAAGGTCGTCTGAAGGCGTGTTTCTGAGCATTTTCAGGTGCTCCTCCTCCCAGCGGGCTATATCCTCCGGAGCCATGGAAGCTCCAACGCCTCGACAGGCCTTCATTCTGCCGTTCCAGCTTTCACGGGTAAAGGGCACCATAAGGTCGTAGTCCTCTGCATGGGTGATGCGGAAGTATCTCTCCGCAATTTCCGGCACAAATACAGGAGCCCTCTCATATCCGGCGCCGGTCCAGGATGGGTTGTACTTCAGCACGAGCTCCTCGCTCGCTCTTGCGATAGGATCGTCGGCCGGCACCCAAGCCATGAACAGGATCACCAGCTTTCCACCGGGTCTGAGCAGACTTGCCAGCTTAGGGATCACCAGGTCGTAGTCGAAGTAGAAGAAGCACTGACAGGCGGTGATCACGTCGAAGCTGCCCTCAGGGAAGTCCAGCTCCTCCGCAGAAGAGACCAGAAAGCCGATGTCCATGCTCTGTTTTTCGGCAAGCAGCTTTGCCTGTGCGATCTGTTCCTCAGAAATGTCAGAGCCCGTCCACTTAGCGCCGTATTTGTACATATTTCGGGGAACTACGCCTGTTCCTGTGCCTATGTCAAGAACTCGCTGACCTGCCACACAAAGGCCAAGGTCGGCCACCTTCCGGAAGAAAACAGGCGGATAGATGTCCCGGTATTTAGCGTAATCAGTTGATGTGCGTCCCCAATCGAAGGCCTTGCCTCCGTCTATATCATTGCTGAAAATATCCATGGTATCTCCTTATTTGAACAGTGTGTTGTCAGCGCAAAGTATCGCTGTTCGGCGAATGTTTTCCGACTCGAAGGGTATCTCAGTGACCCGTTTCAGAGCCTCGATGAAGAGGCTGGGGTTGTAGTTGGTCTGAGTGCCGGCAGGCAGATACATAGTCATATCCACCGAATCATCAGTCTTCACGCAGCTCAGCACCTCCAGATCAGGCTTTATGTCAACCGTCTTCATGCCCTTCTTGGTCTTCTTCTCAATGAGGATCTCGGGAGCAGCAGTCAGCTGACAGACAGCCTCGAACAGACCGTCCACGTCCTCGGTCTTCAGGGAAAACTCGTACTTTGCCTTTGCTATGGCAGTTATCTTCTGCTCCTGGAGAGCAACGGAAACTATGCTCATGCCCTCAGGCATGACCGCATTGAGCTGGTCACGGATCTGCTCCATGGAGATATCGTCGTCAGTCAGGTTGAAATCCAGGATCTCGCAGCTGCTCTCATAGCCCAGTGAAAGCGCCAGTGCGAAGGAGTAGTACGGGTGGGGATTGAAGCCCTCTGTGTACCATATGGGCAGCCGTGAGCGCCGGAAGGTCCGCAGCATACAGCGGTTCAGGTCAAGATGGGAGATGTACTTCGCTCTCCCCTTTTTCTCAAAGGTAGCTCTAACTCTGATCAAAAACAATCCCTCCCAACAGCCTTATTTACTCCGCAGCCTGAACATCTCTCACGGCAATTGGGAGTAGTCACCGCCTTGTGAGCGGTCTTGTTCTCACGAATGAAGAACTCCTTGGAAACAAGGTAATCCAGGTGATCCCAGGGCAGGATCTCGTCATAGTCAAAACGGCGGTTTGCGTAAAATGCAGGGTCTATGCCGCACTCAGCAAAAGCCTCCAGCCACAGATTGAAGCGGAAATGCTCGCTCCAGCTGTCGAACTTGCAGCCCTTCTTCCAGGCGGTATAGATCGACTTGCACAGCCGGCGGTCGCCCTTGGCCAGAATCACCTCAAGCATACTTACATTGGGGTCGTGGTAGCTGACCTTCACCTTTCGTGAGGTAACTGAGTCCATGAGCAGCTTCTGCTTGTGCTCGATCATCTCACGGGTGTCCTGAGGCTCGAACTGGAAGGGAGTAAAGGGCTTAGGCACGAATGTAGCGCAGCTTATGGAGATCTGAACGCCCTTTCCACGGGGTCTGTCCTCGATGCTGTAGAACAGGTCGATGATCCGCTGAGCAAGCTCTGCGATGCCCACGATGTCCTCGTCAGTTTCAGTGGGGAGTCCCATCATGAAGTAGAGCTTCACCGCAGAATAACCGCCCTCAAAGGCGATGCGGCAGGTGCTCATGATCTCCTCCTCGGAAACGTTCTTGTTGATAACGTCACGAAGGCGCTGAGTTCCTCCCTCGGCAGCGAAGGTCAGTCCGGACTTGCGCACCTTCTTGATCTTGTTCAGCAGCGACTCAGAGAAGTTGTCCACACGCAGGGACGGCAGCGAAAGGTTGACACGCTCGCCCTCAGTGTACTTGATGAGCCGAGTCAGCATGGGGTCGATCTCGGAGTGGTCGCTTGTACTGAGCGAGGCCAGAGACACCTCATCGTAGCCGGTATTTTCGCAGAGAGACTTCGTTTCGCTCACGATCGTGTCTGTGGATTTCTCACGGAAGGGCCTGTAGATGAAGCCTGCCTGACAGAAGCGGCAGCCTCTTATGCAGCCACGGAGCACCTCCACGGAAACTCGGTCGTGGACGATCTCAGTGAAAGGCACCACGAAGTTGTCCGGGTAGTATACCTTGTCGAAGTCCTTGATGATGCGCTTTGTGACCTTCTCGGGAGCGCCGTCAGTGACCTCCATACGGTCGATAGTTCCGTCCTCCTTGTAGAAGAAGTGATAGAACTGAGGAACATAAACGCCGGGGATCTGAGCTGCACGGCGCAGGAAATCCATACGCTTGGCGCCCTGCTGCTTCATTTCCCAGTAAAGGTCCATAAGCTCAAGGTTGACCTCCTCGCCCTCGCCCAAAATGAAGATGTCGAAGAAGTCCGCCAGGGGCTCTGGGTTGCAGACACAGGGGCCTCCGGCAACAACGATCTGGGTCAGCTCCTCTGTCCTGTCCTTGGAAAAAACCGGGATCCCGGCCAGATCCAGCATATTCAGAACTCCCGTATAGGAAAGCTCATATTGCAGAGTAAATCCGATGAAGTCGAAGTCCTTGATAGGGTCAAGGGACTCCAGAGCATAAAGCGGGATGTCATTTTTACGCATGATCTCCTCAAAATCAAGCCCCGGCGCAAAGCATCTCTCGCACCAGTAATTCTCCCTCTCGTTGGTCAGGGAGTAAAGGATCTTCATGCCCAGGTGGGACATTCCGATGTCGTATGTATCCGGGAAGCAGAACGCAAAGCGCACGTCCACCTTGGACTTGTCCTTGATGACGCTCCCCACCTCGCCGCCGATGTAGCGTGAGGGCTTCTGCACTTCCAGAAGGTGCTTCTCTATCTTTTCTTTCAGTGTACTCATTTTTACCTCCGGAGCCTTTTCTCGAAGCAGATCTGGTCCCTTAGCCGGACCCCGGCTTCGATGATCGGGTGGTTGTAATTTTTCGTAAAGTAGTCTGGGACGATATGTGTGCGGACGTATCCGCAGCGCTCATAAAACGGCACAGTCAGAGGGCTGTCCCCTGTGCCGAGGGTCAGTCTTTCAAATCGCTCAGAGCAGATCTGCTCCACCTCGGAAAGAAGAGCGCTGCCAAGGCCTTTTCTGCGATATTTCGGGGAAACTGCGATATTCTTCAGCTCAGCAGTACCCTCCCCCTCGTCAGTTATGACGCAGACGGCAAGAGCCTCTCCGTTTTCCTCCAAAGCGTAGAGCTTACCCCTGTCAAGATAGCCCTCCACCAGCTCCTCCTGCTCATCGCCCATGAGAAGGAGCTCCATATAGTCACGCTTGTTCTCAGTGATCAGCTGTATCATTTCATGTTCTCCGCACCAAATCTCAGGGGCAGGAAGTCAGACAGCTTGAAGAAGCCGTTTGACAAGATCACGATCAGGTCGTCGCCGCAGAATTCGCTCAGTACCTGCAAGCAGGCACCGCATGGCTGACAGGGCTTGCGGAAATCCTCTGTGGAGCTCCCGGCCACCGCAATAGCCTTGAACTCCCTGACGCCCTCGGAGACTGCCTTGAAAAGAGCCGTTCTCTCAGCGCAGTTCGTCAGCGAAAAGGACGCATTTTCGATATTGCAGCCGGTGAAGATCCTTCCGTCAGCGGCAAGGAGAGCGGCTCCCACTCTGAATTTCGAGTAGGGGCTGTAGGAATTCTCGGCAGCCTTTACTGCCATTGAAAAAAGCTCTCCGTTAGTCATGATCTCTTTCCTCCGCTGCCTACCTTCCGCTTCTTTCCGTCGGGGGTCATGATGTAGGTGTTTTCAAGCTGAGCCCGGAGATCTCCAGTAACAGCGGCACGGTATTCGTCCCTAAGAATGGCCTGCTCAGCCTTTTCCTCCGGAGTAAGGCCTTCGGTCTTTGATTTATGTGCAAGCTGGTTTATGCGGTCAAGTTTTTTCTGATCCATTTTTTCCTCCAAATGATCTGCTGCGGCGTGCGCAGGGTGTTACATTGATTATACCCTAATTTGCCCGAGATGTCAATATTCCCACAGCGTCATGGGAGCTGATCCGATTTCGCAATAATAATGTTGATTGCTGTGCGAAAATATGGTATAATCATGTTAGAAAGGAAGTGTCTGCCATGAAGAGGATAGCAGCAGTAACAGGCGGTGCAGGCGGCATCGGAGAGGCGGTCTGCCGGAAGCTGGCAGAGGAAGGTTGGGAGGTTATCGTTTGCTGTAGGAGCTCCCTGGAAAAGGCCAAGGCTCTGGCAAGGGAGATCTGCGGAAGAGCCCTGTGCTTCGACATTTCGGACAGTCAGCAGATACGCTCAGCTCTCACATCAGCCGGAGAAATCGACCTGCTGGTGAACAACGCCGGGATCTCGGAGATCGAGACTTTCGACAGGATCTCCCCGGAAAAGGCGGCTGCCATCATGAACATCAACCTGATCGGAGCTATGACCTGTGCGAGAACAGTTCTTCCGGGAATGATAAGCCGGAAGTCCGGGTGCATCATCAATATCTCCTCCATGTGGGGACAAGTGGGCGCCTCCTGCGAGGTGGACTACTCCGCATCAAAAGCCGGTCTGATCGGCTTCACAAAGGCTCTGGCAAAGGAATGCGCACCCTCGGGGATAAGGGTGAACTGCGTATCACCCGGCTTTATAATGACTGAGATGAACAGCCGCTTCTCGGAGGAAGACCTTGAACTTATCCGTGAGGAGATCCCGCTGGGGATCTTCGGAGAGCCAAGACACGTTGCCGATGCTGTATCGTTCCTTGCCTCAGACAAGGCCGAGTACATCACCGGACAGGTGCTTGCGGTAAACGGCGGAATGGTCATCTGAACTGTAACGATTTTTAACTTTTCTGTGACCTGACAATAATCTGGCTGTAAAGAGATCATGCTATAATAGGGATACCATGACATAAGGAGGATCACACCATGAAAAACAAGACCGCAAATCCCCTGCCGCTTATTATCCTAGGAGCTGCCGCCGCCATCATCCTCGGCGTTGCAGTCTACGCCGCCATAGTGTATCACAACGGCAAGGACTTCGTGGAGGACAAGACCGGCAAAAATAACAACATCAACGTGATGCTCACCAGACCTGACGACTGGCACCTTATCCAGTCCGGAAAGATCTCGCTGAGCAAGAAGGATTTCGCCTGGATAGACGGCTCCACCGCCACTATCCCCATAACCGCCGAACTCGCAAGGCAGTTCTGCGGAGCCTCCGACGACGAGGTGGAGAGCTACGTTGATCATAACACCACCCACTACGCCTACGAATACCTGCTCTACAGCGAGACCCGCTACAAGACCAAGGGCTCGAAAGAGGTCTACAAGGACAAGGACCTCATTTTCGTCACCGAGCCCTCAGTTGACGAGAACAATATCGCTAAGGCTGAGGGCAAGACCATGGACGTCACGCCCGTAGCGCTGGACGGCTTCGTGTTCATCACCCACAAGGACAATCCCGTAGAAAGCCTTACCGTAGAGCAGATACAGGACATCTACTCCGGAAAGATAACCAACTGGAAGGACGTTGGCGGAAACGATGCTGAGATCATCCCCTACCAGCGTGAGAGGAACTCCGGCAGCCAGACCGCAATGGAGCAGCTCGTCATGAAGGACGTTCACCTCATGGAGCCAAAGGAGGCATACTATGAGGTGGTCGGCATGGGCGAGCTTATCGAGAAGATAGCCGAATACGAAAACCGTGAAAACAGCATCGGCTACACCTACTATTACTACCTGAACAACCTCTACAAAAGCGACGACATCAAGGTGCTGAAGGTGGACGGCATAGCTCCTGACAACCAGCACCTCGCCGACCACAGCTACCCCTTCACCACCGCCTATTACGCCGTTATGGAAGAGGGTCAGGAAGGCAAGCCCAAGGAGCTGAGAGACTACCTGCTCACCGACGAGGGTCAGGAGATGATCAGGCTTGCCGGCTACTGCCCCGTGAACGGAGAGTGATACCATGCTTGACACAGAATACGAGAAGAAGCTAAGGCAGTCCCTCTGCATCTTCCCTGCGCTGACCGCAGCAGTGCTGGCTGTTTTCTTGGCGGTGGGAGACTTCGACGAAAAAAGGCTCCACTACCACTTCGACACCATTATGGGCACGGTAATGATGCCTATGCTGATACTGGTGATATTCGGCGGCTTCACCGTGGCGGAGATGTACTCAAAGACCGTTTTCATCTTCCGTGAGGTCATCCGCTTCATCATGGGCGCAGGAGTCATGCTTTATCTGTTCTTGATGAGCATATTTAACGGTGTCATCATGTTTTTCGGAGTCGCCCTGGTCTCAGTATTATTCACCATGCCCTTCACTCTGCCACTGCTGATATACTGGCTAAAAACCAAGGAGAAGAAAAAGCAGGAAATGAAGGAATTCATGGAAAAGATACAGAAGGAGGAAGAAAATGACGGACAGGCTGAATAAGCAGCTCAGCTTCATGCTGGAGCTGGACAAGATGAAAAATCTCTACCGGCAGACCTATGTTCTCCACGAGGATAGGACCGAAAACGACGCCGAGCACAGCTGGCACCTGGCGGTGATGGCTTTTCTGCTGGAGGAGTATTTCCCAGAGCCGGTAGATCTGCTCCATGTGATGAAAATGGTGCTGCTCCACGACGTGGTGGAGATCGACGCCGGGGACACCTACATCTACGACGACGAGGGCAACAAGACCAAGGCTGACCGTGAGGAAAAGGCCGCCCAGAGGATCTACGGGCTCCTTCCCGAGGATCAGCGGGAGGAATTCTCCGCTCTCTGGCGTGAATTTGAGGCCAAGGAAACTCCCGAGGCAAGGTTTGCCGGAGTCCTCGACCGGGTACAGCCTCTTTTGCTGAACTACACCAACAACGGCCGTGCCTGGACTGAGCACGGTATAGCTGCCCAGCAGGTCAAGGACAGAAACACCGAAACCGTGAAAAACTCCCCTGCTTTGGGCGAGCTTATCCTCTCCCTCATCGACGATGCACAGCAGAAGGGTTGGCTGAAATAATTCGTCAAAATCAACAAATGTCTTCTTGTTCTTCCGTATACTATTACCAAAGGAGACGAACTTCGTGAAAAGTTGATGATATCTCATATTTTGTGCTTGAAGTTTGTATTTTCATGTGATATAGTATAATTGTAAGAAAAACTACACCTTTGTGCGCTTTTTTTGATAGAGGGAGATCATATGACAAATAGCAAAAATATTAACAAGCAGGAGAAGCAGAACTGGATCACAAGACTTAACCAGAAGCGTGAGGACAACTCCTCCCGTTTCAAGACTCTGAACATGATCCTGATGATACTGTTCCCAATCTTCATCACCTGCATGGCGGAGATCAATCAGTTCAAGAAGGTGAGCTCCTTCTTTGCTTTCGCCGCCGACAGACCTACTGTTCTCTTCTTCGACATAGTTATCGCCGCATTGGTATTCGTGTTCCTGCTGGCGGTATTCAGGAAGGGCTGGGTGGCTTCGATGATCCAGAGCTTCATCTACATGGCACTGAGCATCGTTGAGCTGTTCAAATACGGCACCAACGGCAACCACCTTATCCTCTCGGACATGAAGCTGTTCAAGAGCGTCAAGAGCCTGAAATCCTTCGCCTACATAAGGATAACCCCTAGGCTGATCATCTACTGCCTGATAGTTGTGGCTGTGGCTCTGATTATTGCATATTTCAACCCCAAGCTCCCAAGACATATCCCCGTAAAGAGGCTCATCGCCTGTCTTTGCTGCGTGGCTCCCTGCGTTGGACTTATCATCTTCCCTTCATTTTACAATCCTATCTACAAGTTCCTCAAGCTGGATACCACCGCTGCTACAAACGCTTTCATCCTCAACGAAAAGTTCGACAGCAACAGCTTCCTCGCTTTCATTGTGGAAACGGCCTCTGAAAGCTACGCAAACAGACTTCGTGAGCCGGACAACTACACCGAGGACTACGTTGAAGAGATTACTGATGTCAAGGCTGACACATCCGAGGATTTCAACGGCGGCAAGAAGCCTAACGTTGTGGTGATCATGAGCGAGTCCTACGCCGACTTCCGTGTTTTCGACGAGCTGAACGTTGACGATAAATACTACGAAGGCTTCGACAAGGCTGTTGAAGAGGGCTACGGCGGTATCGCTATCACTCCTACTTACGCCAGCTACACAGTCCGCTCTGAGTTCGAGCTGCTCTTCGGACTCCCTGTCCGTGGACTGAATGCTCCTAATATGCCTCAGAGAGAGCTTGCTGACCGTGAGCAGCCAGCTCTTGCTCAGTATTACAAGAGCTGGGGCTACTCCACAGCCTACGTTCACCCCTTCCAGAGCAATTTCTACAGCCGCGCAAAGATCTACGGAGAGTTCGGCTTCGATAAGATGATCTTCCACGACGACATCGACAACGTAAGCGATTTCACCGTTCCCGTAGAGCACTACGGCACCTATGTTGACGATAAGACAGTTTACGACCAGCTCATCGACCTGATCAAGACCACCGATGATCCGCTTTACGTTCACACAACTACTATGCAGAACCACCAGCCCTACAACCAGGGCGAAGATCCGAACGATGAGTTCGGCAACTACCTCCAGTGGATACAGCACAGCAACGAGGGCCTGACCGTCTTCCTGGACGAGCTGAAAAACATTGACGAGCCTACTCTGGTATTCTTCGTTGGTGACCACTTCCCTTCACTGAGAGGCGAGACCAGCGTCTACAATCAGCTCTACCTGGACGGCGTTACTTGCAGCGTCCTCTACGAGCAGAGATACTTCATCTGGAGCAACTACGATGCAGATTACTCCAAAATCCCGGACAATAAGGTGTCATTCTTCTATATGCCTTATGTTCTGCTGAACATCATCGACGCTCCCAGAGATGCCTTCATCGAGAAAATGAACGAGTTCATGGAGACTCTCCCCGTTTATTCTATCGACTACGACGACACGACTCCCGACAATGGGGAACTTGACGTTCTCACCTACGACAGAGTCATCGGCGAAGTGATGTCGCCGTGTCCCATTCCAGATGAGCTTCTGGAGACCAGCAAAAACAGCGACTAAGGAGGTCCCCATGAAAGAGATACCGATTGGTACAAAGGGCAGCGCTTCCCTTACAGTTTCTCCCAAAGAGCTTGCTGTGAACGTTGGCAGCGGAAGCCTTGAGGTACTGGCTACTCCCGTTATGATAATGCTTATGGAAAAGGCTGCTTGCAGCGCTGTTGCTCCCTTCCTGGAGGGTGACGAAACTACGGTGGGCACTCAGATGAACGCTGACCACCTTGCCGCAACTCCTGAAGGCATGACAGTTTCCGCACAGGCTGAGGTAACTGCTGTGAATGGCCGTGAGATCTGCTTCACAGTCACTGCACAGGACGGCTCCGGCGAGATCGGCAGAGGCTCCCACAAGAGGTTTCTGGTATTCGGCCAGCGCTTCACCGACAAGGCCAAGGCTAAGCTGAAATAATGAACAAAAGGCTCCCTTCAATTTTCACAAAGGGAGCCCTTTTTTTCTGTATGCTATCATAATTCTATCACAATCCGGGGTATAATTATAATTGTAATAAAACCATATGGGGGTCAGATCTATGTCAGACTACTACAACGACCATGATCACGAAAATGACGGGTCGTCTTATATTTCAGAAAACTCCAAACCAAAAAAAGCAAACAAGCACCGTGGCCTTAAAGCCGTGGCTATTTTGCTGTGTGTCGCAATTCTCGGCGCTACAGGCTGGCAGGTACACAAATTCATGAACGACACCAAACTGGACAACACCGACTCATCCTCAGAGGACGAGCGCCAGGCTAATGCCGACCTGGATGAGCCTATCCCAAAGAATGACGCCGAAAAAAAGCCCGGCAGCGAAAACCTCCCCAGCCTTATCCAGATAGCTGCCCGTGAGGACGCAAAGTACCTCCCCGATATCGTGGACGAGATCGAGCCCTCAGTTGTCGGTATCTCCTCTACCTTCGAGTTCACTCAGTCCTACAACACCTGGGGCTGGATGGGTATGGCTCCTGAGGAAACTACCCAGCAGGCTGTTGGTACCGGCACAGGTATCATCATGACCGAGGACGGCTACATCGTCACCAACGCTCACGTTATCTACGATGACAGCGAGTACAAGGCCGGCGAGGCTATCGAGGTCTCTGTCCTGCTAAACGATGAGTCAAAGCACGATGCCAAGATCATCGCATACGACACCGAGACAGATCTTGCGGTACTGAAGATCGACGAGACTAAGCTCACTCCTGCCGTTTTCGGAGACAGCAGCGACCTCCGTGTCGGCGAGCTGGTGATCGCTGTGGGCAACCCTCTGGGATTTGAGCTTTTCGGCACAGTTACCAGCGGTATCGTTTCTGCTCTCAACCGTCAGATCTCTATAAACGACAAGGAAATGACCCTTATCCAGACCGACGCTGCTATCAATAACGGCAACTCAGGCGGACCGCTCCTTAACAGCTGCGGACAGGTCATCGGAATAAACTCCGCAAAGCTCTCCTCCAGCTATGGCTCAAATCAGGCAACTATCGAGGGACTTGGCTTTGCGATCCCAATCAACGAGGCAAAGGTCATCATCGACGATCTTATCAACTACAGCTACGTTACCGGCCGTCCTCAGATCGGTATCAGCACCAGCGATATCACTGAGACCTACTCCAGCTACCTTGGAATGCCCATGGGAGTTCTGGTGCAGTCAGTTCAGGAGGACAGCGCTGCTGAAATGGCTGGCATGAAGAAGGGCGACATCATCATTGACGTGGAGGGTACACCTATCAAGACCGGCCAGGAGCTGAACAAGGTGAAAAACCAGTATAAGGCCGGCGATACGATCACGATCACCGTCTACCGCAGCGGCGAGGATGTTGAGCTGGAGGTAACTCTCCAGGAGGCTCACAATGTTACCGGCGAGGGCGCCAAGGCTGAAAATGAGAAAAAGTCAAACCAGAAAAATTCAGAGGATAATGAAGATTGACCTCTAAAAAACTTCTTATAAAAAAGGCACTGTTCGATTTGAGCAGTGCCTTTTTGTGTTGTTTAGATCTCCACAGGGATCTCCTTTTCCAGCTCAAAAGAGTACAGGCTTGCGCCGGTGACTTTTTTGCCGGTGGTCAGCTCAACTGCCGCCTTATAGAGCCTGAGCTGCATGGTATAGCGCTCACGGAGCTTCTCCTCGGATACTCCACGGTCGGATTTGTAGTCAACGATGTAGATCCCCTCTTCCTCCTCGAACATCAGGTCGATGATGCCCTTGATCATGCCGTCGGAGCGGCGGAGCTTCTCCAGAGACTGGTCGTCGATAGGCAGCTCAGCAACTGCCGCCATGAATTTCTTCTCACGCCAAACTCTCTTTGCAGAGGAGATCCGCCCGTAAAGCGGGCTGCGGAAGAAGGCTGCGGCCTTGCTGCGGTCAATGGAGTCCTCCTCGGGGCCGGACAAGTAGCCCAGCTGCCCTATGCGCCGGATCTCAGCATCGGGATCCGCCATTGCTGCAAGAAAATCGCAGTATTGGAAGAAGGTGTGGATCGCTGTTCCTCGCTCGGAGCCCGTCAGCTTCTGCCGTCCGGAGATGAAGCGTGGACGCTCCAGACGAAGGTCGAAGGAGCTCTGCTTTGATCTGAGGTGAGAAAGCTGAGTAACGCTGAGCCTTGCAGGAGTTTCGGCAAGCTCCTTATCATAGGGCGTGGCGATGATCTTACGGAGCTGCGCAGTTATCTCCGGGTCAGGAATGGCCTCGGGGATCTGGGCGCTGTCCTCCAAAGCAGAGCTGTCCTCCGGGAAAAGGGTCTGCCAGGTGAAGATCTGTGCAGTTTCCTTTGGATCGGGATAGCCGAATTCCCCCTCGTCCTGACCAAGAGCCTCAGCGATCGCAGGAAACTCACTATGGCAGATAAGACAGCTCCAAAGCCAGTCGGCGCAGGTATTTGCAGACCTGACTGTGTTGACCGGGTCGTCGCCGTTTATGCGGCAGTCCCTTATGATCGCTGAGAGCCTTTTCCGCTCATCGGGGCCGCATTTCATGCTAATGAAAAGCTGCTGCTTTGCTCGGGTAAGTCCAACGTAAAGCAGCCTCATCTCCTCGCTTCGGGTGGAGCTCTTCCGCTCACCGATCAGCATGAGCTGCTGAAAGGTGTGATATTTCTGGACAGTTTTCTTGTCGTAGAGGGTGTAGCCCACACGTCCGTCATCGGAACACATTATCTTTTCTGAGTCGTATTGGAACTCATGGGTACACTCCGCAATGAACACAAAGGGGTACTCCAGGCCCTTGGAGCCGTGGAGAGTCTGAACGGAAACATAGTCGCCGGAGGCCTGTGCCACCTTGCCCTGAGCGTAATCGCCGGTCTTCATGATACGGTCGATGTGCCGCAGGAAGCTGCTCAGTCCGCCGGAGCCCTCAAAGGCAGTTGACTCCTCGAAGCTGCGTGCGTACTGGATCAGAGCCCGAAGGTTGGCACGCTTTTTCTCACCGTTTCCTGAGAGCTGCATCACAGAGATATAGTCCGTCGCATCATAGATCGAACGTATCAGCTCGCCGATAGTCATGGTCACTGAATCAAGGCGGAAACGGTCGATCTGAGCCAGAAGTCCCCGGCATTTTTCGGCAAGAAGCTTGTCCTCAAGTCCAACCAGCTCCTCAGATGCCGCCGCTCTCACCACCATGTACAGGGGGCTTTTCTTGTCGAGAGCCCTGAGCTTTGCCAGCTCCTCCATGGTGAACATGAACATTGGCGAGGTCATTACAGCCGCCAGCGGAACGTCCTGGATCGGGTTGCTGATAACTCTCAGCAGAGCGATCAGCACTGAGATCTCACGGGACTTCAAATAGCCGCTCTCCTCGCTGCCCTCAGCCGGGACGCCCTCCTTCATGAGAGCCTCGGCATACTTTCTGGAAAGGTCGTTGCTCCGCACAAGCACGCAGAAATCCGATGGAGTACAGGGTCGCCTGCCATCACTTGTGATGACCTCAGTGCCACTGCTGATCATCTCAGCAATCTGCTGAGCAACTGCTCTTACCTCGGCATCCGGGGGGAGCTTTTCCTCACTGCCCGGCTGGTCGATTATGAAGCTGAAATGGGTCAGTCTGCTCATATCCGGCGGAAAATAGGCCTGTGCGCCAAAGTAGAGCTTCTCCTCGTCTGTGTAGTCGATCTCGCCGACCTCCCGGGACATGACGTTCCCGAAGACGTAATTCACGAAGTCGATGACCTCGGGAGAGCTGCGGAAATTCTGGTTGAGCACGATCGAGCGGTTGGGGAAGCTGCCTTCCTCCTCATATGGCACAGACCGCTTCATCGTGTCGATGAAATTGCCCGGATTTGCCAGTCTGAAGCGGTATATGCACTGCTTCACGTCACCTACCAGGAAAACGTTGTCGCCGTACATGGGCTCACCGTCTTCTGAGAGCTTGTAGTTTTTTGACATGAGCTTGAAGATCAGATCCTGCTTGTTGTTGGAGTCCTGATACTCGTCGATCATGATCATGTCGCACTGCTCCGCTATCTGCTTGGCTGTCTCAGACTGGACGATCCTGCCGTCCTCCTCCTTAGCCAGAAGCTCCAGCACAAGGCGCTCGCCGTCGTCGAAGGAAAGTGCGTTTTTCTGGCATTTGCGCTCCCAGATCAGCTCACGGTACTTTCTCAGCGCCTTCACCAGGAGCTGTGTCACCTCTTTTGACTGGAGGTAGTCGTTTTCCGCCGAAAGAGCGTTCTCCTTGGCCTTGGCCAGCAGGCTCTTCATCTCATTCCGGCGAGCCTTTAACAGCTCATACTCGCCCGGATCATACTTTTCCTTGCCCAAGGAGGTCAGACCCTGCACCTGGTCAAGCTCTGCGGCTTGAGCATCAGACAGGATCTTCCCCTCATTCAGCACGTTCAGCGCAGCCGTGATCTTCTCCTGGTCATTCAGGATCTTGTCGTAGAGCTTTGCGCTGGGGCGTCCCTCACGGATCTCGTCAAAAAGATGTGAGACTGTGTCAAAATTCCTGTCCGCAAGGCTTTTGGCCGAGCTCAAGATCCCTTTCAAATCCCGGATCAGCCTTGAGTGGTACACCGACTCCTCAAAGGGCTTTTCGTACTCGTCACAGATCTTTTTCAGCCATTTTTCAGGAATTGCCACTGACCCCAGGAACTCGTCTGCCTTCTTGATCACTTCGATCAGGTTTGCCTCGTTTTTGGCGCAGAAATGGTCGTAGAGCCGTGAGAGCGTGTCGTAATCGTTCTCAGTAAACCACTGAAAAAGGTCGTCCATAGCCCGTGAGCGAAGCACCTTGCTGTCGGTGTCGTCCAGCACTCCAAAGCCCGATGTTATGCCCTGATCCGAGATATTGTCCCTGAGCAGGTCAAAGCAAAAGGCGTTGATCGTGGAGATCCTTGCGCTTTGCAGAAGGATCTGCTGCTTCAGGAGGTGCTGATCGGAGGGATCGGTGTTGATCAACTCCCGCAGACTTCTGTCCAGACGGCTCTTCATTTCCGCAGCAGCATCGTTGGTGAAGGTCACCACCACGATATGGTCAGCACGGATACCTGACTCCGGATCCGCCAAAAGCTGCACTAGACGCTCAGTGAGAACGGCAGTTTTTCCGCTTCCGGCAGCTGCCGAAACGATGACGGAGGCTCCACGAGCCTCGATCGCCGCCTGCTGCTGTTTCGTCCAATTCACCATATCAGTTGTCCTCCTTTCGCTTATAGTCCTTCATTTTAAGGATATCAGAGGCTTCTGCCAGCTTATCCGCATCGGGAAGTCTTGGATCCTTTGGCTCCGGGATCCCGCAAATATCACCGAAATCACAAAACGCACACGGCGTGCCGCTGCCGGACTTCAGGGGAGAAGCCGGCACTTTGCCCTCAAGAAGAGCCTCCGCCATACCTGTGAGCTCACGGTAAACATAGTCCTTCAGCCGTCCAAGACCCTCCTCAGAGATCACAGAGGAATACTGATCCGGAAGGCTGCTCTTGGTCAGTTTTACGGGGATATATCGGCCTTTCACGCCACTTTCCATGAGCTGAACCACCTCCTCGTCAGAAAGCACAAGCCCCGAAGCCTTCAGCTCGGAGGCTGCATTTCCGCCGCTTGGATCCTTCGAGGCTCCCGCCGTGACCTCCGAATAGGCGATCGGGGTATATAGAACTCCTGCCGGATCGTAACCCTCATACAGACCGCCCTTGTCGGTGGCTGCAAAGAGGTAGATCAGCATTTGCAGATTGATGCCTCCTGCCAGAGTTTTCGGGTCGATCGTCCGGCGGCTGCTCTTATAGTCGATGATCCGGATATACTTACGGCCGCCGCTCTCGCAGGTGTCCACACGGTCGATTATGCCGCCGAAGGAAAGCCTCTTTCCGTCACCGAAGGGCAGCTCCACCGGGTGGGTTTTCCGCAGATCCAGCTCAAAGGCTGAGGGCGTGAAGCTGCTCTCCATAAGGGACTGCTGTGTGTGGACGAATACCTCTGAGAGCTGCTCGGTGACCTTGTCGAAGATCAGCGGGAAACGTGGAGTTTTTCCGTACTCTCCGGCCAAATTCCTGTTTTTGTAGTCCTCGGCACGTTCCTTGACCTCGGCCTTGATCTGGTCGTAGGTCATAGCGATGAAATCCCCCTTACTGCGAGTGCCAAGGATCCCGTAGAAGCAGCTGTGAGCCATATCTCCGGCTATCCTGGCGTCGATATCCACCTCCTCGCAGACGTGGAGCCTCAGACAGGATCCGCAAAAATACTTGAACGGACAGCCGTTGTAGCTGTCAAGCGCCGAGGGCGAGAGCTGGAGAGGATCTGTCTCCTTCAGCTTCTCCATGACCTTAGGGCTGATCTTGTAGTTATGGTCGTGGCCGGCGCTTCGGATAACGCCCTCGATCCGGCTTTTGTACTGGGGATCTCCACTTAGGACTTCCTTTATGGAGGCCGTTTCCGCCGTACCGCTGCGCATTTCACGGATATAGTGGTAATAGGCCGAACGCATGGTGACTGCGTAGTAATCGGGAGTCAGCTTGTCCTCTGTAAGGCGCATATCCTTGCGGCCGAACATACTTATGATCTGGTCGATCACCGGCGATGGATAGCTGGCCTGTCCGCCCAAATTGGACAGAGGATAGGTCAGGTAAACACGCTCAGAGGCTGCGGACAGCGCCTTGTAGACGATCAGGCGCTCCGAGGCGATAAGGTCGGACAGAGGCCTTGCGATCTTGATGCCGTGCTCTGCCAGCTTCTGCTTGTCTCCCTCAGAGAACAGTCCGTGAAGGCTGACCTGATTGGGGAAGCTGCCGTCGGTGCAGCCCATAACGAAGACGATCCTGGGCGAGCTCAAACGGGCAGTTCTGGCCGAAGCTGCGGCTGTGCCGTCCAGAGTCTGAGGGGGCTCTGAGTATTTCAGCCTGCCGATCATGGACTTCATCATCTTTGCAATCTGGCTGAAGGAGACCTCTTTCTCGCCGAGAGTTTCCGCAACGCTGTCAAGTATCTCCATAAGACAGCCCCAAAGCCTTTTCAGCTCAGCCGCCTCAGTGTCACGCTCTCTGCGGATCAGTCCGTCGATGATCTTGGCCACCTCCGCCTCGATGTTTGAGTCGCAAAGGTGCTGATAGAGAAGTGCGCAGATGTTCTGGGCTGAGTCCTTCCGGCTCAGCTTCTTTTTGAGGGCAGCAACGGGCAGAGCTATGCGCTGGCGGAGAGCCTCAATCTGGCTGAGATCTGGGTCAGGAGCCGCAAAGGGCTCGTTCCACATATCCCCGTCAACGCCCCACTTGTAGCAATAGTTCTCCAGCAGAGAGGAATCCTCCGGAGAAATGCCTGAGATGCCGCATTTGATCAGGCGGAACACCTGCTCTGACCGGAGCTTCCTTGCGGTCAGAAGATCCAGAAGCGAGGTGAAATATGTCATCACAGAGGTATGGCTCACCGGCTTCTCCATGCTCAGGAAGAAGGGGATGTCGTATCGTGCAAAGGCCGCCTTCAGCACCTCAGCGTACTGGCCCATGTCGTTTGAGATCACAGCAATGTCCCGAAATCTCAGGGTACTATCGGCGCAGATCAGCCGGCGCATGGTGGCGCAGACGAACTCCGCCTCGCTGTACATATCTCTGGCCTCAAAGATCCTGATCCGCTCAGGGGGAGGCGTCTTGTCGGGAGTATAGTGGAAATTCCGCATGATGTGCTGGCTGAGATAGGCAAGATCCGGGGAAGCAAAACGGAAGCTGCCCTCCAGCTTGGTCAGGCGGATCTGCTTGTTATGCTCACGGGCGATCTGACAGATCTGGCTGTAGGTCTTGTTGACGGTCTCAAAAAGGGTGAAGCTGCCCGCAGAAACGTCGTCCGTTCTCAGAGTCAGCACCACGTTTTCCGCAGAAGCCACCATGACCTCGATCATGTCCAGCTGGTCTCCGGTAAAGCTCTCGAATTCGTCCAGAAAGACAGTTTTCCCCATAAAATAGCCATTCACAGAGGCTATCCCTGCCGCCTCACGAACGCTCTCAAGGTTGTCCTTGAAGCCGTACTCAGTCATCAGGCGCTCGTACTCAGAGTAAATGGATGCGATGTCCATGGTCTTGTCCATGAGCTTTGCGTCAAGAGCCTGGGAGTGCTCACGCAGCTCCTCGGGACGGATCCCGGAGCGCTTCATGTCGCAGATAAGGGTCAGTACCTCGTCTGCAAAGCCGCTCTGAGAGCTCTGTCTGCGGAAGAAATTCAGCGCCTCAGGCCTTCCCTGAACAGCGCTCACCGCCTCATAGATCAGGATCATTTTGGCGTATTCTCCGGCGTATTCGCCCTTTCTGCCCATTCTTCCGTAGTGCCGGAAAAGCTCTCTTGCAAGGCTGGTGAAGCTCAGCGAAAAGAGCTCGTTGAAATCAGCGGCACCTATGCTCTGGTACAGCTTTTTGTCGAACTCATAGGAATACTGCTCAGGCACAATGATGCACTGCTCCCTGCCCTCAGAGGCGAATTTCTTTATCCGCTCAGTCATAAGGGTGGTCTTTCCGCTGCCGGAAGGACCTATAATAAACTCTACCATAATACTCTCCTGTAAAAAACTACACATACTGCCTAAACAGTATGCGTAGAAATGATATTCAGCTTAGAAACCGTTAAGGTGATTGTAGCTCATGATGTTGGGGTAATTCTTATAGGCATAGAACTTATCCACGTTTCCTGTAACACCATTCACTGTGCCGGAGCTGTAATTCCAAATACCGTAGGTCTTGCCTATATTCGGCTTTGTGTTGCTGTACGACCTTACCCAAACGTCATACTTGTCGAACAGGCTGGTGTTCAGCGAGCTGTTGATGAAGCTCAGGTCACAGCGGATCGAAATGAAGTATTTCTTGCCCTCAAAGTAAGAGCAGAATGCACTTACCAGTTCTTCATATTGAGTAGCTGTAAGACCTGCACCGGTTATGGCGCTGTCAGTCAGGTCAAGACAGATCGGATACTCGAACTTGTACCCGGAGATCACTGACTCAAAGTCTGCTGCCTCCGCCTTGATACCATCGACCGTCGAAGAGGTTGCGTGCCAGATAGCGGCGGCTCCCAATCCGGCGCTGTGGGCTCCATTGACATTAGCGGCGAAATTCTCATCTGCGCCTTCGCTTCCGGAGCCTGCTGAAACGACAGCATAGCTTGCTCCGTCAGCTTTTACAGCTGCCCAGTTCACCTCAGTGCCATAGGTCTGGTCGATATAAACGCCCATTGGCATGGTAGTTGTGGTGGTCACCGGGGGGAATAGTTACCGTTGGATTATCAGGGTAGACCAGAGGGCCTTTGTAGGTCTCCGGCGAAACGATAGCAGGATAGTTGATATAGCCGTAATTCATGTCCACCTGAGTGCTGATACCGTCAACGTGACCGGTGGAGGAATACTGCCACATACCGTATTTTCTGCTGAGAACGGGCTTAGTCGAGCTGTAGGAAGCTACCCAAACGGCGTATCTCTCAAGAACGCTGTCGTAAACTCTTGTGCTGAGCAGTGAAGAGTAGCTGTAGACTCCTGCAAAATAGCCTCTATCTTCAAGGTAGTTGCAGAAGGTCTGGATCATAGCAGAAACAGTTGCTGTAGAAAGGTTGGACTGGATATAGGGCTCCTCGATATCGTAGTAGATCGGGTAGGTGTAGTTGTGAGCCTTTATAATCTCGTAGCAGGCCTTAGCCTCAAGAAGAGCGCCCTCAACTGTTCTGGCATAGCTGTACCAGTAAACGCCGACGTCGAGGCCGGCTGCCTGAGCATTTACCACATTCTCGTCAAATCTGGGATCCTTCTGAGAGGTAAGGTTTCCGTATCCGGCCTGGATGATCGCGAAGTCGATACCTGCGGCCTTTACCTTTTTCCAGTTGATCTCGCCCTGCCAGAGTGAAACGTCAACGCCCTTTGTATTAAGGTATGTAGGAGGTATGGGACCGGCAGTAGTTGTGGTCGTAGGCTGAGTGGTAGAGGTCGTAGTCTGAGTAGTTGTAGTCTCCTCAGTTGTGGTAGTTTCCTCAGTCGTGGTGATCTCCTCAGTTGTGGTGGTCTCCTCAGTCGTGGTAGTTTCCTCAGCAGTAGTCACAGTGGTGACGGCTGTTGTAGGCTCAGCAGTAGTAATGACCTCCGCAGTTGTAGTAACAGGCACCTGAGTTGTTGCAGCAGGCTCTGTTTCAACAGCAGTGGTCACGGTAGTTGTTGTAGTTGTTGTCGCAGAAGCTGGCTCAGTAGAAGTAGTCACCGGAGGCAACATAATCTGGATCGGTCCGATGCCGTTATAGGCATTATAAATACCGAAAACATCAAAAGGTGCTTCAGTAGGCTCCGGATCTTCTTCAACTAAAGCAGATACTTTACTTTCCGCAGATTTTATGCTATTATAGAAATCAGTGATCTTTCCGGACAGCGCAAAACCGGCATCAGCAGATGGTGCCGGTGCAGAAAAGATCGAAATTCCAGCCATAGCACACGCAAGAACTGCGGAAAGCAGCTTCTTCGGTAGGCTCATGGTTATCAAACTCCTTTTCAGATAAAATACATTAAGTAATATCCCCTATCTATTTATACAAATTATAGCACATCGAGGCCATAAAATCAACCGTTTTGACGAAAAAACGATCCATTCACAAAAATATTGTGCACTTCGTACAACTGCATAATCGTATTTTGTGAATGTTGACCGGATAACTAGAGGAAGTATACAAATGAAAGAATTCATGATCAACGAAAATGACAGCGGCCAGAGAGTGGACAAATTCATCTCCAAGGCCATGCCTGATATGCCAAAAAGTATGATGTACCGGCTCATCCGCAAAAAGGACATCAAGCTCAATGGCAAGCGCTGCACGATCTCAGACAGACTCACCGCAGGAGACCGGGTGACGGTCTACGTCAAGGACGAGCTGGCAGCTCCCAAAAAGCAGGACATGAGCTTTTTGTTGGCTCCCTCAGACCTTGACGTGATCTTCGAGGACAACAACATCCTTGTGGCCTTCAAGCCGGAGGGACTTGATTCCCACTCAAACGGCGAAAATTCGGAGGATACTCTGATCAACCGCATCAAGCACAGGCTCTATGACAGCGGCGAATTCCGCCCGGAAGAGGAAAGCTCCTTCGCTCCGGCTCTTTGCAGCCGCCTTGACCGCAACACCAGCGGACTGGTGACCGCCGCAAAAACCGCTGCTGCTCTTCGTGAGGTCAACCAGGCGATCCGCAGCGGGAGCCTCCACAAGATCTACCGCTGTGTTACGGCTTTTCCACCGCCGAAAGGCTCCGACATCATCACAGCATACCACAGGAAGGACTCCGAGCGCAATATAGTTCGGATCTCTGACGAGCCGACCGAGGGCTTCAAGGAGATACGCACAGGCTATCAGGTGCTTGCTCAGAAGGGCAGCCTTTGTCTGGTGGAGGTGACGCTCTACACAGGCCGCACCCATCAGATCCGTGCTCATCTCGCCCATGTGGGAGCTCCTGTTCTTGGCGACGGAAAGTACGGAAATATCGCAGCAAACAAGCGATTTGCCATTTTCAGGCAGGCACTTTGCGCCTATGCTCTCAGGTTTGATCTGCCGGAGAGTTCTCCCCTTTCCTATCTCAATAAAGCAGAAATAAAAGCGCCCCTTCCAGAGTTTCAGGAACGCTTTTTTCCGGATATCAAATGAATGCCTGCTTCTTCAGCACGGCACTTATAACGTGTCCGATCACCGCAAGATAGTTCATATCTGACACAGACCACTTCTTAAAACGGCCAATGTAGCAGAAGGAGATCATGCCCTTCACCAGGCTGTCCTCAGTCATCAGATACTGCACCGCACCGCCAATGTTCTCCTCGCTGAGCTGACGGAAGGCGTTGTCGTCACGTCCCTCAAGCTCGTTGACATTGTCGATAGCGAAGATCCCGTCGCCGGAAAACCGCTGTGTATAGCCGTTTTCCAGAAGATAGGCCGCATTTCTTGAGGAGGCGTTTCCGCAGCTGAGGATAAGGCTCATGTCGTTTCCTGCAAAAACGCAGATGTCGTCAATGGCAAACTGGGAGCGGATCTGCTCCATCAAAACAGAGATGTCAGGCATTCTTCCCAGCACCAGATTTTCCGCAAGTCGCCCCGCAAAGGCCAGTTTTTCGGTAGTATTCTTCTTGTCGCTGAGGAACGCTATCTTGTTCTCGATGTCTTTTTCAACAGGCCCGTGCTTGGCGATGTCGTAGATCACATAGCGGTTTTTGCCCTTCTCCTGGGCGATATACAGGGCTTTGTCGGCCTGCATGAACAGCTCATCGTAATCCGTGCTGTCCACAGGATAGGTGGAGATACCCATGGAGCAGGTCAGCCGGAAATTCTCGAAACGGTCAGCAAAAGCCGCCTCGGTCTTTGTGCGGATCGCTCTGAGGATCCCTCGCAGGTCCTCCTCGTCACGGGTGTCCTCCAGCACGATCAGAAATCCACCGCCGCTGATACGGCCGGCTATGCCTCGGCTGCCGATCTCCGCCTTGACGATACTGGCTATGGTGAAGATCACCTCGTCGCCGAAAAGGTGGCCGTAGCTGCTGTTTATGTCGGTGAAATTATCTATATCAAGAATCACAAAATTCACGTTATACGCCGGTTTTTCGGCAAGTATCTCAGTTGCAAAGGCTGTGACGGCCTGCTTGTTGAGAAGCCCCGACAGCGAGTCACGGTTGGACTCAAGGGCAAGATTTACGTCCTTGGATTTCCGCCGTGAGCTGACAACGGAGATGATCCCTGTAACATGGCGCCTTACGGGATCCTCATGGCGAGTCATTCCTCGGAAAAGGCAAAGCTCTCTGGTCTTGCCGGCGGTAAGGACTGAGGACTCGAATTCATGGTCGAAGCGGTAAGTTCCCTCACGGATATCGCCGCAAAGCCTATCAAACGTATCGGAATATCTGGACAGAACGTAGCCGTTCTCCACAGCCTCCTTCTGCCAGCTGTCCAGATCTCGGTCGATGAGAACTATCTCACGCCAGCAGTCGAACATATATATCCTGATGTGCCTTGTCTCAAAGCTGTACTCAAAAGCAAGATCGCTGTTCAGGCTGAGTATATGGCGGTATTCCGCAAGCATTTTCTCCCGGGAATAGGCCTGTCCCTCAAGAGAGAGGATGTCGCTGAATGCAATGCTGTACATGGGCTCGCCCTCACCCGGAAGGAGCCTAACTGCCGCCAAGATCCAGCGATACTCGCCGCTTACGCCCTTCATGCGGACCACTGTCCTGCGGACCTCGCCCTCACGAACGCTCTCAACGGCCTCAGTGATCCGAACATAGTCATTTTCGTCTATAGTACGCCGGATGGAGTAGATAACATCGTTTCCAAAAAATCTGAAAAAGGCCTCGTCTGCGCTTTGTGTGTGCAGGCTTTTATCAACGATCACCCTTCCAACGGAATAAAGCTCTCTGTCAAGTAAAGCAGAACGCTCTGCCATGATCTCACTTCCCTTCCAGTATATTATATCATGGAGGGAGCTTTAGGTCAAGGGCAGCGTTTACAGAAAATTTACAAATTCGCCCTTCAAATCCTCACCTATGTGTTGTATTATAAAATATAGAAGTATATGCTCCGATCAGTCGGAGCGATCTCGTCCAGGATCGGAGGCAGATAAATGGACAAAAAGGAATTCCGCAAATATCTTGTTATCTCGGTTTTAGCTATCATCGTGTGCTATGCTGTGCAAAATCTCTCCCTGTTCACTAAAGGGATGTCGGTGCTGCTGACAGCAATGTTCCCGCTGGTGCTGGGCTGCGTTTTAGCATATCTTTTCAACATCATCCTCAATAGCCTTGAAAGGCATTTCTTCCCAAAAAGTCATGGAAAAGCGGCCTCTCTTACACGCCGGCCGGTCTGCGTTGGACTTTCCTTCCTGATCGTGATCCTGATCATCACGCTTGTGCTGAACATCGTCATCCCTGAGCTCATCCGTGCGGTAAAGCTAGTAACTGCCGGAATACCGCCGCTTGCCGTTCGCTGCCGTGACTTTCTTGTGACCAAATTCAAGGAATACCCTGAGATCCAGGTTCAGATCACTGAGGCTCTTGATCAGTTCGACCCCAAGGAGATAGACTGGGCCTCTCTGACAGCCAAGATCACAGGCATCTTACAGTCCGGAGTAGTGGGCATAATCAGCTCCGCAGTAGGTATCGTCGGAGCTATCACAGGCACTGTCACAAACATCGTCCTGGCGCTGATCTTCGCAGTTTACCTGCTGATCCGCAAGGACACCCTGATCCGTGATGCAAAGCGTGCTCAGAAGGTCTACTTCTCGGAAAAGACCAACCAGCGGCTAAACCATTTCCTTGACACCGCAAACCAGACCTTCCGCAGCTTCATCATCGGACAGTTTGTGGAAGCGCTGATCCTGGGTTCGCTGTGCTTCATCGGCATGAAGATCTTGCAGCTGCCCTATGCCGCAATGAGCGGCACCCTCGTTGGCGTAACTGCCCTCATCCCTATCGTGGGAGCCTTCATCGGTGCCGGTGTGAGCGCCTTCATCATTTTCACGGAAAACCCCATGCAGGCGCTGATCTTCCTGATCTTCCTCGTTATCCTACAGCAGATTGAGGGCAACGTCATCTACCCCAAGGTGGTGGGAAACTCCATCGGCCTGCCCGGTATCTGGGTGCTTGCAGCTGTAACTCTGGGCGGCGGCCTTTTCGGTATCCTGGGAATGATCCTGGGAGTCCCCCTGGCGGCCACTGCCTACAAGCTGTTCTTCCAGCACCTTGAGTCCAAAGAAGCCCCCGAAGGAGCGCCTGTTCCAGCGTCGGCAGAAGCTCCGCCAAGCCCCCCTGAGCCGCAAGCCGAGCCAAAGAAGGAAACTCCCCAAAAGCAGCAGCGTCCAAAAAAGCGCAGCCGCAAGAAAAAATGAAAATCTCTCAAATGACCAAAAGCCACTCACTATATTTAGTGGTTTTGGTGAAAATTAAAGGCATATTTTGTGACTGTTTGGAGTGGAAGCCGTGCGGTTGCCCATGCTCCGCCTGAAAAAATTGCGGTTTTGTTAAAAGTTATCAAAATCTCTGCCGAACAAAACACCCCTTTTGGCGCATAAGAAGATTGACAAAACTTCGTCAATCATATATAATGATAAGGTAAGATTTTCTGTAAAGGAGCTGTGATCTGATGATACATTACCTGGAAGAATTCCCCTCTGAGTGGGAAGGATTTACCCCCGGCAGATGGAGCAATACCTCTGTCAATGTTCGTGATTTCATCAAGAAGAATTATACCCCCTACGACGGTGATGAGAGCTTTCTCGCCGCTCCTACCGAGGCCACCAAAAAGCTCTGGGAGCAGGTCATGGACCTGACTCGTCAGGAGCGTGAAGCCGGCGGAGTCCTCGATATGGACACCAAGATCATTTCTACGATCACCTCTCACGGTGCCGGTTATCTCAACAAGGACCTCGAGCAGATCGTTGGTCTTCAGACAGACAAGCCCTTCAAGCGCGCTCTCCAGCCCTTCGGCGGCATCCGTATGGCTCAGCAGGCCTGCAAGGAGTACGGCTATGAGGTGGATCCTTCTGTTGTGGAGATCTTCACAAAATACAGAAAGACCCATAATCAGGGCGTTTTCGATGCTTATACTCCCGAGATGAGGCTCGCCCGTCATTCCGCTATCCTCACCGGACTTCCCGACGCTTACGGAAGAGGCCGTATCATCGGCGACTACAGGCGTGTAGCCCTCTACGGTATCGACATCCTTATCGCTGACAAGAAGCACCAGATTGATACATCCCTCGTTAGGATGACCTCTAAGAATATCCGCCTTCGTGAGGAGCTTTCCGAGCAGGTAAGAGCTCTTCAGGACCTGAAGGAGCTGGGTAAGATCTACGGCTTCGATATCTCTCGCCCCGCCAAGACCGCTAAGGAGGCTGTTCAGTGGCTCTATTTCGGCTACCTTGCTGCCGTTAAGGAACAGAATGGTGCCGCAATGTCCCTTGGAAGAACTTCTACCTTCCTGGACATCTACATCCAGCGTGACCTTGACAGAGGCCTTATCACCGAGGAACAGGCTCAGGAGCTCATCGACCACTTCATCATGAAGCTGCGTATCGTCAAGTTTGCCCGTACTCCTGAGTACAACGAGCTCTTCTCCGGCGACCCCACTTGGATCACTGAGTCAATCGGCGGAGTTGATGTGGACGGTCACCACCTGGTAACTAAGAACAGCTTCCGTTACCTGCACACTCTGGAAAACCTGGGTACTGCTCCCGAGCCTAACATGACTATTCTCTGGTCTCAGAAGCTCCCCAGAAAGTTCAAGGAATACTGCGCTAGAATGTCTATCAAGACCTCCTCTATCCAGTATGAGAACGACGATATGATGCGTGTTATCCACGGCGATGACTACGCTATCGCCTGCTGCGTTTCCTCCATGCGTGTGGGCAAGGAGATGCAGTTCTTCGGCGCCAGAGCTAACCTGGCAAAGTGCCTGCTCTACGCTATCAACGGCGGTGTGGACGAGAGACTTGGCCTTCAGGTGGGTCCCAAGTTCAGACCCGTTGACACTGAATACCTCGACTTCGATGACGTTTGGGAGAAGTACATGGACATGATGGAGTGGCTGGCCGGCCTCTACGTCAACACCCTGAACGTTATCCACTATATGCACGATAAGTACAGCTATGAGCGCCTCCAGATGGCTCTCCACGACAGAGATGTAAAGCGCTATTTCGCTACCGGTATCGCTGGTCTGTCTGTAGTCGCTGACTCGCTCTCAGCTATCAAGTACGCTAAGGTAAAGCCTATCCGCAAGGACATCGAGATTAAGGACAAGGCCGGAAATGTTATCGACGTTGCCAAGAACGTTGTAGTTGACTACGAGATCGAGGGCGACTTCCCCAAATACGGCAACAACGACGACCGTGTCGATCAGCTGGCTGTTACCGTTGTCCGCAAGTTCATGGACTGCATAAGAAAGCACCACACATACCGTGACGGAGTTCCCACAATGTCTATCCTCACGATCACTTCCAACGTGGTCTACGGAAAGAAGACCGGTAATACTCCTGACGGACGCAAGCAGGGCGTGCCGCTGGCTCCCGGAGCTAACCCAATGCACGGCAGAGACACCCACGGTGCTACCGCTTCCCTGTCATCTGTTGCCAAGCTGCCCTTCCGCCACGCACAGGACGGTATTTCCAACACATTCTCCATCGTTCCTGACGCTCTGGGCAAGGATATGCAGGTATTCGTCGGCGACATCGACCTGGACAAGCTCAGGGAGGAAAACGATGACTGACCTTAAAAACGGCGGCTCTCCTGAGGAACTCGCCGACCTCATCGACCAGCTAATGGCTCAGGGCAGCGGCCACGTCAACATCGCTGCCGGTGAGTCAGGCGTGAGGGTGGATACTGTAAAGAGCAATGACTGCGGCACCTCCAAGGGAGCCTGCTGTCAGCCTACAGAAAACGCTATCGACGAAGATGAAGATTAAGGAGGAACTATTATGAACGACCAGAAGCAGGTAGATAACCTTATCGAGCTCATCGACGGTTATGTTGAAAAAGGCGGACATCACCTGAACGTTAACGTGTTCACTCGTGAGACTCTGCTGGACGCTCAGGCTCACCCTGAGAAGTACCCACAGCTTACCGTTAGAGTTTCGGGATACGCCGTAAACTTCGTAAAGCTCACTAAGGAGCAGCAGGACGACGTTATCTCCCGTACATTCCACAAATCACTGTAAAACGAAAGGCAGTCCGTTAAGGGCTGCCTTTTTAATGTTTCCCAAATCAGGAAGGGTGGACACATGGCTCCGCCCTTCTATTTGGATCAGAGAAAGCCCCTCATATCGCAGGAGAGATTCACCTCCGCTGAGATAAGGCGCTTGGCTAAGTCCTTGGAGCGCTCATCTGCGGCCTTGTATTGGTTGAGGTACCTGCTCAGAGACTTCACGCCCATGTTGCAGCCGTCGATCATCAGCTCCGCTATCTTGCCGTCAGAGCCGTCCATGGCCAGCTCAAAGCCGGTCTTCAGCTTGGACATCCCCTTCACCATGGCCGGAGGCTCCTTGCCGCTGTCGTGGTAGATGTCCAGCAGCTCCTGTAAGTCGGTTTTCAGACCGGTGTTCTCATCAAGGCTCTGGCTGAGCCTCTTCCGCAGCCTGTCGTCACTGACGCGGCCGATCACCTCATTTATCGCCGAGATCCCCATTTCTATGCCGGAATCGCACTCTCTAAGCAGCTTGACTGTGTCCTGTTCGATCATAAAAAAACACTCCCTTCGCAGCTATTATCTGCGCAAGGGAGCGTTTTAGTCATTCCATTTTTTGAATAGCCAGCTCATGAGCCTGCTCGAAGCTCATATCAGAAGCGTTCACATAATCATCATCGCTCAGCTCAATGAGACCGCTGGGAAAGATCCTCACGAACTTATGCTCGTCCTTTTTGGCAATCACAACGTCCTGGATCCCATTGTCACCAAGCACAACGAAGTAATCCACATCGCCGATCCCCTCCACCTTTTCTGCAATGCCTTCGCAAACCGCCTTCGCAGCGGCCTGATTGAAATTATAGCACAGCTCCGGATCGGGAGAAATGATCATATTTGCAGTCCAGTCGACCATAGCAAGATCCTGCTCGTTGCTGCCAATCATTGCGTTGAGCACATCAGCAGCTGCCGGGTAGATCTCTTCGGCAATATAACCGATTCCTTGAGTGCTGTCGTACCAGTCGTCTTCCGTTTCGGTCTCGTCAGCATCAAGCAAGAACCAGCCCTCACCGTCCACAAAGTAGACCAGCACAGTATGGAAATAGTTGATATCGTGGCTGTCTGACAGGCGGATATTGAACTGCCTTACCTCGGAAGCGTGCTCATATTCGGGATCCAAATCAGTCTTCAGCTTTCCGGAAGCCCGGTCAATGGTCTGCTCAATAAGCTCATCGATCTTGTCGCCAAGCACCTCAGGCTCCGGCAGTACCTCATAGCTCTCGGCTGCCTTTCGGATAGCGTAGAACTCAGCATTGACAGAATCGAGTATCTTCCCGATATCCTGCTCGTCCAAGGGGATCTCATCAGCTATCTCCTCAAAGGTCAGCTTCTGAAAATAGTCCCAATCTCCGAACTGCTCGTCAAGCACCTCCTCGTCCCAGTCAACGCTTCTTTCCTGGCCATCGCTGTCCTGAGACAAAGTAAACCAAATCAGGTCACGGATATTTTTCGGCATCTTCACAGAAAGAGCGCCGTCGTAGTCCTTCTCGGCCATAAGTCTATAGAAATCGCCGATAGCATCCTCGTAGCTCTCATAGCCGGAGTCCTCAGTGTCAGAGCTCTCGCTGACTGCCTCAGATGAGCTGTTAGACGCCTTTTTTTCAGGTTTATCTCCGCAAGAAGCAAATGTACACGCAAGTGTTGTGACTGCGATAAGTGCTGCAAATAATTTCTTCATCAAGTGATCCTTTCTTTGCTGACTATTGTGCTGCTTATCAGAGCATTGAAGCTCTCAGTTCCTCTCCGGAGAGCTTTGAAAGATATGCAGGGGGAACGTCAAATGCTGTCTTGCAGCCTGTTGCGCCCTCAGCCTTCATTCTGCCAAGAGCTCTTGCAAAGCAGATAAGCACGCTTGCAGTGAACTCAGGGTTGGACTCCAGCTTCAGTGAGTATTCGATCATCTGGTGAGTCTTCTCGCCGTCGCCTGTGAGACCGCTTCTCATTACGAAGCCGCCGTGAGGCATCTTGTTGTGAACAGCGTCGAACTCCTCCTCAGTGATGAAGTTTACAGTTGTGTCGTACTGGTCGAAGTAGTTCTTCATGGTCTTGATGGACTCCTCGATCTTAGCCAGATCAGCGCCCTCCTCGGGAACTACCCAGCACTCTCTCAGGTGCTTCTCACGAGTTGTCAGGTCAGGCTGGCTTCCGGAGCGAACTGCCTCCATAGCAGACTCGATTGGTACAGTGTACTGGATGCCACGCTTTATGCCTTCAACACGACGGATAGCATCGGAGTGGCCCTGGCTGACGCCCTTGCCCCAGAATGTGTAGCTCTTGCCGTTGGGAAGAATGGACTCAGCGTAGAGTCTGTTCAGTGAGAACAGGCCGGGATCCCAGCCCAGTGAGATGAATGCAAGGTGTCCGGACTCCTTAGCAGCCTTGTCAACGTTGGCAAAGTGCTCAGGGATACGGGCGTGTGTATCGAAGCTGTCGATAACGTTGAAGTACTGAGCCAGCTCGGGAGTCTGCTTAGGAAGGTCAGTAGCGCTTCCTCCGCAGATGATAAGTACGTCGATGTCGTCCTTCTTGGACTGGATGTCGTTCATGCTGAAAACTGGTGCGCCCTCAGTAAGGGGCTTGAGAGAAGCGGGGTCACGGCGTGTGAAAATGCCTGCCAGCTCCATATCATCGTTCTGTCTGATCGCAAGCTCAACGCCTTTACCAAGGTTGCCGTAGCCAGCGATACCGATTCTAAGTTTGCTCATAGGAATGATCTCCTTTGTAAATATATTTACTTCCTGTCGTCATTGACCGAAAGCATTGAACAATTATAAGCCTGATGCTGATCATCAGGTCAGTCAGCCAGTGAAGTGCAGTCACTGGCCGGTGTGAATGATCAATATATCCTTAAATTGACCGTGTACAGTCCATTTCTGGACTCATACTGCCAGACCTCGCCGTAAACAGTATCGCCCTTCCACTCATACGAAAAGGCACATACAGCCCGATCTGCCGGACGTTTTTCCAGCTTGGTGCCCTTGACCAGATCATCAAGGAAGCTCTGATAGTCCTTGGTTTGCAGCTCAAGCTCCTGATCATCGTCAAATCCTGCGTAACCGTTATACGCACTCAGCGTGATATCATCGGTAACTGAAATGCCGAAGATCTCCTCCATTTTAGCGGTGCGCTTTTTACCAAAAATGGTGTATTTAGTGCCGCCCATTGACCACACCAGCAAAATAATGATGGCTGTGATCGTGAAGATGATCACAAGGGCTATGATACCGGCGGATCTTATCAGCGATTCGAGGCAGCCGGTTTTGACGGGCTTGTCCTCCTGAGAGGCTTCCGAAGCCTGTTCTTTCACGTCAGACATCAGTCAGCCAGCATCATCTGCATATCGTACATCCCAGCAGGCTGATCCTTCAGGAAAACAGCCGCATTCACAGAGCCCTCAGCGAAGACCCGCTTTGAAGCTGCACTGTGGGACAGAGTGATCACCTCGTCGTTTCCGGCGAAGATCACATCATGCTCGCCAACGATGGTGCCGCCACGGATCGAGTGCATACCAATCTCAGACTTCTCCCTCTTCTTGCGCTGGGAGTGTCTGTCGTATACGCAGTGCTTTGTGTCGTTGAACACCTCGTTTACAGCGTTTGCCAGCATAATGGCAGTTCCGCTGGGAGCGTCGATCTTCTGATTGTGGTGCTTCTCGACGATCTCGATGTCGAAGCGGTCACCAAGAACTGCGGCAGCCTTCTTAGCGAGGTTTACCAGCAGATTTATTCCCAGAGACATATTGAATGTAAAGAACACCGGGATCTGCGCAGAGGCGTCCTTGATCTGCTGGATCTGCTCGTCGCTGTAGCCTGTAGAGGCGATGACCAGCGGTGTGCCTGTTGAAAGGCAGTAATCCAGAAGTCCGTCAAGAGATGCCGGGTTTGAGAAATCTATGATAACATCGGGCTTTTCGGGGAGCTGCGCAGGAGTTTCCACAATGGGGAAATCCGCATACTGCTTTGTGTAGATGTCGATACCGGCGATGACAGTGCAGTCCTCACGCTCATCAGCGCAGGCAAAAACATTCTTGCCCATTTTTCCGTTTGCGCCGCAAATAGCTATCCTTGTCATGAAATTCACTTCCCTTTCATACTGACAAGGCGGCAGAAAATTGCCGCCTGTCGCTGTTTTTTACTTGATGAGTCCGTGCTTAGCAAGACAGGCACGGAGGATCTCACGGTGCTCGTCTGTCATCTCGCAAAGAGGCAGACGGCAGGGACCGGCCTCAAAGCCGATCATGTTCATGGCTTCCTTTACAGGAATGGGGTTTACCTCGATAAACAGGTTATTTGTAAGGTCCAGATACTCGATCTGGAGCTTCATAGCCTCTGCAAAGTTGTTCTCCAGGCAAAGCTGAGCCATACGGTGAGTCTCGGCGGGGATAACGTGGGAAAGAACGGAGATAACGCCCTTTCCGCCCAGAGACATGATCGGAACGATCATATCATCGTTTCCGCTGTAAACGTCGATATTGTCGCCGCACTCAGCGATGAGCTTAGCCACATAGCTGATATTTCCGCTGGCTTCCTTGATAGCAGCGATGTTCTTGTGCTTAGCCAGCTCCTTAACAGTAGCAACCTCCAGACCGCAGCCAGTTCTGCTGGGTACATTGTAGAGGATGATAGGGATGTTGACAGCGTCAGCAACAGCTGTGAAGTGAGCGATAAGGCCCTTCTGAGTGGTCTTGTTGTAGTAAGGAGTAACGTGGAGCAGAGCGTCTGCGCCTGCTGCCTCAGCCTCCTTGGAGAGCTCAACAGCGTACTTTGTATCGTTGCTGCCGGCACCAGCAATAACAGGAACTCTTCCTGCAACGTGCTTTACAGCAAATCTGATGCAGTCACGGTGCTCGTCGTCTGTCATAGTGGCAGACTCGCCAGTAGTTCCGCAGATAACGATAGCGTCAGTTCCGCTCTCGATCTGGGAGTCGATAAGCTCTCCCAGCTTATCGTAATTGATAGAACCGTCGGCATTCATGGGAGTGATGATAGCAATAGCCGCACCGGTGAAAATAGTGTTCTTCATATAGCTTCTCCCTCCGGGTGAGATCAATGCGTAATGCGTAATTATATCCGCATCGCACTCATACTGATATGGTTTTACTGACCGGCCGGGCGGACACATAGATCCGCCCTACGCCGGGTATTGTTCTTTTACTCTGAGATCAGTCAAAGTAACCCTTTGCAGCAAGGAGCTCAGCAAGGAGAACTCCGCCGCCGGCTGCTCCTCTGAGAGTATTGTGTGACAGGCACACGAACTTGTAATCGTACTGAGTATCCTCACGGAGACGGCCTGTTGAAACAGCCATACCGCCTTCGATATTTCTGTCCAGCTTAGCCTGGGGACGATCATCCTCCTCAAAATAGTGGATGAACTGCTTGGGAGCGCTGGGGAGCTCAAGCTCCTGGGGAACGCCCTTGAAGTCCTTCCAGAGCTGGAGGATCTCCTCCTTGGAGGGCTTGTTCTCGAAGGAAACGAAAACTGCTGCTGTATGTCCGTCAGAAACAGGGACTCTCAGGCACTGAGTCGTGATCTGAGGTGTCTGAGCCTTAACGATCTCGTTGCCCTTGATCTCGCCCCAAACCTTCAGAGGCTCCTGCTCAGACTTCTCCTCCTCGCCGCCGATGAAGGGGATAAGGTTATCCACCATCTCAGGCCATGTCTCGAAGTTCTTGCCTGCGCCGGAGATAGCCTGATATGTGCAGGCGAGCACCTTTGTGAGGCCGAACTTTCTCAGGGGGTGAAGTGCGGGAACGTAGCTCTGGATAGAGCAGTTAGACTTAACAGCGATGAAGCCTCTCTTTGTGCCTAGGCGCTCACGCTGAGCCTTGATGATCTCGATGTGATCGGGATTGATCTCCGGAACGACCATAGGCACGTCGGGAGTAAATCTGTGTGCAGAGTTATTGGAAACGATAGGGCACTCAGCCTTGGCATAAGCCTCCTCTAAAGCCTTGATCTCGTCCTTCTTCATATCAACAGCGCAGAAGCAGAAGTCCACCATAGATGCGATCTTCTCGATGTCGCTGGTAGCGTCCATGAGGATCATGTCCTTCATAGCAGCAGGCATGGGAACTGCCATCTTCCAGCGTGAGCCGGCGGCCTGCTCATAGGTCTGGCCTGCACTTCTGGGAGAAGCTGCCAGCACCTTCACATTGAACCATGGGTGGTTTTCCAGGAGCGTGGCAAATCTCTGGCCTACCATACCCGTAGCGCCGATAATTCCAACGTTGTACTGTTTCATAATATTCTCTCCTTAAATAAAAATTTACAAAAAATAATAAAAACCGGTTGCAAACCGGCTCATCATGAGTTATAATAGAAATGTTGACATCCGTTTTGCCGTAATGCCAGTAGCTCTCCATCAAAACCATGATGACAGCCGCAGACCTATTGAGCCGGCGGCCAGAACGGAATTTACCAGAGACCGTTCTTCGGCGGCATTGCCTTTCATCACTTCCCATAGGACCGGTCGTCCGGGAAAGGGGTTACTGATCGCAGCCGCACCTCTACCTCATTGATATAATAGCACTTTCGGCCGGTCATGTCAATATCTTTTTCCGTTTTTTCACAAAAATTTTGTATTTTGATATAAGGAGACCCAACATGGAGCTTTTAAGATCCGACTTTTTTTACGAACTGCCCGAGGAGCTGATCGCTCAGACCCCTATCGAGCCCAGGAACGCCTCACGGATGATGTGCGTTGACCGGAAGACCGGTCAGATCACTCACGACCACTTCTATAACTTATGCCGGCACCTCAAAGAAGGTGACCTGCTGGTGATGAACGACTCACGAGTTATCCCGGCAAGACTTTACGGCGAAAAGATCGGTAACGGCACCTTCATCGAATTCCTCCTTCTGGAGCAGAAGGGCGACAAGCTGTGGGAGATCATATGCCGTCCCGGAAAGAAGGCCAAGGTGGGCACTCGCTTCTCCTTCGGCGGAGGAAGGCTCATAGCCGAGGTGGTGGAGGTCAAGGACGACGGCAACCGTATCGTGCAGTTCCAGTGCGAGGGAAACTTCTTCACCGCTCTTGAGGACGTGGGACAGATGCCTCTCCCCCCTTACATAAAGGAAAAGCTCCAGGACAAGGAGCGCTACCAGACGGTGTACTCCAACGAGCTGGGCTCAGCAGCCGCTCCTACAGCCGGTCTGCACTTCACAGAAGAGATGCTGGATGATCTGCGCAGCCGTGGCATAAAGACCGCCTTTGTGACCCTCCATGTGGGACTTGGCACCTTCCGTCCCGTAAAGGAGGACAACGTGCTTGAGCACAAAATGCACAGCGAGCACTACCACCTCCCCAAGGAGACCGCCGACCTCATCAATGAGACCAAGAAAAACGGCGGAAGAGTCATCGCTGTGGGAACTACCACCTGCCGCACTCTTGAGAGCGTGGCCTCTTTCTACGGGGAGATCTCAGAGCGTGAGGGCTACACAGACATCTTCATCTATCCCGGCTATGAGTTCAAGTGCATAGACGGGCTGATCACCAATTTCCACCTGCCGGAAAGCACGCTGATCATGCTGGTTTCCGCATTTATGGGGTATGATAACACAATGAACGCATACAAGACTGCTGTTGAGGAAAAATACCGCTTCTTCAGCTTCGGCGACTCAATGTGTATATTATAAATTACCTGGAGCTGTTTATCTCAACCGACCGACACTCAAGGATACGACATCATTTTTCAAAGGAGACAGAACAATGGAATTATCGATCTACCTAAAAGGACTCATCAACGCAAAACCTGCACCAGTCGTTATCTGCGACCTTGACTACAGGATAATCTTCATGAATGACTTTGCCAAAAAAGCATATGAAAAGTACGGCGGAGATGCTCTGATCGGTCAGCTATTGTACAATCACTGCGGACTTGAAGCTAAAACAAAGATCGACATGATAATCGAGTATTTCAAGGAAAACAATGACCAGAACGCCATATTTGGCTATCACGATGACGAGAAAAACGCTGACATATATGTAGTTGCCATCAGGGATGAAAACAAAAAGCTGATCGGATTTACAAGTATGCACGAATACAGGACTCCGGATACTTCTCCGGAATACCAGATAGACTAACAAAAACCGTCACCCATTTAAGGAGGCACGATGTACACTTTACTCAAAAAGAACGGAAAGGCCAGGCGCGGCACAGTGGAGACTGTCCACGGCACCTTCCAGACCCCATGCTTCATGAACGTGGGAACTGCCGCTGCTATCAAGGGCGGCATCTCCTCAGTTGACCTGAAGGGTCTGAAAACTCAGGTGGAGCTCTGCAATACCTATCACCTTCATCTCCGCCCGGGAGACCATATCATCAAGGAAATGGGCGGTCTCCACAAATTTATGAACTGGGACAAGCCGATCCTTACTGACAGCGGCGGATTTCAGGTGTTCTCCCTGGCTCAGCTCCGCAAGATCAAGGAGGAGGGTGTGTACTTCGCCTCACACATCGACGGCAGAAGGATCTTCATGGGTCCCGAGGAGAGTATGCAGATCCAGTCAAATCTGGGCTCAACTATCGCCATGGCCTTCGATGAATGTATCGAAAATCCAGCTCCTCACGACTACGTTGCGGCTTCTATCGAGCGCACGACAAGGTGGCTCTACCGCTGCAAGGAGGAAATGGACAGGCTCAACAGCCTCCCCGACACCATCAACAAGAAGCAGATGCTCTTCGGCATAAATCAGGGCTCCACCTACGATGACCTGCGCATAAAGCACATGGAGGACATCGCTAAGCTGGACCTTGACGGCTACGCTATCGGCGGACTTGCCGTTGGCGAGGCGACCGAGGAGATGTACCGCATTATCGACGTGGTAGAGCCGTTCATGCCCGAGAACAAGCCACGTTACCTCATGGGCGTGGGAACTCCCTCAAACATCATCGAGGCCGTTGCAAGGGGCGTGGATATGTTCGACTGCGTTATGCCAAGCCGAAACGCCCGCCACGGCACTGTGTTCACATGGAGCGGCATCATGCACATCGGCAACAAGTGCTATGAGACCGATCCCCGTCCTATCGACGAGGAGTGCAACTGCCCCACCTGCAAGAATTTCTCCCGTGCATACGTTCGTCATCTGTTCAAGGCCAACGAGCAGCTCGGCGGAAGGCTGGCAGTTCAGCACAACCTTTGGTTCTACAACACCCTTACAGAGAAGATCCGTGAAGCTATCGACGAGGACCGCTTTGAGCAGTTCAGAGGAAAGTATTCACAGCTTCTTGCAACCAGGATCTGACCCAAACGAAAGGAAATACCATGACTTTAGCAATATTCGACCTGGACGGGACTCTGGCAGACACTCTTCGTGATCTGGCAGACGCCACAAACTACGGTCTGGAGCAGCTGGGCCTGCCGACCCACCCCTACGACAGCTACAGACAGTTCGTGGGCAACGGTGCGGTAAAGCTCTGCGAGAGGGCTCTTCCACAGGACAAAAAACACCTTACTATGGAGCTCCACGGGCTGTTCAGCCAGTATTACGGCGCCCATTTTTTCGACAAGACCACCGTTTACGCCGGGATCCCGGAAATGCTCAGAAGGCTGGCCGATGCCGGTGTCGTCCTCGCTGTTGCCACCAACAAGCCAGAGAACTTCGCACAGACCATCGTCAGCGAGCTGCTGAGCGGCTTCTCCTTTATCAAGGTGCTGGGCGGACGCCCTGACCGTGAGAAAAAGCCCGATCCGGCTATAATTCGGGAGATCCTTGAGGCTCTTCCGGAAAAGCCCGAGAAGACCTTCATGATCGGCGACAGCAATGTTGACATCCAGACTGCCAAAAACTCCGGGCTTACATCTATCGGCTGTCCATGGGGATTTCGTGGCGAGGAGGAGCTCCGCATCGCCGGGGCTGACTTCATAGCAGCCTCCCCTGCTGACATAGCCAACATCATTCTGAGGTGATACTATGCTTGAGCTGACCCCAAGAGACCTTGCAGCAACGATCTCCAACGATGCCCAGTCCTTCCTGGCAGTCATCGACCACGTTTCCCCTGCCGACCCGGAATTCCCCGGCTTCATCATCATGCTCACCGGCAGGATCACTGATAACATCGTCACCCTGCTTGCCAGAGAAAACGGCGAGACCGACATGAGAGTTTCTCCGCAGAAGGCACTTACTGCCCGATATATCGGCAGCTCTGCCCGTGAGTCCTTGGGAGTCCTTATCAGGAACAAGTCCCTTGCAGGAGGCGGACAACGGCCGGCAGCCTCTGTTCTTCCGGAGCATATCCGTGCCTTCGGGAAATTCACCCAGTGGTTTGGCCAGAACAGCGATACTCTGGCTCAGCTCAAAAGTGAGGGAAAGTCTGTCCCGGATCTTGAGAGGGTTTGCAAAGTGCTGGAGGAAAAGGCCGGGATCAGTCGTCCTGAGCCGAAAAAGGCTTCACCTGCTCCTCCCAGCGAGGACAAGCTGGACCGCCTTATAAGCGCTGTAGAGCGCACAAATACCCTGCTGGAGGAGATCCTGAAAAGGCTCCCCCATAAGGACTGACCTCAAAAAGTCGCCTGAGCGCTTCGGCCTCAGGCCTTTTTTATGCGGTTTTTCTGATTTTTGCCCCGGGATGTTATGTTACAATAGATCATAGACAGTCAAAATAGAAAAACAACTCTCAATATGATATAATGTTAAGTACCACCAAAACAAATATCAAGAAAAGAGAGTTGTTCCATGAATAGTATAGCACAAGAA
>Ga0208824_1000151_pt1 | contig 80038 bp, 81 predicted proteins | sample AD_JPNTR3_MetaG_FD_184447 | JGI IMG/M metagenome (GOLD analysis project Ga0208824, IMG submission 184447) | Active sludge microbial communities of municipal wastewater-treating anaerobic digesters from Japan - AD_JPNTR3_MetaG (SPAdes) (version 2) | ecosystem: Engineered > Bioreactor > Anaerobic...
ATGATATTCAGGGCCTGATTGCTCTTCCCTTTCCATGTCCATGATGGCCTCTACCAGCATAGCACCTAATTGATGTATGAAGGTGTCCAATCCCTTCTTTCCTGTCTGGATGATATGGAACATCCTGTTTATCAGTTCCTCTCTGCCGAATGTCTGTTCAAATCCTCTTCTTGCTTTTTTTCTCTGTTTGGTGTTTACTTTCATTGTGGCTCCTTTCTATTTTTAATTGTTTTGGTTTGTGGATTATATTCCACAGGTAGCCACATTTCAAGTTTCAACTAAAAATAGTATAACATCGAAAATTAAATTATCTTTTTATCTTGCCTGTAAACTGGTATCACATATGGCCCCTCAGGGATGACTGCAATATGCCTGTCCCCTGCCTCTTTAATACTTTTGAGGATCGACCCCTCAAGGGATAAGACAACCTCAATGCCTGTCAGCATTTTTTCTTCTTCTTTAAGGCCCTCACTGTAAATGTGGAGCCTGCCTTTTTTCATAGCCTTGATCTGCATGACAGTCTCCCATTCATCTATGGATGCAGAATCCTTTTTTAATGTCTCTTTAAGGAACCCATCTATACCCAGATTGATCAGCCTTTTTTGTGATTCAGCATAATCTTTCGTCCCCAGCCCATCTGTGCATTCTGATACAATAAACATATCCCCTCCAGGCTCGAGTATATCGATTGCCCCCACCATACCCTTAACAGTCTGGTAATAGTTTCTATCCAGGGGATATCCTGCGCTACTTGTTATAACTGTCCTGTATCTTCTTGGAACAGGGATCTCAAAAAAGGGTTTGGCATATAGGACTGCATCAATATGGCTTTCCTCTATACCACCGAAGTTTATGAAAGATATGTTGCGGTGTTCATCTATAACTGTATTTATTGCAAGGCACCTGCCTATCATCTTTATGGCCTCCATCTGTTCTGCATGCATGGGATTTTTCTGGATTTCGCAGTTTTCCACGCCATCTCTCATTAACATCCGTGCTGAATGGAGAGCCCTTATGGTATCATGATGTGCAATCCCGGGGATAATAACCTTCCTCCCTCCCGAGTATCCTGCCATAAAATGTGGTTCTATAAGACCGATTACAATACGGAGGCCTGCATTGACAAAGCGTCTGTCTATCTTAACAGGCATCCCCTTTGAGGTTGTCCCCAGATAGATATGATCATCGTCATTTAAGGCAAAGTGGTTGACAACATTAACATTTTTTAGAACCCAATCGCTTCCCACCAGCTCCCTCAGCTCATCACCCTCATTGGGTCTATGCAGTCCTGTGGCTATAAGGACTGTGATAGAGGAGGGCCCAAGGCCTGCTTCAATCAGTTTCTCGATGAGGACAGGGAGGATGATGGAATTGGGGACAGGCCTTGTGTTGTCGCATATAAGTATACATGCATCTTTACATTTGCCTGCCTCATCTTCGAGAGGCAAAGAGGCAACAGGGGTTGAAAGGGCAGTCTCTATTGCAAGGCCAGGGTCTTCAATGACAGGCATTACCCTTTTTTTGATTATATCAACCTCTGTGTCGTCGGGAAGGTCAATATTTAGACCCTTTCTCCCGTATCTCATAGGTATACGCATATTTTCTCCATGGTTCTACTTTAATCAATCCATCTTACAAAGCTATCGATACTATCCCTCGGCGTCTTGAACTCATTGATGGGGTTTGTCCAGTCTGGATAGCCCATGGCAATACCTATTACAACATCCTTGTTCTCCGGGATATCGAGGAGCTCTTTTATGTCATCCTCGTATGCAGATATAAGGCCTATAGGACAGGTCCCAAGCCCAAAGTCATATGCAATGAGGGTAATATAACCCAGGATTATACCTATATCCACAAGCCTTGCCTTGGAGAAGGCATTATCGAGACAGAGGATTATGGCTACAGGCGCCCCGTAGAAATTACAGCTACCTTCATTTATAAAAACATTGAAATCCTGCCCTATCTTCTCAAGATAGGGGTTCATAAGCTCAAAGGATGCAACCCCCCTCTTGCTGAACTGCTCAGCAAGGGGCTTCACATTCCCGGGGCTACAGGATATCTTTTTTTCCCTGTAGGCCTTTAAAAGCCTCCTGCTTAATCTTGCCTTTTCATCACCCATGACAACATAGAGTTCCCAGGGCTGAAGGTTTATGGCAGAAGGGGCGTTTGCGGCAAGTGTCAGTATCTCCTCTACTGTCTCTTTTGGGATTATATCGGGTTTAAATGCCCTTATGCTCTTTCTCTCTTTAATTGCCTTCAAAAGCTCCATATCTTTATCCTCCAATTATCTAAAAATTAGTTAACAAAGTAATAATACCATACCTTCTAGCTCAAACGGATGGGATGTGCCCCAATCATATTTATTAAAGTATATAAATATCTCTTCCGCTTACAACTACGGGCACCTTACCCTGCAATGATTTGTTTAAGCTCGATTCCCGAACTCGCCATTAAGCTCAAACACGTGAATCGGCATAACCGCTGCACGGCAGCATGCATGCTTAAACTCATCACCAAGGTATCCCAAGGTATCCTCGTATGTCGCTTTAGAGATAATTTTTATAACCATATAAGCCCTATAAACTCAATAAACCCAATAAACCCAACAAACTCAATAAACTCAATAACTTGAAGGGATCTTAAGATACGCCCTAAAAGCATTATGGTATAACTTGAGGATAACATATCCGATTAAAATTTCAAGGATTATATTAACAGCGCTAACTGTTTATTATTTGTTCCATACTGTTCTAAAACACGCGCCTATTAAATAAAATTGTTCACATTAAAAATTTTTTTTGATAATATTACCACAATGATTAAGGCTGTTGATATAAACTGCGATATGGGGGAGTCATTCGGCGACTACAAAATCGGAAATGACGATAAGGTTGTCCCGTATATTACATCTGCCAATATTGCATGCGGCTTCCATGCCTCTGACCCTAATGTAATAGACAAGACAGTAAGGCTCTGTAAATCCCATAATGTCATGTGTGGTGCCCACCCTGGTTATCCAGATCTGATGGGTTTTGGCAGACGGTTTATGGACGTAGCTATGACAGAGCTTATAAACTATATTGTATACCAGGTTGGGGCTGTTAAGGGTTTTATGGATCTATACGGGGTTGTACTCCAGCATGTAAAACTCCACGGTGCATTATACAACTATATGGTCAATCAGGAAGGGGTGTTTTTAAAGATTATAGACACCCTAAAGAAGGCATTTGGAGATATAATATTTCTAACCCTTGGCACAGGCAAGACCTCAGGGTTTAAAAAAAGGTGCAGAGACATGGGGATAAAGATTGCCCTGGAGGCATTTCCTGACAGGAACTATACAGATGAGGGTGAACTCCTGCCGAGAAAATATAAGGATGCAGTACTCCATGACAACGAGCTTATAGCCAGAAGGGCGGTTCAGATGGTTAAGGAACAGGGGATAAGGAGTATAAACGGCAGATGGATTGACATGGATATAGACACCCTCTGCATCCATGGAGACAATGAGGAGAGCATAGAGGCAGCCAAGAAGATAAGGGATTATATCATACAGGAAGGGATAGAGGTTAAACCCCTGTCAGGGTTTATTAAATAGATTTAATATTTTGGACCCTGAGGGCATGTCTTTTTGAGGGATAGGCCCTGTTGAACAGCAAAAAATGTATGGAATATCTAAGATACGGTGAATGCGGGATAAGGATTGTATTCGGTGACACTATCGACCCGGCCATAAACAGTCGGGTTATCAATTATTATCGCCATCTAAAATCAAAAGAAATAACTGGTATCATAGACATAGTCCCCTCCTTTAATGCTTGTCTCATAATATTCGACAATACGCAAATAGAGTTCCTTAGACTCCTTAATACACTAAGAGAAAACGAGGCAGAGGCTGTATCTCCCATAGAGAGCAAACCCCAGATACACGAGATACCTGTGAGATATGGGGGAGAATACGGGCCTGATATGGGGTTTGTATCATCGTTCACAGGGCTTTCAGAGAAAGAGATAGTCCATATCCATGCATCCACTGTCTATACGGTCTACACAATAGGTTTTATCCCGGGCTTTCCTTATCTCGGCGTCCTCGATAAAAGGCTTTTTGTCCCAAGACTCACAACACCGAGAACCAGTGTCCCTGCAGGGTCTGTGGGACTTGCCCAGCTCCAGACCGGTATATATACCTTTGAATCCCCTGGTGGTTGGCAGATTATAGGCAGGACTGATATGAGACTCTTTGATTATAATAATCCACCGTATAGCCTGCTTCAGACTGGTGACAGGGTAAGGTTTATCCCGGTATGATAGAGATAATCAACCCTGGCCTCCAATCAATAGTAGCAGACAATGGTAGATACGGCTTTGCAGATATAGGCGTGCCAGCATCTTCTGCCCTCGATGGTTTTGCCTATAAGGCTGTAAATCTCCTAACAGGCCACCTAAATTCTCCGCCGGTCATAGAATCAATAGGCCCCATGTTCTCCCTTGTCTTCCACAGCAACATGACATTTGCCATAACAGGTGCCTGGGTAGATGGCACAATTGATGATAGACCCCTTACCTCCTGGCAGTCCATAAAGGCAAAAAAAGGCAGCATTCTAAAGATTAAAAGGGTTCTGAAGGGGTTCAGATACTATTTAGGTTTCTCTGGTATCATGGATCTGGAGAAGATAATGGGGAGCTATACAACAAATATGGAGTGCCATTTTGGAGGCTATGGAGGAAGGCCTTTAAAAAAAGGTGACACAATAAGGTTTACATTCATTAAGGAAATCAGCGAAAAATCCATGGACAGCGATACCATACCCAACATGGACCCTCCTCATATACTTCGGGTTGTTGATGGCCCTGAGGAGGGTTTTTTTAGAGAGGATTGTATAGGGGTTTTTTTCAGAGAGAGTTATAAGGTATCCCCAAAATCCAACAGGACAGGGGTAACGCTTGCCGGTCCCCCTGTTGAGTTTAAGGAAGGTGTTGAAAAAAGTATAATATCAGAGGGGGTCTTGCCAGGGACCATCCAGATACCCGGTGACGGGATGCCTGTTATCCTGCTCCATGAGAGGACTGTAGGGGGATATGCAAGGCTGGGGGTCATAGCAAGGGTAGACCAGGACTTACTTGCACACCTCAAGCCAGGAGATGATGTAGTATTCAAAAGGTTATCCCTGGGAGATGCAGAACAGCTCTGGATGCAAAGGCAGAAAAAAATAAAAAATCTGTCAAAATTTGATTGATAATGTGTATAATGTATTCTGCGAAAGGTCTTGAGAAATAAAAAAAGGAGGTTAGGGTCATGAGGTCATTAAGGTCTTTACTTTTTATCTGTGTTTTGTTTCTGTCTTTGACGATTATCTCTTCTCCTGCCTATGCCCAGAAGGAGATAAAGATAGGGGTGCTCTATCCCCTATCAGGCGCCCTGGCAACAATAGGTAGGGACCTGCAGAGGGCAGCAGAACTGACTGCGGATATTATAAACAACAAGACCCCGGGCGTTGATATACCTATGGCAAAGTGGGGTGGCATACCAAATCTCGGTGGCGCAAAGATAAAGCTCATATTTGTTGACCATAGAGGAGAGCCTGACCGTGGTGCAGATCTGGCAAAGAGGCTCATACTGGATGATAAGGTTGTAGGCCTTATGGGTGCATACAACAGTGCTGTCACCAAGACAGTGAGTGCAGTAGCAGAGAGATACGGTATACCCATGATAAACGACTCATCCACATCACCTGACCTGACAGAGAGGGGGTTCAAGTGGTTCTGGAGGACAACCCCCCATGACAACTACTTTAACAGGGATTTATTTGAACTCCTGAAGGGACTCACAGAGGGTAAGGTAAGAGGTGTTAAGGCAGTGCCTAAGGCACAACTCCAGAACCTTGCCTATGCCTGCGAGAATACAGAGTGGGGTTCAGGCGTGGCAAAGTCCATTGAGGCATATGCAAAGGAATACGGTTTCACAATAAAAAAGGGTATCCTATACAATGCCAACTCCCCTGACTTAACTTCAGAGGCAAAGGCCCTATTATCTGTAAAGCCCGATGCCATGCTCTTTGCATCCTATCTATCTGATTCACTCCTTATGATAAGGACATTGAAAGGCATGAAGGCGCAGACAAAATTCCTCTGGGGACAGGATGCAGGCTTTGAGATGGCTGATTTTGCCAAACAGCTTGGCGGTGATATAAATGGCGTCCTTACGAGGACGGTCTTTATCGATAAGATAACAAAGGTCAAGAAGGTGGCAGGTCAGATAAACGCCCTCTACAAGAAAAAATACGGCGATGACCTGACAGGCGCCACTGCCAGGTCTGTTGTAGGTGTCCAGACTTGGGCATATGTCCTCAACAAGGCAGGCTCCACAGACCCCAAGGCTATACAGAAGGCATGCAATGAGATAAACATCCCGGCAAATGAGCTCGTTATGCCATGGGAGGGTGTCAAGTTTGACTCCAAGGGTCAGAATGTCCTGGGCAGGGGCCTGATCGGGCAGTATCAGAAAAAGCCGGACGGCAGCATCAGCCTTGAGATAGTATATCCTTTTGACCTGGCAACAGCCAATTTTATCTATCCATTCCCTGGCTGGAAATAGAAGGATATAGGACAAAGACCCCGGGGAGATGATATGACTTATTGAATCTCCCCGGTTTATCAAAGTCATATTAGAGAGAAAGATATATGCTTGTCATTGATGCGTTATTACAAGGTATACTCATAGGGCTCCTGTTTGCCCTTGTTGCCCTTGGGCTTACTGTTATATTCGGGGTTATGGATATAGTAAACTTTGCCCACGGTGAGTTTCTCATGCTGGGTATGTATGCTGTCTACTGGACAAACTACTTTCTCAACATAGACCCCCTCCTTGCACTGCCTGTATCTGCTGCCCTGGGTGCAGTCCTTGGTCTGGCATCGTATTACTGGCTTATCAGGTATCTGTTGAGGGGACCTGCCATCGCCCAGCTCTTTGGGACATTCGGTCTCATGCTCTTTCTCCAGTATCTTGCCATGTTTTTGTTCAGTGCTGATTACCGTATGATAGATAAAGGTGTCCTTGTTGGCAAGAGCTACTCTATTGGGCCTTTTATATTTGAGGGGACAAAACTCGCTGCAGGGATTTTAAGCCTTATTTCTTTTGCTGTTGTGTATTATTTTCTATACAAAACAAAGACCGGAAAGGCCCTCCAGGCCACTGCCATCAATAAAGAGGCTGCCACATATATGGGTATAAAGACAGACAGGATGAATGCCCTTGCCTGGGTCATAGGGGGAGGCACTGTGGGCATTGCAGGGGGACTCCTTGTAAACTTCTACTATGCCTATCCTATGGTGGGTATCCTCTTTGTTATGATTGCCTTTGCCTGCGTTGCCCTGGGAGGCTTCGGAAGTATAAAGGGTGTATTTTATGCCGGGATACTCGTGGGCATACTGGAGATGATGTTTCCTGTCTTTGGACAGCTCATTGGCTCTGATTTCCTTGGCCCTCATTTTAAATTTACCGTGGTATATCTCGCCTATTTTATAATAGTTGTAGTGAGACCACAGGGGTTATTCGGATGGAAAAACTAAAAGACGCCCTTGATTTCAGTGATTTTTCAAAGACAGAAAGGATCTGCTTCATAATATTCACTATCTTTCTCCTTGTCTTTCCCTAGCTCGGGGTGGGCTCATTTGTCAAGACCGTTATGATTCAGTTCATGCTCTTTTCCCTTTTTGGGATGGGCTGGAACACTATAGGCGGATACGGTGGACAGGTGGAACTGGGCAAGGCACAGTATGTGGGTATAGGGGCTTATACTGTTGCCCTGATGATGGTGTGGTGGAAGGTCCCATTCTGGATATCCATGCCCATTGGCATACTCATTGCCCTGGGATATTCCTTTATTATAGGCTACCCATTATTCAGGCTAAAGGGTCACTATTTTGCCATTGCCACCATATGCACATCCCTTGTCCTAAAGGACATATTTGACAACTGGAATCTTGTGGGTGCTGCAAAGGGTATAGAGCTACCCATACACGAACACCCTGATTTCTTATACATGCAGTTCAAGTCAGACACATACTACTATTATTTTATAATGGGGCTCTTCTACATCGCCATCTTTTATATGAACTGGTTCAGGAAATCAAAGCTCGGCTACCAGTTGAGGATGATCAAGGACGATGAGGATGCAGCAGAGAGTCTGGGGATAGATATAAGGTGGTGCAAGATAAAGGCATATTCTATTGCATCTGCCTTTGTAGCCGTAGGTGGTGGGTTTATGGCGGTATATAACCTCTATATAGACCCGGCATCTGTGATGGAACTCTCACTGTCCATAAAGATAGCCCTAATGGCCATGCTGGGTGGGGCAGCATCACTTTGGGGACCAATCATAGGGGCTGCATTTCTTGTACCCCTTGATAGGTTTCTTGGGAGTTGGCTCGGCGGTCACAAGGGTCTTACCGGCATAGATTTCATGATATATGCCATGCTAATTATGATTGTCTCTGCATATCAGCCAAAGGGCATATGGGGCATCATTGAACAGTTCCGAAAAAGGGGTAGATAATTTGGCTTTCCTTGAGGTAAAGAATATTGTTAAAGACTTTGGGGGGCTTGTAGCCAACAACAATGTCTCTTTTGAGATAGAGAAGGGAGAGATAGTAGGTCTTATAGGACCCAATGGTGCAGGCAAGACCACCCTCTTTAACTGTATCGTAGGTTATTACAGGCCCAGTTCAGGAAAAATACTCTTCAAAGGAAAGGACATTACAGGCTTTAAACCCTTTCAGACCAGTAGAGAGGGTATAGGGAGGACATTTCAGATAATGAAGGTGACAACAGGCCTCACAGTCCTTGAGAATGTAATGGTAGGTGCATTCAGCAGGACAGATAAAAGTCAGGTGGCTGAAAAAGAGGCCATGGGGATTATGGAGTTTTTAGGGCTCATTGATATAAAGGAATACCATATAAACGAGCTCCCCATTGCAAGGCAGAGAAAGGTGGGGCTCGCAAGGGCACTGGCCACAAAACCGGAACTCCTTATGCTCGATGAGGTAGCATCCGGACTTAATCATACAGAGACAGATGAGATGGTGGGTCTCCTAAAGAGGCTCAACAAAGAAAAGGACATGACCATATTTCTTATAGAGCATATTATGGAGATGGTTATGTCAGTATCGAAAAGAGTTATAGTCCTTGACAGCGGGGTAAAGATTGCCGAAGGACTCCCTAATGAGATAGTCAAGAATCCTGATGTAATAAAGGCGTATCTGGGTGAAAAATATGCTAAAAGTCACTGAGATTGAGGTCCGCTACAGCGGCATACCCATAATCCACAATGTGTCACTGGAGGTGAACAAGGGTGAGCTTGTTACTGTTGTGGGCTCCAACGGTGCAGGCAAATCTACCCTTTTAAAGACCATAGCCGGGGCATTGCACCCCACAAAAGGGAGAATACAATTTGAAGGAAAGGATATACACAGGCTATCAACCCCTGATATAGTCCAGCTTGGCATAACTTATATACCCGAGGCCCGACTCATCTTCGGACCTTTGACAGTAGAGGATAACCTTGAATTGGGCGGGTTTATCCTAAATGATAAAGAGGAGTTGAAGAAAAACCTCGATTTTGTATATAGCCTTTTTCCCCGTTTAAAAGAGAGGAGACTCCAGATAAGCGGGACATTAAGCGGAGGGGAGCAGCAGATGCTTGCCATAGGCAGGGGCCTCATGTCGAGCCCAAAGCTCCTCATGCTTGATGAGCCATCCTTAGGGCTTATGCCAAAGCTCGTAGATGAGATGCTTGAGGCTGTCTCACAACTCCGTGAACTGGGAAAGACAATCCTCCTTGTAGAACAGAACGTCTTTGAATCACTCCAGCTTGCAGACAGGGGCTATGTCCTCCAGACAGGCAGGACAATCAAAGAGGGAAAGGGCAGGGAGCTTTTAGAGGCAGAAGAGATAAAAAAGGCCTTCCTGGGACTCTAACCCTTAAAAAGCATGAAAATAATGCCCTGTCTCATATTACTGAAAAGCAGGGTTCTATTACCTAAACTCTATATCACCGAAGTGGAGGCACTTTTTAAATGCCTTATACCTCTCCCTTATCTCGTTATATTCGAGCCTCTTTATCCTGTTTATGCCAAAGTCTTCTACATTAAAAGAGGCCATGACCGAACCCATTACTATTGCCTGCTTTATGGTGTCCTGGGACACGCTGCCCACATTGGCAAGGTATCCCATAAAACCCCCAGCAAAGGTATCGCCTGCCCCTGTTGGGTCAAATACCTCCTCTAATGGATATGCAGGGGCAAGAAAGAGCTCGTCCTGAGATGCCATGAGTACACCGTATTCGCCCCTTTTTACAACAATACATGAAGGCCCGAGTTCCATTATCTTTTTGGCGCCCTTTACAAGACTGTATTCCTTTGTTATCTCCCTTAATTCAGACTCATTCACCACGAGCATATCAACCCTTTTTATGACTTCTATGAGGGCGGAAAACTTGTTCTCTATCCAGAAGTTCATGGTATCCAGAACCACTGTGGCAGGCCTTTTTAACTGGTCTATAACATGAGACTGGAGCTCAGGGTCAATATTGGCAAGGAAGATGAAGTCTGCTCCAAGATACTCATCCGGTACCTTGGGCTTAAACTGTTCTATAACATTGAGTTCAGTCTTTAATGTAACTGCCTGATTGAGGTCGTATCCATATCTGCCTTCCCATCGAAATGTCCTGCCCTCGTCTATGGATATACCTTTGATATCAACACTCCTTTCTGAGAGGAATCCAATGGCAGCAAGGTCAAAGTCTCTCCCTACTGTTGCCACTATCCCCACATCGGCAAAGAAGCTGGCAGCATTGGTAAAATGGAGGGCAGAACCCCCAAGGACGCCCTCGACCTTTCCAAAGGGGGTCTCTATGGAATCATAGGCAATGGTCCCTACAACGAGAAGGTTTATCATGTCCCCATCTCCCAGGAGGCCAGGTATATCCTCTGCTCCTCTGTCAACTCGTCTATCTTTACCCCTTTTGATGCAAGCTTAAGGCTAGCCACATTCTTATCTATATCCTCAGGGACAGAGTATACCTTTTTCTTCAGGTTTTTACCGTTTTTCCACATATGCTCTGCGCATAATGCCTGATTGGCAAAGCTCATGTCCATGACCTCTGATGGATGGCCTTCTGCACATGCAAGGTTCACAAGCCTGCCCTCGCCGAGGAGATAAATCCTTCGTCCATCAGCAAGGGTATATTCATCCATCATACCCCTTACCCTTCTCTTTTTTACCTTCATTGCCTCAAGGGCATCTATATCTATCTCCACATTGAAGTGCCCTGAATTACCTATTATTGCACCGTCCTTCATAAGCTCAAAGTGCTCCCTCCTTAAGACATGGATGTCCCCTGTGGTTGTTATAAATATATCCCCTATAGGGGCTGCCTCTTCCATCTTCATCACAGAATATCCATCCATGAGTGCCTCTAATGCCCTTAAGGGGTTTACCTCTGTTACTATTACATGGGCACCAAGGCCGCTTGCCCTCATAGATACCCCTTTACCGCACCAGCCGTAGCCTGCAAGGACAAAGTTTGCACCTGCAAAGAGGAGATTTGTTGCCCGCAGTATACCGTCAATGGTGCTCTGGCCTGTGCCGTATCTGTTATCGAACATATGCTTTGAAAACGCATCATTGACTGCTATTATGGGGAAACAGAGAACACCCTCCTTCTCCATGCTCTTGAGCCTTATCACCCCTGTTGTGGTCTCCTCTGACCCACCTATTATATTGTCCACAAGCCTTTTTCTCTCCCCTTCACTCAGCCTCTCCACCCAATCCCTCACTGTCTTGTGGAGGGCATCAAGCCTCCCCAGCGCTATCATATGGAGAGAGCCCACCAGATCTGCACCGTCATCCATGGTAAGGTTGGGCATGAATGCCAGGGCCTTCATGATGTGGCTGTAGTATACATCGTCACTTTCACCTTTTATGGAATATGTCTGTATACCAAAGTGTTTGACAATAGATGCTGCCACATCATCCTGTGTGCTTAAGGGGTTTGATGCGCATAGAGCCACCTCAGCACCGCCCTCTTTAAGGGTCCTTACCAGGTTTGCCGTCTCTGTGGTCACATGGAGGCAGCATGAGATCCTCACACCCGATAGGGGTTTCTCCTTAGAGAACCTCTCCCTTATCAACCTTAATACCGGCATCCTCCTCTCAGCCCATTCAATCTTTTCAAGGCCCTGTTCTGCAAGGCCTATATCCTTTATATCATAATCCATTATGTCCTCCTTTATAAATTACCAACAATCAGCCTTAAAGCTGTTAGTTAAAAAAATAATGTTAAGGTTATCCGATTTTGATTAGATACCGGCCCTCTTTCTTATCTCATCCACCATGTCGAGCCTCTCCCAGTAGAACTCCGGCTCGCTCCTTCCAAAATGTCCGCCACAGGCGGTCTTCTTATAGATGGGCCTTAAGAGGTCGAGTTTTTCTATAATCTTTCTCGGCCTCAAATCAAATAGCTCGTTAACGATCTCTGCAATCCTATCCGGGCTTATCTTTGAAGTACCCTGGGTATCTATCATGACAGATACCGGCCTTGCCACGCCTATGGTATAGGCAATCTGTATCTCAAGCCTGTCTGCAAGACCTGCGGCAACGAGATTTTTTGCAATATAACGGGCCATGTATGAGCCGCTCCTATCTACCTTTGAGGGGTCTTTTCCTGAGAAGGCACCGCCGCCGTGGCTACCTACCCCACCGTATGTATCTACGATGATCTTCCTGCCTGTCATCCCACAATCCCCTTTTGGTCCGCCAATAACAAACCTCCCTGTGGAGTTGATAAAGATCTTGGTCTTGTTATCCATCATATGGCTCGGGATAACTTTTTTAATGACCTCTTCTGTGACCCCTTCCCTTACCGTCTCTATGGATACATCAGGGATATGCTGGGCTGCTATAACCACTGCCTCTACCCTTACTGGCTTGTGGTCTATATACTCTATGGTAACCTGGCTTTTACCGTCCGGTCTTAAGAAATTAAGGATGTTCTTCTTCCTCACCTCGGCAAGCCTGCCCACAAGCTTATGGGCATACATGATAGGCATGGGCATATACTCCGGTGTCTCATTACATGCATAACCGAACATAAGACCCTGGTCACCGGCACCCTGTTCATGGTCTTCTGTCTCCATGACCCCTATGGCTATATCTGGTGACTGCTCATCTATGGCAGTGATAACAGCACAGGTCTCCCAGTCAAAACCCATGGCAGAGTTGTTATAACCTATCTCTTTAACTGTCTGCCTTACAATATCAGGGATATTTACATAGCAGCTCGTTGTTATCTCTCCACCCACAAGGGCAAGCCCTGTGGTTATATAGGTCTCACATGCTACCCTAGCTGCCTTGTCCTGCTCTATTATTGCATCAAGCACTGCATCAGATATCTGGTCTGCCACCTTATCAGGGTGTCCCTCTGCTACTGACTCAGATGTAAATAAAAACCTCGTCATACTCATTTTTTTCCTCCTCAGATTTATTTTAAATAATTACAGACAACATACATAACCAACATGGTCCCACAGGTGTACCCCAGGGTAAAAGACTGTAGGGTCTCTATTCATCGTAACACTTCATAAAATCCTGTGGGAACAGCCTTGCCATCTCTTTTCTTAGCATATACTCGGCATCTTTTGGTGATTCTTTCCCCATTATCTCTGAGACAATATCCTTACAGTAGCTATGTTCAATGCCCCTTATGATCTTCTTTGCCCTCGGGACAGAATAGGGGTTCATACTTATCTCATCGAGACCCAGCCCTACAAGGACTGGTATATAGAGGGCCTCGCCTGCCATCTCACCGCACATGGCCACCTCAATCTCGTGGTTATGGGCCACATCTACTACATATTTTATCATCCTCAGGACTGCAGGGTGAAGGGGTTCATAGAGGTAGGATACATATTCATTCCCCCTATCTATGGCAAGGGTGTATTGTATGAGGTCGTTTGTCCCTATACTGAAAAAATCCACCTCCTCTGCCAGTATATCGCTTATCATGCATGTGGCAGGCACCTCTATCATTATGCCTATCTTTATATCCCTGTTAAAGTCTATATGTTTCTGCTCCAGTTCCTCCATGCATTCCTTTATAATTGCCTTTGTCTTTCTTACCTCCTCCACGCCGGAAACCATGGGTATAAGTATCTTTAAGGGTCCGTAGGCGCTTGCCCTTAATATACCCTTAAGCTGTGTCTTAAAAAGGTCCACCTCTTTTATACACAGCCTTATTGCCCTCAGACCCATGGCAGGGTTAATCTCCTTGGTCATCTCTATCTGAGAGGCAAACTTGTCCCCGCCTATATCAAGGGTCCTGATGGTAATGTATTCAAGGTTTTTGTTCTCTGCCAATTTTCTGTATATATGATAGTGTTCAGCCTCTGTGGGTAGGGTCTTTCTGGATAGATAAATATACTCTGTCCTGTAAAGACCTATACCCTGGGCACCATATCTCTCAACTATATCCATCTCCGCAAGGAGCTCTATATTGGCGCCCACCTTTATCTTAAATCCATCCCTGGTCTCTGATTTCAGCCTTGCTATCTTCAAAAGCTCCTTTTTTAGGCTCTTGAGCTTCAACTGCCTGGCTATATAATCCCTCTGAACCTCTCTGGTGGGATTTATTATGACGATACCTTCGTCACCGTCTACAATAATCCTGTCGTTATTCTTTACCAGACTTGTTATGTTGCTCACCCCTACCACTGCAGGTATCTCCAGTGCCCTTGCAACGATGGATGTATGGGATGTCCTGCCCCCCACATCTGTAACAAAACCGGAGATCCTGTTGAGGTTTAATTGTATGGTGTCTGCAGGGGAAAGATCATGGGCCACTATAATACCCCTTGCAGCCTTCTTGTTTACAGTCTCAATCCCTGGTGTCTTGCCTTTTACCAGTATCCTTAAAAGCCTGTCATATATATATTTAAGGTCCTGACCGCGCTCTTTTAGATAAGGGTCTTCTATACCCTCAAAGCTTGAGAGGAACTTGGAGACTACGATATCAAGGGCCCACTCTGTGTTTATTTTCTCCCTCTTTAAGGTCTCGATTACCTCTTTGGAGAAAAAATCATCCTGCAGCATGAGTATATGGGCATCGATTATAAATGTGTGCCTTCGCACCTCATCATCAGGTATGGACTGTTTAATAGTATTCAACTCGTTTATGGCCTTTTTTATGGCTGTCTTAAACCTCCATATCTCTTTTTCTATCTGGTCTTCCTTTAATGCAATCTTTTTTATGGATATCTTTCCCCTCTCGAGGAGATACACATAACCTGTTGTTATCCCTGATGAAACGCCTGTGCCTTTAAGCGTCTTGTTTACGAATACCTCTTCTTTCATTCCTCATAAAAGCCATCCTCTATTAGTTTTCCCAGTTCTTTTAAGGCAACTGCCTCGTCTTCACCTTCTATCTGGAGCTTTACCTTGCTCCCCAGGGGGCAGGCAAGCATAAGAAGGCCCATTATACTTTTTCCATTTACCCTTGTCCCGTCCTTCTCCACCCACACCTCAGAGAAAAATTCACTTGCCTTTTTAACAAAGAGGGCGGCAGGCCTTGCATGTAGACCAAGCCTGTTTTTAATGGTAAATTCACCCTCTATCATGGACACTATTCCTTCCCCCTTGATTTAAGCACATCTGTGGCAAGATATATGTTTTTCTGTCCATAGCTGGTAATAAATCGGGCAAGCTCTCCTATTGGTTTATCCTTCCGGTAGGTTGCCAGTTTTATAAGCATGGGCAGGTTTACCCCTGTTACAACCTCTACCTTACCCTCCTCTAAAAATGAGAGGCTTATGTTGGATGGCGTGCCGCCAAACATATCTGTAAGGATAATGACACCATCTCCTGAATCAACGGCCTTTATACTGTTTGTTATCTTTTTTTTGACATTCTCCATATCATCATTGGGGGACATACCTATCGGTTCAAGCTGCTCCTGTTTTCCTACAATAAGGTTAACAGCATTGACCATCTCTTCTGCAAGTTTGAAATGTGCTACAATTATAATCCCTACCATTAGTGCCTCCAGTCTCCCTATCTATTTATATCTCTATGAATGGTTGTTATGTTATATCCCTTTGAGGTAAGCACCTTCTCAAGCTCCCTTGTTACGAAAACAGACCTGTGTTTTCCCCCTGTGCATCCTATAGAGATAGTGAGATAGCTCTTTCCCTCTTTTTCAAACAGAGGAATAAGATATAACAAAAAATTTGAAAGTGAAAGAAAATATTCTTCAAAAACCCGGTCAGATTTTATATAGTCCCCTATAGCATCTGCAAGCCCTGTCTTATCCTTTAGCCCCTCTACAAAATAAGGGTTGGGTAGAAATCGGACATCAAACACCATATCTGCCTCCAGGGGTATGCCGTAGCTGAAACCAAAGGACATGAGGTTTATCTTGATACCCCTTTCGCCCTTAGCATATATGCCCATAACAACCCTTCTTAACTCATGGGTAGTAAGCTGCGATGTATCTATAACCTTGTTGGAGAGTTTTTTGAGCCATTCTACAGCCTCCCTCTCCTCTCTTAGGGCATCCTTTACGCTATGGGAGTCGTATATAGGGTGCATCCTCCTCGTCTCACTGAATCTCCTGATGAGGACATCGTCACTGCTTTCAAGAAAGATAACCTCTGCGTTATATTCTTCTTTTAGGTCTCTTATTATCTTTTTGCCCTTATCAAAAAAACCCCTTGCCCTTATGTCCACGACAAAGGCAACCTTAGATATGTTGCTGTCCGGGGATTCGCAGACCTTGAGAAATCTCTCCATCAATATAACAGGGAAGTTGTCCACACAGAAAAACCCTGCATCCTCAAGGGCCCTTAAAAACGTTGACTTCCCAGAACCTGATATACCGCTTATAATGACTACCTTCATTGTCTCTTCGTTGCCTTTGTGGTCTTTATAATCTTTTCCTCAAGCTCTAATGCCGTATTTATCCCCTGCTGTTTCAATACATGATTCCTGCAGGCAAGCTCTATTATTGCCGAGACATTTCTACCCAGGCTTACAGGTATCTTTATCAAGGGCAGGTCTATGCCCAAAAGCCTGTATTTGTCCTCCTTCAACCCCACCCTCTCACACTCTGTCTTATCATCCCAGTCAATAAGCTCAACTACAAAATCTATCCTCTTTTTATCGCAGATAGAAGATGCACCGAAGAGCCGCCTTATATCCACAATGCCTATCCCCCTAATCTCAAGGAGGTTTTTAATCATCTCAGGGGATTCGCCATAGAGTTCAATGGCACCGACTTTTTTGACATATGTGATGTCGTCTACAATGAGCCTGTGCCCCCTCATTATAAGCTCAAGGGCGCTCTCGCTTTTACCTATCCCGGGCCTCCCTATTATCAGCACACCAACACCAAATACATCCATAAATACGCCGTGGACAGTAGTAGATGGGGCTAGCCTCTCCTCGAGTAGCTTTGTAATCCTCTCTATAAAAACAGATGTAACGAGTTTCGTCTTCAAAAGGGGCAGGTTCTTTGGCTCTGCCTCCTGTATAAAATATTCAGGGACCTTGAGGTTCCTTGTTATAATAAAACAGACCACATCCTGTTTGCAGAGCTCTTTTATTATCTTTTTGCTTTCCTCATCCTTTAAGGACATAAGATACGAGATCTCTGTATTGCCAAGTATCTGTATCCTGTGGGGGTGCATATATATCATGTTGCCCGTGGCAACAAGGCCTAATTTCTGTATCTTCGTGTTATATATCTTTCTTGATAGACCTTTAGACCCTGCCACTACCTCTAATTCAAGCCCATACTCCCTGTCTTCCAGAAGTTCTTTAACGGTTATGCCTTTCATTATTAAAAACCTGCTTTATGACACTTATAAAAAACCTTAAAAGGTCTTATTAAAAACATTAATCCTCCTAAGGCGAGTCCAGCTGGGATATTAAGGCACACCCTATGGTTGGAGGCCTTTTTAAAAGGCCTCTTTTTATGCCATACAGAATAAGGTTAAACCTCAAGGGACCCTTGCTGACACACTCAAATCTTGCTGTCCTCTTCTACTATATAGGAATATATATCATGGGCATCCTTCAATTCGAGGAGCCTCTTTCTGATAGAGGGGTCTCTAAGGATCTTGGATATCCGTGAGAGCATCTTCAGGTGCATACTGGCTGAGCCCTCAGGCGCAAGGAGTAAAAAGATAATATTTACCGGCTTATTATCTATGGCATCAAAGTCTATGCCGCCTCTGGATTTACCTATGGCACATAATATCCCATCAATGCCCTTCATCTTACCGTGGGGGATTGCTATACCCTCACCGATACCAGTACTGCCGAGTTTTTCCCGCTCGATTATAATGTCCACGACCTCCTGGACATCTTTGATAAGCCCTGCATTCTTTAGTGCACTGCATAGCTCAAATATGGCATCTTTTTTTGTCGATGCCTTAAGGTCATCTATAACACAGGATTCAAGGAGTATCTCTTCGATTTTCATGACATCCTGCTGGCAGCCTCTATAAGCCCGAAGTTTCCGTCTTTTCTCTTGTATATTACACACACATTGCCTTTTTCACTGTCCCTGAATATCATGAAACTATCACCGGATGCCTCAAGCTGCATGGCAGCCTCCTCTGTATCCATAGGCTTTGCATCTATCGTCTTTGTCACAATAATCTTTGACCCTATGTCCTCTCTTGCCTCCAGCTCCCTCTTTGGTTTTGTATCTCTATATCTTTTAAGCTTATCCCTGAATCTGGTCAGTCTCCTCTCTATCTTGTCAAGTATCTTGTCCACTGCTGCACGCATGTCATCCATTACCTCGTGGGCATTTATAACTACGCCATTCAAGGTAAATACCACATCAACCCTATGCCTGTATTTTTTCTCCATGGAAAGGACAACATGAACGTCAAGAGGTGTCTCTATGTATTTCTGAAGCCTTACAAACTTATCCTCGATATAGCTCTTTATCTCTTCGTCCGGTTCAATGTGTCTAAAACTGATTGTTATATCCATGTCTCCTCCATCCATAAAAATAAGGTTGGCAGATACCCAACCTTGATAACAAGGTTAACAGATAAAAATCATCATGTCAAATCAATTAATTCATTACGCTAAAGGGATATTAGTCTCCATTTTATTAAAAACATCCTACCTGAATATATGAGACTTTATGTCTCTTCCCCTATCTTTCTGCCCCTGGAAGACAAGATATTCATCATATCCCTGTATTTTGCCACTGTCCTCCTTTTTATAATTATCCCCTTTTTTTCCTTTAATATAGAGACGATTTCATCATCTGTAAGGGGGTTATGTTTGTCTTCATTATCAACAAGCTCTCTTATCAGGTCCTTTACAACATTGGTAGAGAGCATCTCCCCTTCGTCCTTTTTTATCCCTGTAGGGAAAAAGAACTTCATCTCAAAAACCCCATAGGGCGTGCTCATATATTTATTTGTTGTAATCCTGCTAACAGTAGATTCATGTATCCCCAGTTCTACAGAAATATCCCTCAGATTAAGGGGTTTTAAGAACCTGATGCCACTCTCGAAAAAGGGGAGCTGGTGGGTTACAATACTCTTTGCCACCAGATATAGTGTCCTCTGCCTTTGTTTAAGGCTCTTTATGAACCACTCTGCCTGTTTGACCTTATTCTTTATGTATTTTTTTGTCTCCCCGTTTATCTCCCTTTTTAGATTGAGTTCCATATAGTATCTATTCATCTGGAGTTCAGGGATGTCTTCTTCATTTAAAAAAACCTCGAACCCGTCATCTGACTTTATTACGTATACATCCGGGACAATATAAGGCGTCTGTTCGTCACTGTAGTTTCTCCCTGGTTTTGGATCAAAGGTCTTTATCTCTTCCAGGACCTCTTTTATCTTTTCTATGGAATAGCCTGTCTTTTTTGCGATACCCTTCAGGTTGTTACCCTGTAGCATATCAAAAAAGTTCTTGATTATATCAATAAAAACAGGGTCTTTCCCACCCCTTGCCTCGTATTGTAGTAATATGCACTCCCTAAGGTCCCTTGCACCAATCCCTGGCGGGTCAAAGCCCTGTATCTTTTTGAGGACACCCTCAAGCTGTTGCACTGTATACCCGGAGACCTGGGATATATCAGAAAGACTGTATGCTAAGTATCCGTTATCGTTTATATTTTCAATAATCCACTCGGCAATTAACCTCTGCTCACCGTCAAAGTCTGAAAGACCTGCCTGCCATCTTATATAATCCCTTAACCCCTGGGTTTTTTTTACAATATTTTCATAGTTGAGATACCCCTTCTCCTCCCTCTCTGAGAAATCCTCTGTAGGTGAAAATCTTTCAAGGAGTTCCTCCATGTCATCTCTGTCAGACGATATATCTCCAGGCTCTTCTATATTGTCTTCCTTAAAACCCTCCTCCGAGGGTTTTTCCTCGACAATCTCAAGTATGGGATTCTCCTTCAACTCCTGTTCAATAGCCTCTATGAGTTCCATCTGAGAAAGCTGCAGGAGTTTTATTGCCTGTTGCAGTTGTGGGGTCAATATTGCCTGGAGTTTCTGTGTCTGTTTAAGCTCCAACATCTAAGTAAAACTCCTCCCCGAGATATACCTCTCTTACTATCTTATCCTTTGATACTATATCTGGTGTCCCCTCAAGGAGCACCCTTCCGTTATTCACAATATATGCCCTGCTGCATAAAGGCAGGGAATCCCTTACATTATGGTCCGATAAGAGTATACCTATGCCCTTTTTTTGCAACCCCAGTATTATCTTTTTCAAATCCGAGATAGAGATGGGGTCGATACCGGAAAACGGCTCATCGAGGAGCATGAATTTTGGCGCAATCATCAATGCCCTGGCTATCTCAAGCCTCCTCCTCTCTCCCCCGGACAGGGAATCGGCCATGTTTTTTGCTATGTGGTTCAGTTTAAATGCCTCCAGTAGCTCCATGACCCTGTGGTTAATGTTTATCCCATCATCTCCTTGAAATTCAAGGATGGATTTTAGATTGTCCTCTACGCTCATCTTTTTAAAAACAGATGGCTCCTGGGGTAGATATGTGATACCCTTTCTTGCACGGATAAACATGGGAAGACCTGTTATATCCTCTGAGTCAAGGGATATGATACCCTTATCAGGTTTTATAAAGCCGATAATCATATAAAATGTCGTTGTCTTGCCTGCGCCATTGGGTCCAAAAAGACCGACTATCTCCCCTGTATCCACGGAGATGGTTACATCATCCACTACCTTTCTTGAACCGTATGATTTGGACAGTCTATCTGCATAGAGCCTTGATTCTGGCTTCATTGTCTCTCAATCCTCACCTTTGGCATATTGACATTAAACCTGCCCTTTTTCATATCGTATGTTATAGAATCCCCATCCATCTCCACATTTTCCCTGACGAGTTTCGGCGAACCCGTGAGGGTTACAATATCATCCTTGAAATAGTACACTGCCTTCTCGCCTTTAGCCATACTTCCCTTTGAAATCAATCTCACCTTTCCTGTTGCCTCTGCCATCTCTATATCATTTCCTTTGCTCTTTATAGAGACCCTGCTGCACAATAGGTTTAGGGCCTCCCCCTTCATGACAACCCTTCCGTCAAGGATAAACTGATTTTCCTTCAACATATAGAGAAATGTATCGGACTCGAATCTGAATCTACCTTTATCGGTCACCACAAATCCAGATACATCCTTTTTTATCCTTACTGTCTCCTCATCTGTCTTTGCTATCAATCCAATGCCCCTTAAGGTAAGTCTTTCTCCTTTTATATCTATCGGTGCATCCGTTGATGTGATGCCGTTTCTGAAATCAAAATCCATATACCTGCTCTTTAAAGTATACTCCTTTTTATAGTTGATACTCACCTCTTCAACGGTTCCCTTTTCCTCTTCTGTATTTATTATACCTTTTTTTCCACTAAAGTATACAATAACATCTGGTTTAGGCCTATACTGACCGTCTATGCCCTCTATCTCCACAACAGGCCTGTCTATGAAATTCCTTGCCATATCTGCCTTTATCTCCCAATCTACAACCCCTTTTTTTTCACCGGAGTATTTCACATCCTTAAATACTATAACCTTTTTTTCCAGGATTGATTTTGGTAAAGACGTCCTAACAGGCTTTCTTAAGAAGAAGTAGAAAGCCATAATACACACCACGATTATAAGAATCAGGGAGATATATACAATTATCTTTCTGTCTTTCATCCATTCCTATGCTATCTTTGCCTTAAGAAGGTCATGGATATGTATAATGCCTACTGGGTGCCTATTTTCATCATCTTCCATAACAAAAAGGGATGTAATGGAGAAGTCCTCCATCTTTTTTAATGCATGGGCTGCAAGGTTATCCCTTTTTATAGTCTTTGGATTTCTGGTCATTAAATCTGCTGCATTCTTTGCCATGATATTATCATATCTTTCTATGGCCCTTCTTAAGTCCCCATCTGTTATTATCCCGGTCAGCTCTTCATTTCTGTTAAAAACCCCGGCAACACCAAGTCTCTTTGAGGTTATCTCGAATATTACATACTTCATGGGCATGTCTTCGTATACCTTTGGTATCTCATTCCCTGTATGCATAAGATCCTCTACCTTAAGGAGGAGCCTCCTGCCTATTGCTCCCCCTGGGTGGAGGTATGCAAAATCCTCGAGTTTAAACCCCTTTTTTTCCATAAGGGAGATGGCAATGGCATCACCCAGGGCCAATGTGGCTGTTGTGCTCGATGTTGGGATTATATTATATGGACAGGCCTCTTCAACGCTTACACACAGTACTATATCTCCGTATTCACCAATGGTCGAGTCCCTTCGCCCGGTAATGACGATTGTTGGTAGCCCCATCCTCTTAATCCATGGCAGTATCTTTATTATCTCCTCTGTCTCGCCACTGTTACTCACTATCACCACAACATCATCCTTCTGGAGCATACCTATATCGCCGTGGAGTGAATCTGCCGGGTGCAGAAACATGGAGGCAGTGCCTACGCTTGATAGGGTAGAGGATATCTTCTTACAAATGAGACCTGATTTACCTGCACCAATAAAAACAACCCTGCCTGAACAGCTATAAAGGATGTTGACAACCTTGTCTATATCATCATCTATCTCGTTCATTATCTTGATGATGGCAGATGCCTCTTTCCTTAATACCTCTTTTGCTATATCTATGGTGCTCTTCACAAGGCCTCCCCTATCCTCTTTAAAATCCTGAGATAGTCAGGCAACTCACCTATGGCTACAGAATTCTCACCATCACATAGGGCCTTTGATGGGTCTATGTGGACCTCCATAAAGACACCATCCACACCCAAGGCAACAGCTGCCTTTGCCAGGGGAAGGACAAATTCCCTCTCACCACCTGAGCAGCCCTGTAGTGCCCCAGGCCTCTGGACACTGTGTGTGGCATCAAAGACTACGGGATATCCAAGGCCTTTAAGTATAGGTATTGCCCTGAAGTCATTTACAAGGGTATTATAGCCAAAGCATGTCCCTCTCTCTGTTACTATTATGTTTTTATTCCCTGTATTCTCCACCTTTTCTATTGCATGCCTCATATCATAGGGGGACATGAACTGTCCCTTTTTTATATTTACTGCCTTGCCTGTCCTGCCACACGCAATAAGGATGTCTGTCTGCCTTGAAAGGAGTGCAGGCACCTGGACTACATCCACAATATACCCTGCAATGCCTGCCTCTTCCTTGGAATGGACATCTGTCAGGATTGGGCAGCCGAATGTCTCTCTGACCCTTGACAGTATCTTCATGCCCTCTTTTATCCCGGGCCCCCTGTAGCTTGTTATAGAGGTCCTGTTTGCCTTATCATAGGAGGATTTGAAGATAAAGGGGATGCCTATTTCTGTTGTGATGTCTGTGAGCAACTCGGCTATCTTCATGGTTATTGCCTCTGTCTCTATAACACATGGACCGCCTATAAAAACAAAGGGCCTTCCCCCAACCTTTATGCCCCTTATATCTATCTCTTTTTGCATCTGCTTCTTTCCTGCCTATGCCTTATCGATGCCTTGATAAACTCCCTGAAGAGGGGGTGAGGATCAAAGGGTTTTGATTTGAATTCAGGATGAAACTGGCATGCAAGAAACCATGGATGACCCTTTAATTCTATAATCTCCACGAGCTTTCCATCCGGTGATATGCCTGTTATCTCCATCCCGCAATCTTCAAGCTGTCTTTGGAATGCCATATTAAACTCGTATCTGTGCCTGTGTCTCTCAAACACGGTATCCTGCATATATGCTTTATGGGCAAGACTACCCTGCTTTAGCATGCATTTATAGGCACCGAGCCTCATGGTTCCGCCTTTGTCTGAAAATTTATCCCTTTTCTGTATCCTATTTTCCCTGTCAGTCCATTCCTCTATGAGATAAATCACAGGATAGGGCGTATTTTCATCAAACTCTGTGCTATGGGCACCCTCGAGCCCGGCAAGGTGTCTGCCTATCTCGATAACAGCAAGCTGCATCCCGAGACAGAGCCCAAAAAATGGGGTCTTTTTCTCCCTGGCATATCTTATAGCCATTATCTTTCCCTCTATGCCCCTGTCACCGAATCCACCGGGGATGAGTATACCATCAACACCATCGAGGATGGATAGAGAACCTGCCTCCAATTCCTCTGAATCAACATATCTTATATTTACCCTGCAGTTATTCGCTATACCACCATGGACAAGGGCCTCGTTTAGGCTTTTATAAGAATCCTTCAATCTCACATATTTGCCCACAAGGGCAATCTCTACCTGTCTCTTTGGGTTTTTTACTGTATTAACAATATCTTCCCACTTGGACAGGTCAGGTTTACGGGACCATATGTTCAGGATCCTTGTAATCTTTTCATCAAGCCCCTCTCTGTGGTACAAAAGAGGGACCTCATAGATTATGTCTACATCCTTTGCTGTTATTACTGCATCCTTTTCAACATTACAGAATAGGGATATCTTGTCTTTTAATGGCTGCTTTAGGAAATCTTCTGCCCTGCAAAGGAGAATGTCTGGCTGTATACCTATCTCCCTCAATTCTTTAACGCTATGCTGGGTTGGTTTTGTCTTTACCTCATCTGCTGTCTTAATAAAAGGGACAAGGGTAAGGTGGATAAACAGAGTGTTCTCCTTCCCCAGATCATTTCTCAACTGTCTTATTGCCTCGAGGAACGGAAGGCTCTCTATATCCCCCACTGTCCCCCCTATCTCTACAATAACTATGTCGATGCCTTCATCTACGTCGAGTATCCTGTTTTTTATTTCATCGGTGATATGGGGTATTACCTGGACTGTAACGCCAAGGTATTCCCCCTTTCTCTCCCTTGAGATTACCGCATCATATACCTGGCCTGTGGTAAAGTTGCTCTTCTTCGAGCCTACGGAGTTTGTAAACCTCTCATAATGGCCGAGGTCAAGGTCTGTCTCTGCACCATCATCGGTTACATAGACCTCTCCATGCTGGAATGGGCTCATGGTCCCAGGATCTACATTTATATAGGGGTCAAGTTTTTTAAGGGCAACTGTGAGTCCCCTTGATTCAAGGAGTGCGCCAATAGATGCCGATGCAATACCCTTACCGAGAGAAGAGACAACGCCGCCTGTCACAAATATAAACTTCTGCCGCATTCTTCTAATCCCCATATCCAATGAAAAGCCTTACCAGACCCTCGCCATCTAAAATCTCTCCCTCCACTGCCTCACTATAACCACCGGAAAATCCCTTTCTTGACCTTCCTTTATCATAGATTGCAAAAGGCACGGGACATGCATAGTGTGTCTTCATTGATATTGGTGTGGCATGGTCTGTTACTATCAGAAATCTTGTGCCTTCAGGCATGGTTTCATATAGAGGCCTTACAATCTGGCGGTCAATGTTTTCTATGGCCTGTATCTTCTCTTTAATATTTCCGCTATGGGATGCCTCGTCAGGGGCCTCTATATGGATATATACTATGTCATGGTCCTCAAGGAGCTCTAAGGCCTTTTGGGCCTTTGCCGCATAATCTGTATCTATATAGCCTGTGGCGCCCTTTACAAAGGGTCTGTCAAAACCAGCAAGGCTGCTTATGCCTTTGATGAGGTCTACTGCAGCCACTGTTGCACCCTTGAGCCTAAATCTATCATAAAATAGAGGAAAGGATGCCTTTTTGCCCTGTCCCCAGAGCCATATGCTATTTACCGGCAGCTTATTGGATGCTAACCTCTCAATGTTTACAGGGTGATCTTTAAAAAGCCCCTTAGAGAATTCCATGATTTCAATGAGCTTGCCCGCGCCCTTTCCCTTTGGGAGATATCCTTCTATAGTCTTTTTTGTAATATCATGGGGGGGTGTGGTAGTCATCTCCCACTGGCCGCCCCTCCATATCATAATATGCCTGTATCCCACACCTGGAAAAAATTCAAACTCCTTATTGTCCATGTTCTTGTTTAGAAGCTCAATAAAAACCCTTGCCTCCTCTGTAGATATCTGGCCACCGCTATAGTCCTCCATGATGGCCTCACCATTGGAAAAGCCGATGTTCACCATATTGCACCTGAAGGCAACATCTCTCTCACCCATCTCAATGCCCATTCCGTAGGCCTCAATGGGCGCCCTCCCTGTGTAATATTTCGCAGGGTCATAGCCAAAAAGGGACATCCCAGCCACATCACTGCCAGGCGGAAACCCATCGGGTATTGTATTTACCTTTCCGCAGATACCCTCCTTCGCCATCATATCCATATATGGTTTTTTTGCGACCATCAGGGGGGTTTTACCTTGAAGCTCATCTATGGGGAAATCAGCCATACCGTCGCCTATTATTACAACATATTTCATTAATTAACTAAGCCCTCTTCTATTCTTATTTGTATACTCTCTCCCCTTATAAAAGGCAGTCTGTCTATCTCCTCCATTGCCTTCTTTATATCACCCTCCACTGCCTCGTGGGTAAGCATAACAATGGGGACGTATCCGTTTTCCTCCCTGCCTTTCTGTATTACCGTTGAGATACTTATCATGTATCTTGCAAGGATGCCAGATATCTTTGACAGCACACCTGGCCTATCCTGGGCTGTAAACCTGAGATAAAAGGGGACACATGCTGCATTACTTTCTTTTATCGTTATCTTGTTGTTGAATCCCAGGCAAAAGAGACTGGCCTTTGTATTTTTCGATGCCATCTGTTGCGCTATATCTACTATGTCGCTCACCACAGCGCTTCCTGTTGGCTCAGAGCCTGCACCTCTTCCATAAAACATATTCGGGCCAACGCGATCACCTACAATATATACTGCATTAAAGACATCATTAACGCTGCTCATAGGGTGTGTTATAGGTATCATGGCAGGTTCAACCCTTGCCTCTAACTCATTGCCATCCTGTCTTGCCAGGGCTAAAAGCTTTATCTTGTATCCAAACTCCCTCGCAAGCTCAATATCAACAGGCTCGATCCTTGTGATGCCTTTTATAGATATGTCCTTTAGATTTATATAACAACCAAAGGCAAGGTTTATGAGTATACAGAGCTTATGGGCTGCATCAATGCCCTCTACGTCAAATGTAGGGTCCTGTTCAGCAAAACCAAGCCTCTGGGCATCTTTTAAGGCCACTGAAAATGGTTTCCCTTCTTCTGTCATCTTGGTCATTATATAGTTGCTCGTCCCGTTTAGAATTCCCATGATATTGGTTATCCTGTTGGCCACTAAGCCTTCTTTTACAGCCCTTATCACAGGTATACCGCCACAGACTGATGCCTCAAAGCCTATGGGCGAACCAGACTTACGGGCAAGCTCGAATATCTCCTTACCCCTCAATGCTAAAAGGTGTTTGTTTGCTGTTATTATACCCTTTTTTTTCTTTATCGACTCTGTTATCAGGTCAAACGCAGTGGTTGTCCCGCCGATGAGCTCCACAACTATGTCTATCTTTTTATCGTTAATTATTTCGTATGCATCTGTTGTAAAAAGACCCTCTTTCAGTCCCACCTCTTTGGGCTTACTTGTATCTATATCCGCTATCTTTTCTACCTTAATATTTAGGCCTGTCCTTGATTTAATGAGGGAGTGATTCTGGGTTAATATACGATAAGTGCCTGCCCCAACAGTCCCTAAACCTATAATACCAACTCTGATCATCTCTTTCTTGCAGAATATAAAAGATTCCTTATACCCTTTACTGCCTGCCTCATCCTATGTTCGTTCTCTATAAGGGCAAACCTTATATAGCCCTCCCCGTATTCACCAAAGCCTATACCCGGGGAGGTGGCAACCTTTGCCTCGCTGAGGAGTAGTTTTGAGAACTCCATAGAGCCCATGCTTGAAAATTCATCCGGTATCTTTGCCCAGACGAACATGGTCGCCTTTGGTTTATCCACCTTCCAGCCGTATCTTGTTAGACCATCGCAGAGAACATTCCTTCTTCTCCTGTATTTTTCAACAATCTCCTCTACGTCTTTATCTCCTTCATTGAGGGCAATGATAGATGCTATCTGTATGGGCTGAAATACACCATAGTCAAAATAGCTCTTTATCCTGGTAAGGGCTGCTATCATCCTCCTGTTGCCAACGGCAAACCCTACCCTCCAGCCTGGCATACTATAGCTCTTTGAAAGTGAATAGAACTCAACGCCCACATCCTTTGCACCTGGGACCTCAAGGAGGCTGGGGGCCCTGTATCCGTCAAAGACTATATCTGCATAGGCAAGGTCATGGACAATAAGGAGGTTATGCTCTTTTGCAAACTCCACCAGTTTTTTGAAAAACTCGATATCCACCACCTCTGTGGTGGGGTTGTTGGGAAAGCTCACTATAAGCATCTTTGGCATAGGCCATGTTGTTTTTATGGCTATATTCAGCCTATCAAAAAATTCCTCTTTAGGCATGATAGGAATGGTCCTTAAATCACCGCCAGCAATGACAACAGAGTAAAGGTGTATTGGATATGCCGGGTCAGGGACAAACACCACCTCTCCCCTTGCAATGGTGGCAAGGACAAGATGACCTATGCCTTCTTTGACACCCATGCATACTGTAATCTCACCCTCAGGGTCTACATCTACATTATATTTCCTTTTGTACCAGTTTGATATGGCCAACCTCAGTTTGTAGATACCCCTTGTTACAGAATAGCGGTGGTTTTTGGGGTTCCTCGCTGCCTCAACAAGTTTAGAAACAATATACTTGGGGGTTGGTATATCCGGGTTTCCCATGCCGAGGTCTATTATATCCTCTCCCCTTTTCCTTGCCTCTATAAGGAGGTCTCTCACAACGCCAAGTCCATATGGCGGTAACCTTGATATTCTATAAAATTCATCCATAATAGATGAAACTAACATTTTACAAATATAACAGTCAATAGTTATCTCTTTGAGGCTTTTTAAATTGGCATCTCACTGAGTCACATCCATCCCGCTAAAATAAGTCTACAGTCTAATAGTTTATTTATTAAGGTGCCTTGACTCGTAGAATTTCAAAATTTTCCTTGGTTTTTCAAGGTCTTTCCTTGGTAATGCAAAACAGTGCTTAAATGGAGACCTTAACCCTTGACACATGAAAATTTAAAATTGTATCATCAATAATATATTAAAACGGAGGTGTGATTATGAAGATCAAATGGTATGGACATGCAGCCTTCAACATTGTATCTGATAAAAAGGTGGGTATAATCATCGACCCATATCAGTCAGGGGCATTTGGTGGTGCCCTTTCTTACGGACCCATTAAGGATGAAGCAGACATAGTCCTGGTAAGTCATGACCACGATGACCATAACTATACAAAGGATATAAAGGGTAAATTTCAGACAATAAAAAAGGCTGGTACACATTCCGTAAAAGGCATAGCCATAAGGGCCATACCATCCTACCATGACCCCTCAAAGGGCAAGGAAAGAGGGGATAATCTCATATTTGTATTGGATGTAGATGGCATAAAGATAGCACATATGGGTGATTTAGGCCATACTTTGCCCAAGGATACTATAAATGAAATAGGCCCTATTGATGTATTATTAATCCCGGTAGGCGGATTTTATACCATTGATTCAAAGGAGGCAACAAAGGTAGTTAATGACATAAAACCGGTCATCACAATACCCATGCACTTTAAAACAGAGAAATGCAACTTCCCTATAGCCCCTGTAGAGGAATTCACAAAAGATAAAAAAAGTGTAAAGATGGCAGGCACATCAGAGGTAGAGTTCACAAAGGCAACGCTTCCAAAAACACAGGAGATTATTGTCCTCAACTATAGCCTTTAAAGAGAGAAAATGCTTAAAAAATATATCGATAAGAGGGAAATTGGAGAAACTGTAAAAAGGCTGGCACAGGAAATAGAAAATGACTATAAGGATAGGGAGATCTTCTTTGTGTGCCTTTTGAAGGGTGCATTTATGTTTACGGCAGACCTTATAAGGCACATAAAGAACCCCGTAAGGGTGGACTTCATAAGGGCATCCTCATACGGCAACAACATGGTCACATGTGGAGAGGTAATGATAACAAAGGATCTGGAAGAAGACATAGAAGCTAAGGATGTAATCATTGTGGAGGATATAGTTGATTCAGGGATTACCCTTAAGTGCATAAAAGAGATGCTCCTTAAGAGAAACCCAAAATCCCTTAAAATATGTGCGCTACTCGACAAAAAGGCAAGGCGCCAGGTTGAAATCGAGGCCGATTATGTGGGTCGTGAGATAGAGGATTTTTTTATTGTGGGATATGGGATAGACTTTGGTGAAAACTACAGGAATCTCTCGGATATCTTTATTGTGGAGGCAAATTAGTGACAGAAAAAGTGTCAAGGCTACGTTTTACCGCTCTTATCATATTTACATCTCTTTTATTTATTTATAAATATGGCCTTGCCTTTCCCAATGAACCTGATGGGTTTAATAATATCAAATGGGGGACACATATCGGCTCCTTAAAGGAAATGATAAGCGTTGAAAGGAAAGGCAATGGCAAAGATACAAGTGTTTTTAAAAGAAAAAACGATATAAAGTCTTTTGGCGGCGCACAGATAGATAGCATTGAATACGAATTTTTTCATGACAGGTTTGTCTCAGTTACATTAAAGGTAAAAGACCTTCGTAATTTTATCATCTTAAAGAAATTTTTATTCAAAAAACATGGTAGACCAGAAGAAATGGTAAAGGGTTTAGAGAGGTTTTTCTGGGATGGAGATAAGACTATAATAACACTGATCTCAAATCAGGAGATATCATGAGATGAGGTCTACGGGGAAGGGTTCCTCGTCATATCAGCAAAGGTATTGAAATAATATTTTTAGGAGGTCATATGCAGGTCCTTATTATGTATTATTCAAAAAGTGGTAATACAAAAAAGCTCGCAGAGGCCATAGCAAAGGGTGTAACCGAGGTAGAAGGGGTAGGGTGCGTTATAAAATCAGTGGGTGAGGTGACAAAGGAAGATTTTTTAAATGCTCAGGGCATCATAGCAGGCTCTCCCGTTTATTTCGGTTCAATGGCAGCAGAGATGAAAGAGGTGTTTGATAAATTCGTAGGCGTAAGGAAAAAGATGGAAGGCAAGGTTGGTGCTGCCTTTGCCACATCCGGCGATGCCACAGGTGGCAAAGAAACTACCATCTTTTCCATTATACAGGCATTAATGATATACGGCATGATAATCGTAGGAGACCCAATGGATGCCACAGGTCATTACGGTGTGGCCTGCACAGGGGCCCCAGATGAAAAGACCATCTCCAATGCCATGAAACTTGGCCAGAGGGTCGCAAACCTTGTGAAAAGATTAAAACAATAAAGAAACAGGTGTTTTAATGGAAAACCATAACCCCACTGGACATTTAATAACGAGAGAGAATTGTATTTTAATATTTATAGACATACAGGAACGCCTCATGCCTGTCATTGCAGACAGGGAGAGGGTGCTGGAAAATGCTATAAGGCTTGCCAGGTTTTCAAGGATTATTAGTCTGCCGGTAGTTATCACAGAACAAGAAAAACTCGGCACAACCCTTACTGAGCTAAAAAAAGAGCTCGTAGATGTATTACCTATCACCAAAATCCACTTTAATTGTTTTAATCATGATATCTTTTCAGAACAGATAAAAACATCAGGAAAAAAGACCCTTGTATTAACAGGGGTTGAGGCGCATATCTGTGTAGCTCAGACTGCCTTATCAGGCCTATCAGGGTTTGATGTCCATGTTATAGAGGATGCCACCTCATCGAGGACAAGGGAAAATAGGGTGACGGCCATAGAGAGGATGAGACAGGCAGGGGTTATTATATCATCTACAGAGATGTTTATATATGAGCTCCTGCAAAAGGCAGGTACAGAAGAGTTCAAGGCAGCCCTTCAGCTTGTGAAATAAAGACCCTTGCATGGTTTTGTAAGGGTCTTGGTTTCACATGAAACATAAAGATGATGGTCTGATTATTTTTTTAGATATACGAGGTCTGTGGGTGAAAAGTTACTCCCCTTCTTGACCTTTGCCCATGATGCATCTACACCAAAGAGTTCAGATACCTCGATCTCGCCTTTATAACTCCCCTTTATCTTTCCTAAGGGCGTCTTGGTCTTAGAATCCACTATCTGCTCACCTGGTGAATACACCTCAAGGATATTTCCTTTTTCTAACCCTGACAGCCTCCCTGCATTTATATAGATCTTTCCATTCTCAAGGGATGCTATCCTTGCATGCCAATCAAGGGTGAGGATGGCCTTTAAAAGGTCTTCCGCTATAACCTCAATAGAGAGGTCTATTGCCTTTATCTTAGCCTTCTCAGAGCTAAGGTCGCCTCTCTCCTTTGTTAAGAACACAGGGTTTCTCCCTGAAAGCTGTTTCAAGATAATGCCTGTTTCCGTGTTATAGATATCAACGGATATTCTGGATATGGCAAAGGATGTCTCCTTATCATCCTTGCCCTCTATCTTTGTGGAACTTGTGTATATATCCGATAAAACCCCCTTTACGATGGCCTGAACACCATATAGTTCATTAAGTGTCTTCATGGATTCCTGGCTTGTCAGGTTACCTGGCAGGTTAATCGTATTGGGGTCAACGCAGATTATTGTCCCTGTCCCTTCGAGCCTCGAAATAAGCCTCCTTGTCGCCAGTTCGCCCATGTGCTCTTCCTTATAATTTGTCTGGTCTGCAATGGGCAGGACTATTACACGCCTTTTCATCTTAGGAGATGGATAGTTGAAGGTTATCATGGTCAGAGAAGGGAGATATCCCATACCTGGGGGAAGCATCCCGAGTTGGGTTGGATATACCATCTGCGGGGCAATATTTCTCTTCTTCAATTCCTCTTCAAGCTTTGCAATCCTCTTGTCGATCTCTGCCTTTTCCTTGGTAGACCTGCCAGATGATAAGATAGACTCGCCAAATCCGGGAGAATACTGGTCTTTCCTTATCCATACATATTCTGGTTCATAGGGGTTTAGCATATATCTCCTGTTTCTTGCGTATATATATTCCACCCCATCTATTACCTTTATATCCCCTGGTTTAGGCTCTGACTCCTCGATCTTTTCAATCCTCTGGGTCTTTTGCTGCTCAGGGGTCTTTTTGGCATCTTTTTTAGCAGGGCTTGAGCTGCAGGAAACCAATAAAAGGGCCGCTAACAAAAATAAAATGGCATTTTTCTTCATAGTATTTTGGATTATAGATTATATTTATTTAAAAAGTCAAACATAATAAGACCAACAAGCCTGTAGCAACCACCTTGCCCTTCACATCCTTCAATTGACAGCTTTTTTATTATGTCAAATCTAAATTTTGAATCTTTGCATTGGGGAATTCTTCCTTGAATACCTTCTTAAGTCCAGGAAGGCCATCCATTATGCCCAGCTTTACATATGATCCATCAAGTCCTCTTGATTTTAAGTCTCTTAAGGATTCCCTCCAGACTGAGGCAGATTCCTTATCCCCTGCCTGGATGAGAAGGACAGTCCTTGTATTGTCTTCCCTTACACCTATTATTACGAGTATGGGGACTATTTCGATATTGCCTGCAATACGCATACGGAAATTAACACCATCTATTATGAGATATTTTATCTTCTCCTGGGAGAGGTCACGGTTACGCCATCTCTCAACTCATGCTTGAGTTCAGTTGTGGCACTTCCACCTCAGAGGGAGAGATTGATCTGCCTATGAGCCTTTTACTTAATAAGGAGAGTGTTCTGGTGCTTATACCTGTGAGATACATGGAGGCTATGTCTTCTGTGATACGGTCTTCATATCTTTTGCTTCTGGGTATTACCTGGGTTTTGAATTCTCCCTTTCTATCACGGGGTATCTTTACCTCTACATTACCTATGCCCTTTATACAGAATGTTCTGGTGTAATTGCCATTACGGTAGTTATCATTATTGGGTTTTCTTTCATATCTGTCTCTGCCCAAATGATGGGTGAGTTCACAGTCTATTAGATTTGTGAGAAATTTGCCGACAGCTTCTTTTATATTGAACCCGATGTATAAGATGGAGATGGGCTGGATGAAGACAAAAATAGGTAAGGTGCGTCCTAATTTGCCCCTCTATAAAAAATTTACACAATTGTGTTGACAGTACCAGAGAACTATGTAGAGATTGAATTAGATGGGAGAAAGGTATACATAAAGACCAGACTTACCCCGGAAGGTAGAAAAATCCTTAAATCAATAGGCATGAGAGCACTCTCCAATATAGTTCCAGGAGCTTCAAAGAGAGAACAATCCTAAATAAACCATTGACATTCAAGACTTATAAGGCAGTTGTAGCAGCAACAATATTTTTTAATATTGTGAAAATCGTTTATTTTCAAGGAGTTCCAGAATTTAACTGACAAGGTCAGGCAGACTATGTTTTTCCATGACATGGCCTGCTTTCAACTTCCAGTATTCAATATTTGCATCTATATTCAGCAATCCTAATTCCTGCCCTGCCTCTAACAGAAAAAAGAGTGAAAACAACAGCAGCATGGCGATACCTAACATTTTTTGCCCTTTCGTCCGAGCATTGCGTAAGGCAATGATGCAAGGCAGAATCCCAAACAGAGTTACAACGCCAAAACCACCTGAGATGTCGAGCGCCTTGAGAAATATATCTGGATAGACCAGGGAGATCAAAAGTGGAGGGATAAATGAGAGGGCACGGCTAAAAAGTGGATTGACAATTCTCAAGTGCTGGTTGGTCAGGTCATCCATGAACCCTATTAGTCCCATACCATTTACCAAATAGCCAGTGGTGATGGAAACCACACCAAAACAGCTGGCAATCAGTAAAAATGTTGATGACTGTATCGCTTCAGCCATCGGGATGGTGGCTGGCAAATTTTTATGAAAAGCATTGATCAGTCCGATTGGGGTATTGTCAAGCGGTAGCACGCCAATCCCCACCAGCAGCCAGGTGAAGTATATCAGAAAACAAAACGCCATGCCAACCAGCATGGTGCGATTGATTACCCGATGATCCCACTTAAGACTCTTGCAGATTGCTGGGATAATGTTGTGAAAATGAAAGGCAGTCACCATAATCGGGATACCGCAAAAAAATAGCGACCAGTTGGTATGTGCAAGGTTTTCTGCCCTGACATGGGTACCAGCCATGCCAGAAATCACAGCAAAGGCAATGCACTTCACCACTACCAGTATCGAGACGTATTTCATAATTGTGTAAACTGAAGCCAGCGATATAAGCGAGGTTATGGCAAAGAACCCCAGCATCAGCCAGGCCGGTGATATCTGAATGGTGAACAGTCTGCTAATGATAGCGGCGATGCTAGTCAAGTAGGCAGTCAGATAACCGTAGAGAATGACCAGGTTTGCAACCACTGCTAACCATTTACCTGCTGCCCCCAGGTAGGTTCTATAAAGACTTGGATAGTTAAATGTGTCTTCCCTACGCCTGGACGCCTCACCCCCAAGTATCACCGCCGAATAATACATGGCGGCACTTGTGACAAGTAGCCCAATCACTGACGGTATGAAACCAGCAAGCCCTGTGTTGATCGGCAAGGCAAGTATACCAATGCCGATTATGTTGCCTACAATCAGAAACCCAATGCTTATAATGTGGAGTAAAGACGGTGTAACGGTTTGCATAGTTGGTATCCTTTCAACAAACTTTGGCAAGACCGCCCAATGCGGTTTCGCGATATTCAGCCTTCATGTCGCGTCCAGTCTGAAGCATTGCCTCAATTGCCTTATCTAACCCCACCTTATGCCATTCAGGCAGTCCCTCCTTGGCAATCAAATAAGCTGTCCAAGCCTTGACTGCCGCCATAGCATTACGCTCAATGCAAGGGATCTGCACATATCCTTTCACCGGATCACAAGTCATGCCCAAGTGATGTTCTAAGGCTATCTCTGCTCCATTCAAGGCAATCCTCTCATCACAGCCATAAGCCAAGGCAATCAGAGCCGCAGCCATACTGGAGGCCACGCCGATCTCCCCCTGACAGCCCACTTCGGCACCGGATATGCTGGCGTTGTGTTTGGCAATAAAGCCAATGGCAGAGGCGCCTAAAAGCGCACGGCGTATCGCATCAAGGGAGAGCTTTTGATGTTTTAGCAACACCTGTATTACTGCTGGAAGCACTCCAGCTGAGCCGCAGGTAGGGGCGGTTACCACAATATGACCAGATGCGTTCTCTTCAGCTACAGCAAAGGCATAGGCACAGAGAAATACCAACATCCGGTCATTGGTGCGAGGCATTGCCCTTGCCCGCTGGTATAACAAAGCTGCCTTGCGGTGAAGACCGATAGGACCGGGTAAAAAACCTTCAGTCACAATACCACGCTCTACCGACTGTTGCATAACCTTGATGATGTAATCTAATTTTTCTATAATACGCCGTTCAGAACATCCGGTAATGGCAATTTCATTGGCAAGCATCAGTTCATCTAACCGCAGGCGATGTTTTTTTAGTTGTTTCAAAAGCTGTTCTGCATTAGCATAGGGATAGCGGGGAACGCCACACTGTTGCTCTTGCCACCCCTTCCATTGTAGAAAACCACCTCCAACCGAGTAATACTCCTTTTCCAGCAGTATGTTGTCTCTGCTGTATAGCCGTATTACTATGGTATTACTGTATGGATAGTTATGTTGCTGATTATCCCATATCATGTCAGCAGGCTTAAAGAGCAATTTTAACCTGCCCAATGGCAGCAAGTTACCGTCAGGGTTATCAGGATTGATGACGTCTAAGATAGCAGGGGAACATGATTCAGGCTGATGCCCTAAAAGCCCTGCCAGTACTGCCCGATCAGTGCCATGTCCTTTACCTGTAGCGGCAAGGGAACCAAACAAATGCACCTTCAAACCAGTTGCTTGAGCCTGCTGCTCCTCAGGCAACTGCTGCATAAGGCAATAAAAATCATAGCCAGCCTTCATAGGTCCAATAGTGTGAGAACTGGAGGGTCCTGGACCTATCTTCAAAAGTTCAAAGACGGAAGTGGTGATGGCTGTCATCATAGGTCTCCTTTGACGACTATGAAATCTTTGCAAAAAATTGAATTTGAATCACTATTTTCTCTCAAAAAGGTATTTATCTTCAATTTCTGCCTCTTACCCCTGACAATAACTTCTCTTTTTCACGAAAAAACTCATTTTCAACCTATTTTTTCCACCTTTTTCTCTCTTTTTTCCTTGCTCCAAACAGCCTTCCCCTCCTCTCTTCTCACTCCCTCTTATCTTGCTCCTTTACCCTCTCTCTACTTCGCATATGCCAAAACAACCTCAATAAATTGTAGGTAAATTGTAGGTAAAAGTTGTCAAAAATAAATGTATCTTATTTTCACTTGTATTTGTCAAGACTTGGTCTAACATTAATGTTCATAACCATTAGAGGCAGCATGGCATATAGTTCAATCTGGTGGAGGTGAAGGGGATTGAACCCTCGACCCCCTCGTTGCGAACGAGGTGCTCTCCCGCTGAGCTACACCCCCAAAAATATTTTTTTATTTAATGCTATCGGCATAGCCGTAAATATCCACCTGCCAGCCCTCATCCGACATCTCTACCCCGTCGATGTATACCTTCCTGCCGTAAAGGGCTACCCTGCCCCTGGCAATGAGGTTATGCACTGCAAAGGGATAAATCATCCAGTCCCCTTCTTCTTTTAACACATCCTGGATCTCTTTTGACATAGCCTCTAAGACTATATCCAGATTATTTCCTTCTTGTTTTGCCTTTTCTCTAAACTCGGAAAGGGTCTTTATATCCATTTTTTCTATAAACTTTTTAATGTCGTATAATTTTTCATCCCATCTCGAAAGGGAAATCGACTTTGACTGGATTAAGATGGGGCCTCCATCATCGCTCTCATCCACAAAAAACACCGTTGATTTTACGCTTTTTTCACCTGCTATGATTGCCTTTGCAGTGGGTCTCCAGCCAAGACCTGTATATTTCCTTGAATCTCCGGGATGCACATTCAAAATCCTCGGAAAATACCTTTTTGCCATCCAGTCGCCAATCCACAGGTCATATCCGGCAAGACAGATTAAATCCGGCTCACCTTTCAACCCCTGCTCTACAAGGGTCATAACTGCCATATCATAGCTATTTCTCTCTACGCCATATCGGGGGACCTTCTCTATGCCCCACATCTTTTTAAAATATATATCAGAGTCTAAGGTAACAACCGGGGCATTTCTTTCCCTTGCCTTTTTAACACCTGAGCAATCCGGGGCATTGCTGAACACAATGTGTGTTTTTTTGGGATCTGCCTCATAGATTTTATCGTAATTTGTCCCGGAGCCCGAGACACCGCAGGCATATCTTAAAGCCCTATCAGAAGGAATAAAAACAGGCTTTCCTTTCAATCTCATCTTCTCCTGTCTTTTTTAAAGAAACTCTAACAGAATGAAAAAAACAAGTCAAATATTACTTTTTGACTCTATCACACCAGAGCCTTGCATTTTGAAACATCTTCAGCCACGGCGATGCCTTTAAATCTTTGTCCATCTCCTCGGGCATATATGGCCATTGCCATTTTAAAAATGCCCTTTCAGGATGAGGCATAATCGCTAAATGCCTTCCATCTTCTGTGCATAATCCCGTTATGCCATAAGGTGAACCATTGGGATTAAAGGGATAACTAAAGGGGTGGATGTCTGATTCAAAACCGTCCTCTATTCCATAGTCGTTAACAAAGGCAAGGGGTACAAGATTTTTTCTCAGCACTTCTTCCAATATAATAGGGTCGGGAAAATACACCCTTCCCTCACCGTGGGCAACCCACACGCCCAGTATTGAACCTTCCATGCCTTCAAACATAATCGCCGGGCTCTTTTTAATCTTTACAGTGACCCATCTTGATTCAAACCTTCCCGATAGATTCTTTACAAATCTCGGCTGTCTTGTGTCTTCTATGCCCTGCCAGGGCACCCATCCTAAAAGGGCAAATAACTGACAGCCATTGCATACACCCAGTGAAAACGTATCCGGTCTTCTGTAAAATTCATCGAACATCTCTTTCAGTCTGCTATTGAACCTTATGACAGATGCCCAGCCCTTTGCACTCTCAGGTACATCAGCATAAGAAAATCCGCCGACAGCAACAAGACCTCTAAATTTTTCCAAAGATACCCTGTTATTTATGATGTCTGTCATGGTGATATCCCATGGTGAAAATCCTGCGTGAAAGAAGGCGGATGTCATTTCTCTGTCGCCATTACTGCCTTCCTCTCTTAAAATGGCCACATTCGGTTTATCATTTACTTCAATGAGATGTGCCGGGGTCTCTTCCGGTACAAAGGTGAGTACATAAGTAGGTCCTTTTCTATCGTAGATGTTCTTTTTTTCCTGTTCGGCGCATTTTGGGTTTGCCTGCAATCTCTCTATCTGGTATGATGTTTCCTCCCAGAGGGATCTCAATTCTCGCATATCTTCATGAAGGACTATACTGCCGTTATATTCAATTAAGATTTCTTTTTCCGTCTTCGTTTCCCCGATATTAAAAAACTCAACGCCGTATTCCTTAAGTATATTTTCCACCTTATGGGTGTCTTCTTTTTTGCATTCCATAACAGCGCCCAATTCCTCTGCAAAAAAACGCTCTATGGCCGTTGAATCTCCGTTCATCCTTATATGGACGCCACAATTACCTGAAAACGCCATCTCAAGGATTGTAACGATGAGCCCTCCATCACTTATATCATGACCTGATAGAATTAGTTTCTCTGAAACAAGCCTCTGAATTGCCATAAAAGTCCTCTTTAAAAGAGCGGGGTCGTCTACATCCGGTGGGTTATTTCCTGTTTGCTTGAAAACACATGCAAGGATGGAGCCACCAAGCCTTACCTTGCCTTTTGCAATGTCAATAAATATGAGGTGGGTTTTACCAGGTTTTTTAATATCAGGGGTTACCTTTTTTGTTATGTCAGGCGTTGTTGCGTATGCAGATATAACAAGTTCTCTCGGTGACTTAACTATTTCATCACCCACCTTTGTGGCCATAGAGAGGCTGTCCTTTCCACCATCCACTGCAATGCCGAGTCTTATCATCACCTCACTCATGGCCGCAACTGCCTCATAGAGGGCAGCACCCTCTCCTGGGAGCTTGGGTGCCCACATCCAGTTAGCAGAACATTTTATATCCTCAATGCGTCCGATGTATGCCCACATAATATTTGTTATTGCCTCGCCAACTGACATCCTTGCCCCTGCCTTAGGGTCCACAAGCATTTTGATGGGGTGTTCTCCAATGGAGGTGACTGCCCCTGTGTATCCAAAATGGGTCTGGGCAATAACAGCCATATCCGCCACCGTCAATTGAAGGGGTCCACAGCACTGCTGTTGCGCAATAAGGCCTGTAACGCTCCTGTCTACCTTATTAGTCAAAAACCTCTTAGAACCTACAGCAAGGTCTTTTAGCACCCTTGACAGGGCATCCTCTACAGTGAGGTCATGAGGTAAAGCCACAGGACTTAACCCCATTTTGACCTTTTTATCCAGAAATGTCTTTTGGGGCATATTCCCCAGGACCCTGGAGAGATTAAGGTTGACAGGCGTTGAATCGTCCATCTCGTCATGGACAACAAACCTGCCGTCACCTGTGACCTCTCCGAGGACCTCACAATTTACCTTCTCCCTTTCGCATATATATTCCAGCTCTGAGAGCCTCTCCGGTCTGATTAACAGGCCACAACGCTCCTGATATTCGGCAATCCATATCTTTAAGACCGAGAGCGTAGGGTCACCGAGCCTTATACGCCTTATCTCTATCCTCCCCCCAGCCTTTTCCACGAGCTCTTTTAAGACATTGGCAGGCCCGCCTGCACCCTGGTCATGTATGCTTACTATGGGATTTCTATCCCCCATCTCTATACAGGCCCTTATGACCCTGTTCATCTTCTGTTCCATCTCTGCGTCGCCACGTTGAACAGCATTAAAGTCCAGTTCCTCTTCGTTTTCGCCCTGGAGTTTGCTGGAGGCAGACCCACCCCCAACACCTATACCATAGGCAGGGCCGCCTATCTGAACTATAAGCATGCCTTTTTCTGCCTCGCCCTTTTCTGTGTGCCGAGCATCAATCTGACCTATACCACCGGTAAACATCACCTTTTTGACCCAGCCCCAGCGTTCACCATTGGGGAGCCTCTGGTCAAAGGATCTGGTAAAACCTGCTATTATGGGCTCGCCGAATTTGTTGCCATAATCACTTGCACCGTCACTGGCCTTAATCTCTACTTCAAGGTTCTTGGCAAGGTTTGAAGGATAAGGAAAATCCTTTGTTTCCCAGGGTAAATCATAACCGGGGATCAGCAGGTTTCCTATGCAGTAACCTGCAGTACCTGCTACAACAAGTCCACCCCTGCCTGTTGCCTGGACGTCCCTTATCCTGCCGCCTGTTCCTGTCTCAGCGCCGGGAAATGGTGCCACACCTGTTGGAAAATTATGTGTCTCTGCAGTGAATATAATATGGTATATTAGCCTCTGTCTTTTAAACATAGAGGGGGTCCCTGGTTTTTCAGGTATAATGGTCCAGCACTCAAATCCTTCTATGCCGCTTGAGTTATCCTTAAATGCTATGATGCTATTAGATGGATTTGCCTTCCATGTTGATTTAACTATATCCATAAGGGTCTCGGGCATCTCTATGCCGTCTATAATCTGTCTACCCTTAAAATAACCATGCCTGGAGTGTTCGCTGTTTGCATTATCTAGGTCCCTTATCTCTACTATCGTTGGGTTCCTGCCCTCTTCCTTGACAAAGTAGTTGTAGTATAGGTTTCTGTCCCACTCATCCATGGCAAGACCTGGGACATCAAGGAGGGCATCTGGCCCCTTTTCTATTAAAGGTATCTCATAGACAGGCTCAGGGATTACCCCGGTCTCAAAGCTCTCAAGGGGTCTTTCATATAGGCACTCAGTCATCCTGTCATGATTGTCCCTTATAAATGTTTCCCTGTCTGGCCCTGGGAAAAAAAGATAACGCCTGGAGCGCTCAATCCTGACAATCTTTTCAAGGCCACAGGTCTTGCAGATGGAGACAATGTTGGTAGAATAGGCTGTTGCAAAATTCATCCTTGGGCCAAGCTCAATGACTTCCTGGCCATGGTCAAGGGTAGAGGAGTCGTATATACTCTCCAGAATAAATCCATCAGCCAGTATATTCTTTAAAACAAATAACTCTTCCTGGGAGAGGGGGGCTGATGCCTCCACATTGAAACAATATTCCAAATGACTTTGTTTTTTGAGAAAAAAGTGTAACATATCTTTACCTTTTATGATTCATTATATTAGATGTTCTGTGTCTATGATGCCTATATTTAACCTTATCCTTAGTCCTATGTTAGATTAAGTATATTCTTTATGGTATTCTTAAGCTCACCTGTATCTGCAGACTTTACAACATAGGCATCAGATATCCAGCTCGAAAAATCTTGCTTGAACTCCCCATAGGCAGAGCACAGTATAACATGTTGGTCCTTGTTTATCTTTTTGATCTCATTTAGTGTCTGGATACCATCCATGCCCGGCATTTTTATATCCAAGACCACAAGGTCAAAGGGTGATTTTTTTATCTTTTCCAGTGCCTCATATCCATCGGACGCCACATCTATCTCATAGCCCTCTTCCTCGAGTTCCTCCTTAAAAAGGATCCTTATGTTTTCCTCATCATCGACAATTAATATCTTTTTATCTTTCATAATCTACACCTCTTTTTATAGATTATTCTCTAAAGGCAGATAGATAAAAAATGTAACGCCTTTTCCTACATTGTTCTCCACTTCAATCCTGCCTTTATTGTTCATGATAATCTTATTTGATATGGCAAGCCCAAGCCCTGTCCCTTTTTCTTTGGTAGTAAAAAAAGGATTAAATATATTATCTATGGCCATAGGGTCTATCCCACCACCTGTGTCAGATATGGCAACCTTGATATATGGTTTATTGTTTATATGCGCTGTCCCAGTCTTTATAGTTATCTCCCCCTCACCTTTCATTGCCTCATATGAGTTCACAAGGATATTTATAAAGACCTGTTTAATCTGCTGGATATCGCAGATTATCTGTGGTAGCTGGGTATCGTAATCCTTTACGATCTTTACCTTCTCCCACGATGCGTCTGATGAAAATAGGTATAGTATCTCATCTATACACATATTAATATTACACGGCTCTCTGGAGATAGGGGTGTCTTTCACATAATTAAGCACCTCATTCAATATTGTCTCAAGCCTGGCAACCTCATTGACAATAATATTGGCATACCTGTTTTCTGTCTGGCTTAGATTCACCTTTTTGGCAAGCCTCTTTGTGAAGCCCCCTATTATTACAAGGGGATTTTTAATCTCGTGGGCTATGTTTGCCGTCATCTCACCAAGGCTCTTTAGTTTCTCCTGTTCAATGACCCTCTTCTGTGTCTCGTTGAGCTCTTTTATTACATCCTTCAGCCTTGTATTAAGCAGGATGTTTTCAAGGCCGCTTGATATATAGTTTGCTATTGTTGTTATAAGATAGGCTATATTGTCATTTTGGTCAAAGGTTATATGCTTTTTTGATGAACATATGGTCATGGCCCCTATTGCCTTGTTTTTTGTTATTATTGGGGAGCTGCAGAGTGAGTAATGGGATATATCCTCATCATCCACATATAACTCTTCAGAGAGGGTTGTGGTCCTCTTGGCATTAATTGCCTGCCCCTCCAGGTCCTCAATGAACCTTTCCAGTTTTGGGTCAGATTGTCCATAGGTAAAACGCTGGATATTAAACCTTGAAACAAAATTATTGAGCTTAATGGTGGCCATGGTGGCATTCAGTGCCTTTGCAATAATAAACACAATATTCTTCAATGCAGCCTCTGGCTCCATATTTGTCGTGAGGACCTTGCCGAGTTCAGATAAGGTAACGAGCTCGCTTATCCTTTTTTTGGATGATAACATAATCTCGTCAACCCTTATAAGCCCGCCTATCTCCCTTGCAATCACCGATAAAAGTATCTTTTCCCTGTCCTGCAGATCCCCCTTTTCTGAAGAGATGGCAACCATAACCCCATAGATATAGCTATCATCTGAAAGTGGGACAAAGGCAAAAGACCTGTATCTATCTATTATCCCGTCAAGCTCATGAAAAAAGATACAGCCGAACCTAGGCGGTATATCCTTGTAGGTAAAATACTGGGGTATCCTTTTCTGGGCTATACTACCTATGATACCCTCTCCTATACGACACCTGTATTTAGATAGGAGGGAAAAGAGGGAGCAGCCCTGATTGGAATATCTACAGGTTATCCTTTTGTCCTTGTCGAGTTTGAATACAAGAACCTCCTCAAAGCCCATTCTATGGGCGATGATATTCAATATGGCGGATATCCTTGAGTTTATTTCAAGATTGGAGTGGGATATCTCTATTACTTCGCCTAATAACTCCACTGCGTTCATGTCATGGATCTGTGCTTTGCAATAGCCTTATTGTAAAGCTCTATGTATTCCCTTGCTGATTTCTCCCATGAGAAGTCCTCGTTCATGCACCTCTTGATAAGGGATTGCCACTCAGATTTATTCTCATATACTGCCATTGCCCTTTTAATGGCATCGATCATCTCTTCCTTGTTATACCCATAGAATTTGAAGCCTGTCCCCTGTCCTGGATTCATTGTGTAATCTATTATTGTGTCCTCAAGTCCACCTACCCCCCTCACTATGGGAACTGTTCCGTATTTCAAGCTATATAGCTGATTTAGCCCGCATGGTTCATACCTGGACGGCATGAGAAACATATCTGCCCCGGCCTCAATCAGATGGGCAAGCCTATTATCATAAGCAATCTTAACACCTAAAAGTCCATTAAACCTCTTCGCGAGGTCTGTAAAGAGTTCGTGGTATTTCCTTTCACCTGTCCCAAGGACAATATACTGGGCCCCCAAGGAAAATATCTCTTCCATTGCCAATGCAATGAGATCAAAACCCTTCTGGTCTGCCAGTCTTGAAATAGTGGCAATAACAGGTTTATTACTGCTATAAGGAAGACCAAACTCCTTAAGGAGGGTTTTTTTGCATATGGCCTTATTTTCCAATTTTTCTGGACTATAATTTGCTGGCAGAAAATTGTCTTTTTCCGGGTTCCAGTCTTCATAATCTATGCCATTTACAATACCAAAGAGGTCTGATTTCCTTGACCTGAGGACCCCGTCAAGGCCATAACCGAATTCTGGTGTCTGTATCTCCTGGCTATACTGTTTACTCACCGTGTTTACTATATCTGAAAATACTATACCACCCTTTAAAAAATTGATATTACCGTAAAATTCCAGGTAATCTGGGGTAAAATACTCCCACCCAATATTCAAAAGATGCATATCATGATGCCAGAAAATACCCTGATATCCTATATTGTGGATAGTAAAAAGTGTAGCAATATCCTTCAGGTCAGGGTCGTCTCTGTACAATGTGCGGAGAAACACGGGTGCCAAGGCTGTCTCCCAGTCATTACAGTGAAGGATATCAGGGATATAACCTGTTACTTTGATGGCCTCGAGTATACTCTTTGAAAAAAATATAAACCGTACGGCATTGTCCTGATAATCGCCATCAGGGGTGCTGTAGAGATAGTCCCTGTTATAATAATCATCCTGCTCAACAAGATAGGCAGTTACGCCATCGTATTCACTCTCCACTATCTCGGCATCCACATAGCCAAGGGATATGGGGCAGGATATCCTATAGTTTTTATATCTTAAGGTAAACCTCTGCTCATCTATACCTTTGTGTTTTGGAAGGATTACACGGACATCAACCCCAAGTTTTTTCAATGCCTTTGGGAGTGCACCTGATACATCTGCAAGACCACCTGTCTTTATGAACGGATATACCTCTGGTGAAGCAATCAAGACCTTCATTTTAACCCCCTAAACATCTGTCTCTTTTAGATATGTTGTTGCCTCTTCAGGTGGGGTAGGGTTTATATAAAATCCTGTCCCCCACTCAAAACCCGCCATCTTTGTTAATCTCGGTATAATCTCAATATGCCAGTGGTAATGGGAAAGCTCTTTATCACCAATTGCCGCTGTATGGAACATATAGTTATAAGGAGGGGCATTCAGGAGCTTTAGATACTTCTTCAGTACTACTGATATGCAATCAGATAGAAAGAAATAGCTTTCCCCTTGACTATGCATGACAAAGCTTGATTCGTGTCTCTTGGGCAAAATCCATATTTCAAAGGGAAATCTCGATGCAAAAGGCGAAAGGGCTATAAAGAGCTCGTTTTCATAAACAACCCTGACATCATCCTCTATCTCCTGTGCAATCATATCACAAAACACACACCTGTCTTTGTATCTATAATAGCTTAGGCTACCGTTTATCTCCTCTGAAACCCTTCTGGGGACAATGGGCAGGGCTATTAACTGGGAGTGGGAATGGTCAAGGGATGCCCCGGCAATAGAGCCATGATTTTTAAAAACCATTATATATCTGAACCTCTTATCCTTTGAGAGGTCGAGGCTCCTCTCCTTATAGGCTATAAAGATATTCTGTATGGAGGCTGTATCCATATCCCATATGGTCTCTCCGTGGACAGGTGTCTCAATGATTACCTCATGGGCACCTATACCGTTCATCTTGTCGTAGAGACCGATGCCCTCTTTATCGAGATTGCCCTCTATCCTTAAGGCAGGGAATTTATTAGGCACAACCCTCAGGCTCCAACCAGGGCTATCTGGTGGTGAGTTCTGTCTTATTGCAAAGACCTCATGGGGTGTCATATACTCATTCCCGGGACACAGCGGACATACACCCTCTTTAAACGAAGGCTGTTCCTCTATAAAAAAAACAGGCCTCTTTCCTCTCTCCGTGGATATTATAACCCATCTATCTATAATAGGGTCTTTTCTTAATTCAGGCATATTTAGCCCCCTGTTCTGAGTTTCTTTGACTTACATGGGCACTCATGGTAAGAATACATGAATGATACCTATAAAAGACAATTTAAAGACACGCACATTTCCAATTATAACAGCATGTATTATCTTTGTAAATATTTTAATTTTTTTGTGGCAGAGGCTTATCTTAACCCCTTCAGACAACGAGTTTATCTTTAAATATTATGGCCTCATGCCCTATGATTTCTGGGTCTCATTAACAACGAATCACAGCCTGATACCATACAATATCATGACCATATTCACATCCATGTTTCTACACGGGGGCTTTATCCATGTAGGCGGGAACATGCTCTATCTCTTTATCTTTGGTAAATCTGTGGAAGACAGCCTCGGTCATAAGAGGTTCTTTTTATTCTATATCTTTTCTGGCATAATGGCTGCCTTATTTCAGCTCCTCTATGACCCCCAGTCAAAGATACCCATGATAGGGGCAAGCGGTGCTGTATCCGGGACATTAGGTGCATACCTTATACTCTTCCCCCACGCAAAGATTGTGACTATGCTTATAATCATAGTATTTATAAAATTTGTTCAACTCCCTGCCATATTATTGCTGACCATCTGGTTTTTTATACAGGTGCTCTATTCCCATACAGATGGTGTTGCCTGGTATGCCCACATCGGTGGTTTCATCTTTGGGCTCCTTACGGCAAGGTTCCTTGTCAAAAAAAGGTCTTTTAGGTAACATGAAGGTTTCACGTGAAACCCCAAAGGCACTCCTTATAAATCCTTACATCTATGACTTTGCTGCATACAGTTTCTGGTCAGCACCTCTGGGTCTTTTGTATATAGGGGGTATCTTAAGGCAAAACAGCTTTCAAATATCCCTTATAGACTGTCTTGAGGTGGTAGAGGCGAAAAGAAAAGAGGATGGAAGGGCACCCTTTATAAAGGAAAAGGTCAGTAGTCCATCCTGTCTTGAGGGTATAAAAAAAAGGCTTAAGAGATACGGCATATCAAAAGAAGAGCTATTAAAAAGGCTCAGTGCTATCCATGAGCCTGATATTATATTGATAACCTCTATTATGACATACTGGTATATGGGGACAAAGGAGGTGCTTGAGACAGTAAGGACAGTCTTCCCCATGTCCAAGATTGTAATAGGTGGCATATACCCTACGCTTTGCTATGAACATGCCACAGTTCACATGGCCGGGGCTGACCTTATTGTAAGGAACAATGAGATAGGGCTTTTTTATGATTTTTTAGAGCATCATCTCTCCATCAGGCTCAAAAGCAGACCTCAACTATATGGGTTTGAAGGTGTCCCTTATCCATGCTTTGATCTATATGGAACCCCGTATTTTGTACCTCTACTTACATCATACGGCTGCATCTACAGATGTGCCTACTGCTCTACACCCTTTATGTATCCCCGATTAATAAGAAGAAAGCCTATGGAGGTAATAGATGAGGTCATTTACTGGCAGGGTTCTGGTGTAAATAGATTCGTCCTTTATGACGACAATTTTCTATATGATAAAAAAAATCATGCTGTGCCTCTACTGAAAGGACTAAGCGGGTTAACCTCTAAGCCGGATATCTATAACCCCAATGCCTTAAACGCAGCCTTTATTGACGATGATATAGCAGAGTTGCTTCTCTATTCGGGTTTTAAAGAGATAAGGATAGGGCTTGAGACAATTGATCCAAAAACCCAGAGACAGACAGGTAATAAGGTAGATAGAGATACCTTTGAAAGGGCCATAAAAAGTCTTGTAAAAGGTGGGTTTAAGACCAGTGCAATAGGTGTCTATATCCTTGCCGGGCTACCCTTTCAGAATTGGATGGATGTAAAGGATGCAATAGATTATCTCTGCGACCTGGGTGTAAGGCCTCATATCGCAGAATACACACCCATACCCCATACAAGGCTATTCGATGAATACAAGGCCCTTGCCCGCTATCCCATCTCTGATGAGCCTCTTTTTCAGAACAATGCCCTGTTTCCATTTTCCTGGGATGGATTCACCGAAAGGGACCTTATCTTTTTGAAACATTATCTCAGGGAAAAGAGCTCAGATACAGACTGAAGACCCTTAGGCCTCATTGACGGGATACATAATCTCTATAGCCGAAGCTCTTGACCACCTCTAACTCACCTGTTTTTCTTATAACAGCTATATCAGGGAGGTTTATGCCATTAAAGGTGGTGTTTTTTACAATGCTATAGAGGGCCATGTCAGTAAACACAACCCTGTCCCCTGGCTTAAGGGGTCTGTCAAAGGAGTAATCCCCTATAACATCACCGGCAAGGCAACTCGGCCCTGCAACCCTATATGTATATCTTTTTTCTTCTGACCCTGCAGAACTTAGAATATAAGGCCTGTAGGGCATAAGAAGGACGTCCGGCATATGTGTCTCAGCAGAGGCATCTATTATGGCTATATCCATGACATTTCTCACAATATCAAGGACAGAGGCTATCAGGACACCTGCATTTAATACGCTGGCCTCTCCAGGCTCAAGATAGACCTGGACATTATATCTATCTTTGAATTCATTTATAAGCCTGATCAGCAGTTCTATGTCATAGCCATCCCTTGTTATGTGGTGTCCACCGCCAAAGTTTACCCATTTTAGCCCCTTAATGTATCTGCCATAGAGCTTTTCAAAGGACCTTAAAACCCTCTCCAAGGCATGGGCATTCTGTTGACACAGGGCATGGAAGTGGAGCCCATCTATCTTACCCATATAACTCTGGAATCCCTCCTGAAATATCTCGTGGATAACCCCGAGCCTCGAGCAGGGTGCGCATGGGTTATACATCTGTGTATCTGCAGCCCCATATCCTGGGTTTACCCTGATGCCTATCTCTCTGCCCTTTTTCTTTGTCATGGGATAGTATTTTTCCAGTTGGGAAAAGGAATTAAATATAATAACATCTGAATATCTCAGTATCTTGACAAACTCATCCTCCCTGTAAGCTGCTGCAAAGGTGTGCACCTCTTTTCCGAACCTTTCACGGCCCAGCCTTGCCTCATTCAAGCCGCTGGCACATGTCCCGTCAAGATATAGACTCATCACAGGAAATGTGGCGTAGGTTGCGTATGCCTTGAGGGCGTGTAAAATCTTACAGCCTGTCCTATCCTTTACATACCTCAAGACCCTCATGTTTTCTTCTATGAGATTTTCATCTATAAGATAGACAGGCGTCTTTATATTTTTTTGTGATATCTCCAAAAACCCCCTGTGGGATTCTCTGAATCTCTTTTTTTTATTGAGTTTTATAATACGGGTAAGAAATCTCAGTGATTTTTTATCCAATCTTTCAAGGAGTGTTTTTCTTTCTTGATGAGAAAGACTGTGATATGCCTCCGGGATATCTGCTTTTCTTTCAGCTATTTTTCCATTAAGCCCCTTTAATATATCCTGGAGGTCCATCTTAACATGTCTAAAAATTATCAGGCAGGGGCGGGCACTCTACCACCTGCCATGGCAGCCCGTATCTATTCAATGCATCCATAAAACCATCTGGCTCAAGCTGCTCTATATTAAAAACACCTGCACCCTGCCAGAGGCCAGTAAAAACCATCATGGCACCAATCATGGCAGGGACCCCTGTTGTATATGCTATGGCCTGTGTCCCTGTCTCCCTGAAGGCATCCTCATGGTTACAGACATTGTATATATAGCGGGTGATGGTCCTGCCATCCTTTATGCCTGTCATTACATTACCTATTACTGTCTTTCCTTTATATCGCATACCAAGGGAAGAGGGCTCGGGGAGGAGTGCCTTGAGAAACTTTATAGGTACTATCTTTGTGCCCTCAAAATCTACCTCGTCTATCCTTGTCATACCCACATTTTTAAGGACCTTAAGGTGGTTCAGATAGTTCTCAGAGAATGTCATCCAGAACCTTGCCCTCTTTAGGCCTTTTATATTAAGGACAAGGGACTCCAACTCTTCGTGATATAAAAGATAGCTCTCCCTTTTACCCACTACAGGATAATCAAAGCTGAAATGGATGCTCCCATCCTCTATTATAGGAGGGGTCTTAAGCCACCTCCCCTCTTGCCAGTGTCGCACTGTCTGTGTGACCTCCCTTATATTGATCTCCGGGTTAAAATTGGTGGCAAAGGGGTGGCCATGGTCCCCGGCATTACAGTCCAGTATATCGAGATAGTGGATCTCATCGAAAAGGTGTCTCTGGGCATAGGCTGCAAATACATTTGTAACGCCCGGGTCAAAACCTGAACCAAGGACGGCCATAATGCCTTTTTCCCTAAATCTATCATTATATGCCCACTGCCAGCTATATTCAAAGTGTGCTTCATCAGGGGGCTCGTAGTTTGCCGTGTCTATATAGTGCACACCCGTGGCAAGGCATGCCTCCATTATATGGAGGTCTTGATAGGGTAGGGCAAGATTTAAAACAAGAAAAGGCCTATAACTCTCTATAAGCCTTGTAAGCTCAGGGACATTGTCTGCATCAACCTGGGCAATGTGTATCTCTCTCCCATACCTGTCTTTTATATCCTTTTTTATAGACTCGCATTTAGATAGCGTCCTGCTCGCAACCATTATCTCTTTAAAAACCTCAGGGACCTGGGCACATTTATGGGCTGCCACAGTGGCAACCCCTCCTGCACCTATAATCATTATCCTTCCATTGTTTTTACTGCTATCCATCGTCTGTCTCCTTAAATAAGATTACAGGGCTATCAACCCCCTCGACAGGATAAAAGCATTATTATCTCCCGCACTACCTTGGCTGTGCATATGGAAGATACAAAGGATGTATCATAATCCGGGGAGAGCTCCACTATATCCGCCCCAATGATATTCATACCTGAAATGGCCTTTAGGTAATATATAAAATCATGGAACATTATGCCCCCGGGCTCAGGGGTTGTAACCCCTGGAACCAAAGAGGGGTCAAATACATCCATATCAAAGGTCAGATAGACAGCATCCTGTTTTCTTATCTGAGATGCAAGTGTCTCAGGGGCATCTATGATAAATGCCTCTCCAAACTCTGATCTTGTCCCTGACCTGATCCCTATCTGATATATATCTGATATGCCCAGTTCTTTTACCCTTTTCATAACTGTGGCATGGGAGAGCCTCTGTCCCTCATATTCGTCTCTTAAATCACAGTGGGCATCAAAGTGTATAACCTGTATATTACTATAGACTTCTTTCAGGCCCTTGATTACAGGATATGTCAAGAGGTGTTCACCACCTATAATGAGAGGCCTCTTTTCTTTACGGGCGATCTCCCTCATTGCCCCCTCTATGACCTCCAGGGAATAGATAAGATTGCCCTGGGGGATGTCAAGGTTACCGGCATCATAAAACAGCAGTTCATCAAGGTCCATCTTCATATAGGGGCTATATGTCTCAAGTGTCCAGGATGCCTTTCTAACGCTGTCAGGGGCAAATCTGGTGCCTCCCCTAAAAGATGATGTGGCATCTAGGGGGCAACCAATCAAAACAGTATCTGCATTTTCCATTGAATCCTTTGACCCTATATATCTGCTGTCATAAATAGTTTTCATGGGGTTATGTCCCTATTATCCATAGCAAATAAATTATTAAGGATTTGTTTATGAGAATAATGCAGGTTTGGGGCCAATCCTTTTTTAGTCCCTATGAAGACTAATCCCAAAGGACAACACCGGCAAATACAGCGCCTATATTTACAACCTTGTGGGTTGCTGATTTGGCCATTATCTCTTTTATAGCCCTGTTCCTTAGCTTCATGCCCTCTTCTACCATCCTCTTTACCTGATTTACAACCACATCCTCATCGTCATTGGCAGAATATTCCATTATTAGCCCGGCGCTCTTCTCATCCTTTGGTATGCCTATTGCCACAGCAGCAGATATTACTTCACCGGGGACATTGCTGCTACGGGATGCATAGGCAACGGGCACAAGGGCCCCCTGAGGCATTGGCACCGGAGGTGGATTAATCTCCACACAACCAGGTGGGAGTATACTGCTCATTTTAACAAGATTGGTATCGCCAACGCCTGATGCTATAAGGGCACCATCAAAGGCATTAAGCAATGAATATCCCTCGGAAGAACCGCTGACAAGAAAAAATTTTGTGGGTGTTTTTATGATCACTTTGTCCACCTCCCAAGCTCTTATTTCCCAACCAATTGTTGGTTATCTCCGCCTGAAGACCAGGCTCCCTTTGTTTCTTTAAAATAGATATTTAACTTTATCTCCATCTCCCATCCATAACTAAAAATTAGGTGGTGAAGATACCCATAAAACATAGGCCTTGTTCTTTCGCCTATTTGCTATGTAATGCTTCTTTGTTGCCTTAAAATAGAAGCACTCCCCTTTTTTCAGTTTATATGCCTTTCCCCCTAAAACCAATTCGATACTTCCATTTATTACATATCCAAACTCCTCGCCCTCATGGGGCTCCTCCTCCGGGGTTTTCTCTTGGGCATTCAACTCCAAAAGGGCAGGGTCCATCTGTCTATTCTGTGCAGCAGGTACAAGTATCTGGAATGCCTTTACGTTTTCCATCTCCAGGTCAACCCGATCCCTTAATTTAAAGACAATCTTTTCATCAAATGCACCGTTAAAAAAAGTTGAGGGCTTTTCATCAAGGGCATCCAAGATACCGATGAGGCTCTCTACAGATAGGGATGTCAGGTTTCTCTCTATCTGGGATATAAAACCCTTTGTAAGTCCAGCCCTTATGGCAAGCTCCTCCTGGGTAAGGGATTTCGCCTGCCTTAACATCTTTATTCTCTCACCTATGCTTGCACCGTCTATTTTCATAATAACACTATAAGCCTACAAGAAGTTTACGGTATTAAACTAAAATATAGCTCCTGTTGTCAAGTAAAATTTTATTTAACTTTAGAGGTTAGTATGCTAAACTTACATAAGGTGATAAAATGCAGGCCAAACAAGGTATTGCAACTTTTTTAAGACAAAATAACATCAATAATATCTTTTACTTGCCAGGTATTCACACAATATCCCTTGACGAGGCGTTTACCTCTAATAAAATCAATGTGTTTATGGGCAGGCATGAATCTAATATCGCCTATATGGCCGATGGCTATGCACGGGTAACAGGGGAGGCAGGTGTTATTTTTGTTACCCCCGGTCCAGGCCTCGGTAATGTGGTATCCGGTTCCATGGAGGCCTACGGTGATGATACGCCTCTTATTATAGTCCACATAGATACAAAAAGAGATGAACATGGCAGGGGCATACTCCATGAGCTTGCAGAGCCTGAAAATATATTCAGATATTTTACGAAAAAGACCTTTTATGTATCATCGTTAGATAAAATCATCCCTACCATGGAGGATGCCCTTAAGACAGCCACAACAGACAGGAAGGGCCCTGTGGTCGTATCCATACCCTTTGTATTTCTCGATAGAGAGATACCACCAGTAAGACAATCCACAGGCGAATCTTCGGTAACAAAAATGGCAGAGGAAGACACGCCTCGCCTAAGAGATACCATAGAAAAGATGGAAGCTATTTTAAAGGATAAAGAAAAACCCGCTATTATATGCGGCAAGTCTGCCATGTCTTACTATGCAGGGGAGATATTGGGGCAGATATGCTTGGATTCTTCCATACCCTTTTTCACCACCACCGGGGGCAAGGGCATAGTTGATGAGAGATCAGGCTTTAGCCTCGGCAATGTAATGCAGAAAGGCATCACCAACAAAACCCTCGGCGAGGCAGATATTGTCATTGCTATTGGCACAAGGCTCCGTGATGTGGATGCCAAAAGAAGGGGTGTAAAGATAAGAGAGCTCATCCATATAGACATAGATGACCGGTGGTTCGGGAAAAACTATCCAACAGCCATTGGGTTACCGTGTAAAATAGAAGATTTTCTGTATAAATTAAAGGATCTGTTAAGCAGAAAAAAATTTAACTGGGAACTGGACCGTATAAAAAAACAAAAGGAACAGGAGAGATATGCCCTTCTAAAAAAACAAAAGGGCTTTAAAATCATAGATACCATCAGGACTGCCATACCAGAGGATACCATAACAGTATGGGACCTGAACCTTATCTCTTACTGGGCAGAATATTATTTCCCTGTATATAGACAAAGGACATTTATCATGCCCAGGGGGATCTCGCCTATATTTTATGCCCTTCCTGCCTCTATAGGGGCAAAGATAGGCGCACCAGATAGACCCTGTCTCTGCATATGCGGTGACGGAGGGGCATTACCCGGCATAGGCGAACTATCTACCTTGAAGAAATACAAGGTGCCTGTGGTAATCCTTGTTTATAACAATTCTGGCTTTGGCATCCTTGAAGACATGATGAGAAAAAGATATGGTATTGAGGGCGCCATGGGGCTTTTAAACCCTGATTTTACAGAAATAGCCAGGGCCTTTGACATAAAGGCAAAACAAACAAGCTCTATACAGGGCCTTAAAAAAATACTCCAGGGTATAACATGGGACGAGCCCTATCTCATAGAGTTTAGATACCCACTATTTACAACCCCCTGGGATATGTAGTTATAATTATATCTTTACAGAGCAGGTGCATATGGAAAAGATAAAAAGCTTGAGAGGTTTTAGGGACATTTACGGGGATGAGGTCATAAGATTTAGACTTATAGAGGACATCTCAAGGAGATACCTTGAACTCTTTGGCTACAAAGAGATTATTATACCTGTACTGGAAAACACAGGGCTTTTCGTAAGGACTATAGGAGATGCTACAGACATAGTGGAAAAGGAGATGTTTACCTTTACAGATACAGGCGGTGATTCAGTAACATTGCGACCAGAGGCCACTGCCGGGATGGTAAGGGCATATCTCGAGACAGGTATGTTTGCCAAGGAAAGGATTAGCAAGCTCTTTTCCATAGGCCCCATGTTCAGGCATGAGAGGCCGCAAAAGGGTAGATACAGGGAGTTCAGACAGGTAGATGTGGAGGTGTTTGGGATTGAGGCACCCATCATAGATGCAGAACTAATCTGGATGATATATCTCATCCTTAAATCCATAGGTCTTGCAGAATACACCATAGAGACCAACAGTGTTGGTTGCCCTGAATGCAGGGAGGGCTTTAAAAGACTCATAGTAGGATACTTTGAAGACAAAAAACAAGACCTCTGTGAAGACTGCAGGAGAAGACTCCAGAAAAACCCCTTGAGGATCTTCGACTGCAAAAGCCCTGGTTGCAAAGAGATAAGTGGTTCTTCGCCACTGCTCTTCGATAATCTCTGTGACCCCTGCAGGGTCCACTTTGATGGCTTTCTATCCCATACAGAAGAACTCAATATCCCCATAACCGTCAACAAAAGGCTTGTCCGGGGCCTTGATTATTATACAAGGACTGTTTTCGAGGTAACATCAGGCGGTCTTGGCTCCCAGAATGCCTTTCTTGCCGGGGGCAGGTATGATAACCTTGTCCAGTCTATGGGTGGACCACCTGTGCCTGGGATAGGGTTTGCCATAGGCGTTGACAGGCTCTCTCTTTTAATCTCAACATCTGTGAAAAAAGATGGTTCTACTGTATTTCTGGCATACTTAGGCGATAGGGCAAAGGGTTTTATAGTCCCCATGATGAGGCTTTTTACAGAAAATAATGTCAAGTTTTTTTATCTCCCCGATGCAAAGTCCCTCAAGTCCCAGATGCGTTATGCAGACTCAGTGGGTGCAGATACAGTATTGATAATAGGGGATGACGAGATAGACAAAGGTATCCTTATAGTAAGGGATATGGCCCACAGTAGCCAGACCACCCTGCCCCTTGACCTCACCAATCTCATTGATAATCTAAAGGGGCTTTCTAAAAAATAGCCATCTGTAGGCTATATAGGTGAAGGCAAAGGCAAGGATAAATCTTGCTACTATCAATATCAAGCCGTTTGCACCTATAACAACAAAGATAAGGGTATCCTCTATAATGGCATGGCATATGGACAGAAAAAGGAGTATGAGGAATGCCTCTTTTTTATCCATATTAGATGACCTAATGGAGTGTATTATAACGCCTGCGCCATAGGTAAGGCCTATTATAATACCTGTCAGAAGCGGGATAAGGCCGTTGGCAGTTATGCCAAAAACCCTGAATTGCCTTTTAGCTATACCCTCCTGGCGGTGTTTTAAAAATTCATAAGATATGGTAAGGGGCAGTATGATTAAAAGGAGCTGTCCTGTAAGGAGTGCTGAGTTTTTTAATGCGGTTAGAATAATGTCCATATCAGATTCAGTCCTGCTCCAGCAAAAAGACTTAAAGATATCCTCAAAACAAGAAGTAACCATCCATTGACCCCTGTCTTCTGGGTCACCGGCGTCTCAACAGAGAGGCTGTGGGATATACCAAGGATAAGGGCAACAATGGTTATATCCTTGGATGAAAGATTAAGGGGTGAAATAACTGCAATGGCTGCATAGAGGTTTATGGTATAGCCTGCGATGATAGCCAGGGCAGCCTCGCCAGGGAGCCCAAAAAACCTCATGAAGGGCTTAAAGAACTCGCTGATTATGCCTATTATGCCAAAATGCTTTATAATCTCGATTATTATATAACAGGGGACAATAACCTTTACCATGAGTAAGGTTATGGACAGGCCATTTATAAGCCCCTTTTTTAAATTAACGGCTGCGCCTTCCTTCATATTTTCCTCATCACCTAAAACTATATAAGACCTTTATTTAAAAGGTCTTGAAAGATAAAAAATAGGATTCTCCTATTCTCCAAATTCCATACCAAACATTATAAGGTGTGCAAACCCTGTATATTTACCGGCCATCCCTGCCATGTAAGACTTTGTATCATTAAAAAATGTGGCCTGGTAACCTATGCTAAATCTATAATCCCCTTTTTTATATGTTATACCAGATGTGAATATATGCCTTGTGCTATCAGGGAGTTCTGGGCCAAGGGTCTTTTTCGGGATGGGTGTCTTATCGAACATATAGCCTCCCCTGATCTCCATGTTCTTTCCAGAAAAATAGTTAACCCCTAGGGCTATGCTTGGCGAATTTCGCCAGTTTTTGTAAAAAAAACCGTCTGCCATACCATTGTCTGATGAAATCTGATAATTACTCATGGATGACCAACCTGTATAAAGGATATCTGCCTCAAAGATAAACTGCCCATGCTTTTTTGCAATACCTGCTGCACATATAAAAGGCAGGGTCAGGGTCGTAGATGCCCCTGTGGAGGTAGATACCAGTGGAGGGGGCAGGTAGAACTTTGCCCTCCCCCTGTATTTTATCCTGACCGGGCTCCTGTATGTAAATGATAAGGCAAGGTCATTAGGCAGTCTTACAAATATAGCACCGTTGTAACCTATCCCATCTCCATCACCTGATAGCCTTGACAGGCCATCTGACAAGGGAAACAGATTTAATGCGCTCTTGAAAGTGACATAACTCTGGATATATGACAGGCCACCTCCTATAGATATGCTATCATTTATCCTGTAAGCCACTACAGGGTTTACAAAGGTTGTTTTTATCTCGGCAAAGATAATATTGTATCTACCTATCCAGTTATTGGGCCATTGGGTTGAGAGGCCAAAAGGGGAAAATATGCCGAGCCCTAAAGCAAGTCTGTCTTTCGTATACCTCATATACAAATGGGGGATGTGATGGGAGCCTGTTTTGGTTATATATTTTTCATCGGATATGGGGTCTTCATAGGTCATCCTCGGATAGGCTATTATATCACCGGCTAAAAATCCAAAGCCCTTGAGGTCAGGGAGCATAGCAGGGTTATAGAATACAGCAGAGCTATTGTCTATGGATGCACTCACCGCCATACCCATGCTGTTTGCCTTTGCATCCTGATTGTATATTAAAAAGGCAGCACCAAAAACCCTAAAGGGAAAAAAAATTAATAAAAAAATAAAGATTATTTTCATTTTTTTATTTTTTTTATATAATATCTGTGATTGAGTAATTAACATTAAATAATAAAAAAAACAACCTGTAAAACCTGTGGGGCTTTACAGATTTATAAATTTATAAAATTTGCATTTACAATGATATATACGATAACATTAAACCCTACCCTGGACATCACAATAGATGTTGAGGAGCTTGTATATGATGATGTAAACAAGGTGATAGGGGAAAACAGGCGTCCATCTGGAAAAGGCATAGATATATCAAGGGTAATAAAGGAGTTGGGCGGTGAGACCACTGCCCTTGGTTTTATAGGCGGATATAGGGGTCTTGAATTAGAGGGCATACTGATTAACGAGGGGATTATCTGTGATTTTATAAGGACCAGCTCTGAAACAAGGTCAAACATCATCATACACCAGAAAAAAAAGAGACTAAAGACCCTACTCAGTACATCTGACCCCGGGTTATCAACTTTAGATATATCCCTTTTCCTTGATAAGATAAAGGTTATCCCAAAAGGAAACTATGTAGTTATAAGTAGTGGTTACCCTATTGGTATAAATGACTCCCTTTTTCCTCAGATGATAACAAACCTAAATGAAAGAGGGGTCAGGGTAATCCTGGATGCAGATGGTGATGTTTTAAAAAAGGGCATACATGCCCGACCATATATGATAAAACCCAATATCCACGAATTCAGCAGGCTTGTAAACAAACAGATAAAAGATGTGGGGGAGATAATAGAGCATGCAAGGCCTCTTTTGGATAATATGGATGTGATTGTTGTCTCCATGGGCCAGAAGGGGGCTTTAGCCATAACAAAAGAAGAAACTATACAGGCAATACCCCCGGCAGTTAAGGTGAGAAACTCTATGGGTGCCGGGGACTCATTGATAGCGGGTACGGCATTTATGCTATCTATGGAAAGCACTATTGAAGATGCCCTATCCCTTGGGGTTGCCTGTGGCACCGCATCAACGCTGAACCATACATACAGCATCGTTACAAAAAAAGATGTGGAGGAGATAAAAAAATTTGTAACTATAAAAAAATTTTAATTTACTTATCTGTTTTGATATATTATATATCAATCAGATTTAAAAAATACGAAAGGAGGTGACAATAATGAAAAAACTGTTGGTACTCTTTGTAGCAGTTACATTTTTTGCAGGTTTTGCATTAATGGGCTGCGGACCATCAGCTGAGCCGCCAAAACCAGCACCACCAAAGGAAGAGGCAAAACCGGCAGCTCCAGCACCTGAGAAGGCAGCTCCAGCACCTGAGAAGGCAGCTCCAGCACCTGAGAAGGCAGCTCCAGCACCTGAGAAAAAGTAATGCTTTTAAAAATGGGTATACCCTCGTCAAGAGAGTATGCCCAAAAAAATTTTTTAAGAAGGGGTGGAATATGAAGATTAAATGGTTTGGCTTAATACTGTTAGTTTTAATGGTCGGGGTATTTTTAGGGTTTGGCTGCTCACAGCAGGTAGTCAAGACAGAGGCAGAAAAACCAAAGGCACCTGAGGTCCAGGTCGTTGTCCCAAAGGCACAGGAGGCCAAAAAACCAGAACCTGTTGTTGAAAAAGAGGTCCCCAAGGCAGCCCCTGTTGCTGCAGCACCTGAGCTAAAGGACATATTCTTTGACTTCGATAAATACAACATAAGACCGGGCGATGCAGAGGTCCTCAAGAAAAATCTCGATTGGTTTAAGGCAAACCCAGGGAAAAAGGTTAGGATAGAGGGTCACTGCGATGAAAGAGGGACTGTGGAGTATAACCTTGTCCTTGGTCAGAAAAGAGCTGACTCTACAAAAAATTATCTGATAAACCTTGGTGTTGATGGAAAACTCTTAGAGACAGTCAGCTATGGAAAAGAAAGACCCTTCGACCCTGGTCACAATGAAGAGGCCTGGGCAAAGAACAGAAGGGCCCACTTTCTACAGATAAAATAGACGATGAGAGGCAAGGAGGGTAAGAAAGATACCCTCCCTTTCATTTTTCACGTATCGGATTTAAAGGGACATTTAGCTCTAAGTAAAAGAAAAATCAAAGAGATAAACGATACTTCAAGGGTATATCCCCTGAAGGTGTCCTATTTCTATCTAAATCTCATAGACAAGACAAACCCTGAATGCCCTATAAAAAGGCAGTGTATCCCGGACATAAAAGAGCTCTCCCATCAGGGAGAGGTAGACCCCCTAATTGAGGACAGACACTCTATAACGCCTTCATTTATAAAGAAATACCCAGGAAGGGGCGTCTTTTTAACAGGTGCCCAGTGTGCTGTCTATTGCAGGTTCTGTAACAGAAAAAGACTGACCGGCAGGGACCATGATATAAAGGCATCCCACAAAGACACCTTTGCATATCTGAAAAAAGATACATCCATACAAGAGGTGATAGTCTCCGGTGGCGACCCTATGATGCTCTCCCCGGAAGAACTCGACCACATACTCTCTAACCTTTTCAGCATAGACCACATAAAAACAATAAGGATAAGCTCTCGTGTGCCCCTTGTATATCCTGAGGGCATAACAGATGGGCATATCAATGCCATAAAAAAGATAAATCCCCTATGGTTTATAATACACATAAATCACCCGAGGGAGATAACAGATGAATTCTCTGAAAAAATAAGGATACTCAGAGAGACAGGGTGTATCCTCCTTGGCCATACTGTGCTTTTAAGGGGTGTAAATGACTGTCCCTTCATACTTGCCCACCTTTTCCAGGGTCTTGTAATGTTGGGGATTAAACCCTACTATCTTTTTCAGCTCGACGAGGTGAGGGGTGTGATGCACTTTAAGGTGCAGGTCCAGAGGGGCATAGAGATAATGAAGACCTTGAGGAGAAACATCTCAGGACTTGCCATGCCTACATATACCATCGATATAACCGGAGGGTCAGGGAAAGTCCCTGTTGATTATAACTATATTAAAAGAGGTTCGGGAGATAAAATATATATAGAAGACTTCAAGGGCCGCACAGGTATATATCTGGACAATGGCAAGAAAAGCATATGTAACAGGTGCGGGGTCTGTAATAAAAAGGCATAGGTCGCTTATTAGTTGAAAAAAAAGTCGATTTATTATAAAAGTATTCTGTTATGGCCTTACTGGAGATAAGGGTATACCCTGACCGTGTTCTAAGGGAGACAGCAAAGCCCATAGATGAGATAACCGACGAGATTATTAGGCTCTCACAGGACATGATGGAGACCATGCGTCTTGCCAGGGGCGCAGGTCTTGCTGCCAATCAGGTAGGGATCCCCATAAGGCTTATTGTCGTAGAATTGAAATCAGGCAAGGTAGGTAAACCTGTTGCCATAATAAACCCCGAGATTATAAGTAGTGAATCTGAAGAGATTAGCGAAGAGGGATGTTTAAGCATCCCGGGCTACTATGAGTATATCAACAGGCCAAAGAAGGTCTCTGTTAAAGGTGTTACCATAGACAATGCACCTTTTCAGATAGAGTGTGAAGGCCATCTTGCCAGGGCGTTTCAACATGAGATAGACCATCTAAATGGAAGGCTCTTTATAGATTATCTAAGCCCCGTTAAAAAGAATATCTTCAAAAAAAGATACCTGAAGCAAAAAAACAGATGAATATAGTGTTTTTCAGCACCTCTGCATTTTCACTGCCTTCATTCAGGGCAATCTCTCCATTTATCAGATGCGTTATCACAAAAAGGGCGAGGCCAAAGGGCAGGGGCTACATGCTCGAAGACAGCGAGATAAAAAAGGCTGCCCTCCAGATGGGCATACCTGTCATCGAGATAGACTCTTTTAAAGAACCCTCTATATTTCAGGTCCATGATTTTGACCCCCACCTGTTTGTGGTTGTCTCATTTGGTCTCATCATCCCAAAAAAGATACTGGATATCCCCACTATAGGGTCTATTAATGTGCACCCATCCCTACTCCCAGTCTACAGGGGGCCATCACCGATCCAGTGGGCACTCCTAAACGGTGACAATGAGACAGGCATAACAGTGATAAAGATGAACGAACAGATGGATGCAGGGGATATTATATACCAGGAGACGGTTCATATAGATGAAAATGATAATGCAGCAACCCTCTCAGATAGGTTATCTGTGAGGTCAGGGGAGGTCCTCCCGAATATTATAGACCATATAGAGAAAGAGGGTAAGATAACAGGCAGGCAACAGGACCACAGGCTTGCAACCTTTACACCTCTCATTACAAAGGAGATGGGGAGGATAAACTGGCAGGCAGGGGCAAGGGAGATAAACAACAGGATAAGGGCGTTTTTTTTATGGCCTGTAGCCTATACATACATAGATGAAAAACTAATGAAGATATATACAGGGCAAACAGACCCATATAACAGCGATTCGCCCCCAGGGACAATAATCGATATAAACAAAAAGGGGATATATGTATCCACCACCGACGGTACGCTTATTATAATAGAACTCCAGATGGAAAATAAAAAGAAGATGGATGCCTATAGCTTTGCCATTGGATACAGAAATTTAATGGGAAAGGCGTTTAAGTAGTGAAAAACTATAATTTTTTATTGACATGCTGATTTTTAACTTTTATTATCTCTTTAAGTTTTGTAAAATGACCAATATGAAGATATATCTTGCCATATCCTTAGCCATTATTTTTCTTGTATCCTGTTCTTCAGGACCCAAGAAAATACAGGATTCTTCCTATGGAAGCAGGGCAACTGTAGAGATGCCCAGGGAATCAGTGGTAGTTATGCCACCGGAGACAAAAACCCCTATCATAATAGCCGATAGGCCAATGAGCCCTCTAAAGAAAGAACTGGAGACGCTTAAAATGCCCAAGGTAGACCCGGAAGATGAGGACGATGTCTCTTCCCTCCTTACCCATGATGAGCTTAAGGACTTTGATATCCCCATAGTCTTCAACGAGGCAGTAGAATATTATATCCGCTATTTTACCACAGAGAAGAGGAAGGTCTTTACGAACTGGTTAAGGCGTGCACGATACTATATCCCCATCATGAAGGAGATACTCAAGGAAAACAATATGCCTGAGGACCTTGTATACCTTGCCATGATAGAAAGCGGTTTTAATGCAAGGGCATACTCCCCGAAAAAGGCATGTGGCCCATGGCAATTCATATATGCCACAGGCGGGAGATACGGTCTAAAGGTAAACTTCTGGATAGATGAGCGGAGGGACCCTGAAAAATCCACTGTTGCTGCGGCAAAGTATCTCAGGGACCTCTTCAACCAATTTGGTTGCTGGTACCTCGCAGCAGCAGGCTATAATGCCGGGGAAGGTAGGGTAGAGAGGGCCATAAATAAGCACAATACCAATGATTTCTGGGAGCTCATCAAATACAATACACTGCCAAAGGAGACAAGGGAGTACATACCAAAGCTCATAGCAGCGGCAATCATAGCCAAATACCCGGAAAAATACGGTTTCGGAAATATTACATATGAAAAACCTGTAAGGTTCCATCAGGTTAGTGTCCCTCCATCAACACCCATCTCTGCCATTGCAAGGGCAACATCCCTGGATGTAGGGAGCGTCAGGTCTTATAACCCCGAGATATTAAGGGGCATTACCCCACCTTATGAAGACGACTATAAAATAAAGCTGCCCGACACCATAGATATATCCAATTTTACCAATAACCTTACAATTGCCTTGAAAAACGAGAGGATAATAAAAGGTGTTGTTGCATACAGGGTAAAAAAAGGTGATACCCTTGCCAGGATAATGAAGAGATACGGTGTTAAATATGAAGACATGGCCCTTATAAATGCCACTGATGGTGAACTGAGGATCAAAAAGGGGATGGTCTTAAACATACCCCGTTATACTGCCCCAGCCAATAAAAAAGCCATGCTCGCCAGCATAGATGTAGAGCCTTATAATACCAGAATAAAAAAACACATCAGTCCAGATGCAAAAAAGCCCGTGAAGACCTACCATATAGTTAAAAAAGGCGAGACCTTGTCTGCCATATCAAACAAATACGGCATAGACAAGGAAGAGCTCATGAAGGCGAACAACATGCGTAGTGAGAAGGTCTATGCTGATATGAGGCTCAAGCTGGTAAAACACAACGAAACAAAAAAGGCAAAAGCCACCACATACAGATACCATATAGTTAAAAAAGGCGAGACCTTGTCTGCCATATCAAACAAATACGGCATAGATGCCAACAGGATAAAAAATACAAATAAACTAAAGACAAGTAAGCTCTACCCCAACATGAGGCTGAAGATCATCACCAACGAAGGGTAATCCCTTCTGAAAGCCTAACCAGTGCTACTTATCTATCCGCCCATCTCTAAACCATGTGAACCCCCTATTGGCATTGCAAGGCTTGCCGGTGCCCTATATGCAAACAACACAGGGTTTGATGTAATAGATGCAAACATAGAAGGTATATACTGGCTCATAAAAAACACACCATCCCTTGGTGACAGATGGACCATGAGGGCTACAAAAAATCTGGATGTCAACATTGCCTCCATAAAAAATGGACATGCATTCAAAAACATGGCCAGATACAAAAAGGCTGTCTATGAGATAAACAGACTCCTTTTGGTATCGCAGCCCGGACAAGCAATAAAGATTACCCTGACAGACTATGAAGACAAGGCCCTCTCCCCTGTTAACAGTCATGACCTCATATATGCCGCCTGTAATTTTGAAAAAAACCCATTTTATGTATACTTTTCCCATAGGCTGAAAAACATCCTTGAGAAAAAAGACTACAAAACTATAGGAATATCCATAAATTACCTAAGCCAGGCCCTATGTGGATTTTCAATAATAGGCTTTTTAAGACATAACTACCCCCACATCAGGATAGTTATAGGCGGCAGCCTTATTACTTCCTGGATGGGGAATAAAGGCCCAGACAATATGTTTGGTGACCTTGTGGATTATATAATAACAGGTCCAGGGGAGATACCTTTACTTAGGCTTTTGGGGAAAGACATAAAACAGGGAATAAAACCTGCCCCGCTATATGATGTCTTTAATAGAGACCCATATCTCTCACCGGGGTTTATAATACCATATAACACATCAACAGGCTGTTACTGGGGCAGGTGCACCTTTTGCCCTGAGAGGGCAGAGGGCAATAGATACATACAGACAGATCCCCTCTATGCAGTCCATGAACTCAGTGATATTATAGACCATACAGGGCCGTGCCTCATCCATTTAACAGACAATGCAGTAAGCCCTGCTGTAATGAAGGCCCTTATAAAAAACCCCTTGCCTGCACCCTGGTATGGTTTTGCAAGGGTAAACAAAGACCTAACAGATATGGATTTCTGCATGGGCTTAAAAAGATCAGGGTGCGTCATGCTCAAGCTCGGTGTTGAGTCTGGGGACCAGTCAGTCCTTGATATGATGAACAAGGGGATTGTATTAGAGGATGTGGTAGGGACATTGGAAAACCTTAAAAAAGCCGGGATTGGAACATATGTGTATATACTCTTTGGCACCCCATATGAATCAAAGGAATCTGCAAGGAAAACCATTGACTTCATAGCTAAAAACCACAAAAATATAGATTTTATCAATTGCGCCATATTCAATCTGCCCTTAAATAGCCCTGATGCCAGAGGGTTGGAGATAAGGGAGTTTTATAAAGGTGACCTGTCCCTCTATGGGGACTTTGTCCACCCCAAAGACTGGGGCAGGCTCAAGGTCAGGCGTTTTATCGAGAAAGAATTTAAGGGGCATCCCTTGATAAAACCCATTATCCAGAGGCAGCCCCCGTTTTTTACATCTAATCATGCACCTTTTTTTGCCATATCACAGGGAAAAGTATGTTGAAAAATATCTGGATATATTGCTTAATATATAGCTGTGAATTAGGAACTTAAAGACGGGTATAGAGGTTTTAAAAGATCTGTAGCCTGTAGTCTACAGTCTTTTAGTCTATGTAAGCCCTTTGCCTTAGTTTAATTTTGATAGATATGAAGCTACCTATCTCCATATATATGATAACCCTTAACAATGCAGCTACTATAGAGAGGGCATTGAAAAGTGTAGCAGGCTGGGCAGATGAGTTGATAGTTGTGGACTCCCACAGTATAGATGGCACAGCGGAGATAGCAGCCCGATACACAGACAATCTATACCAGTTTGATACAACAAGCCAGCGGGATAAATACCAGTTTGCCCAGGACAGATGCAGTAATGCCTGGGTCATGTTCATAGATGCAGATGAATGGCTTACAGACAGGATAAAGGATGAGATTGCACAGGTTATTAACCCAGACATCAGGCAAGGATACAACGGTTTTATGGTGAACAGGAGAAACATATATCTTGGCAGGGAGATAAGGTTCGGCGGCTGGTATCCTGACCACGAGATAAGGCTATACAGAAAAGATAAGGGTGGCTGGCAGGGAGGGATCCACGCCAAGGTCCATGTGGAGGGCAGGGTGGGTCACCTGAAAAACCACTACATGCACACACCCTATGTGGATACATCGCATCAGATAAGGACTATAGATAGATATTCTGGGGCATATGCAGAAGACCTGTTTCAATCCCGCAGGCGATTCCACCTGTTTAATATGCTTTTAAGGCCTATCTACAGATTTTTCAGGGACTATATATTCAAGCTTGGGTTTCTCGACGGTGTCCCCGGCCTTATTATCATTGCATCAACCATGTATTATGTCTTTATGAAACACGCTAAATTATGGGAAATGGAGAAGAAATATGAAAAAAAAGGGGATTTTTAAGGGTAAAGAGGTCCTTGTAACAGGGGGCCTTGGCTTCATAGGGAGCAACCTCTGTATAGAGCTTGTAAAAATGGGTGCCCATGTAACTATAGTGGACAATATGCTGCCGAGACAGGGTGGCAACCTATTTAATATAAAAGACATAGAGGACAAGGTGAGGGTGAATTTTTCCGATGTGAGAAACAGCCTCTCCATGAACCACCTTGTTAAGGGTAAGGATTTTGTATTCCACCTGGCAGGTCAGGTAAACCATGTGGACAGCATGAGAAACCCCATCCAGGATCTAGAGATAAACTGCAGGGGGACCCTCGTGCTCCTCGAGGCACTAAGGCACCACAACACCACTGCAAAGGTCATATTTGCCGGGACAAGGGGGGAATATGGCTCGAGCGTAAAACTCCCGGTAGATGAAGACCACCCAACAAACCCCAAGGGCATATATGCTGTGACAAACCTGACAGCGGAAAAGATGGTGATTGTATACGACGATATATTCGGGATAAAAGGTGTGTGCCTCAGGATAACAAATACATATGGCCCGAGACACCAGATGGCCCACGATGAATACGGTGTATTCAACTGGTTCATAAGAAAGGCCATAGACGATGAGGAGATACCTGTATTCGGCGACGGGAGGATACTGAGGGACTTTCTCTATGTGGATGACCTTGTAGACTGCCTAATCACTGTGGCTTCCACAGAGGATGCCTATGGAGAGGTGTTCAATGTGGGGACGGGGATACCTGTGAGCTTCATCGAGCTCGCCAACAAGATTGTGGAGATTGCCGGGACAGGCAGGGCAAGGTTTACCGAGTTTACCCAGGAGAGGAAAGAGGTGGAGCCCGGGGACTACTATACTGACATAACAAAGATAAAACGGGTAACAGGGTGGAGGCCAAGGGTATCCCTGGAAGAGGGCATTGCCCGAACCATTGAATATTACAGAAAATACAAAAAGGAGTACTGGTGATGGAGGTAAATATATTTAATCTTGAAAGGGACCACCAGGATATAAAGGAACAGCTCATAGAACGTTTCAGGGATGTCCTATCCAGGGGCGAATTCATCCTGGGGAGGGAGGTTGCCTCCCTTGAGGAGGCATTTGCCTCCTATATAGGGGTAAAATATGCAGTGGGGGTAAACAGCGGGACAGACGCATTAAAGATAGGGGGTTTATCCCTTGGCCTAAAGCCAGGGGATAAGGTAGTAACAACCCCCAATACATATATATCCACTGCCATGGGTCTATCCATCCACGGGATAGAGCCTGTTTTTTGTGACATAGAACTGGGGACCTATAATATGGACCCTGAGGCCCTTGAGGGTCTCTTGAAGAGGGAAAAAGGCATAAGGCTCTGTATACCAGTCCACCTATACGGTCATCCCTGCAGGATGGATGAGATTGCGGATATATGCAAAAGATACGGTGTCCAGATTATGGAGGATGCCTGCCAGGCCCACGGCGCCCTATACAAGGAAAAAAAGGTGGGCAGCATAGGCGATGTCGGTGCCTTCAGCTTCTATCCCACCAAGAACCTGGGTTGCTACGGTGACGGTGGCATTATAACCACAAACTCCCATGAAGTATATGAGAGGGCCCTGATGCTCAGGGCATATGGCCAGACATCAAAACATGTCCATGCCCTTGAGGGGTTTAACTCAAGACTTGATGAGGTCCAGGCAGCACTGCTCCTTATAAAACTGGAAAAACTGGATTACTGGAACAAGAGGAGGAGGCATATAGCGTGGCTTTACAAAAGGGAGCTTGGGGATACGCCTGTTATATTGCCTCAGGAGGCAACATGGGCATACCATGTATATCACCTCTATGTTATAAGGGTAAGGCAGAGGGATGAACTCATGGCGTATCTCAGGGAAAAAGGCATAACAACCCTTATCCATTACCCCACACCCATACACCTCCAGGGGGTATATAGCCGGCTCGGCTACCAGGAAGGGGCATTCCCCAATTCAGAGGAGGCAGCAAGGCAGATTATATCCCTGCCCATTTATCCCTCCATGAAGGAGGATGAGGTGGTCTATGTGTCCCGTTGCATCAGGGAATTCTATGGGATACAGGCATAACACCCATGAAAATACTCCAACTCTTCAGTGACTGGAAGTGGACAGGCCCTGCTGAGCCTGTTGTATCCCTTTGTGAGGCCTTATCAAAAGAGGGTGTAGACATAACCATTGCATACAGGAAGACACCTATAGACTTCCCGGAGAGGACGGTGGAGAAAGAGGTCAGGTCAAGGGGGATAAAAAACTACGAGGGTTTCAGGCTCAACAGGTATTTCTCATTAAAGGACTGGCTTTTTGACCAGGGGGCAATCAGGTCATACTGCATGAAAAACAAAGTGGACATAGTCCACACGAATCTGTCCCATGACCACTTTACAGCCCTTTTTTCCCTGGGATACGGTAAAAAAAGGCCTATTATAGTCAGAACAGACCACAAAAGGGATGGCATGCCCCCTAATATGTTCATGAGATGGGCCATGGCTAAGACAGATGGCCTTGTCACATACAGCAAAAGGATAATGGATAGAGATATGGGGTCTTTTCATATCCCTGGGGAAAGGACATGCATAATACCCCCGGGTATAAAGTTATACAATGGGCCCTTAAGGGATATAAAAGGTAGATTTGGCATAAGACCAGAGGAAAAGGTCATAGGTGTCATAGGCAGGCTAAAACCGGACAGGGGATATGACCTGATACTGAAGGCATTCAAGATCGTGAGATCAGGGATGGACAATATAAAATTATTGATTATGGGCAGGAGCTCACAGATAGAAAAGAGCATAAAACAGCCCCTTGCTCAACTGGGCATAGAAAGGGATGTGATACTGGCAGGCTATATAATAGATGACTACTTCTCTGTGATATCCAGCTTTGATGTATTTGTCATGATGCGGGCAGGCAGCGATGGTACAGCAAGGGCATTAAGGGAGGTTATGTCTATGGGTGTCCCCCCTGTTGTCTCTGATTCAGGTATGTTGCCAGAGCTTGTAAATGACGGCATAGATGGCTTTGTTGTCCAGCCCCATGAAGACCTCCTTGCCGAGAGGCTCAGGCAGATCCTAACAGATGATATTTTGCGGGCCTCTCTTGGGGTCCGGGCAAGGGAAAAGGCAATAAAACAGTGGGATTATAGTATCCAGGCAAAAAAAATCCTGGGGTTCTACGAAAGGCTCTTGGTAAACCGGGAAAGGCATTAAAACCCTGATAATGGGTTACTACATAAAAGGCAGGTAGGTTATATGTTAAAGGAGTGGAAGATTATAGATACAAAACCGGACAGGGACTACAGGGTATTTAAGGTCAATACCATGAAGGCCCTTTCGCCGAGGACAAATGAGGTCGGTGAGTTTTATATAATAGAGACCAACGACTGGGTGAATGTAATACCCCTTACAGAGGATAAAAAGGTGGTTATGATTAAGCAGTTCCGCCACGGTTCAAAGGAGATAACCCTTGAGATACCTGGTGGGCTTGTGGATGACGAACACCACATGGAGGCAGCATTAAGGGAGCTGTCAGAGGAGACAGGCTATGTGGGGGACAGGGTTGTGTATCTTGGGGCAACAAACCCAAACCCTGCCATATTCAACAACCTCTGTCATACATATCTCGTGGAGAATGCAAAAAAGGTAAATGAGAAAAACCTGGACCCTGATGAGGATATAGAGGTAGTGCTTGTCCCTGTTGAAGATATCCCTGGCCTCATTGCACAGGGCAAGATAAACCATGCCCTTGTTATTGTGGCATTCTATTTTTATTTCTCAAAGCTGGGGCTTGATGTATAGATGGAAAAGAGAGCTATACCTGTAGTCTCCATAGTGGGGACATCCAAGACAGGAAAGACAACCCTTATAGAGAGGCTTATACCGGTCCTGAAAAAGAAGGGCATTGATGTGGCTGTTATCAAACACCATCACCTTGACTTTGAGGCCGATGTCCCCGGGAAGGACACAGACAGGTTTAAAAAGGCAGGGGCAAAGACAACTGTTATATCATCCCCGGTCAAGGTGGCTGTGGTCTCCAGCGTAAAAAAAGAGCTCAAACCCCATGAAATCATTGAACGTTATATAGATGGTGTGGGTCTTATTATTATGGAAGGCTACAAAAAGGAGAGGATACCCAAGATAGAGGTATTTAGACATAAAAAAGGCACAACCCCTGTATGCATGGAAGATGACCTCCTTGTGGGTATTGTAACGGACGTGTCTTTTGATGCCCATGTCCCTGTGTTTCTCATGGATGAGGTGGATAGGATAGCAGATTTTATTGTGTCAAAATTTATTAGAGAGCTTTAAAGAACTTTTAGCAAAAATAGAATCAATAAGACAGCGGACGGTTAAACGGCCTTCTGGACAACACCCTTTTTAATGCACTTTGTGCAGATCCTGACTCTCTTTATAGCCCCATCCTTGACTATCCTTATATTCTGAAGGTTGGGGAGCCATTCCCTCTTTGTCTTATTATGTGCATGGCTTACATTGTATCCGTTCTGTTTTCCCTTGCCACAAATCTCACATACCCGTGCCATATATACCTCCGTTCCAGTTGTTGAGAGGTTGAATTTTACACATAATATCCAATAAAGTCAATAAAAAATCAGGGTTTTCATATACTAAAAAACCTGTTATAATATGCAATAAAAAACCGGGGGTGCTATATGAAGAGATGGATTATTTTTGTTTTTATTGCATTATATCTTGCCTTTTCATCCGTAGCCTATGCAGATGCCGTCAAATCAAGGGCTATGGTGAAAAATATACACTGGCTTGGTCATGATACATTCAAGATTACAGTGGACAAAACCATATATATAGACCCCTTCAAGATTAAATCAAAGGATACAGCGGATATAATCCTTATCACCCACGGCCATCATGACCACTGTTCCCCAGAGGATATAGGTAAGATAACAGGGCCAAAGACACTGATTATCACACCCCAGTCATGTGCTGAAAAAATAAGTGGTAATATCAAGGTCGTGAAGAGGGAAGATAATCTGGATATAAACGGCATAACCATAGAGGTTGTACCGGCATACAACGTTAATAAACAGTATCACCCCAGATCAGCGGATGGTGTTGGGTATATATTTGATATAAAAGGGATAAAAATATACCATGCCGGGGACACAGACCGCATACCTGAGATGAAGGGTTTCAGGAAGATAAATATCGCCCTCCTGCCTGTATCAGGTAAGTATGTCATGACAGCAGAGGAGGCTGTTTTGGCAGCCCTGGATATAAAACCTGATATAGCAATACCCATGCATTACGGTGCCATAATAGGCTCTATCTCAGATGCCCAGAGGTTCTCAGAGGGGTTGAAGGGGAAGGTAGAGGTTGTTATCCTGAGCCAGGAATAAACCCAAGACAGGTTTAATATGGAGAATATCTGCCTGGAAGAGACAACTAAAACACAGCTTAAACTGGTAGATGTCCTTTTGCCCGAGGATGTGGAACTAAAAAAGCATGCTGTCCTTTTCCCGCCCATGCCCTGCTGTGCACAACTGGCAGCACCATTCTGGGCAAAGGTTATTGGTTCAATAGTAAGTAAAAGGGGTAAAGAACTGTTGATCGAGACGACCATAATCCTCTATGACCAGGACAAACATATCATCAAAGAATGTTCTGACAGTATGTTTTTAGAGGATGGAGGGGAGGTGGGATTTGATATCCAGATACCCCATTTAGTGCCTATCCCCTCCATGTATTCCATTAAGGTAGATATAAAAGAGGAGATGTAATACGAGAAACGCACAGGTATTAGAACCCTTTGAGATATGTTCCATCAGGCCGCCAACAGAAAACTACAGTCTTACATTCCGCCTTACAAGGAATTGCGGCTGGAATAGGTGCCTGTTCTGCCCTGTTTACAAATTCGGTGCCAAGTTCTCCAGGAGGACCATAGATGATGTAAAAAGGGATATAGACAGGGCAAGGCTGATAGATGATTTTCTCATGGAGAATGTCATCTCTGGCATGTCATCTATCCAGGAGGGCTACAGGGAGATACAGAGGATTATCAGGGATCTATGCGAGCCAGGTGTCAGTGCATCAGGAGATAACCAAAAAGACTATCCTGATTATGAAGACCCCCGCATCCAGTGGTTTTCCAGGTGGTTCAAAGACAGGCCTACCATAGAAGACAGCTTGGAACATGTATACACATGGCGCATGGGGGGTGGCGAGACCTGTTTTCTCGGTGATGCAAATACACTCCTCGTTGACCCTGGATTTTTTGCCGAGGTTGCAGGGTATATAAGGGCCTGTTTCCCCACTATAAATCGCCTTACCATATACGGCAGGACCAAATCTGCCTCAAATATGTCTTTAGATGATTTAAGGGCCTTTAAGGAGGCAGGCCTAAACCGTATCCACTTCGGCATAGAAAGTGGCAGCGACAAGGTGCTGACATTTATGAAGAAAGGCGTTACTGCCGAGGAACATATAGAGGGTTGTCTTAAGACCAGGGAGGCCGGGATATCCCCATCTGTCTACATCATGCCCGGGCTTGGCGGGGTTATGTGGTCAGAGGAGCATGCATATGAGACGGCAAGGGTCCTTACAAAGGCAAGACCTGATTATATCCGTATAAGAACCCTTGAGATATTCCCCCAGACAGGCCTTATGAAGGCAGTGGAGGCTGGTGCATTCTCCGAGGCACAGGAGGAAGAGGTGGTAAAGGAGATCAGGATAATCATCGAAAATACAGATACATCTACCACTATTGTAAGTGACAGTGCATCCAATCTCCTCGATGTCAATGGGAGGCTCCCGGAAGACAGAAAAAAGATGCTCTCTGTCATAGATGCCTATCTATACCTTAAACCAAGGGAGAGGCTCGAATTCAGCCTATCCTCAAGGCTCCAGTCTTTTATAGGGCAGTATGGCGGTATCACCCATGATATATACAATGCCCTTGCCCCATATCTCAAGGGGGGAGAGATTGATTTCTCAGCCATACCGGACGAGAAGATAAATGGGATAATAAGGCTTATACGCTCCAGACTTATGCCATAGGCTTCTCACGAGAGACCTCTTTCAAAGAACTCTTCATTTTTTATAGACAGTTATTGGCGTCCCCTCGTATCCCATGTAGAAGACCAATATAACTGCTGGTCTTGTGCCTGTGTTTTTGCCGTAATGCCATGTGTTTACAACCTCTACTATATGGTCGCCCTCCTTGAGGTATAAAACCTTACCGTCCTCTGTAAAGACAGTTAGCTCACCGCTTAACATATACCCCAGATTTATCACAGGGTGCTGATGTACTGGTAATGCCACCCCTGGCGGTATGGTAATCTTCAGTATAGTTATCTCCGGCTTTGCATTTCTGTATTCGGGAAGGGCCTTACCATCCCATGAATATTCAGTCTTTGTCAAGACCTTTACCTCTATGCCATCCTCCCCGGCAAGACATAAATTAAAGGAAAATAAAAATACCAGACAAAATATAACCGCTAACCTCTTCATTGTTCCTCCTCTATAAGGTGTCTATGTTTTTTTAATGTCTCTTTGGAAAATAAAACGCTCATAAGGGCAAGGATACTCGTGATAAAAAGTATCCATATGATGGTCTGATAGCCAGAAGGCAGATATACACCCCCTGCCTTCCCTGTCCTATCGAGGATATAACCTAAAAGAGGCTGAAATATCAGACCTCCTATAAAAGGGAATATATTCATGGTCCCCATGGATGTCCCTGCAATCTCAGGGGGAAAATACTCCTTTGTAGCAATGATTGCTATTGTCCCCACAGAACTGATGGTAATACCCATAAGGAAAAATATTATATATAGCCCTGAAAGTGTGAGTTTGTTAAAGTTGATGGCCATAACAAGCCAGCACAGTACATTAATTATAGATGTCCCTACAAGTATCTTCTTTCTGCTGGAGAAGGTCTTGTCAGATAGGTGACCGAGAACAGGGCTTAAAAATATCATGGCAAAGGCTATCATGGATAAGATATTTCCTGTGGCCTGCCGAGATAGACCGTATACATCTACAAGATAAGGACCTGCCCATAGACCGAAGAAGCCAAACAATGCACCGCCTCTGAATATAAACCATATGGCTATTGCCCAGAAATGCCTCTGTCCGAAGATAAGGCCCATATCCCTTATACCCCTGTGGCCCTGTTTTAATTCTGTATGTATCGGCTCAATTATCTCTGGGAGGCCTTTTTTCTCTGGTGTATCTGCTATAATCCTCCATGTTATTAAGACCATAATAAAGGATATAAAGCCTATGGCAATAAAAGATATGCGCCAGCCAAAGGCCTGGGAGGCAATGGCAAGGGGTGTAGTGGCAAAAAACCACCCTGCACCACCTATAGACATCAATGTCCCGGATATGCGGGCATATTCCCTTATCCTAAACCACTGGGCAAGTATCTTCATCGTTGCTATGAATATGGCTGAGACACCGAGACCTACCAAGACTCGGGAAACTACAGCCAGACCAAAACTTTTAGACAGGCCGAATAAAACAGAACCACATGCAGCAATGAGGCTGAAGAGGATTATAACCTTTTTTGCACCCCAGCGGTCAGAGAGCATACCAACAGGTATCTGCATTGCCCCGTATGAATAAAAATAGGCAGAGGCAAGGACACCAAGGGAGGTACCGGATATATGAAAGCCTTTAATAAGGTCTGAGGCAACAACAGCCGGTGACACCCTGTGAAAATACACAAGTAAATACTGGACAGCAAGGACCCAGAAGATAAACCACCTGTATCGCAAGGTCTTATATATGAGGTTATCTGGAATAGACATGCATAATCTGCGTTGAAAAAACTATGCTCTATTTATAAGCAATTTAAGGTCGGTTATAAATCTGTTAAAATTTTTTACCTTTTCGCTCTCTTCAATCTCTTCTTCGCTCATAACATAGCTTCCATCAGTATCTACTTCTACGATAGCCCTGCCTTTCTTGGCAGGGTATCTCTTTGTAAGCGTGCCATCCTCGTCAGGCGTTACAAAAAAGACTTTAATATGACTTGTAACCTCGTCATCGGATAGTTTTATCTTCCAGTATCCTGTCTGTGCAATCCTCTCCCTTAAAGTAACCTTACTCGATATAACCGATACAACCCTATAATCCCGGGGGTCGTATATAATCAAATCAACATCAGGGAGGTGGGCACCAAATTCCCCATAATCAACAAGCAGGTTTCTTTTTACCATATTCAGTTCTCTTGAAAGGTTTTTGCTGTTTGTCCTTTCAAGGGTATTGCCTTCTATAATCTTCAAGCCGAGCTGCTCAACCTCATCCTTTATTATATGCATAACAAGCTTCTCAAGGTTTTTCCCTTTAAATGCCCGCCATGACTGCTCATGGTCAGGCACTCTACCTGCAGCCAGTGTTTTAGCTGCAGCAGAACTATTCATAAAGTATTCCCTATGTAACTCTTTTGCCTCTTTTAATATCTTTGAGATATATCTATAAACATCATCTCCATATAACTGCTTTTTTTCATTATATATCTCTAATAGCGTTTTAAATGTCATTCTCTTGCCTTTATGTCTGGCCATCAGTATTTTTTTGTTCTTTACCTCTTTTATATTGTGTCCATTCAGTCTTTTTGGAGATATTTTTTAGGTTGGTGCTATCGGGTTTTTTCATTATTAATAGATATTTAAACCCTCTTAAATAAAAATTAAAGCGTATGGCCCTGTTGTGCCATATACCTGTATTAGATGTCTGATTTCGCCGGGCAACACAGATAATATCCACTGTATCAAAATATCTGCATAACCTTTCATAAACCTTAAAACCAACAGGCGTAAATCTCTTTTTAACCCACTGGTCACCAATAAGCCATCCAAGGACTTTTCCCGGTTTTAGAATCCGATAACACTCCTTCATGACCTTTTCGAGCTCATCATAGAACCTTTCATCCTCTGCGGAAATATTGCCTATATTGTCAGGATGGTTGTTGTATTTGATATTGTCCCCATATGGTGAATCAATAAAGATCATATCCACGCTGCTGTCCGAAAGAGGTATATTCCTTGCGTCATTTTGGATTATATCAGGCCTTGGTGGTGCAATCTCATAGGCTATACACCTTCTGTTTTCTTCTATACATACATCAAGGGTAGTTCCACTGCCTGCCATGGGATCAACAACAAGGTCACCAGGCTCTGTATAACGTTTAATCATATTATAGATTATAAAGGCAGGCGTGACCCCGGCATATTTATTATCTCCTTTTTGTTTTTTTCCATAACTCTGTTTGGGGTAATCCCACAGGGTTGTTGATTCAAGTATAGGTTTTTCATCCTGTATTAACTTTGTGTTTGTCTTTCTTTTTGCTACCTTCTCTATATCAAATTTAATCGGGTCATTTAGATAATCAATTAGTGTGTTTATCCCGTCTTCATCTAAAAATAATCTCCAATTTATACCAATTGTTGAAAATAATTTTTTGGTACCCTTAACAGATTTTATTTCACCATTTTTTTCTACCTCTACCTGATATGGATACATGCCCTTCCATGCTTCAGGGACAATATTCTTTTTGCCCTTTGATTTAGCCCTAAAAACACCATATAGAGAATCGCTGTCCATATTGTATAGAAAGAGTATATCACCACTTTCTATCTGTAATACATTGTCTCCATACAGCTTATTCGTTGCAAAGACCATGCGGTCAAAGCATTCTTTTTCTGTTTTGTCAGTGCAGGCAAAAATATAACCTTTCATGTTTAATTCCCTTTTTATAATTTAAAACAAAACTTTTGTAGTATTACCATCAAGTGATTTTATCATATTTATTAATTCAGGCTCTCAACTATTTAGAATCCATCATCAAAAAAATAATATCATGGTTAAAAATAACAATACAAGGGAATTTATCCCCTATGGATATCCCCCCAGTCCTTTTTTAGCATCTCCAATATCCTCTCTGCCCTTGACGAATATAGATTGATACCATCCCAGTTGGGCTCTCTATATACCTTCTGCATAAACATACCATCTATATCAAACCATCGGGGTAGTATGCCTGCCAGAAAATAGCCCCTTCCCCTGAGGATATCCACGGCCTGACCAACCGAGGGGTTGTCGAGTCTCAGAAATACCTGGGAGATAAGGGCGCCCCTTGATAAAATGTCCTTTTCATAGTTATCTATAAATGATTCCAAGTCCTCTCCTGTGGATAAAACCATAATACGGCCTACCTGTGCCATGTCATAGTATTCAAAACTGCCTTGCGTTACAGAATCCGATGGCGCCATTTCTTCTGAAACCACAAAAACACGACTTCTTTTTTTATCCTCGTATAAAAAGGCAAATTCCTCCTCATATACATTCGGGACATATATCTTTTGGGGTTTGTCCTTGAGGCACATAAAATGTATACTAACAGACACCCTGCCGGCACTGCTTTTCTCCTTTATGTATGCCTCTGCTGGCATTAAATCTATCTCAATCCCTGTCTCCACATTTCCATAATGCAGGACAACCCTCTGTATCTTTGTATGGTTACAGACTGCCTCACCGAACATCTCTTCTATACCTGTAATCTTTGTCAACCTCTCACAGATATAACCATAGAGCATGTTCGAGGTATTGTAGCCCCTGTATTCAGAAAGCACCACCCCTGCCCCTGCCTCATAGAGATTTTTATTGACCGCTGATGAGCGATATATAGCCATTACACCTATAATATCTCTTCCATCTTTTATGGCGACTACAGGATAGAGATTGCCCTCCTTGAACTCCCTCTCCAGTGCCTGGGGGTCATAGAAGGCCTTTATAGGATATCCCTCACCGTATACTGCCTGGAAACATCGGACAATACCATCGGCATATTGAGGTCTGAAGATGTCAATCTCGATTCCCTTCTCCATCTAATCACCTTTTTCAATTTTATTTTTTTTGAGAAATGGCATCAAAATCAATGAGACTATGGATATGATGCCACAGAACATATATAGGGATTCAAGGCTATGGTGCTTTATTATATAGGCAGATACAACAGGACCTATGAAAAAACCGAGGTCCCTTGTCTCAATTATGAGGTTGAGGTTTACACCCCTCATCTTTGCATGGGAGATATCAAAGG